>ERZ791808.39-NODE-39-length-165386-cov-47.353811_pt1 | contig 165386 bp, 127 predicted proteins | sample MGYA00510305_ERZ791808 | MGnify/ENA primary metagenome ERZ791808 (study PRJEB30046, sample SAMN00792024) | human gut metagenome | study: EMG produced TPA metagenomics assembly of the A metagenome-wide association study of gut microbiota in type 2... | reverse complement strand
ATCATTTTCCATCAGTTTTCCACCTTTCTGTGTCTACTTTTTGAGGGGCAGCAATTTCAAAGACGATAAGAACTGAGTGGTCATAAAAAACCACACGATATATAAGAACAATAAAATAACAGTTCTAGGAGGACCTTTGAAAGAGAACGAAGAACTTTTCTAAGAGTGCAGACTCTTTTCATCAAACGGGACTCTTGATTCGATATAGAGAATTAATTAATAACTTCCTGCCGAAAGGCTAGGAAAAACGTATAACTTTATAAATATTTACCGTATGAAAAGAAAGTATTTAAGCGCGCTGCTTATGGGTGCATTAACAGTTGCATCTGTAAGTACCTTTACTTCTTGTAAGGATTACGATGACGACATTAGCAATTTGCAAAAGCAAATTGATGCTAATGCTACTGCTATCAAGCAGATCGAGGATCTGATCAAGGGTGGTGGTGTCATCAAGACTGTTTCAGAAGCTACTGACGGTGTTACTGTAACATTGAGCAACGGTCAGTCTTTCAACATTAAGAATGGTACTAATGGTGTTGATGGTACTCCTGGTACTGCTTGGACTATCAGTGACGATGGCTTCTGGGTGAAGGATGGCGAAAAGACGGATTACAAGGCTATTGGCGAAAAGGGCGACACTGGTGCTCAGGGTCCTCAGGGTCCTCAGGGTCCTCAGGGGCCTCAGGGTCCTCAGGGTCCAGCTGGAGCTGCTGGTTCTGATGCAACTGCTGCTTCTTATGAGTACTACGTTCCTAACGCTGAGACAGGTTACTTCGACATTTATAAAAATGGCGAGAAGGTAAAGCAGAGCAATGTTAAGTTCGTTCAGGAAACTCCAAACTCTATCACCGCTTCTCTGGATAAGCAAAACTTGATCCTCACAGGTGTTAAGGGTATTTCTGGTGAAAAGGTCGTTATTTCGCTTACTGGTGATTTGACAGGCTTGGTATTCATGCCAAATCTCTACTTGGATGGTATTGAGACTTTGACTTATGACTACTTGCATGGTGAATACTTAGGGCATAAGGAAAATTTGACTGGTCTTAGCCGTTTGACTACTACTGATGGTAGCCCTAAGACAATCACAGGTCTTGATAACTATTTGCCAGACAGATTGAACAATTCATTAGCCGTTGCTCCTGCTGCTGAAACTTTGTACAATTATGGTCCTGCTTGGGGTGTTAAGTATCACATGAATCCATCAAATGCTGATATGGCATACGAGGATATTACGGGCTTCAATCTCCTTGAGCCAACAATCTTGAATTATCATACTCGTGCTACAGCTTCAGCGCTTGGAAATATTACTTCTCCAGAGTTGAACGATGCAGGTAAGGCTCTCTTCAATACTTCTAATGGTATTGTTACAGCAGGTTTGAAGATTCAGCATCCTGAAAAGTTGGAACCATTCCCAACTGTTAAAGATAAGAATGAAACAGCTAATACGATTGCTTTGCAGGCTAAGACTGCTGCAAGTTCAGTAGCTGAAGGCAAGGTTACTTCTGATTATGCTTTGATTCAGCCACAGAAGGCTTACCTCGAGGCATTGTACTGGAGATTGAAACCTCATTATGCTGGAGCAGGTTTGCCTAATACCCGTATGGGTGATGAAACAGGTGTTCCTGTAGATAAGTACTTCGGCACAACTGCTGATGATGTTACCAAGAAGGTTCACGTTTATGACTCACCTCAGGAGGCTTTGAAAGATCCAGATGGTGCAGCTCTTGAACTTTACTATAACAGCGCTGAGGGTATTGATATTGCAAGCTACCTCGGACTCCATATGATGGTAGAGGATGTTAAGCAGTTTACTCCTGGTACTCCTAATAAGCTTGGTGTTAACCTGAAGGAGATGTCATTAGAAGAAGGTAAGGAATGGGGCTTGACATATCAGTTCAACCTCGTTGAATACAAGGTAGACGGTAACGCTACAATTGATAGCCGTTATGCTAAGTGGGTTAACAAAGACGCTGGTATTCTCCGTGCATGGAATGTTGATGCAGAGGGTAATCCAACTTCTGAGTCTGCTACTTCTATCGACCGTGAGCCATTAGTTCAGGTACTCGTTAAGCGTGGTGATAAGGTGGTTTTGGATGGTTACATCTTGATTCACATTACACGCCAGAACCCAGAGGTTGCTCCTAATAAGGCAATTGATTTGTTGACAAAGGATGCTAAGTTCGATCTCTGCAATGGTATTGATGATTTGAAGACTACATGGGCTCAGTTCTCTGCAACTGTATTGACAGAGGGTCTTGAGAATATGACAAAGAAGGACTTCGATGAGCAGTATACTATTGATCAAAAGGGCACATACGGTACTGATGCTGCTGGTAATACTACTTTGGATCTGAAGATGTTCAAGGCTGCTCCTGAGAAGGGTGGTACATACAACGCTGCTGATGATCTTGGTAATATCGAGTACTTCGGTAATACAGAGGGTACAACTAACCATGCCTTCAAGTGGCACTTAACTGCTGAAGATCTAGAGAAGTTGACTCATGATCAGGCAAATCCTGTTACTGTAACTCGCTATGTACGTTACGTTGGTAATGCAAAGGCTAAGTATCCTTACATCTATGTTAAGTTGACTTACAACTTGTCACGTGCCAATAAGAACCAGACATTCGGTGAGTTGATTCCTGAGTACTGGAAGGGACTTGATGGTTCTGTAAATGGCAAGGATGCTGTTATCTTCGATGTTAAGGAGCCTACAAATGGTGGCGATATCAAGGCTATTAGCCGCAAGGTTACTTCTACTTTGAAGGGTAATGTTGCTAAGTTAGTAGGTCCTCACAAGTATTACTTCGTTCCTGAGCCTGTTGTAGTTGGTGGTTATACAATCACTCCACAGAGCAGTGCTGCTGATACCAAGTGGAACAAGTTGTTCTGCAAGTATATCACTGGCGACTCTCACGTATTCAGTAAGGCTAAGTTGCAGGAAACTCTTGAGGGTTGTGCTATTGACTACGAAGATGGTGCATTCAATAATGTTAATCTCTATGCAGTAAAGGGTACTTCTTATGTTAAAATTGCTACATTGAATGCTACTACTAGTGAGATTACATTGGAAAAGAATGCAACAACAAAGGCTGTATTGAATGCGATTGGTTATGAGCCTGCGAATGCTAATATCCAGAAGGAGCTCCGCTCTTGGGTAGGTGTTGTAACTGAGAACACTTGTGGTGTAGCTGAGTTTGTTAAGGATGGTATCTTCCTGACATCTTGGGAGCGTCCAATCAACTTGATTGATGTTGCTCAAGATCCACGTATCGATGCTAACACCAATGGTAACGTTATCTACGCTCTTGATCTCTTCAAGTTGTACGACTGGCGTGGTTGGAATACTGCTACAGTTTCTGAGGCTGGTTGTGTAGCTAACCAGAGTAATATGTGGGGTGACCACCTCTGGTTCTGGGGTTACTACAATGTGAAGTCTATCACTATCGATACTACACCTGCTAAGGTTAAGACAACTCTTGGCGGTGGTAGCTGGACTACAATGGATCAGATTAGTAACCAGGTTGAACTCAAATGCGGTAATGCAAGTGGTAATGCTGCAGATCCTAAGACTAAGGGTAAGGTAACTTACACCAACGATTTGACTACTTACAACTCTGCAAGTCAGAATGCAGCTTTGACAACCTTCATGGAGGCTAATAAGGCTAAGTTCGGTACAATTTGGTACTACAACAATGGTGGTAACGTAGAGACCTTCAAGGTAAGAGTTCCTATCACTATCGCTTACGAGTGGGGTGAGTTTACTACTGAGGTTGAGTTCACAATCAACGGTACAATCGGTGATTAAGACATTTATTGAAAAGGAAATTAATAATTAAGCTCTAATTAGAGGGTGCGCCTAAAAGAGCGGCGCACCCTCTTTTTATTTAAAAATGTGACGGGTATGAAAAAAACTATATTATATTCTCTCTTGGCTATATTGGTCTTCTCATTATGCTCATGCGGTGATAAAAAGAAAAGTCGCGAACAGCAGGTTGATGAATTCAGAAGCGAATTGACAGAAGAAGATACGGCTGCTATGTTGAAACTTTGTGATGATGCCATGGCGCAACTCAAGGCAAAGGATTATAACGCAGTGCTTGCCAATTTGCATGAATATACCGATTCTACGCAAGAAGTGAAACCTCTCACAGAAGAAACAAGACAAAGATATCTTAACAAGTTTAAGATGTTCCCTGTATTGGATTATACACGCGTATATTACTCATTCCAGTTGCAAGGCTGCAATGATGTGAAATATGATGTTACCTTTGCAACGGCAAAACAGGCTGGAACCGCTGAACCGGCAAAGACAGCTTATATGTTCAATCCGGTGAAAGTAGACGGCACTTGGAAACTGTGTGTAAAGACGGCTACTGACGAAATAGATTTGAACATGCGCTAATAAAACATTTAAACTTACCTATTATGAAAAAATCATTGTTTGTCATATTACTGGCTTGTATGTCTGCACCCTGTTGGGCTCAGATACAGCGCACTGCTGTATTTGATTTCAGTCAGCCACTCAGCCTTACTCCTTCCATAACTCCACCTGAAGGTAATAGTAATGAAGTTCCCGTTACTGATAATGTTTTCTCTAATGGCGACATTACTATTGATTTTGAGTGGGGTAATCAGGGATTGGGTACATCCATCTTGAATTTTACTAATCCCTATACTCATGAAGTCACCTATTATCTCAAAGTCAGTCAGCAGGCTTTGATGAAAGTGCATGCACCTGTTATCGGACGTCTTGACAGAGTATCTTTCTCTGATGATAGTAGTGTAGGTGATCTCCGAGTGACAGACGATGAATTAGGAAGTCAGGAAGATGGATACAAGACATGGATTAATGATAAAAAGCAGGATATCCATGACTTAATATACAAAAACAGTTTTTCGAATGCTCAATTGAAAAAGATTACGGTACTCTATACCATGCCGTCTACCATTCTGATAGCTACAGGTGATTTGGAGAATGGCAGTGTTTTAGAGTACTTTGAAAACATGCATCTTACATTCGACCGCAACATGCTGGTTAAAGATGCATCCAAAATCACACTCTCTGATGGAACGAGCAGCGAAACGCTTTCTGCTACTGTAAAAGACAATGTGGTGACCTTATCTGCTGCTAGCCAGATAGCAAAGAATGGTACATATACACTTACGGTTCCTGCAAAGAGTTTTGTTGATAAGGAAGGCTTTGAGAACAAGGAAATGAAATTCTCTTTTGTCATCAAGGCTCCTTTTAGTCCTGTTTCGATTACTCCTGCAGCGGGAACCGTTGAAACTTTACCTCTTACTATTGCCGTAGACTTCGGAGAGAAGGTTGGATATGTAGATGAGGCTGCCAGCGTGAAATTACTGAAAGATGGTAACGACTATCTGACAGCAAAGGCTGTCAAGGCATCTGATACGAAAGTTAATTTTGAAATACGGGGCGCTGCAGGTGCTATCTCAAAGAAGGGTACTTATAAACTTATTGTTCCTGCTAATGTAGTTTGCAACGACAAGAAGGGCGATGCCGAATGGGAACGCTACAATAAGGCTTTTGATGTAGAATATGTTGTTGTCGGTTCTGCGGCTTACCTGAAAGCCCAAGAACTGTTGCAAAACAAATCGGTGGGTTATCCTAAGGTCACAAGCGCGGCTTACGTAGCATTGGACAATGTTGTAAAGAATGAAGCATCAACAGATGCAGAATTCAAGGTTGCTATTGATGCTTATTATAATGAAACGGATGTTCTTCTTCCTGAGAACAAGAAGTGGTATAAGATAGCTAGTGTAAATAAGGATGGTAAATCATTGTATCTTGCTGTAAAAGAAAAGCAGGTTCTATTGGTAGACAATATTGATGAAGCTTCAGCTTTTGAGGCGTTAGACCATAGTGGAGTGTTCACCTTGGGTGATGCTGATGACAATATGCTGAATGTCAATGGAGTGACAGCTGATGCAGGTGCAGAAGCAAGCAAACTTAGAATTGCCAAACTGGATGGCTCTGCTGTACAACTCGAATCGGGTGATGTCTTTGATGCAGATAAAGCATTGGGTACTTTCTCATTCAAGGGATCTTATCCATCTGTAACGGGAAACTCTAGCGTTGCTTATGCTTTGTGCAATCATGCAGACAAGAAATATCAGACAGAAGCAGATGTTGCTGCTCCATATTGGCAAAGCAGTCTGACCAGTGCCTTCGCATTCGTTGAGGTTGAAAAACCGGCTGCTGCTATCAAGACCGTAGAGACAGCTTACAAGTTGACACCTGCAATAGTAGGAAGCAATGCCGATCTCCTGACTCTTTCTTTCGATGGGTTGACTCATGTTACTGTAATGAGTGATGCTGATGCCTATATTGCTAATGAGAAGGGGGAGCGCGTGAAAGATGTTACCTTTACTCCGGTAACAGGAAAAGACAATCAGTTTACTTTTGCGTTGACTGACCTGGCAAAGGCTAGCTATCAGCTGGTAATCCCAGAAGGAACCTTCCATTATGAAAAGAATAATAAGGAAGTAAAGACACAAGCTATCAAGGAAAGCTTTACGATAGGAAAGGGCGGCTCTCCTGAAGATCCAAATCTTAAATCAGATTATTCAATATACCAGATGTTGCCTGATATATCAGGTTTTGTCAAGGATGTTACATTGAATGGATTCATGATTAAAAACATTGGATACTATGATGGCTTGGTTGCTAATCCTGATAGAGAAGTGAGACTTGCAGTTTACGACAACAACAACAAGACGATTCGTACAGGACACTTTGAAAGCTATGTAGATCCGGAAGATCCGACAACGCCGACATTGCTGTTAGTCTTTGATACACCGCTAAGAGAAGGTGAATTGAAAGCCGATCTTTACGCTATAGTAATTTTGCAGGGAACCTTCGGAGATACAAACTTTGGAAAGTTCCTTGAGGACAAGACCACAACCCAAGCCAGCGACTGTCATACAAACCCAAGAATGACGATTGCAATCAAAGTAGACAATGATAAGGCTACTGGTATCGAACATGTTGTGAATTCTACTGAGAAGAACAATGTAATCTATGATGTCCAGGGACGTAAGGTAAAGCAGATGAACCGTTCTGGTATCTACATTGTGAATGGAAAGAAATTCGTAAAGAAATAAAATTTAATGTAGAAAGTTATGAAATCAATTAAGCTGCTCATGGCAATGGCCATGCTAGCCATCGGCTCTACAGCCGCTATGGCGCAAGCATCCTACACAGACAAGGATGGAAACGAATATCAGTTTAAGCGTCACTGGTTTCTGGATGTTCAGGCTGGTGGGCAATATACTGTAGGTGAGGCAAGTTTCTCAGACTTGCTTTCTCCTAACTTCCAGGGTGCCATCGGCTACCAGTTCTCTCCTGTTTTCGGACTCCGTGGTCAGATAAACGGTATCTGGAGCAAGGGCGGATGGAACGGATACAAGGCTACCAAGGACGGTACTCCGTATACCGCCAGCTACAAATGGAAATATGTAGCTCCGGGTGTGGACTTTATGTTCAACCTCTCTAACCTCTTCTGTGGCTGGAACCCGAACCGCGTGTTCAGCGCTACTGCCTTCGTAGGTGGTGGTATCAACTGGGCAGGAGCTAACCAGGAGGTAAACGACCTGGCTGCCAACATCAAGAATCAGAGCAACTATCTGCTGGAATATCTCTGGCAGGGAAAGAAGGTTCGCCCTTACGGCAGAGCAGGTATCGACCTGGAATTCAAGGTAAGCAAGGCTGTGAGCATCATGCTCGAAGGCAATGCCAACATGATTTCAGACAAGTACAACTCTAAGAAGGCAGATAACCCTGACTGGTACTTCAATGCACTGGCAGGTGTACGCATCAACCTGGGCAAGAGCTATACCAAGAAGGCTAAGCCGGTAGAGGAACCTGCTCCGGCACCAGCTCCTAAGCAGGAATATGTAGCTCCTAAGCCAGAGCCTAAGCCAGCTCCTGTAGAAAAGAAGGTAGAGGAGATTCGCCGTGACATCTTCTTCACCATCAATTCTTGCAAGATTGCTCCTGCTGAGGATGCTAAGATCCGTGAGGTGGTTGACTTCCTGAACAAGAACACAGAGGCAAAGGTTGTAGTAACCGGTTATGCTGACAAGGGTACAGGCAATGACGTCATCAACGACCGCATCGCTGCCAAGCGAGCAGCAGCTGTGGTTTGGATGCTGACAAAGAAATATAATATACCTTCAGAGCGCATTACAGAAGAATCTAAGGGTGCACGTGTGCAGCCTTTTGCTGAAAACGCAGAGAACCGTGTAACAATCATGATCGCTAAGTAGTACGGTAAGTTTATAATGCGACAATCAATTATTTTAATTGGTGGCGGGGCATCCTCAAGGGGTGCCCCGTTTTTCGTTCAGATATCCCTTCCTTCTCTTGCTCATTTTGTTATTTTTTCACCATTTCTTGCAGTTTCTCAATATTTTGTTGTACCTTTGCACAAAAATAATAATAAATTGCAAGAAAATGGGAAAGATTATATTGACGGGCGACCGTCCTACAGGTAAACTTCACCTGGGTCATTACATCGGCTCTCTGCAGCGCCGAGTACAACTTCAGAACGCTGGCGACTTCGACAGAATGTTCGTTTTCATGGCAGATGTTCAGGCTTTGACTGATAATGCCGACAATCCTGAGAAGATTCGACAGAACATTACAGAGGTGGCTCTTGACTATCTCTCTGCGGGCCTCGACCCACAGAAGTGTACACTCTATATCCAGAGTATGATTCCAGAGTTGGCTGAGTTGACTACCTATCTGATGAACCTCATCAGCGTATCTCGTGTTCAGCGTAACCCAACCGTGAAGACTGAGATCAAGATGCGTAACTTCGAGGCAAACATTCCGCTCGGTTTCTTCTGCTATCCTGTGAGTCAGGCTGCCGACATCACCGCTTTCAAGGCTACAACCGTGCCTGCCGGTGAGGACCAGGAGCCTATGCTGGAGGTAACCCGCGAGTTGGTTCGCCGTTTCAACCAGACTTATGCACCTGTATTGGTAGAGCCGGAGATTCTGCTTCCAGAGATTGCCTGCTGCCGTCGTCTTCCAGGAACTGACGGTAAGGAGAAGATGAGTAAGAGTCTCGGCAACTGCATCTACATGAGCGACGATGAGAAGACCGTTTGGAAGAAGGTGAAGAAGATGTCTAACGGTGAGCCACGTATGAGCATGGAAGAGCCGGGACATCTGGAGGGTAATGCCGTGTTCACTTATCTTGAGGCATTCTCTACACCAGAGGACTTTGCTGAGTTCTGGCCTGAGTTCAAGACTTTGGATGAGTTGAAGGAGCAGTATGTGAAGGGTGGTATCGGTGACGGTACCTGCAAGAAGTTCCTGAACAGCGTCATCAACAAGATGCTCGACCCAATCCGTGCCCGCCGTCATGAGTTTGAGCAGGATATTCCTGAGGTATTCAATATCCTGAAGAAGGGTAGCGAGGATGCCCGCGAGTTTGCAGCCCAGACTATGGATGAGGTTCGAAAGGCTATGCGTATCGACTATTTCAGCGATGCTGCCTATATTGAGGAGCAGGCTGCGAAGTTTAGAATTTAGTTTATAGTTAATAGTTTATAATTGATAGTTAGGCATACGCCGTTTCGGAAAGTACATTCTTAATTATTGATTATTGATTTTTAATTATGAATAAACGAATATTACAATTAGCGGTGCCGTCGATAATATCCAATATCACGGTACCGCTTTTGGGTTTGGTTGATGTCGCCATTGTCGGGCATATCGGCGATGCGGCTTACATCGGAGCCATTGCCGTGGGGTCGATGCTGTTCAATGTCATCTACTGGCTTTTCGGATTCCTGAGAATGGGAACCAGCGGAATGACTTCGCAGGCTTTGGGAAGGAGAGATTTGGCTGAGGTACTGAGGCTCCTGGTGCGCTCTCTGAGTATCGGTGTGGGGATAGGTGTGCTGTTCTTCGTTCTCCAGAAATGGCTGATAGGTTGCGGACTCTGGGCGATGTCGCCGGAAGCGGATGTCGTGGAACTGGCACGGAGATACTGTTATGTCTGTATCTGGGGAGCCCCGGCAGTGCTCGGACTCTACGGATTTACCGGCTGGTTTATCGGTATGCAGAACACGCGCATTCCGATGATGGTATCGCTGACGCAGAATGTGGTTAACATCATAGCCTCCCTGCTGCTGGTATTTGTCGGCGGTATGACGGTAGAAGGCGTGGCGCTCGGAACGGTCATAGCCCAATGGTGGGGATTCCTGATGGCATGTCTGTTCTATCGTATCTGTTATCGCCGGTTAAGCAAGTATGATTATCGCCGGCATCTCTTTGCTGCCGAACCGCTGAAGCAGTTTTTCTCGCTCAATAAGGATATTTTTCTCCGCACCCTCTGTCTGGTGGCGGTCAACCTCTTCTTTACGGCGGCAGGTTCCAGGGAGAGTACCATCGTGCTGGCTGTGAATACGCTGCTGATGACGCTCTTTACCATCTTCTCTTATTTTATGGATGGTTTTGCCTATGCGGCAGAGGCGTTGAGCGGCAAGTATTACGGAGCCCGAAACATGGGGGCATTCCGCGAGGTGGTTAGAAGAACGATGGGCTTTGGAGCTGTCGTGGCAGTGGTTTTCACCTTATTATATATAGTGGGTGGCGAGAATTTCCTCTCTTTACTCACGAGCGATAAGCAGGTGATAGCTGCATCGGGCGAATATTTCTGGTGGGCTGTGCTGATTCCGCTGTCTGGCATGTCGGCATTCGTCTTCGATGGCATCTTTGTAGGCATCACCCAGTCTAAGTCGATGCTCTGTTCTACCGCCGTAGCCTCGGCTTCGTTCTTCGGTCTGTTCTTCGGCTTGCATCCTTTCCTGGGCAATCATGCCTTGTGGTTGGCCTTCATTCTCTACCTTCTGTTGAGGGGAATCGTACTGCTTGTCATTTATCGTAAAAAACTGCGGTAAATGGCAAATTGTGTTTTTATAGAATATTTTAGTAGAAATAATGCACATCTTTCATAAAAATTGCACACTGAATTATTGTGTGCGCATTTTTGTGAAAAACTACATTAATATAGTTTAAATCTTAGGCTTATATTCTTTTTCTTAGCCGAAAATTAGTAATTTCGCAGAGCAAAACTTAAAAAGAAAAGAGTAAATGACAGCAGAAGAATATTATCAGCAAGGTAACGCCTGGCGCAAGCAGGGTGACTTTAAGCGTGCCCTCGACTGCTATATGGAGGCGATAGCTCTTGATCCCGAGAGTCCTGCCGTGGCAGCCAAGGAGATGCTGGATGATATCATGAGCTTCTATTGCAAAGACTACTACAATCCATAACAACCGACATGTGGACAGCAGGAGCTTTGTTTACTCCAAGGGTAAAGATAATTAGTAAGAAATTAGAATATGAGTAAGATTAAAGGGGCTATTGTAGTCGACACCGGGCGTTGCAAGGGATGCTCGCTCTGTGTGGAGGCTTGTCCTCAGCATGTCATCGCATTGGCAGAGAAAAAAGTCAATGTGCATGGTTACCGTTATGTAGAGGCAGCTGTACCTGATGCGTGTGTTGGTTGCACTTCGTGCGCCATCGTGTGTCCGGATGGCTGTATCACTGTTTATCGTAAGAAGGAGGACTAAACAATGGCAAATCAAGACGTAACATTAATGAAAGGCAATGAGGCGATAGCCCATGCCTGTATCAGATGTGGTGCGGATGGTTTCTTCGGCTATCCTATCACACCTCAAAGTGAGATTATAGAGACGCTGGCTCTGCTCAAGCCATGGGAAACATCAGGTATGGTGGTTCTGCAGGCTGAGAGTGAGGTGGCGGCTATCAACATGGTTTATGGTGGCGCCGGTGCCGGTAAGCGTGTCATTACCACTTCTTCAAGTCCGGGTGTGGCTTTGATGCAAGAGGGTATCTCTTACATGGCAGGTGCTGAGATTCCGGGCGTTATCGTCAATGTGCAGCGTGGTGGTCCGGGTCTGGGTACCATCCAGCCATCCCAGAGTGATTATTTCCAGGCTACCCGCGGTGGTGGTAACGGCGACTATAATGTGATTGTGCTGGCTCCTGCTTCTGTTCAGGAGATGGCTGATTTCGTTGATCTCGCCTTTACGCTTGCCTTTAAGTATCGCAATCCTGCGATGATTCTGAGCGATGGTGTTATTGGTCAGATGATGGAGAAGGTGGTTCTGCCTCCTGTCAAGCCTCGACGTACCGAGGAGGAGATTGCGAAGGAATGTCCTTGGGCTACCATCGGCCGTCCGAAGAACCGTCCTGTCAACATCATGACCTCTCTGGAACTCAAGCCTGAGGTGATGGAGGAGCGCAATATTGCTCTTCAGGAGAAATACAGAAAAATCCGTGAAACCGAGGTTCGTTATGAAACCGAGCAGATGGATGATGCCGACTATGTTATCGTAGCCTTCGGTAGTGCGGCACGTATTGCCGAGAAGAGCATCGAGAGTGCGCGTGAGCAGGGCATCAAGGTAGGATTGTTCCGTCCTATCACCCTCTGGCCTTTCCCTGAAAAGGAGATTCATGAACTCGCCAAGACCAAGAAGGGCATTCTGGTTGTAGAAATCAATGCCGGTCAGATGGTTCAGGATGTGCGACTGGCTGTGAATGGTCAGACTCCTGTGGAGCACTTTGGTCGTCTGGGCGGTATCGTACCGGAGCCGGAGGAAATCGTTGAAGCATTAAAACAGTTAATAGTTAACAATTGATAGTTAACAATTAATAGTTTATTGTTAATAGGAGGCTACGCCCTATAAACTGTAAACTATTAACTATAAATTAAATAAAATGAATGATATCATTTCACCAGAGAATCTGGTATATAAGAAGCCTACGCTGATGAACGATACCCCGATGCACTATTGCCCGGGGTGTTCGCATGGCGTAGTTCATAAGCTCGTTGCCGAGGTTATCGAGGAGATGGGCATGGAGGATAAGACGGTAGGCGTATGTCCGGTGGGCTGCGCTGTCTTTGCTTATCGCTATTTGGATATTGACTGGCAGGAGGCTGCTCATGGTCGTGCACCTGCTGTAGCTACGGGTATCAAGCGCTTGTGGCCTGATCGTCTCGTCTTCACTTATCAGGGCGATGGCGATTTGGCGTGCATCGGTACCTGCGAAGCCATCCACGCCCTGAACCGTGGTGAGCATATCGCCATCATCTTCATCAATAATGCCATCTATGGTATGACCGGCGGACAGATGGCGCCAACTACCCTGTTGGGTCAGAAGACTGCTACCTGTCCTTATGGTAGAGAGGCTGATCTTCATGGTTATCCACTCAATATTACCGAGTTGGCAAGCCATCTGCAGGGTACTTGTTATGTAACCTGCCAGAGTGTGGAGACCGTGGCAAGCATCAAGAAGGCAAAGAAGGCTATCCGCAAGGCGTTCGAGGCAAGCATGCAGGGCAAGGGCTCCAGCCTGGTAGAGATTGTTTCTACCTGCAACAGCGGTTGGAAACTCTCACCTGTTGAGGCTAACAAGTGGATGGAAGAGAACATGTTTAAGCAGTATCCTAAGGGTGACCTGAAGGATACAACGGGAATGTAAGTGAAGAGTGAAGAACGAAGAGTGAAGAACGAATTGCTCTTCTAATATAATAATAGAACAATGAAGACAGAAATCATTATATCCGGTTTTGGCGGTCAGGGCGTTCTCTCTATGGGAAAGATTCTGGCTTATTCAGGACTGATGGAGGATAAGGAAGTAACCTGGATGCCTGCTTACGGACCAGAGCAGCGTGGCGGTACAGCCAATGTAACGGTCATTGTGAGCGACAGTCGCATCTCTTCGCCTATCCTGAGCCATTATGATGTAGCCATCGTGCTCAACCAGCCGTCGCTCGACAAGTTTGAGCCGAAGATTAAGCCAGGCGGCATCCTGATTTATGATGGCTATGGTGTGATGAATCCTCCACAGCGCAAGGACATCACCATTTATCGCATTGATGCGATGGACAAGGCTGCCGAGATGAAAAACTCTAAGGTGTTCAATATGATTGTTTTGGGCGGTCTGCTTAAGGTTTGTCCTGTAGTGAGCACCGATGGTTTGAACAAGGCGCTTTACAAGTCATTGCCAGAGCGCCATCATGGTTTGATTCCACTGAACATGCAGGCAGTGGAAGAGGGAATGAAGATTATCGAAAAGGTAGATTAAGTTCAATCATCAGTATAGATAAGGGAGCGGGCTGCGTTGCGATGCAGTTCGCTCCCTTGTTTTATTAGGCTGGGTTGAAAAGGAAAAAATGATGCATCTTGCAGATTATATATTTAATTTGCATCATGTAGTTTGCTACATTCAAAAACTGTTGTTGAATGTTTTTCATATCTTAAACTAAAGAAAGTTGTTCTTTTCTTTGGCATTTCCAATTCTTTTCGTTAATTTTGTGGCGTTAATTTAAAAGAAAGGAATAAGATGGAAACGATTAATATTCAGTTTCAAGTACCTTCTACAGGTCAATATACGCTTGACGAATTTGTTGCCAAGCTCAAAGACTATGCTGAAAAATTAGCAAGTTCTATCTCCAAGTCTGGAAACAGTTTCCAGGAAAGATATATGAGCCAGGCAGAGCAGGAAGCCTATGTGGCAGAAAGTCTCAACCGTGCTCTTGATGAACTGGAAGCCCATAAGAAGAATGGGACTAAGCCGATGGATGCTCGTGAATTGTTGAGAAGACTTCTCTAATATCGCGATGAGTTTATCAGCTTTTTGCTTGATAAACGTGAAAAAGGATAATATGCAGAAAAGGAATCTGGAAAAAAATATGGCAGCAACTGTTTTTAATCAAGCACAATTTGATGCGCCACCTTTTTAAATGAAATGCCTTGTTGCCCCTGATTTGCGACAAACTTTAACGCTGTTGCCGCTGATTTGCGACAAAAAAGTAGTATCTTTGCCCCTGATTTGAAACAAATGCATATGTTTAGACGAAATATCATCAGTAAATTGGAGGCTTGGAAGCAAGACAAAAAGCATAAGCCTCTTATCTTGAGAGGAGCTTACGTTGATCAATCTTCCGTTTTATCTGATAGGTAATTTGCGGAGCGTATTGGATGCTGTTGTAGAAGAATAAAGAAGGATGTAATGCATCATGCAAAATAAATAATAAGGTGGACAATGCTTTTTAAAAATAGCAATGTCCACCTTATTATATATATACTTCTAATCTGCTTTATTCCGCCAATCGGATGCTCATCGGGCTTACGGTGATGAGGCGCTTTTTGTATAGATCGCCCACGGCACGCTTGTAAACCTTCTTGCTCACGTGGAAACGCTCGTAGATGTCGTCGGCCTCGCTCTTGTCGCCAAGGTTACACTCGCCATCGTTGTCCAAGAGATACTGGTAGAGGGTTTCGGCGAAGTCGGCAGTCTGCTGGATGCCGGTCTTCTGCAGGGTGACATCTATCTTTCCGTCAGGACGGACTCTTCCGATGTAGCCCTTCATCTTGTCACCCGTATGGATGTACTGGAAGATCTGGTCCTGATAGAGGAGACCCGGATACTGGTTGTCGATGATAACCTTGAAGCCCAGGTCGGTCTTCTGCCAGATGAGGAGATCCACCTCGTCACCATGCTTGTAGTGAGGATGGTCTTCGTTGAGATAACGCTCAATCTTGGCAGAGGCAACGATGCGGTAGCTCTCCTCGTCGATGTGGATATGCACGATGTAGGAGTTGCCGAGCACCATGCGTTTCTTCTGCTCGCGGAATGGGCAGAAGATGTCCTTCATCAGGCCCCAGCCCAGGAAGGCTCCGTATTCGTTGACCCATTTCACTTCGAGATAGGCGAAATCGCCCACCTTTGCCAAAGGGGTTTCGGTGGTTGCTATGAGGCGCTCTTCTTGGTCGAGATAGATGAAGACATCCAGCTCGTCGCCGATGCCGACATTCTCTGGGACGTAGCGGGATGGAAGGAGGATTTCTCCCTCGTCACCACCATCGAGATACAGACCGAAATCAACTTTCTTTACGATGCGAAGGCGATTGTAATCGCCGAGTTTTATCTTTTTTGCCATATCATATTATTTTCGAGAATATAAAATGCTTTTGCCCTTACAGGGCGACAGGTTTGTGTCCGTAATTACCCAGGGGGTTGTCCTGGGCTAGGAGCTTCTGCCCTTTACCTTTGCTTTACCCTTCGGCCAGCGATTTTCAATTCCCTTCGGCCGGTGACCGTTGGTTCAGGGCGTTTAGATGCAATCTATGGATGAGTCTGGTTCTTCTGCAGAAACTTCTTTATTGTTATCAGCAGGTTCTTCCTGGCTATCAGCAGCTCCTGCTTCCACCGTCTTCTCAATCATTCCATCCTTGAGATGGATGGTGCGGTCGGTGATGGCAGCAAGGCCCTCATCATGAGTTACGATGACGAAAGTCTGACCGAACTTGTCTCTGAGGTCGAAGAAGAGCTGGTGAAGCTCAGCCTTGTTCTTGGTGTCGAGACTTCCTGATGGCTCATCGGCAAGGATGACGGCAGGATTATTGACCAAAGCTCTCGCCACGGCTACACGCTGTTTCTCACCACCGGACAACTCGGCAGGTTTGTGGCTGGCTCTATCGCTCAAGCCCATGAACGCCAGTAACTCCTCGGCACGCTCCTTGGCTTCTTTTCGGCTCTTGCCTGCAATGAAGGCAGGAATCATGATGTTCTCCAGGGCGGTGAACTCTGGTAGAAGTTGGTGGAACTGGAAGACGAAACCGAGATGCTGGTTGCGGAAATCGCTCAGTTTCTTGGTGCTGAGGCTGCTTACATCGATGCCATCAACCATGATGCTGCCACTATCAGGCTTGTCGAGGGTACCGATAATCTGGAGAAGTGTAGTCTTACCGGCACCACTAGGACCGACGATACTTACCACCTCGCCCTTGTCAATATGCAGGTCGATGCCCTTAAGCACCTGCAGGGAGCCGAAGCTCTTGGTTATACCTTTTATATCTATCATTTTCTTACTCAAAATTATTTTGCAGGCAAAATTAAGCAAAATATTTGGAAATGCCTAATTTTAAGAGATAAAAAGAAATAAGGAGGGATATAAAAAAACAAAACGAGCCTTATTCTTGCAAATAAAGCTCGTTTCAGTACTCAATTCTGTATTACTTTCTATAAAATGTATGTGCTATTTCAACCCATCGGCATCACCGGTGGTCTTCAATCCGTTGCTCTTTTCTCTAGGGGTGATATTCACCTTCTTTGCTATGGTGTTCTCAATAAGGTTGGCATCAAAAGCCATCTTCTTATCGGTACAGTTGATGTTCTCGAAGGTGAAATCTACCAGACGGTATTTCTCGCTCTTACCCACATCGAAGAAGTTGTCGCAATCCATCTGGATATTCTTCATCGTGATGTTGTTGCACTGGCTCAATGGCATGTCCTTGCGATCGCCTAGTTTGAAGAACTGCTTCCATGGGCGGATGACGAGGAAGCTGCCTGTGGTGCCCTGGATGTTATCCACCGTTATGTACTCGTAATGCTGAGGAGTATCAGGACGCATCTTCAGCCAGAGCACGCGCTGTGCATTGCCCACCTTGATGTTGCGTAATACGATGTTGCGGTCTTTCACGCTTTCGCTGCCGAGGGTTAAGCATCCGTGCACTCTACCATAGGTGCAGTTCTGGATGAGCACATTATATACCGGTCCATTCTCTGGTGCCTGGTCTGCCCAGGTGCCCTTACCGCCCTTGATGGCGATGGCATCATCGTTTACGCTCATGTAGCAGCCATCTACCAGCACATCGTGACAAACATCAATGTCGATGGCATCGCTGCTTGGTGCCCGCATGCCACTGGTTGGGGCGAAGATGGTGCAGCCAAGGAAGCGGACATGGTCGCAACGGTAGATGTGGTTGGTCCAGAACGGACTGTTCTGAATATGCACATCCTGCAAGGTTACGTTGCTTGAGTTGCTGATATAGACGAGGCGGGGACGCTGTGCATCCTTGTTGGTGCATTCACGGTTCCAGGTGCGACGAATCCAGAACTCCTCCCAATAGTGATAACCGTTGCCATCGATGGTACCCGGACCGGCGATGGTAAAGCCATCACATTTGTCGGCATTGATGAATGCCGAGAAGTATTTGCAGGTTTCGCCTTCGATGCGGGTTTCTATTACAGGGAAGTTGGCGATGCGGTCGCTGCCTTTCAGTTTTCCGCCTTCTTCCAGATAGAGATGGGTCTTTGGCTTGAAGAAGAGAGCACCGCTCTGATAGGTTCCGGCAGGTACTACGATAACGCCGCCGCCATCTTGGGCTGCACGGTCGATGACAGCCTGGATAGCCTTGGTTTGAATCAGAGTGCTATCCGTTTTTACGCCATAATCGGTGAGGACGTATTTCTTGCCTAAGGTATCTACGTTCACCTTTTGGGCGTTGCTGAACCAGGCATCCATCTTTGTGCCGTCGGGCCAGAGTTCGGTTTGTGCCTTCTTTGCTTTCTTCTGTTTCTTTGCGGCGTTGGCGCTTAGTGGAGAGAATGCCATCAGGCAAGCCATCAGCCAGATATATTTCTTCATTTTTTCTTGTTTCTTTTTTATTAAGACTGGGGGACCAGCGATGGAATCGCTGGGAACGGGGGCGAAAAGGGGGAAAGGGGGCTTTTTACCCTTTTACCTTTTTACTTTTAAAAGCTTGTAATACTCTGCAGCACCAAGCAGGAGGCAACCTGTGCCGTAGTCCTCGAAATCAGGGACGGAGGTGAAGGTGACAGGCTGGCCAGCTGATGGCTCCTTTCCGGTGCCTTGGTTATAGCCGATGAAACCATCCTCGTGAACAGATGCGGAAAGCGCCTTCCATGCCTTGTCCATCGCCTTCTGATAGGTGGCTCTAGGAAGAATGCCCTGCTGAACACCCCATGCCATACCATAGAGGAAGAGACCTGTACCGGTCATCTCAGGACCGCCATAGTTGGCAGGACAAACGAGGCTTACGTTCCAGTAGCCATCTTCGCGCTGGCATTTCAGGATAGCCTGGCTCATAGAGATGAAATCCTTCTTCAGATACTGATAGTACTTGTCGGTCTTTGGCAAAGTCTCCATCACGCGGACCAGGGCTGCATATACCCAGCCGTTGCCACGGCTCCAGTAGCAGTTGCTGCCATCCTTCTCCTTGTAAGGTGGTACGTAGTTCTTATCTCTCCACCAAAGTCCTTCTTTTTTGTTAAAGAGTCCATTAGCCAGGGTATCACGGCTCCATTTATAGGAATTCATCGCATAATCCAGATACTTGCGTTCGCCGGTAATCTTGGCATACTTGGCGTAGGCTGGCATCGCCATCTGGATAGCGTCAATCCAAGTCCAGTAGTTTACTCGGTTGGTGCTCATCTGATGGTCGAGGTTCTCCTTCACCTTGCTCAAGTCCTTCTTGCCGCCGGTCTGAACGTAGCGGTCCATGTAAGTCTGCTGGCAGCACTGGTTGTCGGCATCGGTATCATTTACGCTGCCACGGGCTGTCCACTTGTGATAATCTGCCCACTTGTCGGTATAGTCGAGATAGCGCTGCTGAGGGTCAATCTCGTAAAGCGCCATCAATCCCTCGTAATACACGGCACGGGTCCAGAGGTTGCTGGTACGTTTTTTCTTCACGAAAGTGTCGATGGTTGGGTCACTGTACTTCGTCATGAAATAGTTGTTGGTGCGATGGGCTACCTCCAGGATTTCATTTTGCAATGCGGTCTGGGCAGACATTGAGGTCAAGCCCATGAGCATGCAGAGCGATGATAAGATCAGTTTCTTCATTTGTCTTGTTATTAATGTTATGATTATTTACTTGATTTCCACGAGTTTCACGGTACTGTTCAGTCCGCTTGGCACAGGAGTCCAGTTCTCGTAGGTGGTCTTCTTGTAGTTGATATCCACCACGTTGATTTCCTTCATCTTGCGCCACTTTACACCCTGACGGTCCATTTCTGCGATGCGGTTGGCTGGCAGGTTGGTTACCTCGATACGGATGGTGTTCTTGCCCTTGTTGAGCGCATCCTTGCAGTTTAGGATATATGGTACAGCCCAGGCGCAACCTATATATTTATTATTGACATAGACACGGGCACTCTCGCGAACATCACCCAGGTCGATGGTCCACTGCTTCTTGGCATCATCCTTCGATAGCTTGATGGTGGTTTCGTAAACACCTGTTCCCATCATCACCTTCGCCTTTTCACTGAGACCTTCCCAAGACTTTACGCCCTTCAGGTTGAAGATTTCGCCCACCTTAGGAGCATCTTCGGTGAATGACAGCTTCCAGGCATTCTCTGTCAGGTCGATGGTCTTGCTATCCGCAGCAGCGATGGCTTCCTTTTCGTTCACCTTCACCTTGGAACCGAGTTTCCACTCACCCACGGGTTTATTCGATGTGATGAGGATGCGGCTCTCGCCACTCTTCAGGTTCAGCTGGATACCCTTGTCGCTGATGGTAGCCTCGTGGTATTTGCCTGTCATAGGGTTGTACCAGATGCCATGCTTCTCGTTTACGGCCAAAGCCACGCTAGAAGCGATGTCCTTGCTGGTGAGATTAGCAATGAAGTAATGATGGCCGATGCTGTTGGCACGGCGAATCATCTTCAAGCCCAGGTTCTTTCTCATCAGTTCCGGTTTTGCCGCCTGTTCCATTGCCTTGATGTTGTCGCCTTTGATAATCTTGGCGCCTTGTGCCTTGAGAGCAGAGATGTGCTGAATCACGTCGCTTGGCATGATGTTGTTGCCAGGGATGATGATACCCTTGTATCGGGTTCCGACAGCAGTCTCTACCATTCCATTCTTAAAGGTACACGTGCGGAGATACTTGTCGCTGATGTAATCGCAGTCGAATCCTGCCTTGTCGATGTCGAGAATTACCTTGATAAACTCCGGTGCCTTTTTCGCCATGCTGTGGATATCGAATTGCATCAGCCAGTTCTTGGTATCCTTGCGCCACATATCTCTTACTGGCAGATAAACCAGGAAATCATTGTCTGGCTGTCCCCACTGCAGATAGGTCTGGCAGTTGGTGATGTATTTCATCAGTTCCGGAGCATCGCGCCAGATGCTGTTGGTAGGGCTCATATCTACCGAAGCATAGAATTTCCAGCCTGGCCATGTATCGTTCTTAGGCGAATAGGCGGTGCCATGGAAGAACATGTGGTTTACGCCGGCGCAGAACATCAGGTCCATATCCGGTTTCATCTGGCTCAGGGATGTGCGGAAGTGCTCGGTGAGCCAGGTGAAGGTTTCGCTGGATGTATATTTCTTTCCGGTGATGTGCGCAGCCGATGGAGCATATTTCAGCATACTGAGGTCGCTGAAGTTAGGACGGGTCATTCCCGGATCCTTGCGCAGTCCCTTTATGCCGAAGTCGGTCAGTCCGAAGCCTTCAATTTCCGGAATGTCAACGGCTGCATAGCAGTCGATGAGGTTGGCTGGTGAACCGTGTGCCTGGTTTCGGGTGATGGCACCACGCTTGTTTGCCCATTTGGTCCACTGTTCGGTGAAGTTATGGAGCAGCATGTCGCCTAGGGTTTCACGGTAATCGCTTACCACCACAGCATCGCCATCCAGGAACTCTGGGAACTTATCCTGCAGTTTGTATCCGTGAAATTTCTCGAATTCTGTCAGGAGGTTAGGAGTCCAGTTGGCGCCATACACCTCGTAGCTGTCATTGAAGAAGGTATGCGGATATGGAGTCTTCGATGCTACGAAGGCGCTGTCGATGTGCTGCAGATAATTGGCCACAGCAGTAGAGTCGAAGTGGTCGATAACGTATCCCTCTCCTCCTGGAGCGGCACGCTTTACCTTCTGTCGGGTACGGCTCTCATAGAGGGCGATGACTCGTTTCTTATATTTTTCTCCTTCCACAGGGAAAGCCTTGATGAGTTTCAGCTTGGCGAAATCACGCTCTTTCTTCGGCACGTTGAACTCAATCTCCATCAGTTTCTGCTTCACATCTACGATGGTATCTACGAATACCGCCTTGCATGCCGCTTCATTGATTGGTACCCAAGGACCACCGAAAGGCCATCCTGTACCGGTTGCCATATCGGTTTCGATGCCCACCTGTTTGTTTTCTTTTTCCACGAACTTGAGCATATCCATCCATTTTGGCGAGAGATAAGGGATATCATTCTTGTCGTTGCCCTGCACACCATAGAGCGGTGTGATTTCCACGGCACCGATGCCCGCCTTGGCGTATTCGCCAAGGTTCCACTTCAGATTCTCTTGATCCACGGCAGATCCCATCCACCACCATCTTACGCCCGGTTTGGCTTCCTGCGTAGGGGTAGGGAGGAACTGAGCCTGGCAATTGAGTGACGACAACAATGCCAAAGCAAAGGATAATCCTATGAATTTATGATTTCTTTTATTGTTCATCATATTGGGTTTATTAAGTTGCTCTTAATTGTTTATTCTTTGTTTGCAAAGATAGTGAAAAATACTCAATTATATCTGTGTTATAGTCCTTAAAAATGTAAAATCGTACAAATATGCTAGGTATTTTGCCAAAAAGTCAAGGAGATACATAAAAAAGAGCATAAATCTCAACTCATCAATAGAGTATGCATTCTCTATTGACTGTAGAATGAAAAAGGGCGGTTTTCTTGCGTGATGCAAGGAACCGCCTTCTGCATTTTTCTGGAATTTGAGGATTATGCCAAATGCTATAGCCCAAATATCAAAAGAATAGGGTGGATATGGGCGGAAATGATTACTTTTGCAGCAGAAATTTTAAACAAGCTAATAACAAGATTAATATGAATAGTGTTTTAGAAGGTCGTCCTGCCTTGAAAAAGGAGGTCGAGAAGATTGCTGAAGTTGCCGGTTATCTCTGGCAGAATGGTTGGGCTGAGCGTAATGGTGGTAACATCACCGTGAACATCACCGACTTGGTAGATGACGAAATCAAGGCTCTGCCTGCTATCAGCGAAGTAAAGCAGATTGGTACAGCATTGCCTGCATTGAAGGGCTGCTACTTCTTCTGCAAGGGAACAGGCAAGCGCATGCGCGACTTGGCTCGCTGGCCTATGGAGAATGGTTCTATCATCCGCATCCTGGACGATTGCGCCAGCTATGTTATCATCGCAGATAATCCTGTAATGCCAACATCTGAGTTGCCAAGCCACTTGAGCGTTCATGCCCGTCTCATCGAGAAGGGTTCTAACTATAAGGCTACTGTTCATACTCACCCTATCGAGCTTATCGCCATGAGCCACAACAAGAAGTTCATGGGCAAGGACGTGTTGAGCAACCTGCTCTGGAGCATGATTCCAGAGACCAAGGCTTTCTGTCCACTCGGTTTGGGTATCGTTCCTTATCAGTTGCCAGGCAGTTTGAAACTTGCTGAGGAGACCTTGAAGGAGTTGGAGGATTATGATGTAGTGATGTGGGAGAAGCATGGTGTCTTTGCCAAGGGCTTGGACGTGATGGATGCCTTCGACCAGATTGACGTACTCTCTAAGAGCGCCAAGATTTACATCGATTCCAAGTGCATGGGATTCGAGCCTAATGGTATGAGCCAGGAGGAAATGGCTGAGATGACCAAGGCATTTAATTTGCCAAGATAATATAGGCTTTAGATAAAGAAATAAGTTTTAAAGATTGTTTTCTATAAGAATTTTTGGTATAGATAATTAAGTTTAGTAAAAAGACCCCGAGCATTGTGAAATACTCGGGGTTCCTTTTTTGTTATATAAGTTGTGGCAAGAAGCTTGAGATAATCAAGACGATGATGCCGACAATTAATACGGAGATGGTCTTCTTTGAGCAGCCTTTCCATTCCTTTAGGATGATGCCCCATACATTCGAGAATACTACGTTGAGCGCCATCAGAATGCAGAACGATAGGGTCATGAGGGTAGGAGATTCGGTGAGGAAACCCTTGCCCAGTGACAGTCCGAAGAACTGGCTGTACCACAAGGCACCAGCCAAGGCACAATAGAGAATGTTATTGCTCCAAACCTCCTGGTTCTTGTAATCGCTCCAAGTATGATTCTTGGTGTTCTGATAGAAACAGTAGATGGCATTGGTGATGAAACCACCTAGGGTAACCAGGAAGGTGGCTGGCAAGGTCTTGTACATATCAGGAGTGAAACTGCCGAAATGGATATCGGAACCGAAGGCGAGACCCACATTGAAGCAGCCGCTCATGAAACCAGCCAGCAAGGCGATGGCAAGTCCCTTAGGGAAGTTGAAGTCCTTTACTGCCGCCTTCTTCTCTTCTTCTGAGAGCGATGCCGCCTTCATACTACCTGCCACACCGATGATGGCGATACCGAGAAGAGTGACTACCACGCCGAGAATTACGCTGAAGGTAAGCGATGAGAGGGCGTCCATCTCCGGGAAGAAGATGTTGAGCAATACAGGTCCCATGATGGTGCCGAGACCTGCACAGGTTCCCAAGGCGATGCTCTGTCCCAATGCTACTCCCAGATAGCGCATGGAAAGACCGAAGGTCAGTCCGCCTACGCCCCAGAGTACACCGAAGAGCATGGTCATTGCTACGTTGAAGCCATAACCGTCGAATAATTCAAAGAAGGAATGGTCGCTTGGAACAGCGAGCATTGCGCCTAAGAAAGGCAAAATAAGCCATGCGAACACACCCTGAACTACCCAGTAGGATTCCCAACTCCAATCCTTAATCTTGTTGATTGGAACGTAACAGCTGGACTGGCAGAATGCGCCGATGGCTATGATTAAAAGTCCTATTAATATTTCCATATTGTTTAGTAATTAAGTGAAGAGCGATTTTGAGTGAAGAACGAAGAGTGAAGAGTGAAGAATTCATGTGTTTTTTTAGCCATAAGACTATTGAATTCTTCGTTCTTCACTCTTCACTTAAATCGTTCTTAAACTCGCTTTGCGAGTACCTCAGCCTCGTACTTCTCGATGTCTGCGATGTACTCTTCGCCAACAGGGATGTTGTTCTTCAAGTTGAAGTAATCATATACTGCACCGAATGGCAATGTCTTCTCTTCTTCGAGGAGAGCCAGGCGCTGGAAGAGCTTGCCCTCGTCCTCGTACTTGCGGAGGGTATCCAGTGGCTCAAGGAATGCCTGCAACAATGACTTCTGGGCAGCACGAACACCGATGATGTAAGCACCGATGCGGTTGATAGAACCGTCGAAGTAGTCGAGACCGATGTGAGCACGGTCGAGTGCGTTGGCACGAACCAACTCTGAGAAGAGGTTGCGTGTGTTGTCATCGAAGAGGGTTACGTGGTCTGAATCCCAGTGCATTGGGCGAGATACGTGGAGCATCAGCTCAGGAACGAAGAGCAGGAGTGCAGAAACTGCATCAGATACGTTCTCTGTTGGCTCATAGTGACCTGTATCGAGAGTGTACATCACGTTGTTCTTAGCGCAGTAGCCAGCGTAGAAGTCGTGAGAACCTACAGTGTAAGCCTCCAAGCCAATACCGAAGAGCTTAGCTTCGAGACAAGACTTCATGTTAGGCAACTCCTCTGCCAGAATCTCATCAAGAGAGTTTTTCAAGATCTCGCGATAGCGACCCTTCTCTACGGTGATGTCCTTGGAACCATCATGTACCCAGATGTTCATGATACATGGGTCGTTCTGGAACTTACCCATAGCGTCTGCAATGCGGCGGCAACGCTTGGTGTGCTCAATCCAGAACTCGCGGATAGCTGGGTCAGGATTTGACAATGAGAGGCTGCCACTCTTAGGGTGAGAGAAAGAAGTAGAGTTGAAGTCGAGCTTCATGTTCTGCTCCTTAGCCCACTGCATCCAGCCTGTAAACTGGTCTACGGTTACCTCGTTACGGTCAATCTGCTTGCCACCGAACTCACCGTAAATCTCATGAAGGTTGAGACGGAAAGTACCAGCCAGGAGAGAGTTCACCTTCTCGATGTCCTGACGGAGTTCGTCGATGTTGCGAGCCTTGCCAGGATAGTTACCAGTGCTCTGGATACCACCAGAAGCAGCCTCACCGCGCTCGAAGCCAACTACATCGTCAGCCTGCCAGCAGTGCAGAGAGATAGGAGTTTTCTCCAAAGTCTCAATAGCCTTGTCTGTATCTACACCCAGAGCTGCATAGCGCTCCTTTGCAATCTCGTAATTCTTTAAAATCAAATCTGCTTTCATTGTTTTTATGTATTTTGTTATTATTGTTTATTTTTACCCTTTTACTTTTTTACCTTTAAAAACTTCTCGTAAGCCGCATCCCATGCTTCCTTGTTCTGTGGCTCGAATGTCTTAAGCTCCAGCGAGTTGGCGATAATCTGGCGCATTTCCCAAATATCCTTTACCAAGCCCGATGCCTTTGCCTGGAGCATGATGTTGCCGATGGCGGTGCCTTCCTGAGGACCTGCCAATACGGTTACACCACAACTGTTGGCAGTAAACTGGTTGAGATATTGGTTGAGCGAACCTCCACCGATGATGTGGAGCACCTTGAGGTCGATGTCGGCGAAATCCTTGAGCCATGTGAATACCTGGCGATAGCGGAGGGCAAGACTCTCGAAGATGCAGCGGCAGAATTCGCCATAGCTCTGAGGAACATGCTGACCGGTCTTTTCGCAATACTGCTTGATGGCTTCTACCATGCTCGATGGGTTGGCAAAACAGGTATCATCCGGGTTGATGATGCTTTGGAAGGCTGGCTGCTTCATGGCTTCAGCTATAAGTTCTGCATGACCCAGGCAAGTCATATCTTTCTGGTTGGCAGCAGCCTCGTCTTTCCATTCCTTGCGGCAACGCTCGTAAATCCACATGCCGCAGATGTTCTTCAGGAATCGGGTAGTGCTCTCAATGCCGCCCTCGTTGGTGAAGTTGAACTCATAGCTCTTCTCGTTGATGATGGCGTTCTTGGTCTCGATGCCCATCAGGCTCCAGGTTCCTGAACTCAAATAGGCAAACTCCTCGTTCTTGGCAGGAACGGCTGCTACGGCACTGGCTGTATCATGACCTGCTACTGCGATGACGGGAACGGCATTCAGTCCTGTTATCTTCTGTACCTCTTCGGTCAGTGTGCCGATGATGGTAGCAGGATGGGTCATCTTGCCAAACTGTTCTCTCTTCAATCCGATACTTTCCACGAGGTCGATGTCGAAATCGCCGGTCATCGGATTCAGAATCTGAGAAGTAGATGCTACGGTATATTCGCAGATGGCGTTGCCGGTGAGCATATAGCTCAGTGCATCAGGGATGAAGAGAATCTTGTCGGCATTCTCCAGAGCCACGTTTCCTGCCTTGCGCATGGCATACATCTGGAACAATGAGTTGAAATTCATAAACTGGATGCCTGTCTTTTCGTAAACCTTCTCCTTGCTGATTTTCTCATCAAAGTATTTCTCCATGATGCCCATGGTATGAGGGTCGCGATACGCCATCGGGTTGCGTAGGATATCTCCGTTCTTGTCTACATATACAAAGTCGCATCCCCAGGTATCAATACCGATGCTCTGGATGTGGATGCCACGCTGTGCTACGAGTTTCAATCCTTTGATAATCTCAAAGTAGAGGGCGTAGATATCCCAATAGAAGTGACCGCCTGTTTCGATCAGGTTGTTGTCGAAACGGGTCAGCTCCTCTAAGTCAAACTTGCCGTCTGACAAGCTTCCTACTATGGTTCTTCCGCTGGTAGCACCTAAGTCTACCGCGAAGAAGTATTTCTTTTGTTCCATTATGAATTTTGTCTTTAAGTTGCTGTTATTTGTTCACGTTTGCAAAGGTAGACCAAAAAAGGGATATGGACCAAGAGAAATTGATTTTAGAGCCTTATTTTTTGACTATCTCGTCATATTTCTGAAATCTGATGGCTTCATGCCCGTCTGAATTTTGAATTTGGCAGAGAAATAGTCAGGCGATTCGAAATTGAGCCGATATGCAATCTCCTTGATGCTCTCGTCGGTGGTAGACAGCAGTTCTTTGGCTCTCTGCAGTTTCAGATTCTGCTGATAGAGGGCGGGAGCGAATCCGGTATGCTCCTTGAAGAGCTTGCGGAAAGAAGAGTAGCTGATGCCCAGTTCCTGCGCAATCTCCTGGATGGTGAGCGTATCTTCAAGCGATTCTCGGATACGCAAACGGGCTTTATTGATCATGTCAACATGCTTGGTATCCTTGCTCAACACGATATTTCTCTCCAGAGAATACATTTTGCCTATCAGATGGTTTACGATACCCGCCATAGTCTGTTGTGCAAAAGCAACCTCTTCCTGTGCGGTTTTGTAAGCCTCTTCGTAGAGAGCGATAATCTCGTTACTGTAACCTACATGGTAGATTGGCTTTTCAGGAGAAAGAAACCCTGCTTTCACGCGGTCGTCGATGTTCTTGCCCTTGAAGCCGATCCAATAGCTTTTCCAACCCTTGGTTCCTGATGGATGATAGCTATGCCATTCACCGGGAAAGAGCAGGAAGATGTCTCCAGCCTTGATCTTTGTTTCCGGGAGATGGGCAGAACAGAACACTCCTTCACCTTCTGGCTGGTAAAGCAGTTGGTATTCGTCGAGTATTCTTCCCTTCTGAAGATCGAAGTAATATCCGTCAGCATGTCCTTTTGTTGGATAGGCTTCTCCTGGGGCGATTTCTTCTCGTCCCACGGTGCTGATGGTGAGTCCCCATTCGGCATCTCTTTTTGTTGCTAATAGGTATTTACTTGTTTGCATATTGTTTCTGTTTTATGATTTTCATCTGCAAAATTACGCTGAATAATTCTAACTTCCAAATTTTTATGTTGTTTTTTTCAGCAATCCTGCATTTCGTTGCTACTTCAGATTGACGTTGCAAAGATACAACATTTCCGTTTCCTACCTATGCGATTTGTGCGATTTGCGTGGATTCGGGAAATAAAGTGCGGAAAAATCCATGGAATCTTTCTAAAGAATATCTTCGAAAGATAAGAAATTTACTCCGAAAGATAGCAGAATATCTCCGAAAGATAGCAGAATATCTCCGAAGGATAAGAAAATATCTTCGATAAAGAAGACTTGGAAGCTGTGTTGGGGTGACGAGGTGAAGGGTGAAGGGTATATTTTAAATCTTTATATTATATTCTTTTTAGGGCTTTTTCGATTTTTGACCCTAGGGTACTTTTTGATTTTACCCTTTTTTCCTTTACCCACGCGTACATATATAAATAGAGTTTTCAAACCTTCACCCTTCACCTTTTTATTTAACATTCTGTAAATCAATTTATTACAGGTGAAGGGTGGTGAAGGGTGTTTTCGGCTTTTCTTAAACATATTTTAAGAGTCCAAATAGGCGTTTACATTTTTTAAGGGCTTGCTTTGGATGCAAAATAGGGGTCTTTATATATAGAATTGAGCAGTTATCTGCGTATAATTCTATTGTTGCTGCAAATTCTGCTGTAATCAGCCACCGCATCTGGGATATTATCTGTCTGATCATGCAGAGAAGGTTAAAAAATGAAAATCTGATATTTAAAAAGAGATTCTGATAAAATACAGATGTATCTGATACGTTTATAATATAAGGAAATACTGAAAATAAAGAAATAAAGCGATAAAGGATATGAAAAGAATATTATTCGCCCTATCATTGATGGCGGCAACTACCGCTTCCTTTGCCCAGGTGGCAAAACCAATGGAAGATGTCAACAAAGTTATCGACAATACTGCGGATAGTCTGAACAAGGCGATGACCGCACGAATCCAACCGGGAACCAGCCGCAAGGGCAACAACCCGGTACTCTTCCTGATTGGTAACTCTACCATGCGCAATGGTACTCTGGGTAATGGAAACAATGGTCAGTGGGGGTGGGGTTACTACGAGCATGAGTTCTTCGATGCCAACAAGATTACGATAGAGAACCAGGCGCTCGGAGGTATGAGCAGCCGCACCTTCTATAACCGTCTCTGGCCGGATGTGCGCAAGGGTATCAAGGCAGGCGACTGGGTAATCATCTCCATCGGTCATAACGACAATGGGCCGTATGATAGTGGCAGGGCACGTGCCAGCATACCTGGTATCGGCAAGGATTCACTCAACGTCACCATCAAGGAGACTGGCGTCAAGGAAACCGTTTATACCTATGGCGAATACATGCGTAAATACATCAACGACTGTAAGGCCTTGGGTGCTCATCCTATCCTGATGTCGTTGACTCCACGTGATGCCTACGATGAGAACGACAAGATAGTTCGTGTCAATAAAACCTTCGGATTGTGGGCAAAGCAGGTGGCTGAGCAGGAGCATGTACCTTTTGTTGATTTGAATGAGATTTCTGCAGCTAAGCTTGATAGCTATGGTCATTGGAAGGAGAAGTATCATTTCTTCAAGGATCATATCCATACCTCCCGCTTCGGAGCAATGATGAATGCCCGTTCGGCTGCAGAGGGATTGGCAGAGAGCAAAGACCCAAATCTGGCTCCTTTGCAGGCGATGATGATCAATGTAGCTTTGCCTACAGAGAATTTCAAGCGCGAGCCTGGCAAACCAGTTGTCTTCTTCACAGGCGACAGCACCGTGAAGAATGCCGATAAGGATGAAGACGGCATGTGGGGCTGGGCATCTCAGGCTTACACCATCTTCAATCCAAAGAAGATCACCTGTGTGAATGCAGCCAAGGCGGGTCGCAGTTCCCGTTCTTATCTCAATGAGGGAAGATGGGATAAAGTATATAACAGTCTTCAGCCGGGCGACTACGTGCTCATCGAGTTCGGTCATAATGACATCTGTTCTATGACCGATAAGAAGATGCGTGGTTCCATACCTAGTGCCAAGGATACCTGCCATGTCTACCAAATGGAAGAAAGCAAGCAGTATGAGGTGGTTTATTCTTTCGGCTGGTATCTCAAAAAGTTTATCCAGGATGTACGTGAGAAGGGAGCTACCCCAATCCTTGTTTCCCTGACTCCTCGCAACGAGTGGCCTCATGGTAAGATAGAGCGCCGCAACGACACCTACGGAAAGTGGTATCGTGAAATCGTAGCAGAGACGGGCGTTGCCTTCCTCGATCTCCACAACATCGCAGCCGATTCTTATGATAAGATTGGCAAGGAGAAAGTGAAGGCTTATTACAAGATAGATCATACCCACACCAGTTTGAAGGGTGCCCGGCACAATGCCAAGTGCGTGGCTAAGGGGTTGAAGAAGATGAAGAGTCCATTGGCAAAATATTTGAAATAAGAAAAACCGGAGCCGTGATAAAATAAAATGCCCGTTTTCGAGTTTATAAATATAAAAACAAAAGCTTGAAAACGTTATGAACAATAAGATTTCTAAAATAGGAATGCTCAGTGCGCTGGCGTTATCTTGTACTCTCACGATGGGAGCGCGAGATATCGTACAGCGCACTGCTCATTATATGCCCGAAGGTAATGCCTTTGTTTGCGTGAATGGTAACAATCGCTATACTCGTGCTCTTTATGGGAGTACGGCAGAATGGCGAGTGGAGACCAGCGACCGTCCTGTCTTTGCTACTTACAAGAAAAACCAGATGGGCAATATCCGATTCCGGATTTCGGATGGGAGACAGACGATGTGGCTCGATGAAGCCGAATATTGCAAGGCAAGTTATGAAGCAGGACGTCGTGACTATCTCCTGAAAGACAGGCGATGGGGAAAGGGTGAACTCGATATTTCCGTCCTGGCTTTTCCTGATACAGAAGGAGCTGTCTGGCGTTTTACTGTTAGTGGATTCGATAACAGAAAACTGAAGGTAGAGGCTGCCTTGAGCCAGACCGTTGTTCCTAAACCAGTCCGTTCGGGTGACATCGGAAGTTTCCTGAAACCAGGAACCTTTGAACCTACCATATCAGAAACGTCAGTTCTCGGGTCTGTATCCAGACTTTCTCCCGGTTCCATTTTTTATTTCTCTGTAGATGGAGAAAACCAGCTTTCTACTGCTGAAAATGCGAAGATGCAGTCCCGATATGATGCAGCAGAGCAATGGCGTAACAAACTTGCTTCATCTGTCGTCTTCCATACCCCCGATGCCTATATCAATCCGATAGGTGGCGCTCTGGTCATGGCTGCCGATGGTGCCTGGGACGGGAAGGTTTGGCAGCATGGAGCAGTGGGCTGGCGCATGTCTTTGCCCGGTTGGCGAGGTGCCTATATGGGCGATTTCCTCGGCATGCAGGATAGACAGCGTATCCATTTTGATGCATACGCCAAAAGTCAGGTAACCGATGTGCCGGTTACCGAACCGCATCTCATGGACGAGAAGAACAACCTGGCGCGCGGTACCTATAAATGGGGTACTCCTATGTATAGTAACGGCTATATCTGCAGAAATCCGGAGAAGAACAACCAGTTTCATCATTACGACATGAACCTGGTTTATATAGATGAATTGCTTTGGCATTTCCAGTTTGATGCAGATACGGCTTATATGCGCAAGATGTGGCCTGTCATCAAGAGTCATCTAGCTTGGGAAAAGCAGGCTTGGGATCCCGACAATGATGGCCTTTATGATGCTTATTGCTGTATCTGGGCAAGCGATGCCCTGCAATACAACAGCGGTGCCGTGACCCATTCTTCCGCCTATAACTATCGGGCTAATCTTCTGGCAGCTCGCATCGCCGGAATCATCGGTGAGAATCCGGGGCCTTATCGGGAGGAAGCTGATAGAATACTGAAAGCTATGAACGAAAGATTATGGCTGAAGGATGCCGGACATTGGGCGGAATATCAGGATTTCATGGGATTGAAACGTGTGCATCGGGATGCGGCTCTCTGGAGCATCTATACCCCGATAGACTGTGGGGCGGGAACGCCGGAACAGAACTATTGGGCTACCAGATATATCGACCGGCATATTCCGCACATCCCTTATATATATAATAATGTGGAATATCAGACCCTGAGCACTTCTGACTGGGCTCCTTACGAATGGAGTATCAACAATGTGGCGATGGCAGAAGTGATGCATACCGTTCTGGCTTACTATCAGGCGGGAAGAACGGAAGAGGCTTATCAGTTGCTGAAGGCAAATATTCTCGATTTCATGTATCTTGGCAGCAGTCCTGCCAACTTCGGACAGTTATCGCAGCTGGATGTTGCCACAGGTGAAGGCTACCGTGATTTTGCCGATGTTACCGGCATCTCGTCCCGTGCCCTTATCCAAGGCTTGTATGGTATCACACCTAACGCTTTGGAGGGTGAGTGTGTCCTCCGTCCGGGCTTTCCTGCCGCCTGGGATAGTGCTTCGGTGCATACTCCTTATCTCGATTATTCGTTTAAGCGGGTGAACGGGAAGGATGTATTCGATGTTATCCAGAACTTCAAGCGACCTTTGAAACTGGTGATTCGCCAGAACCTGGGAGGCGGCAAGTATAAGGATACTGCTTTCTCTACAGATAAGGTGCAGCATATCGAGATGCCAACCATCCTGCCAAAGGAAGAAAGGGATATGAAAGATGAAAAGGATATGGTTGGAAAATATCCATTGGCAGAAAGCATTGCTGAGCAAGCTGTGGATGCCTGGGCTTCTATCAAGGGCGTGGGCAACGACTTTGCCGAAGTAAATCCGAAGGAGTGCCGAGAGGTGAACATGGATAAGGCGTTTAATGCCAACGTGAGCGACATCTTCAAGAACCAGTATCTTTCGCCTCGTTCACCATACACCACACTCTGTGTACCAACCCAAGGCATCGGCGACTGGTGTTCTACCAAGAAAACGGCAAACATCGATGATACCAAGTTCCGAAGCCTTATCAGGGATGGGGTGTTTATGGCGAAAATAGATGGCGATTTGCCGTTCCGTTCTCCGAAAGAAGGAAAAAATATCGCCTATACTTCTCTCTGGGACAAATATCCTGACAGCATCTCCGTCATGTTGAAGGGCAAGGCTTCTCATGCCTATCTCCTGTTGGCGGGTTCTACCAATCCGATGCAGTATGCTATAGAAAATGCAGTGGTAAGAGTTGAATATGCTGATGGAACCAGTGATGAACTGATGCTGACTCCACCGGTTAACTGGTGCCCGATAGAGCAGGATTTCCTGGAGAATGCCACGGCCTTCCCGCAGCCGCAACTTCGTCCTTATCGCATAGGATTGGCATCGGGAAAGGTGAGCCGTCATCTCTTCCGTGATCTTCATCTGGAAGTTAACAGAAATATGGCTGATGTGCCTGGATTCAAGAAAGCTGTGGCTGAGATTGATGGTGGAGCGGCAATCTTGCTCGATATGCCGTTAGACGGAAAGAAGAAACTGCGACGCCTGACTTTGAGAACGCTCAGTAATGAAGTGGTAGTTGGATTAATGGGTATCACCCTGCAGAAATAGGCGTGAATGGGTAATAGATGAACAATAGATAGGCATGAAGCAGCTCAATCTGCCCATCCGTAAACCAGGATGTGACCAAGCCAGACGGAAATAAAAAAAATAAATTAGAAATGAAAAAGAAGACAATACTTTTCGCCTCGTTGCTGCTGGGTGGGTTTTCGTTGATGGGAACCTTACCGGCTGCAGCAGCGGTGCGCGATACCATCAGCATCAACTGCGGATGGCAGTTCCATCGCGGAGATGTGAAGAATATCTCTGAGTTGAAATCAACCCAGGGCGGAGATGATGTGGTGAATCTGCCACACGATTTTCTGATAGGACAGGATTGGGTGGCTCCGGATGCCAGCGAGCGCCCGGATAACAGCGATGCGGGCAGCAATGTACGCAGCCGATTGAGTCCACGTGGCTTTAAGGAGATGGGCATCGGCTGGTATCGCTATGAACTTACTCCCAAGGCTGAATGGAAGGGAAAGTGCATCGTGCTCGACTTCCAGGGCATCATGCTGGTAGGAGATGTCTATCTGAACGGTAAGCGAATCGGTGGTACCGACTATGGATACCTGGGCTTCGATATCGACCTGAGCAAACTCTTGAAATGGGGACAGCCTAACGAAATCGCAGTCAAGGCGGATACGCAAAATTCAAGCAACTCCCGCTGGTTTACGGGCGCCGGTCTCTATCGTGATGTCAACCTCATCGTTACCAATAAGAATCTGTTCTTCCCTCGCCATCCGCTCTTTATCCGTACACAGGGCAACAAGGAGGTGAAGATCAAGGCGGAAATCATCAACCAGCAGAAGGTGGCTAAGGGACAGAGCGCAGCCAAGATGCCTGTGGGCGTTCGTATTCTCGATGCCGATGGCAAGGTGGTGGCTGAGCAGAAGAACGACATCCATTTCAATGCCAAGTGGAGAGACAGAGAGTATGAATTGCCAAGCATCTCTTTGGAAAAAGCCAAGTTGTGGTCGCCGGATTCACCTTATTTATATACTGCCGAGGTGACGCTTTATGACAACGAGGGCAATATCGCCGACCAGATAAAGGAGCCGTTTGGTGTGCGCACCATCGAAATCATCCCACAGAAGGGCTTGCTGGTGAACGGCAAGAAGGTTCTCCTCAAAGGTTATGCCAACCATCATACCCTCGGTGCCCTGGGTGCTGCCGCCTATCCGCGTGCCATCGAGAAGCGACTGAAACTGATGAAGGAATTCGGAATGAACCATATCCGCACCTCTCATAATCCATATAGCGAGGACTTCCTGAAACTCTGCGATAAGTATGGCATCCTGGTGGTGGATGAGCTTTACGACAAGTGGCTCACCCAGTATGCCGGTGGCAGAGTGGATTGGGAGAGTCTCTGGCAGAAGGATGTTCCAGAGTGGGTGAAGCGAGACAGAAACCATCCTTCGGTGGTGATGTGGAGTTTGGGAAATGAGTTGCAGCAGTATAGCAACCTGCCTTTCAACAATTGGGGTGTTACGGCTTATAAGCTTCAGAAGGAGTTGCTGCACCGTTATGACGATACCCGACTCACCACCGTGGCGATGCATCCCCGCTATCGTAACCTGGAGACGGATTCCATCCCAGCCGATCTGGCAATAGAGACAGAGGTGAATTCATATAACTATCGTTACATGTATTTCCCTGGCGACAGCAAGCGCTATCCTGAGAAAACCTTCTATCAGAGTGAGGCAAGTGTGGCTGCCATGGGACCTAACTTCTATGAGATGGATCTCGACAAGGTGATAGGTCTTGCCTATTGGGGCGCCATCGATTACCTGGGCGAGAGCATGGGATGGCCTATCAAGGGTTGGAATCAGGGTGTGTTCGACCTTTCTCTTCAGCCAAAGCCAGATGCTTATTTCGTGAAGAGCATGTTTACTGACGAGCCAACCGTTCACATCGGAATCATCGAAAAGTCGGGTGGTAACATCCAGTGGAATGGCATCAATGTTTCTGCCGGAAAGCTTTCAGAAAACTGGAACCGTGAGGCAGGCGAGCAGGTTTCGCTCTATACCTATACCAATGGCGACGAGGTGGAACTCTTCCTCAATGGCAAGAGTCTGGGTGTGAAGAAGAACAGCAACGACCCTAAGCTCCGTGCCCGCATCAAGTGGGACAACATCGCCTATGCTCCAGGCACTCTGGTGGCTGTGGCTAAGAAGAACGGCAAGGTGGTGGCTCGCCATCAGATAGAGACCACGGGCGAGGCTGTGGCTCTGAAGCTGATTCCGGATATGGAGACCTGGTATGCTGATGGTAAGGATCTGATGCATGTTCGCATCTATGCCGTAGATAAGAAGGGCAGAAGAGTACTGAACGTGAAGGATGCCAAGGCATTCGATAAGTTGACCTTCACAGTGAAAGGCGATGCGAATATCGTGGCGGTGGATAATGGAAACATCGCATCTGATGAACTTCATATCGGAAAGACCCAGTTGGAGAAGACCATCCAGCGTCATCTCTTTCAGGGTTCCGCTCTCGTGATATTGCGCGCCGGTGATAAGCCGGGAAAGATAGAGCTTTCGGTGGCTGGCGAAAAGATGAAAGCCAAGAAGTTGGTTCTGAATACGAAGTAAATATGATTCTAAAAAAGGTCGCCAAAATGCTGGCGACCTTTTTTAGTTGATTTACTCGCTATATCCGTCGAATTTCGACGGATTTTCCGCTATAAGAATGCCGAATTCGCTATAATTCCGCTATAATCCGCTATAATATGTTCTCTATGATTGAGGCATGACATACCAAGTTCGTCCTTCCGCTTTTTTAGTATCCTTTGTTTTCTCTTTATTTTCTGAACTTCTTCTTAAACCATTGCAGGAATGATTCGTAAGCACTGATCTCTTCCTGATGCTGAGGCTCTGCGAAGGTAAGCTGGTCGCCGTAGGAATCACCATGCTGGTCGGGGAAGATAATCATCAGGTTGGTACCTGAGAAGTATTTCGTTATTTCTTCCGGCAGACGCTCCAGTGCTGTCTTGTAAGATACGGTTCCCTTACGGGCGGTTACTACCACGAACAGGTGGTCTGGAGATATCTGCGAAGCCAGCTGTGGCAACTCGTTCCAGTGAATCATCTGGGTATAATCAGCACGCACTTCCGGATGCCGGTTCTTGATATATTCATTGATGAGCGCCAGACTCTCTTCTCTACCATGAAACTGGATGCGGCAGTCTAGGTTGCCGGCAAGTCGGGCCAGTCGTTCCAGCCAGCGGTAGAAACCCGGCTCAAACTCTGCTCTCGAAGGTACGGCTACCTGTATTCTTCTCAATGTATTCAACGGCTGTCTGATGCGTGCCATGATAATCTGTCGGCTCAATCCGTTGAAAAGACTCTGGTGGAATTCTCCCCAGAACTTCGGCGAAACCTCAGGATGCATGTGCATTCCGATGATAATCTCAGAACATTGGAACTCGTTGAAGGCATGCTTGATGCCGTTGGCGATGTTGGCGGCAATACGAACCTGGGTCTGCGTCATCACATCGGTGGCAGCAGCCAGCTGACTGCAATGTTCCAGAATCCGTCTTCCCTGTTCCTGGTTGTATCGCATGTCCTTGTCTTCATATACCACATTCAGGCAGATGAGTCCCCTGTTCAGTTTCTGGTTTCTCACCAGAAACGCCAGACTCATCAGGTTGTCTGCATATTCAGGATATTTCACCGGAACCAGAATCTTCTCATCGCTCACCTTCTTGTCGTCTTCCGCATCAGGCAGTTCCTTGTCTCTCAGGATAATCTTCTGCGAAGACCGGTCGGTAAGGATGGATGAGATGATGCAGGTAATCAGAATCATCATAACCACACCATTGAGCATATCATCGTTGACGAGGTAAGTGCCCGGTGCTACGAGCAGATGCATACCCACCATCACCATGGCGATACTTCCGGCAGCATGAGCCGAAGTGAGTCCGAACATCATGTGACCCGAAGAAAGTGGCAATCGGAAACCCAGACAGGCGATATAGGCTGCGATGGCTTTGCCCAGGGTTCCGAAGAAGGCGATGCAGAACACGACCCATAGAATATGACTGCCCTGAAACAGAAGATTGATATTGATCAGCATGCCCACACCTATCAGGAAATAAGGAATGAAGAGGGCATTGCCGATAAACTCGAGGCGGTTCATCAGTGGCGAAACATGCGGAATATATCTGTTTAATATCAGACCGGCGAAGAAAGCACCGAAAACGCCCTCGATGCCCACTATCTGCGAAAGTGCCGCACTCATAAAGAGCATCGAAAGTACGAAGATAAACTGCATCACCGCATCGCTGTATCTTCGCAAGAACCATCTTGTAAGTCGGGGAATCAGCATGATCATCACGCCACAATAGACAGCAAACTTGAGGGTGAAGAATACCCAGAACAGTACGCCGTCATGCTTGCTGAACGATGCTACCAGTCCGGCAAGCATAATCAGGGCTATGAGCAGCGAAATCATGCTCGACCCCACACTCAGTGTAACGCTCGGTTTCTGTTGCAGTCCGTATCTCGAAACGATAGGATAGGCAATCAGCGTATTGGATGCCATGATGCAGCTCAGCAGGAAGGAAGCCTTGGCAGAGTAGTGGAGCAGCCAGATACTCATACCATAGGTGAGGAAGAACGGAATAAAACAGGTGAGCAGGCCATAGATAAGCAGTCGCGACTTGTTCTTTTTCATGCCTTCCATATCCATCTCCAGTGCGGCGAGGAACATGATGTAATAGAGTCCCACCTTTCCGAAGAGCTCAAACGAAGAGTCGCGCTCCAGGATATTCAGTCCGTATTTGCCTATGAGCACACCTGCCAGCACCATTCCGATGATGTGCGGGATACGGAGTTTACCCATGATGATAGGGGCAAAGAGGATGATGAGGAGCACTACGAAGAATATCAACGTAGGGTCTGTGATAGGGAAGTATTGAGCGATATGGAACATAGGCTTTCTTCTTTTTTGTTATGCTTAAAGAGGGATTTCTGCATCAGCATTCATCCCTCCCTTTCTGTTTTTGACTGCAAAAGTACGAATAAATCTTGAAAGCACAAAGTTTATCTGCCCTTATCTTACAATCATGTTGATATTTTTGCATGCTCACTATTGTTTCTATCTTTTCAAATCCCTATCCACCATGGCACAGACACAGGAATCAGACCATACGTTTTCTGCCGTTTCAATCATGTCGATGATGGTATAGATTGGCAGGATGATGCCCATGATGCCGATAGGAGCATTGATGCCGGACATCAGAGATAGGGTCAGAAAATAACATCCCATCGGTACTCCTGCATTACCCACTGCTGAGATAACTGAAATGAAGAGCCAGAGAATCATCGTAGTCCAAGGTAAAGGCATTCCTCCATTCTGCATCAGGAATAAGGATGTTACGAGGATAAACGCAGCGCAACCATTCATGTTGATGGTAGTACAGATAGGCAATACAAAGCGGGAAACCTGATTGGAAACTCCCAGTCTGTCTTCTGCTGTCTGCATCGTCACCGGCAACGTAGCAGCAGAACTCTTTGTAAACAGAGCCATTAATACTGCCGGCATCATCTTGCCCAGTGTACGCACAGGATTCAAGCCTCTTGCCAAGAGGAAGAGCGGAAGGATGATGAAGAATTGAATGACATTACCTCCCAGGATAACAGCTACGTACTTTCCTAGAGAAGCCATCACGATACCCGCAGAGAACTGGGCTGAGAGTTGTGCTGCAAAGGCAACGATACCCAGAGGCAGAGCCCAGATTAATCCATGAATCAGCATGAAGAGCAGATCCTGTAATCCAAACAATCCCTTCATCACGACTTCTTTCTTATCGCTTGATGGCATTTTGGTTAAAGCAATACCTGCTGCTGCCGCCAAAATCAATATAGAGAGTACATTTCCTTCGGCAAACGGCTTGATGATGTTGTTGGGTATTACCCCAAGAATATGGTCATAATAGCTGGTTTCTCCCAGCTTTTGGGGAACATCCGCCATACCGCTCTGTACCAAGGCTGTAGGTAAATTGCCTGGAGAAACGATGTTGTAGAGCACCAGTCCCACTGCTGCAGCTGCTATCGTTGTGAGCAGGGTGTAGGTGATGGCGTGGCGGAATATCTTACCGGTATCTGCCTGGTTGCCCAAGGATGCCAGGGTAGTGATAACTGCCAAGGCTATGGTTGGTACTGCCAGAAGCTGGAATAAGCGGGTATAGACCGTGGCTATGAAGTTCATCAGACCATCCAGCCAGCTGATGCCGAATATCCCCAAGACGGCGCCTACTATCAAAGCGCCAATCCATAGTACCAGCTGCCGGGTTTGCTTATTCTTCACTCCTTTTTGCTTACTGCAGCCAGCATTGCTATCCGGCTGTCTATTTCCAATATTATTCATTGTTTCTACCATGATTTTAAACTATTATTTTCAAAAGGCAAAGGTATTATTTTTTTTCCTTGTCAGCAATCCCACAAATATGGTATTTTGCAATCTCGTTATTTTTTTTCGGGCTATTCCTTTGCTTGTATCATTATTTTTTGTAACTTTGCCGAAAGATTTTAAAATGGCAGCAATATGAAATATCCTATAGGAATACAAGACTTTGAAAAAATCATAGAGGGTGGATATGTATATCTTGATAAAACTAGCCTCGTTTATGATTTGGTGCAAAATGGCAATATATACTTTCTGAGTCGTCCACGACGATTTGGAAAGTCGTTGCTCGTATCTACCTTGAAATGCTATTTCGAGGGAAAGAAGGAACTGTTCAAGGGGCTTGCCATCGACAAGCTGGAGAAGGAGTGGAAGCAATATCCTGTGTTTCATCTCGATTTCAATGGTAATAATTTCACTAATCCTGGAGAACTTGAGGTCATATTAGAAAACTTTGTTGCATCGCAAGAGATGATATATGGTAAAAGTCCTTTCAGGGATTCCTTAGGAGGTCGTTTTGAATATGTATTGAAAGCTGCTCATGAGAGAACAGGACTTCGTGCCGTGGTTTTAATTGATGAGTATGATAAGCCAATATTGGATGTGCTTGATACACAAATCAAAACATCAATAAAGGGTGAAGAACGGTTGTTGGAAGATTGGAATCGTGAGGTCTTGAAAGGTTTCTATAGTGTCTTCAAGGCTGCTGATGCTAATCTACAGTTTGTCTTGCTCACGGGTGTCACCAAGTTCTCGCAGGTAAGCGTGTTCAGTGGTTTCAATCAGCCTAACGACATCAGTATGGACGAGCATTATGAGGCACTTTGTGGTATTACGGAAGAGGAGTTGTATTCTACCTTTGATGAGCAAATTAAGGCGATGGCTGTGAGATATAAGACCACAGAGGAAGGAATGAAATACAAACTGAAGAGGAAGTTTGACGGTTATCACTTCAGTCCTAATATGCTTGATATCTATAATCCTTTCAGCATCTTGAATGCTTTGAGCAAGAAGATTCTGGCAGATTATTGGTTCCGCACCGGTTCGCCAACCTATCTTATTCGCCTATTGTCTCATTTTGATGAGAACATCAATGAGATGGTGAACAGGTTTTATCCTACGAGTAGTTTTATCGACTACAAGGCAGATGTAGAAGCACCGTTGCCGATGATTTATCAGAGCGGTTATCTTACCATTAAGGACTGGAATATGGATACCGATTCCTATCTCCTGGATTTCCCGAATGATGAAGTGAGGAGCGGTTTCCTGACGCTGGTAGCTTCCAGTTATCTGAAGCCATCGAAGTCAACGGATGCCTGGATTATTCAGGTAGTAGATGTGATGTTGAAGGGCGATTGCCATCAGTTGGAGAATCTGATGACTTCCTTCTTTGCCAGCATTCCTTATAGCCAGCGTCGTAAGGACGATGAGCGCGAGAAGGAACGTTACTTCCAATATACTTTCTATCTCGTATTGAGAATGATCAGCTGTTTCACTGTGTTCATCGAAAAGCAGCAAAGCGAAGGTAGGGTAGATTGTGTGGTTGAGACCCAGAACTATATCTACATCTTCGAATTCAAGCGTGATGGTTCGGCTGAAGAAGCCCTGAAGCAGATAGAGAATATGGGATACGCCAGGGAATATGCAGCAGATGGCAGAAAGATTTATCAGATAGGCTGCAACTTCTCATCGAAGACGGGAACCATTGATGGGTGGAAAATGAAGTAGGTAATCTGTAAGAATATCCTGAAGATGTAGTGATGTGGCGTTGTTAAGAATGAAACTTTTTTACATTAGCTTGCCTGAGATTCTCATATTTTCAGATGCTTCTGGGTTCTTTGAAAATATCGTAAATATGAAGAAGAATAGAAACTTGTTGATAATCAGATGTTTGTGATTTCTTGACAAGATGATGCCGTTGAGGAAAATCTGTAGTTGTACGACTATAACCCCTATAGTTGTACAACCATAACTCTACAGTTGTACAACCATAGCATGTATAGTCGTACAACTGTAACTTTATAGTCGTACAACTATAGGTCTTTTTCTTAATATAGAGCAGAAAACAAGGATTCCTAGCCTCTCAATCCTCTTGTTTTTATCGCTAGATTCCAAACTTGTAGGTATATGAATTTTGGTTATAAATATTGACGGGAGGTATTTTTGCAATTGTAATTTGAACTAAAAAAGGAGGAATAAGGCCTTATAGAAAATGGGGAAGATGTTCCCGGATGGCTGAAGAATGGCGATTATGAGTTTGTGTATAATATTATAAGGTAAGATCAATTGTGCGTCTGATTTAGCAAAGAGGGTGTGTCATAAGTAAATGATTCACCCTTTTTTGTTTGTTGGAATGTTACTGCAATACTGCGTTAAATTAACATTTAATCGTCTGTAAATCAATAACTTATATTAAGAAATGCTTATGAAAACTTAACTATAAAAAGTTGGTCAAGTCGCTGATTTTCAGTAACTTTGCAAATCACGACAAACGCAAAATTATATGAATACAGGACTTGACCAATATATGGATATCTTTAAAGATGCAGTTGAAGATTCGGCTGCAAAGTTAACAAAAAGTTTCGAGAAAATACTCATCGAGGTGATAATTTTGTTCATGGTAATACCAAGAAAGATAAATTTCACCCAAATGGGGAGGTATGGCTCGCATGTTGAGCAAACCTATCGCAACGCATTCGGCTTAAAAAAGTCGAAAAGCATTGACTGGCTCAAACTTAATGTCTCACTTGCCAAGCGCTTCTTTGGTAAACAGGGAAGATGGGCTATTGCCATTGATCCCAGTTACATCAGCAAAGCTGGCAAGAAGACTCCACATATCGGTCGTTTTTGGTCGGGATGTGCACAGTCTGTTAAACATGGTCTCGAAATCATGGGTATTGGCCTCATTGATATTGATACCAAAGACTGCATGATGTTAAAAGCACACCAGTCGCTAAGTAATAAAGAACTGAGTCTTAGAAACAAGACTATGGTAGATTTCTATATCGGCGTCATTAAGCGTTATCGCAAGGAACTTCTCAAACTCTCAACCCTCATAGTTGCAGATGCTTACTTCTCTACAAGTACATTTGTTAATGGGATAAAGAAAGAAGGGTTCTCTTTGATAAGCCGCTTTCGTGACAATGCTTGTCTCTTTTATGTCTATGCTGGTCCACGTACTGGAAAACGTGGTCGCCCCAAGACCAAGGATGGCAAGATTGATATGAAGAATCTTGACCTCACTCGAATGGAGAAGATGGAGATGAAAGATATAGAAGGAACAGCTTATACTTTGATAGCCTATTCCAAGGCACTCAAGTGTAAAGTTAGACTTGTCATCTGGCAGATGCCGAATGGCAAGAAGAAACTATTCTTCTCTACAGACACCTCACTTTCGGGTGAAGAGGTACTTCTTTATTATAGAACCAGGTTTCAGATCGAATTTTGCTTTCGTGACGCCAAAGGCTATACTGGTCTTATGGACTGCCAGGCTCGCGATAAGTGGAAACTCGATTTTGCTTTCAATGCTTCGTTCACATCACTAAATGTTGCCAAGGTAACTATGAAGGAGATGGGAATGGAATATTCTATGTCTTCATTCAAGTCACTGATGACCAACATTTATCTGGTGAAACGAATTTTTAAAGCAAGCGGGTACACCCCGAACCGAACTTTAATTAGCAAGATTTTCAAAGATCTCTCGTGCTTACAGCGTATAGCTGCTTAGCACATTATTGAATTATTAACGAACTATTGATAAATGTATATCTATTTTTATTTATCTCTTGACTTTGAACTGTTCCAACCATAAGAATAATCAGAGCTTCTGTTTGTCACCCTGCCATTAACTGACCATTGCGAATAATCTGTTCGTAAGCCAATCGTTATCAAGTTAGCGGACAACCATATTCTTTTTTGTCGGTAAAGGTACAAAAAATATTGATACATTGACTCTTTTTTCTTAAATATCGACAACAAAAGTACAATTTTTCTGTGTTTCCTATCAGTACAGCAACAAAAAAGCCAGAAGATAAACCTGATGACCAAATGAATAGACATTAGGAGGTATATTATACGAGGATTGCAAGAACTCTTTTAAGTAGATTATGACTCATCATTAAGAGACAAAATGCCAAAATACATACTTCTTGTATGTTCGTTATCTTCCTCAGGAAGTAGTGTCTTGAATCCGTTTCATATCGCTTAAATGCAAACTTTTACAGTTTTAAGAAATGCAGAACATCCCTCTTCTACTTTTTTTCTGTTAGCCTTTCTTTCCTCTCTGGTCATGTTTTCTACACGTTGCATTTCTTCTTCAAATTTACGTGCTGCTTTGCCATAGAGAATTGGCGTTTTTTTGATTGGTCTTGCCATATTTAAATCCTCCTATGATTAATGATTATAAGTCTGTTACAAAGGTACGAGTTTTTTATCAAATCACCAAAGTTTTGTGCAGGTTTCTTCCTTCTTTGAATCTTTCATGCAAAATAACGATAGGTAAACCAAGGATATATGAAAATAAAATTGTATCTTTGCACCAAGTTATATTAAAATAGGCAGCAATATGAAATATCCTATAGGAATACAAGACTTTGAGAAAATCATAAAGGATGGCTATGTTTATCTGGACAAGACAGGCTTGATCTATGATTTGGTTCATAATGGAACAATTTACTTTCTGAGTCGTCCTCGACGATTTGGAAAGTCGTTGCTCGTATCTACCTTGAAATGCTATTTCGAGGGCAAGAAGGAACTTTTTAAAGGGCTTGCCATCGACAAACTGGAGAAGGAGTGGAAGCAATATCCGGTGTTTCATCTCTCTTTTGGTGGACAAAATTATATTGAGCCTTATACCCTGGAGCATGTTTTGGAGGAATTTGTTGCCCGTGCTGAACTTGTTTATGGAAAGGATGAACTTGCCAAGACTTTAAGTAGTCGCTTTCGAGCCGTACTCAAGAAAGCTCACGCAAAAACTGGAGTAAGAGCAGTTGTACTCATCGATGAGTATGACAAGCCTTTGCTTGATGTGATGGATATGGATATTTCTGTGCAGAATGAATATGGAAAGATGACTTTGGAGGATTATAATCGTAATCTTCTTAAAGGCGTTTATTCTGTGTTCAAGGAAGCGGATGATGACCTGCAGTTTGTCTTGCTAACGGGTGTCACCAAGTTCTCGCAGGTAAGCGTGTTCAGTGGTTTCAATCAGCCTAACGACATCAGTATGGACGAGCATTATGAGGCACTTTGTGGTATTACGGAAGAGGAGTTGTATTCTACCTTTGATGAGCAAATTAAGGCGATGGCTGTGAGATATAAGACCACAGAGGAAGGAATGAAATACAAACTGAAGAGGAAGTTTGACGGTTATCACTTCAGTCCTAATATGCTTGATATCTATAATCCTTTCAGCATCTTGAATGCTTTGAGCAAGAAGATTCTGGCAGATTATTGGTTCCGCACCGGTTCGCCAACCTATCTTATTCGCCTATTGTCTCATTTTGATGAGAACATCAATGAGATGGTGAACAGGTTTTATCCTACGAGTAGTTTTATCGACTACAAGGCAGATGTAGAAGCACCGTTGCCGATGATTTATCAGAGCGGTTATCTTACCATTAAGGACTGGAATATGGATACCGATTCCTATCTCCTGGATTTCCCGAATGATGAAGTGAGGAGCGGTTTCCTGACGCTGGTAGCTTCCAGTTATCTGAAGCCATCGAAGTCAACGGATGCCTGGATTATTCAGGTAGTAGATGTGATGTTGAAGGGCGATTGCCATCAGTTGGAGAATCTGATGACTTCCTTCTTTGCCAGCATTCCTTATAGCCAGCGTCGTAAGGACGATGAGCGCGAGAAGGAACGTTACTTCCAATATACTTTCTATCTCGTATTGAGAATGATCAGCTGTTTCACTGTGTTCATCGAAAAGCAGCAAAGCGAAGGTAGGGTAGATTGTGTGGTTGAGACCCAGAACTATATCTACATCTTCGAATTCAAGCGTGATGGTTCGGCTGAAGAAGCCCTGAAGCAGATAGAGAATATGGGATACGCCAGGGAATATGCAGCAGATGGCAGAAAGATTTATCAGATAGGCTGCAACTTCTCATCGAAGACGGGAACCATTGATGGGTGGAAAGTAAAGTAGGTAATAAGGAAACCAAGCGCAAGATGGTTGAAAAGCTAGAAACCTTGGTAAGAAATAGTTGTCTTGAACGTACAGGTAAAGAACCTATTGGAATAATAGAAGTATGGTAATCGAAACATTGATGGATGTGTCTCCGTGCCTTGAATGATTCGTCTCCTTAAGTGAAAGAATATGTCTCTTTGGATGAAAGAATACGTCTCTTTGGGTGAAAGAATACGTCTCCTCGGGTGAACAGAACCATCTTCGGGAGTACAAGGATACAACTTCTTGAAAGTTGTCACTAGGCTCGGCAGGTCTGCTGAGCCTAGTCAGCAGGTCTGCTCACTGCAGTCAGCAGGTCTTACGAGCCTAGTGGGATGACCTGTGAAAAGTTGCAATCCAAGGCGAGATTTCCTGATATTTTTTATGAGGATGCTTGCATTCTTCTTTTGAACTGCCAAACGTAATTGCAACTATTTTTCTCCAATTTTCTGCATATTCTTGCAGAAAAGTAAGCAAAAATGATAAATTTGCAGCAAAAAGCAATAATTTTTGGGAATTTATGCTTGATATTGTAGAAAAAATCTTAACTTTGCAGCGGATTTGAGAAAATAAGCAGTTTCCGGCTATCAGAAAATGAGGAATCATGAAAATGATAAGGAGGCTGGCTTTCTCTTCCACAGTTTACACTTATAACAACTTTATAAATTAAAAGATTCGATTATGAAAGTAGCAATTGTTGGTGCAAGTGGCGCAGTAGGACAGGAATTCCTGCGTATCCTTGCTGAGAGAAATTTCCCTATGGATGATTTGGTGTTGTTTGGTTCTGAGCGTTCTGCCGGACGAAAATACAACTTCAAGGGAAAGGACTATGAGGTCAAACTTTTGCAGCATAACGATGACTTTAAAGATGTCGATATTGCTTTCACATCTGCTGGTGGCGGCACTTCTGAGGAGTTTGCCGAGACTATCACCAAGTATGGTGCCGTGATGATTGATAACTCTAGCGCATTCCGTATGTGCGACGACGTGCCTCTGGTTGTGCCTGAGGTAAATGCTGAGGATGCCCTGAACCGCCCTCGCAACATCATTGCCAACCCTAACTGTACCACCATCATGATGGTAGTAGTGTTGAAGCCTATCGATGACTTAAGCCATATCAAGAAGATTCATATCTCTTCTTACCAGAGTGCTTCAGGTGCTGGTGCTGCTGCCATGGCTGAACTTGAGCAGCAGTATAAGGATATCATCGAGACCGGTAAGACTGAGCATATCAATAAGTTCCCTCATCAGTTGGCATACAATGTCATTCCACAGATTGACAAGATGACTCCTAACGATTACACCAAGGAGGAGATGAAGATGTATAACGAGACCCGCAAGATTATGCACTCTGATGTTCGCACTAGTGCTACCTGCGTTCGCGTTTCTTCACTCCGTTCTCACTCAGAGAGTGTTTGGTTCGAGACAGAGAAGCCATTAGCAGTAGAGGACATCCGCAAGGCTTTGGAGGCTGCTCCAGGCGTAACCGTAAAGGATGATGCCCAGAACTACGTTTATCCAATGCCATTGGAGAGTGCCGGTAAGGACGATGTATATGTAGGTCGTATCCGCAAGGATCTGGCTGATGACAATGGTAACACATTGTGGTTGACTGGCGACCAGATTCGTAAGGGTGCTGCCCTGAACGCTGTTCAGATTGCTGAGTATTTGATTAAGGTGGGCAACGTAAAGTAAGCCATACCTTATTTATATAAAAGAATATGAGGAAGTTAAGGGATAATGAATTTTATCTCTTAACTTCTTTTCGTCTTTATACGATTCTGAATAGAAAAGTAAGAATATGCTTGAAAGATTCAAACAATTACTCGGTGAGATGAACCGGGGCATTTATGAGAAGGAGACGGAGATATCGCTCTCGCTCCTTGCCGCTCTGGCAGGTGAGAGTATCATCTTGCTGGGACCTCCGGGAGTGGCAAAGAGTATGGTGGCCCGACAGTTGAAAACGGCATTCAGAGAGGCTCAGAGCTTTGAGTATCTGATGTCGCGATTCTCTACGCCCGATGAAATCTTCGGTCCGGTGAGCATTCAGAAACTGAAGACTTCGGATACTTACGAGCGTGCGGTGGAGGGTTATCTGCCTACTGCCGATGTGGTTTTCCTGGATGAAATCTGGAAGGCGGGACCTGCTATCCAGAACACGCTCCTTACGGTGATTAACGAGAAAATCTTTAGAAACGGCAATCGGGAAATGCATCTTCCTCTGAAACTTCTCGTGGCGGCAAGTAATGAGTTGCCGGCTAAGGGAGAAGGACTGGAGGCGCTCTGGGACCGATTCGTTATCAGAATAGAAAGCCGACCGATTAAGCTGGAGAAGAATTTCCGGGCGATGCTCTTGGAAGTGAAGAGTGAAGAACAAAGAGCTTCTGAAGTGAAGAGTGAAGAACGAGGAGTGAAAAAACAAAGTTCGGCGATCGAAGGAAAAGCGAATTCAAATGCTATTACTGCTGAGGAGTATGCTGAATGGACGGAGCGTATCGATAAGATTGGCGTGAAAATCGAGGTGCTCGATGCAATTTCCGCTATCCGTAAATCTCTGAGAGCCGTGAATGTGGATGATGCTGCCGAGCGCAGAAACATCTATGTAAGTGACCGAAGATGGAAGAATATCGTCCGCCTGCTTCGCACTTCTGCCTTTATGCAGGATAGGGAAGAGGTGGATATCTGCGATTTGCTTCCTATCTACCATTGTCTGTGGCAGGAGCCGGAAGAGCGGGATGCTATCCGAAACATCGTGATCCGTGCCCTCTTTTCTCCTTTTGCAGACAAACTCGTGGAGATGAAGAATGCACTTGCTGAGGACATCAAATATCATCGTGTCCGCAGGAATCCGGAGGATGGCAGGGATTACGAGGGGGAGATAGAAACTCTTTCGGATGGCTTGACCTCGTTGGAAAAGCAGTTGGGCGAGAATCTCTTCGCATCAGCTGATGATAAGGCGGAAATATCGGCTTATCTCCGTGATTTCTATAAGGAGTTGGCATTTACCCGTCAGGATACGATGAAACTCTATGAGGTTTAATAGCCCCTATTACTTATACATTATTATATATAGAAGAATCTAAACATGATGAATGAACAGAAAATATTGACTCCAGAGTTGGAGGCGCGTGTTCACCAGGCTGTGGATAACTTTATGCAGGGCTATGGCTGCTGCCAGTCGGTAGTGGCTGCCTTTGCCGATTTATATGGTCTTGATGATGAGATGGCGAAGCGCATTGGTGCCGGCTTCGGTGGTGGAGTAGGCAGAATGAGAATGATGTGCGGTGCCGTTTCGGGCATCGTGGTGCTCGTTGGCTTGGATTGCGGACAGACCGAGGGGGATGACCGCGAGGGTAAATCTGCATGCTATAAGGTGGTGCAGGATTTGCTTGCTAAATCGAAGGAGCAGAACGGCAGCATCATCTGTGCCGAGATTCTGGGCTTGAAGGGCCACGAGAAAGCGCAGTCCAGCTATGTGGCTTCAGCAAGAACGGCAGAATATTACAAGACCCGTCCTTGCGCTGCCAAAGTGGAGAGCGCTGCAAGAATTTTCGCAGAATATCTGATGGAGAAAAAATAAGGATTTACTCCCATGAAATACCAGAATAACAAGGACTTGGCGGAGGCGCAGTATTACTTGAAGATGCTGGATGACTTCTGTAAGTCGGGACAGGTGAAGATTCCTGATCCGACAGGCACCGCCATGCCTTGGAATTTGAAGGAAGACCCGCTGAAGGATTATCTTATTCATCTCTTTACTCTGAAAGTAACCATAGCAGAAACTGGCGAGGAGGTGCAGAAATTCGTGCGCCAGGTGGTGAACAGCAAAATCAAGAGCAAGGTTTTCTATGATAGCGTGGGAAAATTCATCGTGGAATGCGTCCATCACATGCGCTTCCAGCGCCAGCGTGCCTGGACCGAGAGTCATCGGGCAGATGATGTGCTCGATTGGGCTCCCTTCAAGCGAATGGATGAACAGGTGTGGCTCCCTTTGCTCGACCAGCTGGAACAGGAACATGCTGAAGATGGGTTCGATAAACCTTTCTTCCTTAAACTGATGACTGGAGACGGGGCTTCGAAACCCGAAAACTGGGAAAGGCTGGTAAGAGACTGGAAGGTCTGCATCGACCATCAGGTATTGAACAAGTTGAAGGACTTTATCTCGCTCCGTCAGAACAACTTCGAAACAGGACTGGTGCGCATGATGGACCAGATAACCCGCAACATGAAGACGAAGGGCGTTTCGGAGCAGCGCGCCGTACAAGCCTGGGAACTGATGACGAACGGATGGACTGAAACGGAGTTTGAACGCCGTCTGAACCAGGTGAAGATTCAGGATAAATATCCCGAAATCAAGGAAATTGTGGCGAAGATGGGACGAGTAGCCGATGCCAACGGCAAAGATAGGTTCACCATTGCATCGGGCGTAGAGATGAAGATGGAGCATTCTACGGGTAGCGATATCGAGGGCATTACTGTGGGCGATGATCTCAACTCCCTTCTCCCGCTCGAACTGGCACAGTACAGTGATGAAGATATGGAGGGTCTCTTTATATATAAGTATCGCACGCGAAGACTCCAGACCTTCCGTTATAAGAGCGAAATGTCGAAACCATCCCGCAAACTCGGCTTTACCCACGCCTCCCGCAAGGGTCCGATGATTGTCTGTCTGGACACCTCAGCCAGTATGTATGGCACGCCCGAAAGGATATCCTCTACACTCATCTCTCTGCTGGAAGAGACGGCAGAAGATTTGGAGCGTGACTGCTTCCTGATAGATTTCTCCGTCAGTACCCGTGCCATCGACCTGATGGCGAAGCGGAAGGCAGAGCGGTTGAAGAGAATCGGAATCACTATGATGGAATCAGCCGAAGCAGATGCAGTTCCGTCCGTTGGAGACGGGCAGGCGCATACCGGGCGAGGCATCCGTCGCCAGCCAACCACAACACACCTTCCGTTTATCGGCGGCGGAACTTCGGCAAAGAAGATGATGAACCAGATGTTCGAACTTCTCGACAACGACGGTCTTCATTACGTGAATGCCGATGTGCTTTGGATTACCGACTTCCTGATTCCCGATCCGCCACAGCAGCTGCTGTCCCGATTCAGGGAATACAAGGAGACGGGTACCCGATTCTATGGCATCCGCATCGTGCGTGATGATGACAAGGAGCCGAACACCTGGAAGGAGTACTTCAATCAGATTTATACCATCCGGTACCGACCGCTGCGAAGATATTAAAGCAGAGAAAAGCAGAAAAAGGGTATCAGATGATAAAGAGATACGTATAAAATGTATCAATTACTTTATCATATGTTACATTTGGCGCAGAATTTCGGTTTTGCGCCATTTTTTTGAATTAAAAATTCCTTAAAACGCTTGTTGATACAAAATATATTTGTACCTTTGTGCTCGGAACAATGAATAATTGTCAGCCAAACAAACTCAATAATGAATCAATAAGAAGTAATAAATATAAGCAATTTATAAAAAACTTAAGTAATAAACTAATTATGGTAAGCAACAACATTCCACAAGTAAAGCTCGGTATTATTGCCGTTAGCCGTGACTGTTTTCCAATCGCGCTTTCTACTCAGCGCCGTGAGAACATCGTAAAAGAGTACAAGGGTGAAATCTTCAACTGCCAGACTACAGTTGAAAACGAGAAAGATATGCTCAAGGCTTTGGGCGAAGTGAAAGAGCAGGGCTGCAACGCTTTGGTTGTATTCCTCGGTAACTTCGGTCCTGAGACTCCTGAGACTTTGATTGCAAAGAACTTCGATGGTCCTTGCATGTTTGTTGCAGCTGCTGAGGGTGACGGCGACATGATCAATGGTCGTGGCGACGCTTACTGCGGTATGCTCAACTGCTCTTACAATCTTGGCATGCGCCACCTGAAGGGTTACATCCCTGAGTATCCTGTAGGTACAGCAGAGGACGTAGCTAAGATGATTCAGGACTTCGTTCCTGTAGCTCGCGTTATCCTCGGTTTGAAGGGTTTGAAGATTATCACCTTCGGTCCACGTCCACAGGACTTCTTCGCTTGCAACGCTCCTATCAAGGGCTTGTACGAACTCGGTGTTGAGATTGAGGAGAACTCAGAGCTCGACCTTCTCGTAGCTTACAAGGAGCACGAGAACGACCCACGTATCGACGAGGTTTGTGCTGATATGGCCAAGGAGATGGGCGAAGGCTGCTACTATCCTGACCTCAGCCGCAGAATGGCACAGTTTGAGTTGACATTGCTCGACTGGGCAGAGGCTCACAAGGGTTCTCGCCAGTATGTAGCATTCGCTGACAAGTGCTGGCCTGCATTCCCAAGCCAGTTCGGTTTCGAGCCTTGCTATGTAAACAGCCGTCTCGTTAGCCGCGGCATTCCTGTAGCTTGCGAGGTAGATATCTATGGTGCACTCTCTGAGTACATCGGTATGTGTGCTTCTGACGATACCGTTACATTGCTCGATATCAACAACTCAGTTCCTAAGTACATCTACGATGAGGATATTCAGGGCAAGTACGACTATAAGTTGACTGATACCTTCATGGGCTTCCACTGCGGTAACACTCCTCAGTGCAAGATGTGCTCAAGCCGTAAGATCAAGTATCAGCTCATCCAGAACCGCTTGTTGGAGAATGGTGGTACCCCAGACTTCACCCGTGGTACTTTGGAGGGTGATATCGCAGCTTCTGACATCACATTCTACCGTCTGCAGTGCGATTCTGAGGGTAACCTCCGCAGCTACATCGCAGAGGGTGAGGTTCTCGATGTTCCTACCCGTTCATTCGGTGGTATCGGTATCTTCGCCATCAAAGAGATGGGCCGCTTCTATCGTCACGTATTGATTCAGAAGGGTTATCCACACCACGGAGCCGTAGCATTCTCTCACGTAGGTAAGACCTTGTTCGAGGTATTCAAGTATCTCGGCATCAAGGATATCGCTTACAACCAGCCAGCTAGCCTGCCTTACCCAACAGAGAATCCTTGGAAGTAAATTGAGTGAAGAGGGAAGAGTGAAGAAACAAAGTTCGGCGGCCGAAGGGAAAGCCAATTCATTTGCTCTTCTTTCTAAACTGAGTTCATAAAAGATAAGGGCGATTGCTTATCCCTTGCGTGGGGAATAACAATCGCCCTTTTTATGTTTTCCTGGAAGGAGATTACCTGATGATAATCTCCTTTACGAATGGTTTGCTTATTTCGTATTTTCCAACGCTTCCTGTTTCTGCGGAATCACCACCGAAGCCCCGATGCTGACGAGCAGTACGAGGATGATGAATACCAGCGAACTGACTGCATCAATCTCGAAGAAATCGTGGATGAGCATCTTCACACCGATGAACACCAGCAGCACACTCACACCCACCTTCAGATAGCGGAACTTGTCTGCTATCGCTGCCAGCAGGAAGAAGAGGGCACGCAAGCCCAGGATGGCGAAGATATTCGAGAAGAACACCACGAACGGGTCGAGCGATACTGAGAATACGGCTGGGATGCTGTCGAAGGCGAAAATCAGGTCGCAGAACTCGATGAATACCACCGTCATCACCAGCGGACCCAGATGCAGGCGCTTCTGCATGAACTTCACTACCGGATGCTCCAGGGCATTGATCTCTTCCTTCTTGTTTCTGTTGAGGAACATCTTGGCACCGCTGTAAACCAGGAATCCTCCGAATACGAGTAATATCCAGGCGAACCGGCTGATGAGCGCAGCACCCGCGAAGATGAAGACGAAGCGCAGCACGATGGCTCCCAGGATACCCCAGTTCAGTACGTGCTGGTAATCTTTCTTGTCCACTCCGAACGAGGTGAAAATCATCATCATCACGAAGAGATTATCTACGGAGAGCGTCTTCTCTATCAGATAACCCGAGATGTAGGAGATGGTCATATAGTGCCGGTATTGCTGCAGACTCCCCTCATAGTCGTTCGGGTCCAGTTTGAGATGCGAAGCATAGCGCGAGGCTATCAGCTTCAGGTCGTCGAAGTTCTCGATGCCGTGCACCATGTCGCCATGAAAATAGATGAATACGGCGAAGGCGAGCGCGAGAATAATCCATACAGCCGTCCATGAACCGGCTTCCTTGATAGACACCACATGTGCCTTTCGGTCGATGACCAGCATGTCTAATACGAGTATGGCGGCGATGAAAATCACGAATCCCACCAAAAACATCGATTCAGTAAAAACATGTTCCATTTTTCTTTATCCTTAATCTATTTAGTATATACCATTGAATCTTAAAATCATTTCATCTGTTAGAAACGTGGGCGCAAAATTAGGAAAAATATCTGGAATAGCGAAGGTTCCGGTGCAAAACTTAATTGATTTTAACTTGAAAGGCAGGAATGTAACAGGTTTGTAATAATGGCGCTGTGAGAACCGGCAAAAAAGGCGTTTTAAAGGTAAAAGGGTAAAAAGGTAAAAAAGTAAAAAGAGCCTAGCGGAATGTTAAGCTAGGGGGCTCTTTTTACCCTTTTACCTTTTAAAGGCTCTTTTACCTTTTCTTAGTCAGCACATAGTGCTTAGCCATGGCGCCTTCAGGCTCATTGCCCAGCGAATCGGTCATGATGAGGCTGTTGGCATCCTTTACCTTGTAGTAAGATGTCTCGCCGCTCGATGGACGGGTGATTTCTACCACGTTGTTAGCCAATACCTTGAAGATACCGCTCGCTTCGTCGTGACCATCCTTGCGCTCCAGATAGTCGGCTGAGTACTGGTAGGTGCTGTCGGCGTTGAGCGTCAAAACGGTCTTGATGCCCGGACAATCGGCAGCAGGGAGAGTTCCCTCGTAGGTGCCGGCGATGGAATCGAGAATGACATCGTTGGAATTGAGCGAATCATTTTCAGCATAACTGAGGCTATCCTGGTTAGCCCCCTGGCTATTTGTCTTCTTGCCATTGCAGGAGACAACTGATAATGCAGCGATGACGGCTGCTGTCAAAACTAATTTCTTTTTCATACTATACTGCTTTTTAATTGTTACTTATTTACGGAATCTCTTCTCTTAGAGAGCACTTTCTCCGAGAAGGATTTCTCTTCGCAAAAATAGTGTTTTATTCTGTTATCCGCAAGTTTTACACTGAAAATTATAGAATATTATACTATTTTCTTAATTGATGATGACTGGCACAATCTCTTCTTCGCTAGGCCAATGAGGCAGATAGAAGAGCGGACGAGGGGTGCCGCCCAAGCCCGTCCAGTCTATCTGTTTCACAAAGTCGAAATCGGGAGGGCCGAAGTCGAAACTTCTGCCGTAGAGTACGATGGCGCCTCTGCCTTCATCTATCTTCCACAAACCGCCCCCGTAGGTGCATTGCTCGCCGGGTGACAGCATGTCACGGTGCAGGTAGACACGCCCGAACTTCAGTACTCCGTCTCTGTTGATAATGAATTTCTGAAACATCTCTATTTCTGGTTTATTCAATGAAATCTGTATTCCGATTGATTCAATGTAATGAGAGAATTATTTCTTCTCCCAAAACAGTTTGTCTATGAAATCATAGCGCTTCTCCATCTGGGCATCAGTTTTTACGACAGTATTCACGTCTATCTGAAGCACAGGGGCTACTGCCTTGCCGTTGGTGGATGGCCACTCAGGCAGACCCAGACCATTCGGATTGCCGGTCTTTACGAAATTGACGTAATACTGGTTGAAGATGTCGCTGATCATATAATCCTCCGGCTGCCAGTTGAACACGCGGTTGGTTGGCAATGTACCCATTGCATACTCGATGTCGGCAGAATGAACGGCTCCCTTGTCTTGTGGCGCAGGAGCCGCATCTTCCTTGGCATCTACCACGCCGCCAGCCAATGCAGCCACCTTACCCTTGATGGCCATAGCAGGACGAGGATGGCAATAGCGGTAGCGGTAAACAGGCTGTCCGCCGGTCAGCTTGTGCATGTTGCCCCACTTCCATGTAGAATAATCGAGGAAGATATCCGAAGCTAGGTTCACGCCCGGCTGCTCCAATACATCCTTATCACTGTTGATGCCGTAGAGGCGGAAGAGTTCTTCGATGTTCTCTTCTCCAAATGTAGCCTTGGCACCCGCCTTCAGATTCTCGACGGTAGGCTGCTTGTCCATCAATACCGCCCATGGAGTCATCTCCTGGTTGTTACCGCCAATGAGCAGAGGTACCTTGGTCTGCTCGCCTTTGGCAAAGACCTCTTCAGGCTGTTCTTTCATGAAATATCCGTCGATGTTATAGACCGGAACCGCTCTTACGCCTGCCAGTTTCATCAATTTCTCGGCAGGAAGGGCACGAAGGTCGTCGAGATTCTTCATTCCTACGTTCTTTCCCACCTTCTTGCCGTTTTTCTTACCTATCTTCTCGGCTATTTTCTGGGCAAGCTGCACGCCTTTCTCCTCGGCCTCCTTCAGCGTAGCCACCTTCTTGAATCCCATCACCGAACCACTGGAACCCATTGCCTGCGCAAAGAGTCCCTGACAGAGAGGGGAAGCCATCAGGGCGCTGACCGACATGGAACCTGCCGATTCGCCTACGATGGTGATGCGGTTAGGGTCGCCGCCGAAAGCCTCGATGTTATCCTTTACCCACTGGATGGCAGCCACCTGGTCCATGAATCCATAGTTGCCGGAACCCTTGTAGGATGTTTCCTTAGAGAGCTGTGGGTGGGCGAAGAATCCGAAGATGCCCTCACGATAGTTGGCTGTGATGGAGATGATGCCCTTGCGTGCCATCGCATCGCCCGCATATCGAGGTTCGCTTCCGCTACCCGCCATCAGTCCTCCGCCGTTGAAATAAATGAGTACCGGCAGATGCTCCTTCATGGTCTTTGCCGGTGTCCATATATTAAGGTAGAGGCAATCCTCGCTGTTGGTCTTCGTACCGAAGTTCATATCGCCGAAGAGAGGTTCCTGCATCGGGTTCGGTCCGAACTCCTTGGCCTCGCGAACGCCCTGCCATTTCTGTACAGGCTGCGGAGCCTTCCAGCGGAGATTTCCTACAGGAGGAGCAGCGAACGGAATACCCTTGAATACTGTGATGCCTGAGAGGTCTTTTCCTTCGAGGATACCTTTGGCAGTCGTTACCTGAGTCTGCGCCATCATTCCCATACCAGGGAGCAGAAAGGCGATGGATAAGAGTAGTTTTTTCATATCGTAAATCTGTTAGTTTTGCAATAATACTGCAAATATAACAAAAATATCGTTACCTTGTCTTATTCAGTCCCATTTTTAAAATCTTTTTGTAAAAAGGCAATGCTTTCACTCTTCTTTCATTTCTTTGTAACACGATGGCAACATCCTTTAAATACCTTTGCAGCGGTAAAAAGTATTACAGTATTTTTGAAGAAAGAAATGAATAAGGTATTTAGTTTTATTGCGTTGGCATTTCTGGGATGCGGCTCTGCTGCTGCCCAACAGGTGAATGTTTCTAACGTTCAGCGCCCCAAACTGGTAGTGGGCATCGTGGTTGACCAAATGCGATGGGATTATCTCTATCGCTATCAGAAGCGCTATGGTGAAGGTGGATTCAAGCGACTGCTCAACGAGGGCTTCTCTTGTGAAAACACCCGTATTCCGTATGTTCCATCGGTTACCGCCATCGGTCATACTTGTCTCTATACAGGCAGTGTGCCTTCTATCCACGGAATCGCCGGAAACAATTTTGTGAAGAATGGCAAGAAGGTGTATTGCACGGATGATGAAACCGTGAAGCCGGTGGGTTCCAACAGCAAGGCGGGCTTGATGTCGCCTAGAAACCTCTGGGTTACGACTCTCGGAGATGAGATGAAGATTGCATCCAACGGCAGAGCCAAGGTAGTGGGAGTGGCATTGAAAGACCGTGCTTCCATTCTTCCTGCAGGTCATAATCCGAACGGTGCCTACTGGTTTGATGATGAGAGCGGAAAGTTTATCACCAGTTCTTATTATATAAACCAGTTGCCGAAGTGGGTGGACGCGTTCAACAACCAGCATCTGCCAGAGCGTTATCTCTCGGAAAAATGGAACACACTCTATCCTGAGAATACTTACGTTGAAAGTACGGAAGATGAGAACGAGTATGAGGATGGCATCCGCAAGGGCATGAAGGCTACGCTGCCGCTCAATCTTCCAGCCCTTTATAAGAAATATGGTTACAGCATTATCCGCAAAACTCCTTTCGGCAATTCGCTGACGATTGATTTGGCAAAGGCGGCGATAGACGGCGAGCAGTTGGGTGCAGATGATGAAACCGACTTGCTGGCAGTAAGCTGCTCAAGCACGGATTATATCGGTCATCAGGTGGGAACTCATGCGGTAGAGACCGAGGATACTTATCTGCGTCTGGACAAGGCGATAGCCGATTTCCTTTCTTATCTCGATGAGAAGGTGGGCAAAGGAAATTATCTGGTTTTCTTGAGTGCCGACCATGGAGCGATGAACAACGCCCGTTTCCTGCAAGACTGCCGCATTCCAGCGGGTAATTGGGATGGTGATGCGGTGGCTGAGAAACTGAATCAGACCCTGGCTCAGGAGTATCCTAACGTGGGCAATCTGGTGAAGACCGTGATGAACTATCAGGTGTTTTTCAACCGTAACATCATCAAGAAAAACAAGTTGGATTTCGCCAAGATTAAGCAGAGCGTGGTGGACGTGTTGAAGGAAGACTGTTGCGTGCAGTATGCCTGCGATATGGAGAAGACGATGACCGAGAGCATTCCTGAGGATGTGAAGATGCGCATCGTGAATGGTTACAACCGTGAGCGAAGCGGTGATGTGGCTATCGTATTGAAGCCGAATTTCTATGCCCACGGCATGAAGGGAACCGATCATGGTGAGTGGAATCCATACGACACCCACATTCCTTTGATTTTCATGGGTTGTGGAATCCAGCACGGTGCAACCACCAGGCAGACATTCATGACCGATATTGTGCCAACCATCGCCGCCCTGCTTCATGTGCAGGCGCCAAATGGTTGCGTAGGTCAGCCGATATTCTAGATTTTGATTTTATGTTTCTGAGCCCTATTCCGAGATTCCGATTTTGGAATAGGGCTCTAATCGTATTCTAACATCATTATTCTAATCGTATTCTAATATGCTCTTATCGGAAAAATGATAACCTTCTTCGGAAGTATGCAATCTCGGGAGTTGATGCAGATGAACTATACGGCAGCCGCGGAGACTCTGGTGCGCTCTTGGAATGATATAGCTGTAGAAGTTTTGATTTAATAGACAGACAACAAAATAGATTGGCCATTTAATCGTTATATTACTATATATAAAAAGTATAGTTTTATTTTGAGAGTAATATGAAAAAATGGCATTTATGGTTGGCGGCTTCCATCGGACTAGTGGTCATCGTTGGAATGATGATTCGGGAGTTTGATGTGGAAGTTCTGAGAAGGATAGATTTGTCTCCCAGGTTCTTTCTGGGGGTAGTAATGGGCGTGTTGCTCTTTGCGGTCCAGAATCTGATGCTCACCCTCCGTTTCCGTCATCTCTGCCAGCGTAAGTTATCCGTTGCCGAGGCGTTTCGCATCAATGTGCTCTGCGAGTTTACTTCTGCCGTCACTCCTTCGGCGGTGGGGGGAAGTGGTTTGGCTTTTGTCTATCTCAATCGCGAGGGAGTTTCTATGGGCAGAAGTATCTTCACCATGTTTGCAGCCCTGCTGGCTGATGAGGCTTTTCTTGCCATCAGTTGCGTGTTGCTCTATTTCTGTGTTCCGTCGCATCTCTTGTTCAGCTTGGTTGATGGAGTGGGGATTTCTGTAGATGCTACGAACGAATGGATTAAGGGCGGAGTGCAGGTTATCTTCATCGTCAGCACCCTTATCGTTGCTGTCTGGACGGCCATCCTCTACCTCTTATTGTTGCATCGTCCTCAGATTCTGGGCTGGGTATTGAAGGGATGCTGCAAGATTCCTTTCCTTCGCAGATTCCTGCCCAAGGTAGAGAAGTTTTCCGAGGAGATGACGATGGCTTCGGAGGAGGCAAAGCTGGAGGGCGGAAGATTCTGGTTGCAGCTGATGGGTTATACTTCCCTGGCGTGGCTGTCGAGATTCGCCATCGTGGTAGCTATTCTCATTGCCTTTCATTGTCAGGGCAACATGCTGGTGGCTTGGTGCCGCCAATGGGTGATGTGGATGATTTCCATTCTGAGTCCTACGCCTGGCGGAAGTGGCGTGGCAGAGTTGATGTTCCGCCTTTATTATGCTGATTTCCTGCCCGATGCCTCAGAAGCCATCCTTGCCGCCATGCTCTGGCGCGCCATCTTCTATTACCCTTTCCTGGTGATGGGCACCCTGGTCTTGCCGAAATGGATAGCAAGGAAATAAGATTGAAACAATCTCGATACTTCAAAATTTTCGTCTATAGACGAAAAAAATGATGGAAATAAGGAAATTTTCGTGTATAGACGAAAATCTTGTTAAAAACAGAGATATTTTCGTCTATACACGAAAAAAATGCTATCTTTGCACAAAAATTCGAGTATGAACGAAAATATAGAATCAGTAAAGAAGTATAATCTTTGGTTCGGTAACACCATCGATTGTGGTTTTCCTCGTCCGCTTTATACCGAAAGTGTCGCTTCATATCTTGGCAGCAAGGTGGTGAAGGTACTTACGGGACAACGACGTGTGGGAAAAAGTTATATATTGCGTCAAACTGCCATGCATCTTGTGCAACAGGGGGTCAGTAGCAATAATATTGTCTTTATCAACCGTGAACTAACGGCATTCGATTTTATAGAGAACTATAAGGATTTGGACAATTTTATCCGTCTGTACCGGGAGGAATTAAAGCCTGAAGGACGAATCTACATCTTTATAGATGAAGTGCAGGATATTGATGGTTGGGAACGTGTAGTCAACTCGCTGTCTCAGGATTATACTGAAGATTGCGAGATATTTATCACAGGTTCTAATTCAAAGATGTTCTCAGGAGAATTATCTACTCTTCTATCTGGTAGATATGTGGAATTTCACATATTCCCGTTGTCTTACGGGGAATATGCTAGCATTCATCAACTCCCTGTCGGCAGAGAGAGTTATTTGACGTATATGGCTGATGGAGGTTATCCTGAACTCGTGCATTTCCAGTCTTCCGATGTAAAGCGTAACTATATTTCGGGATTGAAGGATACGGTATTACTGAAAGACATCATACGCAGATATACGATTCGCGATGTAAGACTGCTCGAAGATTTGTTTGCCTATCTGGTTAATAATTCTTCCAATCTTCTTTCTGTTACCAATATTACCAACTTCATAAAAAGCAAAGGACGCAAGACTTCGTATGATACAGTATCTCTATATTTGGGATATATAGAAGAAGTTTATCTTGCACATCGTGCTTTGCGCTACAATATCAAAGGGAAGGAGATCCTTTCTGGCAGTTGTAAATACTATATGAACGATTTGTCGTTTAAAAATTATCTCTATGCCGGATTCGGCTATGGAGCTGGGTATCTGTTGGAGAATCTTGTTTATCTAGAGTTGTTGCGTCATGGATATGGTATATATGTGGGTAGCATTAAGGATAAAGAGGTTGATTTCGTTGCCATCAAGAACGATCGTACCATATATGTACAAGCCACTTATATGCTTGTAGATGAGCAGACCATAGAGCGTGAATATGCTCCGCTGGAATGTATAGCAGATAACTATGAAAAAGTTGTAGTGTCGCTTGATGATCTCCAGTTGCCTTCTCGCAAGGGTATTACGCATGTAAGGGCATGGGAATTGTCTCAGATGCTATAGTTTCATTCCGAATAGTGGGTAGCTGTTATTTTACCATATAAAAAAGGTGTACATTGTTTGTTTTTTTTGAAGTCAAACGATGTACACTTTTTGATAATTATCTCTTTCCTTTAGAAACTGACATAGAGTCGGGCACTAAGAGTCGTGAAATCTCCATTGTCGTTTTTGATGTACTGGAACGATGGCTGAAGGGAAATGGATTCCGTCAGCTGTCTTTTCCATGTTACTTCCAACGAATATTCCGAACCTTGCTGGAAGCGGGCGTACTGGCCCGACAATCCGCACTCGTTCTTTTCGTCCTGATAGGCGCCGCCCAGTTCGGCGTATCGGTAGCAGGCATTCTGATGACTGGTGTTCTCGGAATACTGCACCATGCACGAAATGTTCTTGTCGCCAGCCTTCCATACACTCTGCTCTCCGTAAATCCACCAGGCACAGGTGACTTTGCCCTTGGATTCATCGGAAGAAACCATTTCGCCATCTTCGTTGATCGGATATTGACGGGTATGGACGGCAGCACCCGCAAAATATTTTCCACCTTTATGTTCATACTCCAACTGCGACATGTTGAAGATTCCATCCTTCTTTGGGCGAACCAGGAAAGGATTGTCGTGAGCTTTCCAGCCATTATACCCTGCACCGTTATACAGACTGTTTCTGAAAGTCCATCCACCCTTGGTTACATCAAAGTAAAGGGTCAGCCCCGAATACGGATAGTTGGCTATCGGATAGCTGGATGCAACAGTAGGGAAGATTCCCTCAGAACTGTTCAGGAAAAGTGCCGTAACATCAGAGGTAAAGAAATCCTCATTCACGTTTCTCACACCCACAAACAGATGGCCGAATTCCATCTCGTGCATGTAGCCCAGCACGGCAAGCATGGCGAAATTATTATCCGCATCTATGTTCGAAAAGCCCTGCCAGTCGTCAATAATGCCATCGTTGGTCTTTGCCACATGCAGCGTTGCCGCCTCGAACGAGTCCTTTCCTTTTCCTATCGGAACACTCAGTTCCAGTCTCAGCTGGTTAGTCAGATTGGTATTCTTGTTCATGTCCCATTGCCATTCAGAAATATATTGTCCGTTAAAGTTCTGTGCATGAGCAAGGCAGATATGGATACAGCCTAAAATAATAAAAATAATTCTCTTCATTTCTTAATGTTTTGTATAATTTCTTGTTCACTTGCCCGCCGTCTGCGAGCATCGTTCTAATTCAGGCTGCAAAGGTACTGGGTATTTCAAAATCCTGCAATACTTAATAATTAGCATTTTTATTTAGTCTAAATAGACAAGTGCTCTTTGTTATCCTCATTTCTAGGTATTGTGGTTCTCTTATATGGATGGAAGGTTCTGTCCTTATTTTTAGGTATTAAACGGCTACCAACAATAATATTTTTTAAAAACTTTGTCTTATCAGATATTATTCGTACCTTTGCATTGTTTAAAAAAGTTAGAAAATGAAGAAGATATTAAATCCATATTTGAACAAGGAGGGCTACAACTGCGTTTGCTGTGCCCCCAACAATCCTGTAGGATTGCATCTTGAGTTTTGGGAAGAGGGTGAGGATGTACTTACCATCTGGAATCCCGGCGAGAATTACCAGGGCTGGATCAATACCCTGCATGGCGGAATCATCAGTATGCTGATGGATGAAGTGGCAGGGTGGGTTATCAACCGCAAACTGCAGACCACGGGTGTGACGATGCAGCTCAACGTGAAGTACAAGAAGCCTGTGATGACCACCGATTCGCAGATTACGGTGCGTGGTCACATCGCCAGTCAGCGCCGCAATATCGTCACCATCCACCTGACTCTGGAGAACTCTAAAGGCGAGGTTTGTGATGAGGGCGAAGCCATCTACTTCACCTTCGGTCCTGACAAAGCCAAGGAGATGGGGTTCGACTGCTGCAAGGTAGAGGGGGAGGAATAACTCTCCCCACTTGTTTGTAATGCTGGAGTCTTTCTTGAAGTTTTGAAAGTTCTTAAAGTTGATCATGCTCAGTCTGCGTTTAAGAGTTCCTTGAATCACAATTCCCCAGAAAGCCGTTTCCTGCCCATTTTTGTGGTCTTCATTGATGACCGGCGCCTGCCATCTATTAAGACCAGCCTCGGTCGTCATAGATGACCGACTTTTGGCAAGAAGGCTGTTCTTTCGATTGCCGGTGCAAAGATACAAAAATTCTAAGCCGAAAGCAAGCTTTTTCCGGTAGAATGTTGAAAAATAGTGCGTAAGTAGCTGATGTGTAGAGGTATAAGTGTTTTTGATTTGTGCATCTGATTGCAAAAGTAACCTTGGATTGCTTTTGATGATTGAAAAGCGGGGAAATGTGGAGTGGTGTCATTAAGGGTCAGGGTCATTAAGGGTCAGGGTCATTAAGGGTCATTAAGGTTTTCGGGGGCGCAAATGTCTCTATAGTATAATAATAAATATATATTTATATTATACTATGGCTCTAAATGACATTTGCTTTTTCTTAATGACCCTTAATGACCCTGACCCTTAATGACACGATAGAGCTTCTGAAAGCTATTCTGGAAGAATGTGGTATTGAATGTATCGTGTTGATAATCAATTTGATAGTAGCTTGTAGAACTGTTCTGGTTCCCTCGTTTAATGCTATTAAAACACACGGAATCGCCTTCGCTCTACCCAAGCTTTTCTTGCTGTTTTACGAGAATCTTGACAAAATATATCAAGAAATTCCTTGTCTTACCCCTTTCATCCTACCTTTTACCCCTCTTATTTTTGCCTTCTGAAGGGAGGAAAAGTGCCATCGGAACCACTTTTTCTTGCTCCTAAGAGCATTTTTCTCCTTCTTTCTCTGAAAAAAAACAATCCTGTCTTTCTTGTCATTTTTGCTTGGGTAATGTGATTTTCTGTTGACAATGGAGATTGGCTATTTAGGGGATAAGGTCGTTAAGGTCAAGGTCATTATTGGTCATTAAGGTTTTCCAATTCATTAAAAGTTCTTTACAATATGCCATAAAAATCTCCTTTACTAAAAAGGGTAGTTTATGGGTTAAAATCCTTGTTTTATAAGGCTAAAATCCAGCTTTTTTCAGAAAAGTGTGGTTTCCAGCCCCTATTTTCATAGGAAAAGTGTAGTCTTTAACTATTGATTTATAGGAAAAGTGTATTTTTGATTTCTTTGGGCATTACTTATCTGCCTATTTATTATATAATGTGTATAGAGCTGAAGGAGATTTCTGCCTGGTGCTTTGCCAGATTTAAATCCGGCAAAGCACCAGGCAGAAATCTAATACTACGACTGAAGTTGCTTCAATTGTTCTTCTGTCAATCCAGTTGCCTGCATGATTTGAGACCAAGAAATACCCATTGCCAACAAGTTGCGGGCTACTTCCAAACCTTTAGACAGTTCACCTTCCGCTCTACCCTTTTCCTCGCCTTCAACATACGAGCCATAAAGACCGGAGTAGTAATCGTCAACAGCCTTAATACTTTCATCGTATTTTTCCTGCTCCTCACTACTCAAGCAACGAACATCCGCCAATTTAGCAAGATGATCGAATATCTTCTTCTGCGCCGTAAAAGGCAATCTTTCCAATACTTCCATATACTTCAAAACATAAATCCATTTTTCAAAACCCGTCTCGCATTCTTCCTCACTCTTATCAAAGAAAGGAAGAGAAAGATAGATGAAACGAAGCTTGTCAGAAAATATCGAGTCACTAGACTTCTCCCTCAAAGCAACGTCTGTCCTAAACTTTGTCACCTCATGCTCCTTTGGCATAAAATTCATGATGCAAACCACATAAACCGGTACAAACTGGTATAAAATAGCTGTGCGGACACCAGCTTCATCAAATTTCTTACGTTGGGCAACAAAAGCCTTACTAGCATAATAGATGGAACGATTCACAAAGAAAGGTACCCATCTGTTCTGCATCTCAACGATGAAATGCTTGTCATCGTCGGTAACACAATAGATGTCAAAGATGCAGCCACGGAGATCATTAGTATCTCCAAGCTGTTCCTTATCCTTGAATGTTACGTCCTTGATTTGAAACTCACCTTCAAACAAGTCGTTCAAAAAATTAATCAGCAAGTCCTTGCTGAACTCTTGACCGAAGAGACGCTTGAAGCCCCAATCGGTAAAGGGGTTGATGTATCTACCCATAAATTATCAATTTAGATTCTGTAAATCTGCTGCGAAGATACACTTTTTTACTGAAATTGCCAAGAAATTCTAGAATTTTCTTTCTAAAAGGAAGAAAAGATACGGTATGGGGAGAGAAAAAGGGAAGAACTGAACTTTCATAAGTGACATACTTCCCTCCCCGCTGCTTCCTTTCTACCCCCTCGAATTCGAGGGGGATAAAATTGAATTTCAGGTTTCGCAATTAAATCCTATGTGCACTATATAGACAAATTGGAACAAGGAATACTCTGGGAGGTTACCAATCCGGTAGGGCAAGGACTATTTTTGAGGATATTAAAATCCGTTTAGGGTGGATTGGTGTTAGACTTCGTAAGAAGCTGTCGCCAATCCGAATGGAAACTGTTTGGGAAATCCTGCCCTTTGCGGAACATCAAGCCTTGTTCTTCTCGGAACGATATGGATGCGCTTATCCATCGCTTTGCCTTTCGGGTGAAAAAATACGGCTAAAAAAGCACCCTTGGAACAGATGTACCCCAGACAACCACTGCAACTATCGGCAATATGCTGCCACAGGAATTGAAAACCATCGTTTTTCGGAAAAGCGTTGTTACTTTGCAGCGTGATTCAGATGAATCGCTGTTCATTGAGATACTTGAACTATTGTTTGTTGAGCCGGAAGTTCATTTGGATACCAAAATAGAACAACAAAGGGTTTGAAAAGTCACAGTATTTATGTGACTTTTCAAACCCTTTGTTGCTTCGGCATAAAACCATTATAAAATACTATTTGTTAAGGATATATCCCAATGGTCAACGATATATCTTTTTTGTCTTTCCGTCTTGTTGCATAACATATATTCCCTTAGGCAATGATTCCAATCTATAAATTTTACGACCATCCAAAGTGTAATATGAAGACTTGCTGTTTTGAAGCAATTGTATATTATCAATGTTAGTTGGCAATATTTCGTATTCTTTGTCGTCGATATATGCAATACCTTTCTTTACAATTACTCGATAGTATAATTCTTTGGTTGGTGCTTCGGGTATATCTGTATCTTTTAAAACAACAAGCGATGAGGTTTGTTGGTTTCTTTTCTGTGCAGAAATGTATAACCGATATTGCCCATCTGGAATGTCTCTGTTTATTGAGCCAACTATTTCTATTGGAATAGTGAGAAAATCCATATAGCCTAATTCTGATATGTAAGTACTTTCTCCAAAAGAGAATAGTGGAGAGCCACCTTCATCTGTGATTGTAAAAAATATGCGTCCCTCAAAAGGTTCTGTTTGCAAATTTTCAACCTCATATACGTTGGCAAGAATCATGTACTGTTCGTTACCCTTTAATAATTCCAAATCGGAACATCCAATTTCCGGCCATTCTTCTATTGCGTCTCCACCTTCTTTGTTTTCAGTAACCTCTATGATAGGTGTTGAACTTGCATATACTTCATTCCAGGCTTCCGAGTTTGATGTTTTATAAACAAGACATGACTGATATTTTCCTATTTCGATAGTGTTTGGAATTGTACATATAATGTTGAGGTTTCCTGTTCCTTCAAGATAATTCAATTGGCGATTGTTACCATCGCTTAATGGATAAAGAATCCCATCTTCTCCTTTCAATGCAACTGAGATTATTCCTGCGAATTTCTTATATGAGCAATTATACAGTGAAGCAACGCTAAATGTAAGAGAACTTCCTGCTTTCACTGTTGAAAGGCTACTACTCACCTTTGAAGACAGCAATAATTGAGTACTATTCGATATGCCATCTTCTGGTTTAACACCTATAGTCATTTGTTGGCTTTCCGAGAATGCAGCAATTGTTGCATTACTATCCCATTCTTGAGGATGCAAATTTGCTATTTGATAGTACCCATCACACGAACCTTCCCAACCCCAATTTACATGATAGTCAGGATAGATGTTGTTCCCAATTCTATATCCATCAATCACAAAAGAATGTCCTCCATCACGCATATTTGCCCCCGCATAGTTTACTGGTCTTCCATTATTCAATTCTTCTACCAGAAGTCTGTGCCAAGCTTCTGTTGAACAATAGTTCCTGATAACCAATGCGGCATCGTTGTCATACCCATAATTGGTTATATATCCATTGAGCAAATCTGATTGATACGCTCCACTTCCTCCTTGTTCTGAGGTGCCGTAATCCATTTTTACAGATGCTCCACAACTCGCCATCAATACAGAAATTGCATTAGCCTGCTTTTCACTGTAAGAGCTACTATAAGACTCCACCATGTTATTCCAATCAAAAATATCCGCAGAGAAATCATGGGTAATGTGCAGGTTGTTGGTCGTGGTATAATAATCTGCATATCCTTTTGCAACTGCTGGATATGAATAGTAGCGCATAATTTGTGCCATAGCGGTTGCAACACATCCAGTTAAAGTTTTTTCTTTACGAATTGTGGGACATAAGTCATTGTATGGGGATGCTTGCCCCCACTGAATCTTCTGAAGAAGAGGAGAAACACCTTCTTCTTTGCATTCTACATTTAACCTTTTGAATTGTCTATCTGAAAGAGCTTGGTCATTTTTCAATTGAACAACATATGTCTGTAGCCAATATTTTACAGCAGGAGGAATGTTGTTGACATCAAAGGCGCAAGAATCCGAATATGCAAGAATTGCCGGTAATTTTTCATCTCCAGAAACAATGAAGAATGAACTTTTGTTCGATGATGTCGAAGTATAAATGTAAAAAGCTTCTTTCCCTGACAAAAGATAATCGTCTTGAACTATAGAAGAGGACTTTGTTTTCAAATATCGAGATTGTATGCCGCCACGCAAACGGCAGTGTTTCTCTACGATACTGTCAATACTTTGAACAGAACGTTGTTGTGCATAACTGGACAATAAACTGCAACATACAGTAAATAGGACTAAAAAAAGGCGTTTCTTATTCATTGCTATTCTCGTAAAATTATGTGGTATCAGAAACATGTTGTTTCCAATACCACAAAGACAATTTAATAGATAGGTGTTCTCGTGCAGATGATTTTTCCAATTTTAGGTAGGTCTGCTCTTGTACGATATTTCTTTTCTATTGTAAAGTCTGTCCTTATCTTTTTGTATGATTTCTCTGACTTTATAGCTTTTGAAGAAGCTGATGATAAGTTTTTGTAAACCCATGATAGAGAAGACGAAAATTCTTTTGTATCTCTGTCTGTTCCCCAAGTTGCAATAAAGAACTTGTTGTTACTTCTGTCGAATGTTAAAGTTTGAGGACCATACAAATAATAGTTCTCTGGTTTTGCTGCAATAGCTGGTTTAAGATAGAAATGGGCCAACCAAGCATATGTATATGAGTTTGCCAATTTGTATAATTCTGTGGCTCCATCTCCTTCATCTGCTAAATAATAGTACTCATCGCATTTTTGACCATACTGTCCTGTTCTTGATGTGATAACTTTCCATAAACTGGAAGTATATGAAAATGTTAGGTACATGTCTGACCCAAGGGTTCTACTGCGAGTTGTTATTCTTTTGATAGTCATTGGACCATACTTATGAGAGCCATCAGTGTTGCTTTCTGAACCGTATGCGGCAATACAATAAACAATTTCTGTTCCAGGGTCAACGATTGGCGAATATGTAAAATCTAACTTGCCACTATATTCTGTTTTGCCCATCAATATGTTGAAAATGTCTTTGTTCGTTAAATTTGTTAGGGCAGATGCTTTTAGGAAAGCTTCACGATAACCTTTGCAATTATCATCAAATTTTAAATCTGCAGCAAAACCATCACTCATCACAGTCATGTTGCCAACAGTTACCCTACAATTAGCAGCCAAAACACCTTTTTGTTCAACTTTACATGTTGCACTTGCCGCTCCATTATCTGTGGTAAATGTCAAAACGGCTTCTCTTACTTCATCCGAAAAATTCTCAGATGTAGCAGTGATTGTAACTGTTGAAGAACCTAATCCTGACTTGTTGAAACTTAGCCAATCTGGTGCTCCCGAAATGGTCCATGTCGTATTTGGCGAAGCACTGACTGTTATAGTTGTTGTACTGTTTTCTGCACCTAACAGTTCTACGGAAGGAGATACCTTAATAGTGGTCTGTGCGCCTTTTTGTATAATATTTACAGTATATGACATTGTTGACGAAGCTGTAGCTGTAACCACTAGTGTAGCGTTTCTCGTTTCTGTAGAAGTATTCTCTTTGGCAGAAAGAGCCACCTTGTTTCCGTTCTTATAAGCAGTAAGCCATTCTTTCCCATAGCTTACATCAACTGTCCAATCCGTGTTCTCTGCTGTTACCGTAATGTCACCAATGACAGTTCCGTCAGCTTCAATGCTTGCCGTTCCATTTACACTCATAGTTGGTTCAGGGTCATCACTACTGCTACTGCAAGAAGTGAAAGATAAACCGAGAACCACGAACAAGGTCACGCTAAGGAGACCTATAAAATGTTTAATCTTCATGTTTAATATTTAGAATAAGAGAAGGATGTAACCTAGCCAGATTATTACTTCCTTCAAAGTTAAACTTTACTCCTTTTGCCAAATCAAAGGCAGAGTGGAGCATAATACTCTTTGTTGGAATGGGAGAACTATAAACATTCTCCGCTCATTGCTCATAATTTTTCTTTCTGTTTCGTTCGTCTATTAATGAGATTTCTCTGATAGACTTTAATCGTATTTTAAAGGGTTTGACAATCTATTGTTTTATTATTAAAATGCAAAGTAATATGGGCTTTATTTGTAGAAATGACAAATTATCGTTCTCCTGTACCATGACAACTTGGACACATCCCTGAACCTCCACATATAACACAAGGGTCTATCCAACGACCATTCTCAAAGTATTTCTTATTGCCATTACATTTTGAACAGAGACCATTTCCATTGCAATGGGCATTGTCTGTTGCCGTCAATTTCATACATTTTCTTGAAGAGGATGTTGAGCCAGCCGAAGAACTTCCGCTTATCCCCAATTCTCTGTCATACATACCGCTACTTGCTTGTTGTACAGTTTTGTAAGCATTGGCCTTATTTTGCATGTAACTGTTGTATGCAGCCTGTATTTCTTCCGCAGAAGGTTCTTTGCCACCATGCAACTGCCGGTAAGTAGAAGCAAATCCTGTTTTTACTTGGATTTCCTCTTGTTTCCATTGCTGCTCCACTTGCATCATGGAATAGTTTGCAAGTTGGTAGAGACTTGTGTTTACATAGTTTGTAAACTCGGCATTGCTCATGGTTCCCAAACTTTTACCTTGTGGCATTGAAGGATAATTATAACTTCCCTGTATTGCATTAGCTTGGCTTGCAGCCATGTATGCCGTGCCAACTTCAGCAGTAGCCTGGAATAATCCATTGAAGAAATTAGCTGTTCGTTGGCTTCGTGCCTCTCGTCTTTCTTCGGCGTTAGCCTTCAAACTATGACTCTGTTCACGCAACTCCTTAGGACATTCATCAATACTGATAACCTGTGCAAAACCTTCGATGGCAGAACTCCACTTGTTACGGTTGTAATCACACATGGCTCTTCCGAAATAGGCTTCTTCGCATGGCAGATATTTCCCATGATTTCGAATCGTGGATTCAAAGAGTTTGTCTGCTTTTTTGTAGTCACCTGTATTGAATACACGTGAGGCTTCTTGGTACTCAGAAAAATATCCAGCGATGTCTTTGAGGATAGTTTCGCTATCATCTTCAGACCGCAACCACATATACTTTTTATCCACAGGTACTAATACTTCCATACCCGTATAGAATGTGTCCATCCCAAGATTGACGGCTTTCAATATATCAGTTGTTAGTCTGTACTTGTCCGCCAAAATCTCAATGGTTTCGCCACGTTGTACAATATGGTGCAAGTTCACTATGTCTTGTCCCCAACTCTTAGCTGAGCAGGAACATAGCAAAATGAGCATAACTATTATAAAATTATATTTTCTCATAGATGTGTTGCTTTTGATTAGTATATGATATTCTTAATCTTAGCTTTGCTCATGTTGAAGATGGCAGCCTTTGCAGAATTGGCTTTCTTGTAAGAAACCATGGTTGGCGTGTCGCTGCAAACCCAAACTTTCATACGTACCCCTTTCTTGGTTACAATAGTCGCTTTCTTTGGATTTGTTGCGGATGCAGCTTCTTCTATTACTGCTTCCTTGATAGAATCAGCCACTTCTGCCTCTCTTTGCGCTTTCAATCGTGCTTCCTCAGCCTCACGCTCTTGCTGCTGTTGTTCCTCAACTGCAAGATTCGTCAGAATATCACGTGTGCCATCGGGATAACGTATCATAAACACTTCCGACTTTGGCGAGAATATTGGTCTATCCTTGGCTTTCTTGCTTGTCTTGAAGGAAACGGTACTTGTATCCATCGTCAGATTATAGGCAGGAACTTCTCTTCCGTCCTTGTAATATACAACGATTGCATCTTTCGGTATTTCGATATGTTCTGAGGTGGTGAGAATGCGCTCGCCATTAGCGTTGAACACGACATTTCCACGTGTCTTGAACTTTAGCATAAACACTTTCGTATTCTCCACAAATTCCTCAGAGGCTTTCTTGTTGCCAGATTCCTTAAAGAGTGTCTTGTCATTGTTGGTCTGAATGATTTTGACAGACTTTACACGACCATCACGGAAAATGATGGCATCTTGGGCATAGGTCAAAAACGCAATATGTAATATGCAAAATGTGAATAATGTTCTTTTATTACGTATCATAATCTCTAAATATCAAATCCAATTCCAACACAGAAACCAACATCTATTTTCTTTGCATCTTTAGTCCAGTTGAAGTCTAAGCCCAAATATGGAGTTATTTTATTCAATTTTATTCCAATTTGTGGTGATAGAACTATTCCCCAACCAAATTTATTTTTTGTGCCAGTGTATGTATATGTTTCGCCCTTATGATTTGTTCCTGTTTGTTGACCTTCACCTTGTCCTGCATAAATACCTATAAAGTCAAGAGAACCCATTAACAAGATATTGTTAAAGTTATAGCCATATGAAGGTCCAATGTAAAAACAAACACCTTCATAATGTTTTTCAGCTAATCCATAATCTGCACCAATGTAAAAGTTTAGGCCCCATCCAGAAGATGCAAATGCAATTCCACCAAGACCATAAAATCCTGTTCCTGCATCCTCAAAAGAAGCACGATAAAATAAGCCATAAAGAGAATAATCATTTAAATCAGTGGATGTTTTATTTGCACAGTAATTATTCTTTGTGCTTTGTGAGGTAGACGTAACAACTTGACTCGTTGTAGATGTTTCGTTAGTTCTTTGATAATCTTTTGAAACTGCAATGTCTTTCTTAATAAAGGTGTTGGAGTTTGTCGGTATGTTCAACTTCATCCCCACATACACAATACCATCCGCATTAGGATTAGCCTTGTTGATGTCCTCAACACTCACATTGTAAGACTCAGCGATACTTTCGAGAGTTTCGCCACGCTGAACAACATGGGTAACAGTTTGGCTCTGAGCCAAACCGAACATACAAACTGTACAGAGAAGTACTGATAGAAAAATCTTTTTAATCATAATCGTATATTTTTTAGAGTTGTATAATCAGAAAATTGCTTACGCTCCAGAAAAGAGAAGGGTTGGTTATGACAAGCGTACAGTTGCCGTCGCCACTTTCCTCAAAATGGAAAGAACGGTTGCTTGGTTGCGGTGTCAGAATCTTTGGATTACTTGAATGCAAAGGAATCTCACGGAACTTACGGATGTCAACGGCATTGAACTTGCTTTTATCAACATCTTCATAGTTGACTTTCTTCTTTTGCAAGAATCCGCCTTTCAATAGTCCTGCTGCCGAAAGTTGTTTTTTCGTACCAATCTTCACATAGCATTCGTTGATGATTTCATCTTGTTTTGATAGAGCATTGCTCAATACTTTTGTTTTCTGTTCAGCGTTATTTGCCTTGGTACGCATGGCTGATAATGAAGAACGAAGCTGCGTAATATCTTTCTTCGAATTGTTCAAGTCTGCACGCAAAGATTGAATAACTTGATCCTTTTCTTCCAACTGCTGATTAAGAAATTCTACAACTTTTTGTAATTTTTCCACGCCTTGTGATGATTTCTTGTTTGCCAATGAATCTTGAAGTATTTTAATCTTTGCTCTTTGACGTGCAAGAATATCTGCCATTCCTTTTAGATTGGCAGCAATTTGTTGGCGATTAAGCATGACACCATCACGCCCTTTGTTGGTGAAAAGGATGTTTTCTTGGATGGCAATGCTGTCTAATCCTGTAGCTATTGTTGCCAATACACCATTGAGTTCATCAAGTTGTTGTGTCTTTGCTTTGTTTTCCAGCATAATGGAATCTCGTTCTTGCATGTAGCTGCTCATGTCAACCTTTTCATTTTTGCATGAAAAGATTGATAGCATGACAAACAAAGCTATAAAGCCTTTGAAAAGTTTCATTTCGTTTGGTCATAAAAAAAGGCGGAACCGTTCGTGGCTTGCCTTGTATCTGGTTACCGCCAAGTGACCAACTCTACAACAAGCACAGAACGGCTCACGCCATAGATGGCATGAACCTTCCAATCTGCTTGTTCTCGTAGAGTGAATATTGGCGGTATTCGATACAAGAGAACAAGAGCTAAAAGCTCAATATCTTTAAAAGTCTCAGAACGGAAACGCTGGATTAATATAATTAAGGTATTACTACCACTGTTCTTAGTCTCAGTCGAAAATGGCAATTCTCGGAATTACCAAGTTCTTAGCGTTTCATTCTTGTTTAATGTCTGTTTCTTATCTATTCTATTTTTTAGTTTGACAATCAGTGAACTAGAATCCAAAGGTGAAAGCTGAAGTTTCACTTAATGGAATTTGAATACAAAAGTAATAAAAAATAATTGCAATGAAGAATAGAATATGATATTTTAACGTTTAATTAACGTTTTTGCCCGAAAGAATGGTAGTAATCTATTGGCATTCTATAAACAACAGAATTTAACGCTATAGATTCCTCCCTCCCGTATCTTCATGAATCTTCATATGCTGGATGGTAATCTGGTTGAGCTTGATTAGTCGTTCTGATTGTGGCATTCCGTCGTTGGTAAACACGGCGTTTATTTCCTGCGCAAAAAAAGTTTTTTGCGAGAAAAAGTCTCAAAGTATCATTATATGGCGAAATAATCTTCTAAATATTTGATATATAGTGATATACAAGAATGAGACTTTTCAGATTATTTTACAAGAAGTATCATAGAAGTATCATAAAATAGCAAGAAGTATCATTAAATACGGCTTTGAATCGATTTAAAAGGCTAAAAAGAAGTGTCTACTATTCCAGTTTTATAAAATTGAGGGCGTCTACTTTTCCTGTATGTAAAGAATGTAAATACAAACCGGGAATAAGAGGAAAGATAGAAAAGCAGGATTAGGAATAAAAGCACATAAGGTGGTTTGTCAGAGACCATTAAGCGGTCTGTTCGTGTTCGTCAAGTGGGCACTCAGAGATCAAGTGTCGGGCATCGGCAGACCAAGTAACGGGCACTCGTTGCCCGTACTGTGGGTATTGAGTGCCCAAAGCGTCGGACGATTTTTGGGCACTTCTTGCGGGGGCGGCGGTTTTGACTTTAAGCATGGTGCTTTATAGCGATTTTGTGATGCTTCGATGGCGATTAGTGATGCTTCGATGACGATTTTTATGATACTTCTATCAAATTTATGATACTTCGATGATACTTTTTGTAAAGTAATCAGAAAAGTGTCATTCTTTTATATTGTTGTGTATCAGATGTTTATATCGAAATTCATTCGAAAGGATGATACTTTGAGACTTTTTCACGAAAAAAAACTTTTTCCGTGTGCGTATAAGAAAGGCGGTAAATTTATAAAGTATCTGATAAAATTCCTTATAGATACCCTCAAAATTACGTCCCGACGTAGCCTCTACTACATGGCGACGTAATCTTTCCTACGTCCCGACACTGAGACTCCTACGTCGCCATGTAATTTCAAGGGTATTGGGAGAGATTACCCGGATTCTTTATAGATGATAAATCCCATTATCTTCTTCATTTTACGCCAATCTCAACCTCAGCGAATTGAGCACTACGCTTACGCTGGAGAAGGCCATCAGGGCACTTGCCCACATCGGGGTTATCTGGAAATCAATGCCGAAGATATGAAGGGCTCCGGCTGCCAACGGGATGCAGATGATGTTGTAGATGAACGCCCAGAAGAGATTCTGCCAAATCATGTGAACCGTCTTCTGACTCAGTTTTACGGCTTCCGGAAGCGCCAAGAGGTCGTCGCTCATCAGCGTAATCTGCGCCACATCCATCGCCACATCCGTTCCCTTTCCTATCGCCATGCTCACGTTGGCAAGGGCCAGGGCCTGGGTGTCGTTGATTCCGTCGCCCACCATCGCTACCTGCTTGCCTTCGTCCTGAAGTTTCTTTACCAAAGCCTGCTTGTCGCCAGGCAGCACCTTGCTCTGGTAATGCTTGATGCCGGCTTTCTCTGCCCAGTAGTGAGCCGCTTCCTCCTTGTCGCCACTCATCATATAAACCTCTATTCCCCTTTCCTGCAACTGCTTCATCGCTTCCTGGGCATGAGGCTTGAGGGTCTCTCTCGTCTCCAGATCCAAATCCTCCTGCTTGGTGAAATCGATGTTCTGGTTAGGAATGGTGAGGGTGCCGGTCTTGTCGATGACGAGGGCGTTGATCTTGTGGAGATTCTCCAGCGCCGAAGCATCCTTGATGAGAATCTGCTTCTGCGCCGCCTTGCCGATGCCAACCATCAGGGCGGTAGGAGTAGCTAAGCCCATGGCGCAAGGACAGGCGATGACCAATACGGCTACGGCTGAAAGGATGGCCTGCGGAAGAGCAGCGTTGCCGCCTATCAGCCACCATATTATAAAGGTGATAAGGGCGATGGCTGCCACGGCTGGAACGAAAATCAGAGCCGCCTTATCCACGATGCGCTGCACGGGTGCCTTACTGCCCTGCGCCTCCTGAACCATGCGGATGATGTGTGCCAGGGCGGTGTTCTCGCCAATCTGCTTGGCTCTCATGCGGAGCTTTCCCTGACTCGGAATGGTGCCAGCCAGCACGTTGTCGCCTGCCTTTTTCATCGCCGGAGTCGGTTCGCCGCTAATCATCGCTTCATCTACATAGGCAGCATCGGCAGTCATGAAACTCTCTGCCTGGGTAACCACGCCATCCACCGGAATCTTCTCGCCGGCTCTTACCTCTATCATGTCGCCTATCTGAATGGTGGAAATCGGAACTTCCTCCATCTTGTAGTCGTTGGTGCCTTCTATCTTCTCGTAAGTCACCAGTCGGGCGGTTTTCGGCTGCATTCCCATCAGTTGTCGGATGCTGCTCGCCGTACTGTCCTTTGCCTTTTCTTCCAGGCATCTGCCGGTCAGCACGAAGGTGATAATCATCACGGAAGCATCAAAATAAGTGTGCCATTCTATGCCTCTCGCTCCCCATACCATTTCTCCGAAGAAGGTGTTGAAGGTGCTGAAGAGGAAGGCGATGAGGGTGCTGAGTGCTACGAGCGAATCCATGTTTGCCGTATGATGCAGGAGCTGCTTCCAGGCGGAAACATAAAACTGTTTGCCGCAGTAGAGCAGGTTGGCGAATGCCAGGAGCAGACAAATCTGGTTGGCGAAGGAACTCGAGTGATGAGCCGAAGCAACGCCATCTGAAATCATATTCTGTTCCATACCCAGGGAAATCCAGCCCATGGAGAAACACATGGTCAGGATGGCGAAGAGCCAGGAAGCGAAGGTTCGGCAGCGCAGGAGGGTGAACTCACGGCGGTTGATTTCCTCCACGCTTCTGTCGTTTTCGATAACGAGGTCGTAGCCGGCATTGCTGATTTCCCGTTTCATATCTTCCAGAGAGATAATGTCGGGGTCATAATCTACCAGGGCAGTTCGGCTTGTCAGGGAAACCGAGGCGGAGTTAATGCCCTCGAGCGACTGCAGCTTCTTTTCAACATTGGCAGAGCATACGCTGCAAGCCATGCCTATTACAGGAATTGTTTTCTTCATCTGTTTCTTATATTAATATTCTGAAATCTATAAGCAGAAGCTTTCATGTCTGCTTTTCTGCCTGCAAAATTACATATTAATTATGGAAGAAAAAAGATTTATGGTGAAAAACTCTTGGCAGCTCCATGAAAATCATGATAATAAGGTAGATGAAAAATGCGATGGTTCAGGTAAGGGCACAAAAAAAGGCAGGTTCCAAATTGCTTTGAAATCTGCCTCCATCATTTATGGGAGATGATTATTTGACTTCGATGTTCTTTGTGGTCTTAGCCTCCTCCTTAGGAGTAAGCTTTGGAATCTCGACCTCGAGTATACCATCAGCTACCTTTGCTGAAATCTTCTCACGATCAGCATCCTCAGGCAGCGTATAACACTGCTGGTAGTTGCCGTAAGAGAATTCGCGGCGCAGATAGTGCTCGTGCTTGTCTTCATCCTTGTGTTCCATCTTGTTCTCGATGGCAATGTTCAGATTACCATCGTTATCGATGTTTACACGAACCCACTCTTTCTTCAAGCCAGGAGCAGCAACCTCCATGGTATAATTCTTATCTGTCTCCTTGATGTTAATGGCAGGAGCAGTAGCATTCATACGTGGCATTACTTCGGTATTGAATAAAGTATCATCAAAGAAGTTACTCAACCAATCTGAATCATTATTTCTACGTGCTAACAACATAATTAAAACCTCCAAATTTTATTTTGCTCGTCCTCTCGGTTCCTTACGGCTCCGTCGGGATTTCTGTTTGTTAATATTCTTGTTATTTTTTTTTGCTTTCGCCTCGAAACTCCGTTGTTCTTCCGAACCCCTTTATTTTTTAGCTTCAGCTTTCACTCTCTGTTTTTGCAACTTATGTGCCAGCGGACTGAAAGTGGTAATGTTGGCACGAAAGGATAAATATTTTAAACTTTTCTGCCAGATGATGCGGTTATCTCAACAAAAAAGTGTAACTTTGTCACCAACTTAAAAATCAAAGCATAAATCGAATAAATAATATAAGATCAATGAAGAAACAACTATTTTCAATGGCGATGCTGATGGCGATGTCGCTTTCTGCCAGCGCACAGCAGCTTCTTCCTTATCAGAATGCCAACCTTTCTGCTGAGGCTAGAGCCAACGATTTGCTTTCCCGTCTTACCCTGGAGGAGAAGACGAAGTTGATGATGGATACTTCTCCGGCTATCGCACGATTGGGCATTCCGCAGTTTCAATGGTGGAACGAGGCGCTGCACGGAGTGGGGCGAAACGGATTCGTTACCGTTTTCCCTATCACGATGCACATGGCGGCTTCGTGGGACGATACCTTATTATATAAGGTGTTTACTGCCGTGAGCGATGAGGCAAGAGCCAAGGCGCAGGAGGCGAAGAAAGGCGGCAACATCAAGCGCTACCAGAGTCTGAGTTTCTGGACTCCGAACATCAATATCTTCCGCGACCCACGATGGGGACGTGGACAGGAAACTTATGGAGAAGATCCTTATCTGACCACAAGAATGGGACTTGCCGTGGTGAATGGATTGCAGGGACAGACCTTCGATGGTAAACCGATGTCGGCTCCGGGAGTTCTGGCTACGCCCTCCTCACAGGCTCCCCAATACGTCAAGCTCCTAGCCTGTGCCAAGCATTTTGCCGTACATAGCGGTCCGGAGTGGAACAGACACAGTTTCAATGTAGAGGATTTGCCTGAGCGGGATTTGTGGGAGACTTATCTGCCTGCCTTCAAATCGCTGGTGCAGGATGGAAATGTGGCAGAGGTGATGTGCGCCTATCAGCGGATTGACGGAGCGCCATGCTGCAGCAATGCCAGGTATGAACGACAGATTCTTCGTGATGAATGGGGATTCAAGGGATTGATTACTTCCGATTGCGGAGCCATCAACGACTTTTATGTGCCTGGCCGACATGGTACTGCGAAGACTCCGGCTGAGGCTACGGCGCAGGCAATCGGTGCCGGAACCGACGTGGAATGCGGAAGCGTTTACCGTTCGCTTCCTGAGGCTGTGAAGACAGGACTGATCAGCGAGGAAAAGGTGAACGAGAGCTTGAAGCGCCTGTTGGTAGCCCGTTTTCGTCTGGGTGATTTCGATCAGGACGAGAACGTGCCTTGGACTCAGATTCCATCTTCCTTCATCGCCAGCAAGGCGCATAAGGATTTGGCAGAGAAGATGGCAGAAGAGGGAATCGTGCTTCTTCAGAACCGGAACAATCTCCTGCCGCTGAAATCAGCAGGAATGAAGATAGTCGTGATGGGGCCGAATGCCAACGATTCCATCATGCAGTGGGGCAACTATTCGGGTTATCCTACTTCTACCACCACCATCCTGCAGGGCATCAGAAAATATGTAAAGGACGCCAAGTATATTCCTGCCTGCACGTTGACAAGAAATGAAGTTTCAGAAAGCCGGTTCAATCTCCTGACTTCTGCCGATGGCAGCAAAGGGATGAAGGCTACTTATTGGAACAATGCTGAGATGAAGGGCGAGCCGGTGGCTACAGCCATGATGACTTCGCCTATCAACCAGAGCAATGGTGGAAATACCGTCTTTGCGCCGGGAGTGAACCTTACCAACTTCTCAGCCCGATACGAGGGTGTCTTCATTCCTGAACAGGATGAAACCTTGAATATCAAAATGGGGTGCGATGATGGTTACCGGCTCATCATTGATGGCGATACGGTGGCGGATGTATGGAAGGGACGTGCCCGTGTACAGATGCTCAACAAGCCAATCTCCGTAAAGGCTGGAAAGCCGGTGAAAATTCAGGTGGATTATTTCCAGAAGACCGATATGGCGGTGATGCAGTTTGACATAGTGAAGAACTATACGCCAACCGAGTCTCAGCTTCTGGCTGAGGTTGGCGATGCTGACGTGGTGGTATTCGTAGGCGGAATCTCTCCTAGTCTTGAGGGTGAGGAGATGAAGGTCTCCGAACCGGGATTCAAGGGTGGCGACAGAACCGACATCGAATTGCCTCAGGCTCAACGCAAGGTGATGGAGATGTTGCATCGGGCTGGCAAGCGAGTGGTGTTCGTCAACTGTTCGGGCAGTGCCATTGCCATGGTTCCTGAAACAGAGAATGCGGAGTCTATCCTTCAGGCTTGGTATCCGGGCGAACGGGGTGGCGAAGCCGTGGCAAAGGTTCTTTTCGGCGAGGTGAATCCATCGGGAAAGCTTCCGGTAACCTTCTATAAGAGTATTTCCGATCTTCCTGATTTCCTTGATTATACGATGAAGAATCGTACCTACCGTTATTTCAAGGGTGAGGCTCTCTTCCCATTCGGTCATGGATTGAGCTATACATCGTATGAATATGGAAAGCCGACATTGAAGAAAGTGAAGAGTGAAGAACGAAAAGTGAAGAATTCATCGGCTTATTCCTTGAGTTTCTCTTTATCTAATAAAGGCAATAGGGAAGGAACGGAAGTGGCGCAGGTTTACATCCGTAGAATGAATGATGCTGAGGGACCGATCAAGACCCTGAAAGCCTTCAAGCGCATTACTTTGAAAGCAGGCGAGAAGCAGCAGGTAACCATCAGTCTGCCTCGTCAGAGTTTCGAGGGTTGGGATTCCCAGACCAATACCATGCGTGTGGTTCCCGGCAAATATCAGATCTTCGTAGGTGGTTCGAGTGCTGAGGCTGCGAAGAATGTGGTAGAAGTGAAAGTGAAATAAAATGCTGATATAAAAAGAGAAAGCTCGCTAAGATTTTGAACGTCTTGGCGAGCTTTTCTTCTGTCTTAACTCTGAAGCCTGCGTTTTTTTTGAAGTTTTTTCATGGAAATGGACTTTGAATCACTCTTTTTTATTATATTTGCAATCGAAAATCGATTTGAACCTTGACTAAACGATGAAATAGTTATGGAACAGAAGTTAAAAACCATATTTTATGCGATGGGTGCGATGATTCTTGCACCCCAAACCCTCTGTGCTCAGTCTGTGAACATCGAAGGCTTAGATTCCTTGCGCTTATCAGGTTCGGTGAGTGTAGTGGAGCCTGAACTTCTGAAGAAGGGTGTACTCAATAATGCCCTGGATGCCTTGAGCGGACAGACGGCAGGTGTTAACGTCACTACCAATGGTCTTGACCGTATTGCTATGTTGAACTCCGTCCGGGTTCGCGGTACAACTTCTATCATGGGCGGCAATGATCCTCTGGTGATTATTGATGGTGTTACTTCTGATGTGGCGACGCTTGCTACAATCTATCCCGCCGATATAGAGAGCTTTACAGTACTGAAGAATGCCAGCGAAACGGCACTCTATGGTTCCCGTGGTGCTTCGGGCGTTATCCAGGTAAAAACCAAGAAGGGTACGGGTAAGGGATTTCAGATTTCTTACGAGGGAAACTATGGTATAGAGGCGATGTACAAAAGTATGGAGATGCTCAATGCCGCCGAATACATAGCTGCTGCACAGAAGTATGGGCTGGAGTATAACAATAAGGGATATGATACCAATTTCCGCAAGGCAATTACCCGAACCGGAAATATCCAGAACCATTATCTGGCCTTCAGCGGTGGCACTCCGCAGAGCAACTACCGCGCTTCTTTTGGCTATATCGACCATAACACGATTATTCGGAGCAAGGGCTATCGTAATCTGGTGGCTAAGATTGATGTCACCCAGAAGGCGTTTGGCGATAAACTGACGGGAGATTTCGGCGTGTTCGGTTCGTCTTTCAAGAACAATGATATCTTCGACAGTCAGATGCTTTTCTATTCTGCCGATGCCATGAATCCTACTTATCCTTATGATAAGCTGAACGGCAGTTGGGTGAAGAATGGGGCTGCATCTCAGGTGAATCCTCCCGGTGCCTTGCTCAAGGAGCGTAATGATACGAAGAACATGAACTTCAATGCTCATCTGAAGTTGAACTATGATATGACAAATTCTTTGAGTGTTTCTGCCTTCGCAGCATACAGTTATGCTTCCAACGAGAACAACCAGTTCTGTCCTACCTGGGTTTGGGCGCAGGGCAATCTCTATCGTGGGGAGTTCAAGAGCGAGGACTGGCTTGCCAATGTATCGTTTAACTATCAGCATTCGTGGGGAATCCACAATCTGAAGGCAATGGTGGGTGCAGAATATCAGAAGGATATCCGAACGGGATTCTGGACTTCTGCGAAGGGAATCACCAACAACGACATGTATTACCATAGCATAGGTGCTGCTGCATCACGGCCTTTTGGTGGGACAGACAGCAACTACGAAGATCCGACCCTGGCTTCTGTGATGGGCAATGTCGACTACACCTTATATAATAAGTATAGTCTTTTGGTTTCCATGCGTGGCGATGGTTCTTCGATGGTGGGCAATGACCATACCTGGGGTTTCTTCCCATCCGTCTCTCTTTCCTGGGATATGAAGCAGGAGAAATGGCTCCGTTCTCTCCAGAAAATTACCATGCTGAAACTGCGTACGGGCTATGGACGCTCTGGTAATCTTGGCGGAATATCTTCTTATACCACTTTGAATACGGTACGGCAGAATGGTATTGTTTCGGTGAACAGTTCTCCTACGGTTACGATGGGAATGATTAGCAATAACAATCCTGATCTGAAGTGGGAAACCCGCGCTACCTGGAATATCGGAGCTGATTTGGGATTGTGGAACAACCGGCTGGTTCTGACGGCAGAATATTACTATTCCAAGACCACCGACATGCTCTATGCCTATGATGTGCCGGTTCCGCCTTTTGCCTATGATAAACTGTTGGCAAACCTGGGTTCTATGAGCAACCAGGGTTTGGAGGTCGGCGTTTCCTTCACTCCTATCCAGAAGAAGGACATGGAACTGAATATCAATATGAATCTCTCCTGGCAGAAGAACAAACTCCTCTCGCTGAGTGGTGAATATGACGGAATGCAGATGTCGGCAGCCGATATTACTGCGATGGGTGCCTTGTCGGGTGCCGGTCAGCATGGTGGTTACAACAATGTGGTCTATCAGATAGTTGGTCAGCCTTTGGGGGTATTCTATCTTCCTCATTGCAAGGGAATTATAGAAGATGGAAATGGGCATTACCGCTATGATATCGAAGATTTGGACAAAAACGGAACCGTAGATTTGAGTGATGGCGGTGACAGATATATTGCCGGTCAGGCTACTCCTAAGGTAACGTTGGGTTCCAATATCAGTTTCCGTTATCGCGACTGGTATCTTTCATTGCAGATGAACGGAGCCTTCGGACATAAGATATTCAATGGTACGGGCTTAGCCTACACCAATATGTCGAGTTTCCCGGATTATAATGTGCTGAAGGGAGCTCCTGAGAAGAATATCGTTGACCAGAATGTTTCTGATTATTGGCTGGAGAAGGGCGATTATCTCAACTTTGAGAATCTCACGCTGGGCTATGATATCCCTATCCGAAAGGGCGGGGTGCAGTCGCTCAGAGTTTCGGCGAGTGTCAACAATCTTGCCACCATCAGCAGTTACAGCGGCTTGACTCCGATGATTAACAGCTACGTGGTGAACAGTACGATGGGTATTGATGATAAGCGGACTTATCCTGTTTACAGAACCTTCTCATTGGGTTTAAGTGTTCAATTCTAAAATTAGAAAGTTATGAAACGATATAGATTTTTATTTCTGCTGCTGGCGGCATTGTTTATGACATCCTGCCTGGACGAACATCCTAAGGATCAGTTGGACGAGGATGCCATCTATGGCTCTGCATCTGATATTTATATCAATGCCGTGGCTTCTCTCTATAATTATATAGGTGGAGCTAACGAGAGTGAGGGCATCCAGGGCACCTGCCGTGGCATTTACGATTATAATACGCTGACCACCGATGAGGCGATGATTCCGATTCGAGGCGGCGACTGGTATGATGGTGGCCTCTGGAATGCCATGTACCAGCATCGGTGGAGTGCCGATGACCAGTCTCTTTATGATACGTGGAAGTACCTTTATAAGGTTATCGTGCTGGCTAATAAGTCTTTGGATATTATCAGCAACAAGTCGGCCCTGCTTTCTGCCGCACAGCAGGAGGAATATCGGGCTGAGATAAGAGCCATCCGGGCTATGTTCTATTACTATGCTATGGACATGTTCGGTCGGGTTCCATTGGTCCTTTCCAGTGCAGAACAGCTCCATTCCAGCCTGTTCCAAGGTCAGACAGATCGCAGTTCTATCTTCCAGTTTGTCTTTCAGGAGTTGCAGCAGGTATTGCCTTCACTTCCCGACCAGCACAGCAATAAGGAAGGCAATTATTATGGTCGCATCACCCAGCCGGTAGTCAACTTTCTGTTGGCGAAATTGGCTTTGAATGCAGAAATCTATATGTATGATGACTGGACCCAGGGTTATGCGAGCCGTCCGAAGGGACGTGACATTCATTTCTCTGTGCCGGCTTCTGATGCCTCTTTGCGTAATGGCGATAAGGTGGACTGCAGGAAGTTGAATGCCTGGGAAACCTGCATTTATTATTGTGATAAACTGGCAGAAGAAGGCTATGTCCTGGAGTCGGATGATTCATTCAATTTCTCTACGCATAATGAGACATCGAAGGAGAATATCTTCACGATTCCGATGGATAAGAATATCTATACCAACCAGTTCCATTATCTCTTCCGCTCTTACCATTATACGCATGGCGGTGTCTTGGGATGGGGAAGTGAGAATGGTACCTGTGCCACGATTTCTACGATGAAAGCCAATCATTATGGCGAGACTGATGAAGATGCCCGTTGCAAGATGAACTTTGTGGCGGGAGTGGTAAAGGTAGATGGTCATGAACTGCTGATGGATAATGGAAAGCCGTTGGAGTATCAGCCTTTTGAAGTGGCTCAAAACCTGACCAACAGTAAGTTTGTCAAGACGGCTGGAGCGAGAATGGCGAAGTATGAGGTGGATAGAACCTCTTATATGGACGGCAAGTTGCAGAGTAACGACATCGTTCTTTTCCGCTATGCAGATGCTTTATTGATGAAGGCAGAGGCAAAGGTCCGAAACGGAGAGAATGGCGATGAGGAGTTGAATAGGATTCGTGCCCGTGTGGGAATGCCTTACCGTAAGGCTACGCTCGATAACATTCTGGAAGAGCGGTTGCTGGAGTTGGTATGGGAAGGATGGCGTCGTCAGGATCTCATCCGTTTCGGCAAATTCACCGGTGCCTACGATCTCCGTACGCCTCTTCAGGGTGAATCCTCCGGCTACACCACCGTCTTCCCGATTCCTCAGAAATGCATTGATTTAAATTCTGAATTGGTACAGAATAAGGGATATGTCAATATTTTGAAGTAAAGAAACTTGAATAGAGTATATGAAACGAGAAAAGCTCGCCAGGACTTTGATGGTCTTGGTGAGCTTTTCTCGTTTTATTTCCCGAATCTGGAAGTATCTACTTCTTCATGCTGCTTGGCCTTGTAGCCGCCGAATCGATAGGTGAGGGAGAGACCGATGATTCTGCCAAAGTACATGTCCGTCCCCCTGTGCTTTTCCTCACGGCTCGTTCGGCGGTGAATGATGTGGTAGAGGGATTTGAATTGGGTGGCAATGATTATCTGAAGAAGCCGTTCTTTCTATCCTTCAACAAGCGCATCGAATGCCTCTTTGAAGTATTTGTCGAACCACTCGGCTGGGTGATCTGTTATCTGATGCTTGCCTGATTTCTCGATGTGAATGGCAACAATGTCGCCAAAATCGGAAGTGCCATCAATGAAAAGAATGTTTTCAAAAAGTGGTAGAGAGGCTCTTACTCGTTTGATGCCTTCCGTGAAGTTATATTCTATCACGTCTTGGTTTACATTATGACCGCCCATTGTGTATCTTTGGATAACACGAGATAGAGAATCTTCTTTCGAGGATAAGCCGAAAAAGATGAGGCTGATTTTATAACCTGCATCTTTAAAATCCTGAACAAGATTGACTGGCAAATCTGTAGAGAAGTTCGTTTCGAAAGCAAAATTCTTGTTTTGTGAAATGGCTTCTTCTTTTTCTTTCATCAATGAAGAGATAATTGTTCCATCTATCCATCGCTCTATCCAATCAGGATGTTCGTTTCGAAGAGACATTGCTAGAAGGTCTCCGTCAAAAGCTTTTACTGTAGAATAAAATATTCCAAGCCTACTTTTGCTAGCTCCATTTGGACCGGCTATAATTGTAAATTCAGGTCTTCTTTTCATAATCTTAATAGAAAAATAGGTGTTACGAAGTAATTAATGGAGTAAGTAACTCATTTTCCCCTTTCCTGGAGCTGCAACTTGTTTTATGATAGTATATTCGCGTGTTGCAAAATCAAGAGTTGCTTCTACATCGCTTCCATCAGGATTAGCAAGATAGGTTTTTCCGTTTTCAAAATACGGCACGGAAATACCTTTCGCCCACGCTTCCAGGTAGATTCGTTCCACCTCATCGTGTACGGCATTATTGGTTTCCCGAATCGTCTTGCCATTCGAGAGTCGCCAACCTTCTATTTCTTCATATTTGCACATAAGTCTTTAACCTTTAGAAAACCTTTGAAAAATCTACTGCAAAAATACGAGGAATCTTTTTAATAGCCAAATGTTTTAACCTCTTTTTTCTATCAGCTCTTATCTGAAGCATCTGTTTTTGAAAGTTTTTCCAAAAAAGGTTTGTGGTTTCAGGAATAATGGCTAATTTTGCGGGCTGAAAGGGGAATCGCTTGATAGGCGATGATTCTTGGAATGATATAATATAAATAGGATATGGATAGAAAAAATGATGGCCTCAGACTGATGGATGGGGCAGGATATAAGAAGATAATAATTGCTTGCGACTCTTATAAGGGCTGCCTTTCGAGCAGGGAGGTGAATGAGGCGATTGCTTCGGGAGTGAAGGAATGGAATGCGGAAGATGCTTCTCCCGAAATCATTACCCTGGAAATGAGTGATGGGGGAGAGGGTATGCTCGATGCTTTTCTTTCGGCGATGAAGGGAGAGCGAGTGAAGATTTATGCCCATGATGCGCTGATGCGATGGATTGAGGCGGAATACGGAATCGTGAATGATACAGCGATTATCGAGATTGCGCAGACCGCCGGATTGGCTCTGATTGAGCCTGAACAGCGCAACCCGATGAAGGCTACTTCCTGGGGCGTGGGCGAGATGATTATGAGTGCCTGGAGCCGGGGCGTGCGACGTTTCATCGTGGGCTTGGGCGGCAGCGCCACATCCGATTGCGGCATTGGAATGCTCAAGGCGATGGGCGATGACTGGAAGAAAATCCGACAGGAATGCAGCTTTGTGCTGGCTTCGGATGTTACCAATCCGCTCTGTGGCGAAAATGGGGCGGCTCATGTCTTTGCCCCTCAGAAGGGAGCTGATGCTAAGATGGTGCAGATGTTGGATGATAGGGCAAGGAAGTTTGCCGAGGTAAGTGCCAAGCATTTCGGATATGATAGGAGTGAGGCTCCTGGGGCTGGTGCGGCCGGAGGACTGGGTTATGCTTTCCTGCAATATTTCAATGCTGAGGCACGACCAGGGGCTGAACTGCTCTTGGATGAAATTGGTTTTGATGCGCTCATTCTAGATGCAGATCTCGTGATTACGGGCGAAGGTCATAGCGACCGTCAGACCTTGATGGGGAAGTTGCCGCAAAGAATTCTTGAGCATGTTACCAATCAGAAAATATGGCTAGTATCGGGCGGAGTTAGCGATAGAAAGGCTATGCTGGATGCAGGATTTGATAGAGTTGTTCAGGTTACTCCTGAAGAAATGCCATTGGATGAGGCGATGAAGCCAGAAGTGGCTCGTAATAACATAATAAAGGCAATTCGTGAGCAATTTGCTTTGTAGTTTCAGTTATAATCTGTACCTTTGTGACCGTTTTCAAATAAGGTAAGAATAATGAAGTATATAATTTTTGATTTTGATGGAACCATCGGCGATTCGCAGAGTCTCATTGTGAAGACCCTGCAGGATACGATGCGTGCAAGAAAGCTGGAAGTGAAATCGGAGGAGGCTTGTGCCAAGACCATCGGTCTTCGATTGGATGAGGCCTTCGTTTCGCTCTTCGGAATGAGTGCTGAGGAGGGAATGGAATGCGCAGCAACTTATCGCGAGATATTCCTGGAGAACAAGAAGACGATGATCGTGCAGCCCTTCCCTCGTGTAATAGAAACCCTGAGAGAGTTGCATCGCTGTGGGTTTGTATTGGGTATGGCCAGCAGTCGAAACCATTGCTCGCTGGATGGATACGTGCATCAGATGCAGCTGGAGGATATATTCTCTTCCATTGTTGCAGGCGATGATGTGGAGCATGCGAAGCCGGCACCCGATATGGTCTTCAAGGCATTGAAGGAGATGAAGGGAACGGCAGATGAAACCCTTGTAGTGGGCGATATGAACTTCGATGTAGATATGGCGCATCATGCCGGCTGCAAGGTCTGTGCCGTGACTTATGGCAACGGAACCCGCCAGCAGATCGCCTCTGCCGAATGGATTATCGATGATTTCGCAGAACTCCTGGAAATCGTAAAAGAATAAACTGAACTCTGAATAAAAAGATAATTTTATCCTTGCTGGAATAAAAAAGCGGATAAAGTTATCTTTTTATTCATTTTTTTATAGTAACTTTGCACCCGCAATTGGTTCGCTGCCACCTTCTGCCGCCTCAGGCAGGATGAGTGCGTAGTGATTAAAAGGGAATCGGGTGAGAAGCCCGGACAGTCCCGCTGCTGTAAGCGTCTTATTGCGGCAAGCACCATGGTCACTGACAATTTTTCGGGAAGACCGCTTGCCATGAGTTTGAGGACGCAAGTCAGAAGACCTGCCGTTGCCATCTCTACCATCAGGAAGTGATGGAGGATGAAATCATTGAGCCTCGTGGGTTAGGCTTTTGAATGAAGATAAAAACATAATAGTAGATGAAAAGATTGTTTGCAATAGCCATGCTGGGTGTTGTTGCAGGGTCTGCCTTTGCCAATGGCGAAACGCAGGACTCTGTACGAGTGCATCACATCCAAGAGGTTGTGGTTACCTCACGATTGATATCCAGGGAAACTATTCCATCACAGACATTGGGAGGTGAGGAACTCAAAAAGTTGAATTCCTTGTCGGTGGCCGATGCCTTGCGTTATTTCTCTGGCCTGCAGCTCAAGGATTATGGAGGCGTGGGTGGCATCAAGACAGTCAACATTCGCAGTATGGGTACCAATCACTTGGGTATCTTCTATGACGGCATCGAACTGGGCAATGCACAGAACGGACAGATAGACTTGGGGCAGTTCTCGCTCGACAATGTGGAGGAAATTTCGCTCTACAACGGTCAGCGTAGTGCCATCTTCCAACCAGCGAGCGACTTTGGTAATGCTGGCTCCGTCTATATCCGTACCAAGGCTCCCCGCTTCATGATGGGCAGGCGATACAACTTGTTGGTGAGGGCTAAGTATGGGTCGAGCGATACCTTCCGGTTTTCATCGCTTTGGGAGCAGAAACTCTCCGATCATATATCTTCCTCGTTAAGTACAAGTGTGCTGACGTCGAGCGGACGCTATAAGTTTCGTTATAGGCGAGTGACCGAAGACAATACGGTGGCTTATGATACCACCGCCGTGCGCCACAATGGTGACATTTGGGCTTTCCGTATCGAGGAAAACGTGAGGGGAGGCATTGCCGATGGATATTGGAACGTGAAGGCGTACACCTACCATTCGGAAAGGGGAATACCTGGTGCCATCGTCAACAATGTGTGGCGACGAGGCGAACGCCAGTGGGACCACAATACCTTCGGACAGGCTGTATTCCAAAAGTCATTTGGTGACAAATTCTCTACCAAGGCATTGGCTAAGTATGCCTATTATGTGACGCGCTATGTCAATAATGATGAGACGCAGATACATGTAGACAATACCTATCGTCAGCAGGAGATGTATTTCTCCACTTCGAATGTCTATGAGATATTGTCAAAGTGGAGTGTCTCAATGAGCTATGACTTCAAGTGGAACAAGTTGAATGCCAATATGGTGGACTTTGCTTTCCCTCATCGTTACTCCAACTTTGTGTCGTTAGCCACGGCATTGACGCTGTCACGCATCCAGGCACAAGCCTCGTTGGTGGAGCAGGTGGTCAAGGACCATGTGAAGTATGGGGCGTCATCGTCATCTCGCAGCACACTGACGCCAGCATTCTTTGTAAATGTCTATCCGTTCGAATCCAAGTTGCTGGCAGTGAGGGCCTTCGCTAAGAAAAGCTTCCGTATGCCGACCTTCAATGACCTCTACTATGCCGACATGGGTAACAGTAAGTTGAATCCAGAGTCGGCGTTGCAATATGACCTGGGATTTGTGCTGAACAAGGATTGGAAGCAAGGCATCGTCGACCATTTCCGCTTACAGGTGGATGGCTATTACAATACGGTGCACGACAAAATTGTGGCTTATCCCAAGGGACAGCAGTTCCGTTGGACGATGCTCAACTTGGGCAAGGTACACATCAAGGGCGTCGATGCCATGGCTGAAGTGGGACTGGAGCCAGCCAAGGATTGGAAAGTTACGGCCCGCTTGCAGTACACTTATCAGGATGCTCGCGACGTGACCGATCCCAATACCTCTTATTATAAGGACCAGATACCTTATATCCCATGGCACAGTGGGTCGGCTATCTTGGGCCTGTCATGGCGAGAGTGGGACTTGTCGTATAGCTTTATCTATTCCGGTGAACGTTATTCGCAGCAAGAGAACATCCTCTACAACCATCTCCAGCCCTGGTATACGCACGACATGAGCGTGGTTTATCATGCCAGGAGATGGTCGGCAAGACTGGATGTCAACAACATCTTCAGTCAGGATTATGACGTGATACTTAACTATCCGATGCCGAAGCGCAATTATATGCTGACATTGGAATATAACTTTTGAAAAAAATGAAGGATAAGATATATCATCAACCCAATCTGGCAAAGTCTTGGTTTTTAGCCTTGCTTTGTTTTCTGGCTCTATGTATGCAGTCGTGTCGGGATAGCGACATCGTCATCTCATCTGAGCCTGAGGATACAGGCAGTAAGGCTGAGAAGGGCGATGTCATGGGACTCTACTTGATCAATCAGGGCAATATGGGCAGCAACAAGGCTACCCTCGACTATCTGGACTTGTCGGGCGATAATAGCGAAAACGTCATTTATCATCGCAACATCTACTCTGAACGCAATCCTAACGAGATTAAGGAACTGGGTGATGTTGGCAATGATATCAAGATATATGGCTCCAAACTGTGGATGGGCATCAACTGCTCCAACAAGGTGGAGGTGGCAGATGCCTATACTTGCAAAAAAGTAGCGAAGATAGACATCCCCAACTGTCGATACCTTGCCTTTGATGGGGGATTTGCCTATGTGAGTGCCTATGTGGCTCCTGTGAATATGCGCCAGGATGCCGAAGTGGGAGCAGTTTATAAGGTGGACACGCTGACCATGAAGGTAGTGGACAAGGTGACGGTGGGCTATCAGCCCGATGAATTGGCTGTTGTGCATGGCAAACTGTATGTTGCCAACAGTGGCGGTTATCGCAATCCCAACTACGATCGTACGGTGAGCGTCATCGACCTCAAGACCTTTAAGGAGGAGCGGAAGATTGATGTGGCAATCAACTTGCATCGCTGTCGTGCCGATAAGTATGGGCAGCTATGGGTGAGTTCCCGAGGCGACTACAAGGAGGTGCCTTCACGATTGTATTGGCTCAAGCCTAATGCTGCAGGGCAGATGGAAAAGGGAGGTGAACTGGAAGTGCTGGTCTCCAACATGTGTATCGTGGGTGATTCACTATATTATATAGGTGTGCAGTGGAATGAGACTTCAAAGAAGAATTCGATAGAGTATGGCATCGTGAATGTCAGTCAACACAAGGTAATTGCTCATTCCTTGTCTATTGCTCCTGAGATACAATCCATCGAAATGCCATACGGCATCATCGTCAATCCTCAGAAGAAAGATTTCTATCTGATGGATGCTAAGAATTACGTGTCAAGTGGTGAGTTGTTTCACTTCAAGGCGGATGGCACCTTCGATTGGCGAGTGTGGACGGGCGATATTCCGGCAGAGGCAGCGTTTGTTTATCGCAAACCTCAGTTGCCATCGTCGGATCCGAGCCAACCAGCCGAGAAGTATAGCAAGTATATCTTGGCGGTAGATGAGTATGTGCCGGCTCCAGGACAATTCGTCAATACGATGCCTCAATATGAGGAGGGTGATGATGCTAAGTCGATGGCAAGAAAATGTACAGAAGCCATCGGTGGAGACAAGGGTGGTTTGGTGAGTCTGGGTGCCTATGGTGGTTACATCACCTTTCATTTCGATCATTCTATAGCGAATGTGAAAGGTGAGAAAGACCTTTACATAAAGGGCAATGCTTTCAAGGACAATAGCGAGCCTGGCATCGTGATGGTATCGCAGGATGTGAATGGCAATGGTTTGCCCGACGATCCTTGGTATGAACTTTCCGGCAGTGCTGATGTTGACAGTGTGGGCAAGGTGGTATATGGCTATGAGATAACCTATACCAAGGATGCCATGCATGATATTCCATGGACAGACAATCAGGGAAGGAGTGGAGTTGTTAATCGCAACACTTTTCATGCCCAGGAATATTTCCCTTTGTGGTTGTCAAGTCCATTACGCTTCGAGGGTACCCTTTTGCCGCGTAATGGCTATGATACCAGCGGCAATGGAACCCATTGGGTTTGTGATGCCTTCCGGTATGGATATGTTGACAATGTGAGCAATAGCGACATCGATGGATGTAGTTTCGATATCTCTTGGGCGGTAGATAAGAATCGAAAGCCAGTGGCGCTCGACCACATCGACTTCGTGAGAGTGTATAGCGCACAGAATCAAATGTGTGGTTGGCTAGGTGAGACTTCTACCGAGGTGAGTGGGGCTGAGGACCTGCATCTCCAAAAGTCAATCAGTGCCAAGAGTAGAAAAAGAGATAATAAATAATAAGATAATTTTAGTAATAATAAATAAGGTAAAGTATGAAAAAGATTTACTCGTATTCTTTGTCGGCTGCTTTCGTTGCAGCTTTGTTGAGTGTTTCATCTGTAGCGAATGCGCAGGATAACAGTGAGGTGACCGTTAAGGATGCTGCTGTGGCAACCTTCGAGGACTTAACTTTGGCCCCAGAGAGCCATTGGGCTGGTCCTGCTGATAATGCAGTAGAAGTAGAAGGTTCATGGGGTAGCAAGAATATGGTAGGTACCTTTAAGAGTGGTTCTTATGAGTTTGTGAACTCGTTCACACCAGCTTGGAGTTCCTGGACTGGCTGTTCTTATAGCAACATGACCGCAACATCTTTTGCTGATTACAAAACTGACCAGTGGAATTCAGCTGCAGGTCATGGTGCTGAGGGTTCTGCCAATTATGGCGTTATCTACGGTAGCAGTACTCCAAACGAGCAGATGGAGATTATCAAGGTGGTTGATGGTGATGCTGAAGGAAGAATCATCAAGGGTATGAACATTACCAACTCTGCATGGACTGTAGAGTGCGTGAAGAATGGCAATGGCTCTGCTCATAAGTTTAAGAAGGATTCCTGGTTTAAGGTTACATTCACAGGTGTGAAGGCTGATAAGAGTACTGCTTCTGTAGATTATTATCTGGCTGATTACCGTTCTACAAATGAGGCTGATTGGACTTGCCTCACCGACTGGACTTGGGTTGACCTTTCTTCTTTGGGCAAGGTGGTTTCCCTGAACGTCAGCTTTGACGGTACAGATAAAGGTTCTTACGGATTGAACACTTCTTGCTATGTCTGCATCGACAATGTAGGTTGCGAAAAGAATGTTTCTACAGGCATTACTGCCAACAAGTGGAACAGTGTAGAGCTTCGCGAGGTGGCTCGCTATACAATTGATGGTAAGCGCATTTCAGCTCCTCAGAAGGGTATTAACATCATCCGCATGAGCGATGGTTCTACACGCAAGGTTGTTGTAAAGTAATTCCGCTTTCTATAGCAAAGCGAAATTTCAGAAAATAAGAATGAGGGTGTGTCATATTTTTATGGCGCACCCTTTTGGGTTACCTGCAACAGATAGAATATTGAAAAAGATTAGTTTTCCCTATCTGCTGTATTATATGTTTTTTTTGTTTTTGCGCCAAAGAATTGCCATATTGCCATATTGATAGGTTATCTCTTTGATTACGAATGCATTATGGGTATGGCAATTCTCTGTTCTTCGGTTCTATCTGCCATATATTGCCATAAAAACCAGCGAAATATAGGTGTTTTAGAGGGATTTTGGGGTGAAAACTAAGAAAGCATTGAGCAAAAATCCTTTTTTTCGGTTCAATGCTAGGCTTTTCTAGGCTTTTTCATTTGTTTTTTTGCAATTTAACTGACGACATAGAAGAAATTACGTCCCGACGTAGCATCTGATACGTCCCGACGTAATAATCGTTATGTCCCGACGTACAGCCAGATACGTCGCGACGCAGTTTCCTGAACGTCCTGGTTGCATCTGGTAAAGCTTTTGAAAACGGCTGCATAGAAACAAAAAAGGTGTGTCTTAAGGCAAAGACACACCTTTTCTTTTGTTTTTTATAGTTTCAGAACCGAGTCCTTCTTTTCTTTTTCGAATCTTTATTCCTCCATCAACTTGCGGTAGCGACCCTTCTTGATTTCTGTATCGCCAAGACGGCGCGCCTTGTTGATTTCATACTCAGAATAACTGCCCTCGAAGAAGAAGACCTCACCATTGCCCTCGAAGGCAAGAATGTGGGTACAGATACGGTCGAGGAACCAGCGGTCGTGGCTGATTACCACCGCACAGCCGGCAAATGCTTCCAAACCTTCCTCCAAGGCACGCAGCGTGTTCACGTCGATATCGTTGGTTGGCTCATCGAGGAGCAAAACATTGCCCTCCTGCTTCAATGCCAATGCCAACTGCAGACGGTTGCGCTCACCACCCGAGAGAACGCTGCAGAGCTTGCTCTGGTCGGTGCCTGAGAAGTTGAAACGGCTGATGTAAGCACGTGCATTCACATCTCTGCCACCCAGACGCAAGGTTTCGTTGCCCTGGGAAATCACTTCGTAAACAGTCTTCTGAGGGTCGATGTCCTTGTGCTGCTGGTCAACATAAGCCAGCTTCACGGTTTCACCCACCTCGAATGTGCCGCCATCAGCCTGATCCAAGCCCATAATGAGGCGGAAGAGGGTAGTCTTGCCGGCTCCGTTAGGACCAATCACACCTACGATGCCGTTAGGAGGAAGCATGAAGTTGAGGTCGTTGAAGAGAACCTTTTCGCCGAACGCCTTCTTTACATGCTGAGCCTCAATCACCTTGTTACCCAGACGAGGACCGTTAGGGATGAAGATTTCTAGCTTCTCCTCACGCTCCTTCTGCTCCTGGTTGAGCATCTGCTCGTAAGAGTTCAGACGAGCCTTACCCTTAGCCTGACGGGCCTTAGGCGCCATGCGAACCCATTCCAACTCGCGCTCCAATGTCTTGCGGCGCTTAGAGGCAGTCTTCTCCTCCTGAATCATTCGCTTGGTCTTCTGGTCGAGCCATGAAGAGTAGTTGCCCTTCCATGGAATACCCTCGCCACGGTCCAACTCCAGAATCCACTCGCTCACGTCGTCGAGGAAGTAGCGGTCGTGGGTTACGGCGATTACGGTACCCTCATACTGCTGCAGGTGTTGCTCCAGCCAGTCGATGCTCTCAGCATCCAGGTGGTTGGTAGGCTCATCGAGCAGGAGTACATCCGGCTTCTGCAAGAGCAGACGGCAGAGAGCCACGCGGCGGCGCTCACCACCCGAGAGATTGGTAACTGGCCAATCACCAGGAGGACAGTGCAGGGCAGCCATCGCACGCTCCAGCTTGGAGTCGATATTCCAGGCATCGGTAGCATCAATGATATCCTGCACCTCAGCCTGACGCTGCATCAGCTTGTCCATCTTATCAGGGTCTCCGTAATATTCTTCGAGACCGAACTTATTGTTGATGTCCTCGTATTCTGCGAGTGCATCATAGATTTTCTGCACACCCTCCATCACGTTTTCCTTCACGGTCTTGTTCTCGTCGAGCGGAGGATCCTGAGGCAAGTAGCCCACAGAGTAGCCTGGGCTCCAAACCACCTCACCCTGGGTAGGTTGCTCAAGTCCTGCGATGATTTTCATCAACGTAGATTTACCGGCACCGTTCAAACCGATGATACCGATTTTTGCTCCGTAGAAGAACGATAGGTAGATGTTCTTCAGAATCTGTTTCTGGTTTTGTGGGATAATCTTAGATACGCCCACCATTGAGAAGATAATCTTCTTGTCGTCAACTGTTGCCATGTATATAAATAAATGTGTATTTGTGAATAAATTGCCGAAATAGGCACTAACAGTTGCAAAGATACATTATTTTTTTGAAATTCTCGCCTTTCTTTCAAAGAAAAGTTGTATATTTGCATTGATAACATCAAATAGAGGCATTTTGTAATGCTTCTTTCATCTTTTAAAAAGAAAGGATATTTATGGATGCAACCTATATAGACCTGACTGTTCGCCTGTCTCTGGCTCTCATTTTAGGAGGAGCGATAGGTATCGAAAGAGAATACCGTGCCAAGGAGGCGGGGTTCCGCACTCACTTCTTGGTAGCCCTGGGTAGTGCGCTTTTCTGTGTAGTTTCCCAGTATGGATTTGGCTTTGATCTGAAGGATTCCTCGCGCGTTGCTGCCCAAGTGGTTTCGGGTATCGGATTCCTGGGTGCCGGTACCATCATCTTCCAGAAGAATGTGGTCAGGGGCTTGACAACGGCTGCTGGTTTGTGGGTGACGGCAGCTATAGGATTGGCTTGCGGAACGGGTATGTATGTGGCTGCAGCTATTACTACGATGATGGTGTTGATGGGACTGGAGGTGCTGAATTATCTGATACCGCAGTTGGGAACCTCTACCATCGAACTGAATTTCTCTGCTCCATCAAGGGACAGCGTGAAGGAATTCATCAGTAAAATCAAACAGAAAGGCATGGAAGTTCATTCTTACGAACTGAAAGAACGGAGATTTTCTAAGGAAGAATTTGTGGAAGCGAGCATTGAAATAAAAGCCAAACGGGGTTTCCATACGCTGGAGATTCTGGATTATATGAATGATTTCTCGGACGTCACGATTTCGACGATTAAATAGAAAGAAAAGATAAAAAGGAGTTAAGACCATCATCTTAACTCCTTTTTATCTTTATATGCTTAGAAAATCCTAGCCAGATAGTCGTAATGTTCGCCTTCTGCCACGAGTTCGCCATGCATACCGCAGGTTTCGGCGATGGATTTGAGCAATGGGAAATCTACGTAGAGCCAGTCGAAACAGTCTCCCTTAATGTCTTTGTAAATCATCTGATAATCCACTTCACCATAGTAGGCACCATTCAGATTGATGTCGAAACTTCCGTCTTCATTCTCGTAGATATATTTGAGGTCGGAGGAATCGATAAGAATCTGTCCGCCCTTGTTGAGCAAAGCCTTGAGACGGTTGAAGAGGGTAGGGAGATGTTCTATCTTTCCGGCGATACCCGTTCCGTTCATCAGGAGGAGGATGGTGTCGAAACCTGTTTCCAGATGTTCATCGAAAAGATTGATGCATTCCGCATCCATCACTCCTCTCAGTTCCATTGCTTCGCAGCTCAAAGGAGAAATATCAATGGCTTTTACCTCCAAGCCCTTCTCCTGCAAGGCGAGCGTATGGCAGCCGCTGCCGGCTCCGATATCCAGTACACGCCCTTTTGTGAGTTGCAAGGCCTTCTGCTCCAGCATCGGCATCTCCTCAACTTTTCTGAAGAGATGTTTCACCGGCATTTCGTCCTCTTCGAACATAGAAGAGAGCACACGTAATCTTCCTGCACTTCCCGATTTCTGATAATCAAGGATAGCGGCACCCATCGGGTCTTTGTCTTTTGATAATATCTTTGTATTCATTTGTTTTGCAATTTATGTATCGAGTAACCATTTCCATACAGGTATTACTTCGATATTCAATCCTTTTAGTTCTATATTTTCTTCTAATTCATATGTTAGAATGATAAGTCTTTTGCAATCAAGTACTTTTGATAGTTTGATAAGTGCAGTTGATTCTCTTTCCCAAGTTTCATCAGACTTTTTGGGATTGTAGCTTACCTGTATGGCAGTTGCGGCATCTGGTATGTAAAAATCTACTTCCACGTTCTTGTTGTAAAAGAACACTTGCTCTTCCAGTCCATATCTTCGAAGTAGCTCCATCGCAACCATATTCTCCAATAATGATGTGTCAACATCCATGGCAAGTATACTGATGATGCCGTTGTCCACAAAATAGTATTTGGGATTGGTCTCACGTTGAGTGAGATTGTCGGCAATATTCTTGATGGGATAAACCAAGAATGCATCTTTAGAGTACTCAAGATAGTTAATGAGTGTAGGTTTGCTTAGTTTTGCACCTGTAGATGCTATTATATTTGTGAGACGTGTAAAAGAAATCGGTTGCTTTACACTTTCTGCCAATTTTCTGAATAGAACTCGAAGAGAAAATTGATTTTCAATTTTGTTACGAGAAGCAATGTCTCCTAGGTAAATCTTTTGATATACACTATTGATATAATCTCTTTTTGATGCTAGTCTTGCTCCTTCTGGGAAACCGCCAAAACGGAAATAATTAGTGAAATGTCGTTGTACTTCAGCTCTTCCAAAGGTGGTTGCGAGAGTATTTGAATCATAAGACACTTCATTGGCTTGGAGAAATTCGGGAAAACTATATGGCATGATGTGTTTGGTGATATAGCGTCCTCCTAAAGTTGTTGCTACATCACTGCCAAGCATCTTTGCATTGCTGCCTGTAATATAGACTCTGTATTTGTTGTCTGCCAATCGGCGTGCGAATTTTTCCCAACCGTTGATGTCTTGTATTTCATCAAGAAATAGAATAGGACGTTCTTTTGACATCATACCATGAACTTCAAGGATAAGATTAAGTTCTTGTGCAGTCATTCCCATCAGACGTTCATCCTCAAAATTGATGTAGAGCATGGAGTCCCAGGTGATTCCCCGTTTCAGGTTTTGTTGAATCTGCTGATAGAGCATGAAAGATTTGCCAGCTCGTCTGACGCCAATCAGAACATAGTTGGCAAAATCTTCCATCTGGAAGTTTCTTGGAACGACATGTTGTAATTCTACTTCTTTTCTGTTCTCCAAGAGTATTTCTCTGATTACTTCTTTTTGTATCATAACTCAATATTGTTTAATTGATTTTGCAAAAATACAATTATTTTGTTAAATCGACTAAACAATATGTATAATTTAACATAAAAAGTCTCTTTATATCATAGATGATGATCATTTTTTAAAGATACCAGATAATTATCTGCTGCTTCTTAATATTTCTCCTACCTTTTGCTTTTCGCTTTCAAAATTGAATTGCTGATAGATGATAATGGCATTCTGCAAATCTATGATATGAGGAGCCATCAGTCTGAGGGCTTTCATCTTGCTGTCACCAAAAGTGAATATATTCATCATGCTGACGGCTTGGGCACAAGAATAGTAACAGCCGAGACTTGCCACTTCTATCAGATCGAACTTGTTGTCATCAAAGCTTGCCTTCTTCACCTTATTATATAGTTTGGAGAAGGAAGCATCATCGAGACAATAGCCGTAATCCATTCTGCCATCAGGATCACATCTTCCATCGTAGAGGGGTGGAGTTGGGTGTGGTTGCTGTACATTCGACGTCTGGCTGTTGGGTTCTATGATTCTTGTATCGTACTGCACTACCTTTCCGTTTCTATCGAAGAAGATCGTGATGTACTTGGAATCTCCAAACAGATTATTATATTTGGCATATTCCCATTTGTCCCCATACATGTCGAAACTGGTGAGCTTAGGTTCTCCCAAGATGGCAATCACTTCTTGTTTGGTCATTCCGCGCTCTACGTTTCTTTTTCCTTTAGCCGAAGCCGAGAGGCATACGGCAAACATCAATATGGTTGTGGCGATGAGCGCCATCCAATCATTCCTTTTCATAAGCTAAACTGTTTTTATAAGTTATTATATTGTTTTATGGTTGCAAAAGTACAGCTTTCTTTTGAAATAAAAAGAGAAGGATTCCCTAAAGTAGAAGGGAAAATCCCTATTTCTGATTTTTGTTATTTGGTTCACTTTTCGGGAATGGCTGTGATTATAAAAAGAGATTATTATTTACTGCTAAAGCCTAATATGACTGAATAAACGCACCGAGACGACTGAGTAAGTAACGAAAGGCGTTTAATCAGATTCAATGAACTAATATATTAAGTATACGAAACCTGTTTCTAGAAGATTCCGACTGCAGTCAGCAGGTCTGCTGAGCCTAGTGGCAATACTCTTTAGTTGTACGACTATATACCTTTTAGCTGTACAACTGTATACCAACTTTAGAGTCGAACCATGAAGCGAATAAGTTTACGGCAAGACATCCGCAGCAAAAATTTGTGGCAGACCCAACAATGACTCGAAGTAATACAAAGAAGAAAAAATAAAATGAAAAAGTCCGTAGAAAAGCAAATTCCCACGGACTTTTTATATAATATTTGTAATGATAATCTTATGCCTTGAAGCTCTCCAAGTCTTCTGCCTTGAAGTTCTGGATGTATGCTGAATGACCGAGAACTTCCTCCTCTGCCATGCGAACATATACGTTGGCACTCTTGGCAAACATCTCTGGTGCCTTGGTAGCATCGTCGAGGATGAGGAGAGACATTACGATGTCGCCAGTCATGTTGTAGAGACGGCGAGCCAGGAAGTCGTGAACTGCCTGATCGTTAGCTTCCTTCACCTTGTTGATGGCTGCCTCGTAAAGTTCTACAAGCTTAGCAACACGCTCCTTCAATGGCTTCAAATCATCTGATACCTCGTTCTCCAACATCTCCTTGATGATGCTGAGATAAGTGCCGTTGGTGATGTAGCGGATAGCTGCTACTACCTGAAGCTGGGTGGTTCCCTCGTAGATAGAGAAGATGCGGGCATCACGGAACAGGCGCTGGCACTTGTACTCCATGATGAAACCTGAACCGCCGTGGATGCTGATGGCATCGTATGCATTCTGGTTAGCATACTCTGAGTTCATACCCTTAGCCAATGGAGTGAATGCATCGGCAAGACGGGTGTATTTCTTCATCTCCTGACGCTCCTCTGGAGTGAGCTTAGTGTCGCGGGCGATGTCTTCCAAAGCCTTGTAGATATCTACGTAGCGAGCGCAGCAGTAGAGGAGTGAACGGCCTGCATCCAACTTAGCCTTCATTCTTGAAAGCATGTCATATACAGCTGGGAAGTTGATGATCTTCTCACCAAACTGAGCACGCTCCTTGGCATAAGCCAAGCCTTCGTTGTAAGCCTCCTGCTCAACACCTACACTCTGAGCTGCAATACCCAAACGGGCACCGTTCATCAAAGCCATCACATACTTAATCAATCCGAGACGGGTGTTACCGCAAAGCTCTGCCTTGGCATTCTTGTAAACCAACTCGCAGGTTGGAGAACCATGAATACCCAACTTGTGCTCGATGTGACGAACGGTTACGCCGCCATCACGCTTGTCGTAGATGAACATAGAAAGACCACGACCATCCTTGGTGCCTTCTTCTGAACGAGCCAGAACCAGGTGGATGTCTGAGTCACCATTGGTGATGAAACGCTTCACACCATTCAGACGCCATGTGCCGTCCTCATCCTGTGTAGCCTTCAGCATTACGCGCTGCAAGTCAGAACCTGCATCAGGCTCAGTCAAGTCCATACTCATGGTCTCGCCTGCGCAGATGCGAGGGATGTACTTCTGGCGCTGCTCCTCAGAACCGAACTCATAGAGTGTATCGATACAGCTCTGGAGCGACCAGATGTTCTGGAAACCGGCATCGGCAGCAGCGATAATCTCTGAAGCCATAGAGAAGATGGCGTTAGGCAAGTTCAAACCGCCGTAACGACGAGGCATTGACAAGCCCCAGAGGCCAGCCTTGCGGGTAGCATCGAGGTTCTCGAATGTCTTGCTGGCATAAATCATGCGGCCATTCTCCAGGTGTGGACCTTCGAGGTCAACATCCTCAGAGTTTGGTTCGATGATGTTAGCAGCTACATCGCCGGTAATATCCAGCAATCGCTTGTAGTTCTCGATGGCATCCTCGTAGTTTACTGGAGCATCTTCAAACTGGTCTTTTTCTACATAATTTCTTTCCTTCAAGTCCACAACACGCTTCATAAGCGGATGATTCAAGTGGAACTCTATCTCAGGATGGTCTGTATAATAATTAGCCATATTTTTTTATTTTTGGAAGGAGTTAAAGGAGTTAAGGAGTTAAAGGAGTTAAGACAACACCTTTATCTCCTAAAATGCTAGCTGATAGCACTATTGTTTATAACACCTTTACAATATGCATTTAGAAGTTTACTAGCTTCTTCAATACTTATGCATAATGCCTCAAATTCACCTTTCTGCAAGAAATTTAAATCTCTTGATAAGATAATGTAATCTCTACATTCCTCAAGGCTTCCTTGCGAAATGTTGAAGAAACGGAGTTTGTCAGCTTTGCTAAGTTTCTTGTAGCCTTCTGCAATGTTTGCTTCGATAGACACAGCTGCTCTTCTGAACTGGGAAATCAATCCAAATCGCTCCACTTCAGGAAAATGTCCTGTTACCCGATAAACGAGTAATACAAAAGCATGAGCCTTCTGCCAAGCATAAATATCTTCGAATCTAAACATACAAATACTATTGTCTTAACTACTTTAACTCCTTAACTCCTTGTATATTATTTACTTTGAATTCTGCTTGTAGTACTTGATGAGCTTAGGAACCACATCCTCAACATTGCCGTTGATAACGTAGTCGGCAATCTTGTTGATTGGAGCATCAGGATCGTTGTTTACAGAGATGATGATGCCTGAATCCTGCATACCGGCAATGTGCTGAATCTGACCAGAGATTCCGCAAGCGATATATACCTTAGGATGAACGGTAACACCAGTCTGACCAATCTGACGGTCGTGATCTACCCAACCTGCATCTACTGCAGCACGGGAAGCACCTACCTCGCCATGGAGGAGATGAGCCAACTCGAAGAGCTGGTCGAAGCCTTCTTTGCTTCCTACGCCATAACCGCCGGCTACGACGATGGCAGAACCCTTCAGGTTGTGCTTGGCAGCCTCTACGTGGTGGTCGAGTACTTTTACTACGAAGTCCTCAGCAGGAACATACTTGCTTACCTCTGGATAAACCACTTCCTTCTTGCACTCACCCTCGTAGATGCTCTTCTGCATCACGCCAGAGCGAACGGTAGCCATCTGAGGACGGTGGTCTGGGTTTACGATAGTAGCCACGATGTTACCACCGAAGGCAGGACGAATCTGATAGAGCAGACCCTCATAGTGCTTACCACTCTTCTTATCGTCGTAATCACCGATTTCAAGTTCTGTACAGTCGGCGGTAAGACCGCTGGTCAATGAAGAAGAAACACGAGGACCGAGGTCGCGACCGATAACGGTAGCACCCATCAATGCAATCTGAGGCTTCTCCTCCTTGAAGAGGTTGACGAGAATGTCTGTATGAGGAGCTGAAGTATATGGGAACAATCCCTCAGCATCGAAAACAAATAATTTATCTACACCATAAGGGAGAATCTGATCCTCTACCTGACCCTTGATGCCGGTACCTGCTACGATGGCATGGAGCTCTACGCCCTGCTGGTTAGCGAGCTTACGACCCTTGGTGAGCAATTCCTGAGATACTTCGGCAACGGTTGTGCCTTCTACCTCGCAATATACAAATACGTTGTTCATTGTCTTTTCAAAATTATCCGATAATACTTTCGTTCAACAATTCCTTCATCAGTCCGTCGATGTCTTCATCGCTGCTGGTCAAGGTCTTGCTTTCCTTAGCCTGGAACACGATGTTCTTCACGGCCTTCACCTTGGTAGGTGAACCGCTCAAACCGCATTGTGCAGGGTCGCCGTCAACATCGGCAACACTCCACTGGTTCAGAGTGAGGTAAGGGCGCTCCTCATAGAGGTTGGCCCAAGGCTCATCACCCTTGCGCTCCATAGGGCAGGTAGCGTATTTATATTTCATTACGAGCTTCACGTTGCATGGGCGACATGGAGCAGCACTTCCGTTTACGGTGATAACCAATGGCAATGGAGCCTCAACAGTCTCCACACCACCATCAATGAGGCGGCGTATAGTAGCCTTGCCATCCTCTACCTTGAGGATTTCCTCTGCGTAGGTTACCTGGTTCAATCCCAACTTCTGAGCCACCTGCGGACCTACCTGGGCTGTATCACCATCGATAGCCTGGCGACCACCGATTACGATGTCAACGTCACCAATCTTCTGGATACCAGTAGCAAGGGCATAAGAAGTAGCCAATGTATCAGCACCGGCAAAGAGACGGTCGGTAAGCAACCAACCTGTATCAGCACCACGATAAAGACCCTGGCGGATGATTTCTCCAGCACGTGGAGGACCCATGGTCAAAATTCCAACTGTAGAACCTGGATTCTGCTCTTTCAAACGGAGAGCCTGCTCCAATGCGTTCAAATCTTCAGGATTGAAGATTGCAGGAAGGGCAGCGCGATTTACTGTGCCTTCGGCGGTCATCGCATCCTTACCCACATTTCTTGTGTCAGGTACTTGCTTGGCAAGTACTACGATTTTTAAACTCATATTTTTAAAAATGGTTATTGTTATAATTTCCTAAGTTTGTTAGTGCTCAGTACTCAAGTTGTACGTCGTCTAGTGCGATTGTCAGACTTGCTATCGTCTAATAAGTTACTGTCCAATGTTCAATTTGGGACAAAACACGGGGGCAAAAGTAACACTTTTTTATGGCTTACGCAAATATTTTATAAAAAAAATGCCCATTTAGTCTTGCTTTGTGCGCAAAACGCAAGAAATGTGCATGTTTTTTAGAACGTCCGTACTTAACTTTGCTGGCTTATTCAAAGCTCTTGAGTCGAGCGATATATTTGCCCAGAATGTCGAATTCGATATTCACTACCGTTCCCACTTCGATGTCGCAGAAGTTGGTATTCTCTCTGGTATAAGGAATAATAGCAACGGTAAATGTGTTGTCTGTAGGATCACAGACGGTGAGCGAAACGCCGTTAACGGTAACGCTGCCCTTGTCGACCGTGAAATATCCTTTTCTTGCCATTTCCTTATTGAGCTCATATTCGAAAGTAAAATAAGTAGAGCCATCAGCGTCTTTCATTGCGATACATTTGGCAGTCTCGTCCACGTGTCCCTGTACGATATGACCATCCAGACGGCCGTTCATCACCATCGAACGTTCCACGTTTACCTTGTCGCCCACCTTGAGCAGACCGAGGTTGCTGCATTCCAGGGTTTCTTTCATGGCAGTAACGGTATAAGTACCGTCCTTGATTTCCACCACAGTGAGGCAGACGCCGTTATGCGCCACGCTCTGGTCGATGCCGAGTTCATCAACGAAAGAGCACTTCAACGTAAAGTCGATGTTCTCCTTATCATGTCTGATAGCTACGACGGTAGCCATTTCTTCTACGATTCCACTAAACATATATTCTATTTTTATTTGATTTCATGATTATTTAGAATGCAAAGATATTGCATTAGCTAGAAACAGCCAAATTATTTAAGTTCTTTTGATAAAATAAGCAAGATATATTTGTTTAATTGCCATATTTTTTATATTTTTGCACATCATAATATATGCACATGATAAATGTGATATACATGTCTTTCCAAAACTCCACCGAATATGAAGAATAATGAAGACTATATAATAAGGTATAGGAGCAGCAAGATTAGATAACACAGTTTAGGTAACAATAAAAACATTTGAAGACAATGGAAATCAAGGAAGGATATATGCCCTTCATGGGCTATCAAACATATTATCGTATCGTAGGTAAAACAGAGGAGGGCAAGAGCCCTATCATCCTCTTGCATGGTGGACCAGGCAGTACCCACAACTATTTCGAGCTATTGGATAGGGTAGCGGAATCAGGTAGAACTGTCATCATGTACGACCAGTTGGGCTGTGGCAACTCATTTGTGGAGGGACATCCCGAACTCTGGACTCCTGAGACTTGGCTCAACGAACTCTGTGTGCTCATCGACTATCTCCACATCGACCATTTTCATCTCCTGGGACAGTCGTGGGGTGGCATGCTCGCCATCATCTATCTGATAGAGAAGCAAGCAAAGGGCGTGAAGTCAGCCATCCTCAGCAGCACTCTTTCGAGCAGCAAGCTTTGGGCAAGTGAGCAACATCGCATGATTAAGTTTATGTCGGAGGAAGACCAGCGTGCCATCGCTGAGGCTGAGGCGAAGAATAACTTTTCGAGCGAGGCGTATGCCAAGGCGAATGAACACTTCATGCTCCTGCATTGTGCCGGTGAGGTGACGGAGGATAGTCCAAAGTGTCTTCGCCGGAAGAAGCGTGCTGGTGCTGAGGCTTATCTCCATGGTTGGGGACCAAACGAATACACTCCTACAGGTACACTCCGTGATTATGATTACACCGATCGCCTTGGCGAGATTCAAGTGCCATGCTTGGTGATGAGTGGCACCAACGATCTCTGCACTCCTTTGGTGGCAAAGACCCTCTATGATGGTATCTCCGATTCCAAGTGGCATCTCTTCGTAGGAGCCCGCCACATGCCTTTCGCCGAGCAAAATGATGAGTATTGCCAGGTGCTGGAAGAATGGATGGAGGAGAAAGATTAGGCTCTTTGGAATTATTTGAAGCGATTCAATTCTTCATTACCAGCACCTTGACCCTTGTATCGACTTCTTGACGTATTGAAGTTATACTGGAATGTCAAGAGCAAGGAACGGCTATCGCTGGTGTTGCTTTGCCAAAGCGTGACATCCTTATTGTAGAATAGTATGTCACGATTGCTCTTGTTGAAGATGTCGTTACCTTCCAGTGTAACCGAGAAACGATTCTTGCAGAAAGCCTTGTAAAGTTTTGCATTAAGGCTAGAGGAAGAACTGAGCTGCATGTTCTCCTTGTTTCCACGGCTGTTCCATTCCATGTCAATGTTCATCCAGATGTCACCTGGCAGATGGATGGCATTCTGGAACTGCACGATACCCAATGGATTGCCGAAGGACTTGTGCTCACCGAGATACTCCCCAGAAAACCATTGCTTGATGATACCGGCATTGACCTTCGGTTGCCAAATCCCGACTTGGAATTGTGCGCCAACGAATGCTTGTAACTCTTGTATCTTGGGCGCATTCTCCAAGGTGAGATACTTCATCTCTCCATTTTCTCCGTAAGGTTTTGAGATGTTGATGATGGCATCCTTTTTGTAATCGTATGATACCTTTGCAAAAAATTGCTTCCATGCACCCATCAGTTCCACGGAATGAATCTTGACAGGAGAAAGATAAGGATTGCCACTTCCCAAGAGCAAACGATTGACATAGGTGACTGTCCCATCTAGGTCTTCGTATGATGGACGCTGCGTCTTGCTGGTGTAACTCAATGCCCATTGTGTCTTTCCTATCTCTGTAGAAATAGACAAGGAAGGGAACACATTGTTATAAGTCTTGCTTTGGTCTTCCTTGAGTTGTCCATTCTCCGTATATTTGAAGGTGACATGCTCGTAGCGAAGACCTGCCTCAACTGCGATTTTACCCAACTGCTGACCAATGGAGAAGAAACCTGCCATATTCTTCTCGTCACTCTTGGTGTTGCTATTGCCAATGGTAGCCATATTGATATGGAAATCATTCAACATCTGCGAGGCGATATATTCATTGCCCACTTCGATTTGTCCTTTCCACAGAGGATAGCTCAATACCAACTTTTCTGCAAACATTCGGGAGTGTCCGATGCTCGTAGAAGCCACCATTTTCTGCTGTTGGTTCCCATTTGTCTCTTCCTGATCGGAAGTTTCTCGCTTCTTTCTCCACATGTAATCCAGGTTGAAGTCGATGCCCAGTTTGCCCACCTCACCATTATAATAAATATTGGCATGGTGTTTTGGCACAGTATGCTTTCTCCCTCTTTTTACTGCGGAAACTTCTTCGTCCAACTCTCCATCGGCATACGATGTCGAACTATAATCGGAATTCGGCTTCTGCAAAGCAGCTCCATTCATATAGTAGGCACCGATAGAATGATGCTCGTTGATCATCCAAGAGAATCCAAACTTGCCAAAGAACTCGTTGTTTCTCATGTGGTTGAAGCTCTTTATATTCTGAAGCCAAGAGGTGGAACCTTGCGTTTCCATCTTCATGTTTTCAAGACTATAGAATTTACCACCATAATAGTTGAGATTGGTGAATAGTTCCAGTCCACCTGTGCGATATTTCAAGTTGGCTTGCTCCATGCTAGAGAAATAGTGTCGAAAACCATTTTGCGCACGAAGCGTTCCTCCAAAGCCTTCACCTTGTGGCAATTTGGTGCGAATACGGATAACAGACTTGACGGAGGCGTCATACTTGGCACCAGGATTGGTGATGACTTCCACATTCTTGATGTCTTGCGAATTGAGCTGTGAAAGTTCATTCTTGTCTTGTACGGCACGACCATTAATATATATAAGAGGTGTACCCTTGCCAAACACCTCGAAGTTTCCATCTCTGCCTGTGACCATTGGTATTTGTCGAAGCACATCGTTCGCCGTTCCTGCATGTTCTAACTGAGAGTTGGCTACTGTTGTAACCAAAGCATTGCCCTTGATGGCTACAACGGGGCGTGACGATTTTACCACGACCTTTTGCAGATGCATGGTTGCCTCTTTCAAGGTGATACTGCCAATCTTACCGGTATCAAAGGTACGAGTTTGCGTCTGATAACCTACGCAACTTACCTTCACGATGGCTTTTCTTATCTCGCAAGGTATGACAAACTGACCATTTTCATTGGTCACACCACCCGTAATGAAAGAAGAATCTTGTACATTCAACAAACTGACATTGGCAAAATCCACAGGATGATGCTGGACATCCACAACACGTCCTATCATTTTGGTAGGTGTCTTTTGAGTACATTCCACAAAGATGTTTTTACCATCTATCGTCATCTTCATGGGATAAAATCCGATGATTTGCTCGATAGCTTCAGGGGCTGTACGCTTCACGATGTGAGTGGTAACCGTAAAGTCTTCCAACTCATTGTACATGAAGTTGATACGATAATCTCTTGTGCTTTTGGCAAGTGTAGTAAGTGCTTCCGACATAGAAGTGTTGCGGAAGTTATGGCTGATACGTTGGGCATGGATGGGTTGGAATTGGAGCATCAATAAGACAAACCAACATGCCATCAACTTGATATATTCTTGTTTTTTCATTGCTTTCTGTTTTTACTCGACAATCAAAGTATTCCCCTCTGAATGAATGTTCACTTTCTCAAAATGATTCATCAGTTCGATGATTTCATCCAGGCTCATTTGCTCTGTTAGTTGGAGGTAAAGGCGAATGTGCCTTGAAGACTCCTTCTTATAAACCACTTGAACATTAAAATGCTGGGTGATAGGCAACAAGATAGCCTGAAGTTCCTGGTCTTCATAGAGCAGAGGGAGTTTGGTGGATACGCTATCATTAACGGCACTTGTTTTCTGTACCGTTGTAGTAACAAGTCGTACAGAATCCTTATTCTCTGTTTCCTCCATTGCCATTTTGTTTTCATGAGAAGGAGTATCTTGGGAAGAATGATATGCCAAATGTATGGCAGCGAAAGTGAAGCCAGATACGATGAGTACTGCCACTATTGCGGCTACTTTTCTCATCGGGCTCCAAAGGGCTACCGTCTTCGCAAGTCTCTTCTCCTTTGGTTCGATTCCCATATTGCCCAACTTCTTTTCTTTCAATTTTTCCCACTCCTCATCCATAGAAGGTAGGTTGATCTCTTCATCCTTCTTTTGAGAATCAAGAGCCTGATGAACATTCACGATCTGTCGGTACATTTCTAAAGTTTCCTCATCCCCAAGAATCTCGTTTTTCTGGGTCTTGGAATATGCGGTAGGATTCTCCAATAGATCGAGAAGAATATCCCATTTATCAGTATGTGATGAATCTTGTTTCATATTTTCATTCCTTTCTTTTGTTTGTAATAAGATCTAAAGCCAGGACGTCTTCAAGCCTCTTCACTTAAGTTTATCTATAAGTCTTTCAATTTATCTCTCAGCGTTCGCAAACCTTTTACGATATGTTTGTTCACAGCCGAGATGCTGATGCCCAATTCTTCTGCCGTTTCCTTATACGACATTTGCTCGCCAAAACAGAGGCGAATCACAGAAGCAGTTTGTGGCGTAAGGTCATGGTCTATGCAGTGGACCGTAGCTTGCCATCTTTCTTCCAACTGTGCATCTTGTTCTACCTCTAACGGAAGAAGCTGCTGTAATCGTTCATCCCGTTTCTTTTGAGCGATGAGATTGAGACAAGCATTTTTCACGCTTTGCATGAGATAAGATGAGGCGGTCTCCTCTTTTACGTCATGCTCCCACAACTTAGAAAAGACATCGCTTACCACATCTCTTGCCTCCTCATTGTCATGGAGCAAGGCAAAAGCTAAGCGATACATCCTTTCGTAGTTGGCGCGAAAAAGCTGTTCCATCTGTTTTTCTTTTTTCTCTGTCATTTCTTTTTTTTCTTGTTTCTACGCTTATATACAAACAAAAGAAGATTCAATCACCCCCTAAGATGAAGTTTTTTATATGAAAAAACATCGAAAAGTACCGATAGTGGTGCCAAAAGTCGATTTTTTTAGGACTTTTGGCACCACTATCGGCATTTTTTAGTAATCTGAATACGATACGAAAGCCTCTAATTGCTTCTCTATTTCAGCGAAAGGTACATTGAGGTCAAGAGTGCGGAAGTATATGGTATTGCCATCCGCAAGCTTCATACTTCCATTGGGTGTGATGTCTTCGTCTGTTTTAGCATAAAGCAACATGCCATCCACTTTGCCCGAATGCAGTTTGTCCTTATTCATGACATATGTATGAATTTGGTACAAGTTGTTAGAATGTATTGTCGCTTTGTCAAATTGCACTTGCATGGTATGTCCATAAAACTTAGTGTCAATGATGAGTGTTCGGTCATTGAGAGTAAGTAATATGTCTGTTTGCATGATAGGAAGAATATGAGTGGAAGATACATCTCGGTCGATGTTCCAATCTATTTGTGCAGCTTGAGCCTTGTATTCAGGATGTTTAGACCTATAGTATTCTAAGACAAACTTCTCGAAAAGGCGACAAAGATGTTCATCAGTAAATGACTTCATCTTGTATTTCCCCTTTTCTGTTGTCATCAGAATATCCTCGGTAAGGAAATAACAGATATAAAGTAGCATTTGATAGGATTTGTTGTTTCTGTCAAATGTCAGTATATTCCATTTTATCGTGCTTAGTTCGATGATGTCGATGCCTGAAAAGAACAGCATGAGATTCTTTAGCTTGGTCTTTTGATCTTTTTTGATGTTTCCGTGCTTGAGAAGACCAAAGACAGTTGCTTTTATAATCTGATTGAAGATGTTGTTTTCCGATAACTCATCATATTCACAACCGATTTCTTGCTTTCTGCATAACTTGTTTTGAATGGTAGCGTTCAAGTCAAGTTTTCCGCGAAGGGTAGGGAGTGAGTCTTTGCGAATGATATATTGCTTGAAAATACCTTGTTTCAGTTGGCATGAGATGCCCTTGATGAGAATTTCGGCAAACAATTGTTGTATGTTGTCGAAATTCTCACCAGCAATCTCTTCATAGTTGTTCTGCTTTAGCTCACGAAAAGCATAAGTGAGCATATAGTAGATGTTGAGTATGAATGTGTTCTTGTCTTTCGTCATTTGAGTGCGTCTAATAGTTTTTCTACAGCCGTTTGATACTTCGAATCGTTGTCAAACCAATATTCTCTAAGCATTGGCTTGAGGTCGTATTCCACAATATTTTCCAACCACAAGTCGTTGATGTCTTTTGGTTTGGAGGAGCAGAAGTAACTGTGACCGATACAGAATCCCGAACCAAGTGAATCGTCATTGGTAATGTCTTGGTTGAGTGAAACTATGGCATTGACAACGTTATCAAACTTATCATTTCCTATGGACTCTTGGTACTTCTTGAAACCTTCAGTGTCAAATCCAGGAGTCATTTCATAGAAACTAAATCGACGGCGCAAGGCATAGTCTATCATGGCAAGGCTTCTGTCTGCTGTATTCATCATACCTATTATATATAGGTTGTTTGGCACGCTAAACATTTCGCCATTATAAGCCAATTTGATTTCTGTGTCTCGATAGTCTTTTTCTATCAGCATCAACAATTCACCAAATATCTTGCTCAAATTTCCTCGGTTTATTTCATCTATGATGAAGAAATAGTCCTTGTCGGGATTGCTTTGGGCTCGTTTGCAGAAGTTATAGAAAACTCCCTTTTTGAGTTCGAAACCACCATCTTCGTTAGGTCGATACCCCATCATGAAATCCTCATAGCTATAGTTTTGGTGGAATTGGATGAATTCGATTCTTGATTCATCTTTTTCACCCATCATGGAGTAAGCCAATCTTTTGGCGGAGAAAGTCTTACCTACACCAGGTGCTCCTTGCAAGATGATGTTCTTCTTGTTTTGCAAGAGCGAGCGCAACTTGGTATAGTCTTCTTCGCTCATATACACTTCCTTTAGAAAGTCCTCTTGGGTATAGGTTTCCAACTGTTTGTTGTCTTCTTTTGGATTAGATTCTCTGATGAGATCTATCAGGTATTCATATTCGTCTGGTGCAACCTTGAAAAGCGAACCATTCTTGTTTTGGATGAATTCCATGCTTTTTAGCTCCGGTGCATCTTTGAATGTGGCGTAGTCGATAGGGGATTGCAGTGATTCTACTTTCTTGAAGCAAATGTGTTGTCCATCGGATGGTGTGTCGATTTCGGCAATGGCAACGATTTGTTTCACTGGGTTAGCCTCATACCCTATGACAATATCCCCTTTCTTGGCATTCACGAAGTTCTGGAAGACTCTTCTTGGATTGCCGTTCTCATTGTAAAGAGTATAGTCTTGTATATCACCAACCTTCATCTTGGAGAAACTCCAAATCTCAGGGATGGCTACGAGCCACCAATATTGCTTGTTGATATTGTCTTCTGTCTCATTTGTAGCTTCTGTAGTCTGAACATAGTCTAATTCTTTCAAAATAGTAAGCAATTCTTCGTAATAGTCAAAGATGTCCTTGTCTCCTTTCTGCTGCATTAGGAAAGCTTGAAGTTTTGATATAGGCATAGCTTTAGCTCCTGCTAAACCAAAATGTGTTGCCAATTGTACAAGCATGTCTTTCTTGTAAATGGGGATAAGTTGGTTGTTGGAGTATAAGAATGCTATCTTCCATCTATAGCCTTCTCCTAATTCTGTAATCGTATCTAAAGCTTCAAAGTTCCCCTTGCTGGCGTTTGTTGCAATTTTGATGATAGCGTTCTTTACTACGTTGAAAGCTTCTTGAGCTGTAGGCTTATTATATCTTGCATACCAAGCATATTTTTCATCACTGATAAACTTTGTGTTGTGAATATTGGTCTTAATACGATATTCATAGATACCAAATTTATATGATGAGCCACCCCATATAGATCCAAATTCGTATGTGCGAGATTCTAGCCAATAGCAGAAAGAGTCATCTTTGTTCAAATTGGTATATTGCTCCAAAGTCATGCCTTGGAGCGAATCTAGAGGAAATGTGTGAAGAAAGTCTTTCAAAAGCTTTTGGCGTAGTTTCTTAACTTCTTTTTTCCCTATTTTATCTGATGTAAGTTTTATATCGTTCATAATTTTTCTTTTTTTGAAAATAATTACTGACATAGTTACCGACATGGTTACTAACATAGTTACTAGCTCTGTTACTATTTCATGAAAAGTAGCAGAGCTTGAATTATCTGACTCTGTCGTTGACTTTGTCGTTCTGTATCAAAACAAAACGACAGAGTCGTATTGTTTATATTGTCTCCAAGAACAACAAACCCTTTTTGGTCGTTCTGTATTGCTGTTTAGGGCTTGTCGGCTTGTCAGGAACCGTAAGTTCCAGATAATCATGAAGTAACAAAGGTTCGATGAATGCCTTGAAGTTCCATTGTTGATACGTAACACCAATTAAATCGTATATTTCCTTTCTGTATTTTGGTTCTTTGCAGAACTTAAGAATGGATACAACTTTGTCTGTTGCATCTGTATATGTATTATCACCTTCAGCTCTGTTAGTAGCTCTGTTAGTAGCTCTGTTAGTAGCTCTGTCACTAGCTTTGTCACTATTCAGCCAAAAAGTGACAGTGCTGGTACAAATATCACTCTCAAAAGTTACGTCATTGCCTGTGATTTCTTTCCACTCATTCATCATGTCAAAACCATAACCGATAGTCTCAGATAGATTTACCAGCCTGAATATCTTGGCGATAATTGGGTTGCGAGGATTGGAATAGAGATGGTTGCCCAGTTGGGATATAGGCACAGGATAGCCACCTGCATTGAAGAACTCGACTCTGTCGGTGTAGATATGGATGCAGGAGTGAATGGTGCTGAAAGGGTCGAAGTGGGAGAGCATATTGACCAATGCCTCTCTCAGAATCTTGAATTGCGAGCGGTCTTCCACATTGAATCCCTCGTCGTTCATCATGAATGGAGTATCCACGATGAGGCGCAGTCTTCTAATCATAATCTGAAAATACTCCCAAAGGTTCTCTTGCTCTGGGATGCGATAGGTATAGCGAGTTCGTGCTTCTCTTACACTTCTGCCCGGAATCTCCACCAAGTCCATCCAAAACGTAGGAACATAACGGCGAACCCATTCTTCTTTGCCAAAGCACATCAAACCACCATAATTCAGATGTCCCTCATTGTCGGCAATTCCGATGCGCTTGCAGAAGTCAGCGATGTCATAGCCTATCAGATTAGGACGAGGACTATAGAGCTTGAAGTAGTTGCGATAGTCACGAATGGTATCCTCATTGAGCATGGAGAGGTCTGAGTCTAAGAGTATTTGCTCAGACTTGATGCCGAATGATTGGTTATGAAACATGGCGGTTATCTCACCATTGGTTGCTCGTTGGTCTCCACTGCCAAATCGGATGAATGTATTCTGTGGATTGTTATAGTAGATAGGCTTGTGGGGTGATGATGCAATATGAAATGCCAAGACCCTATGCCCATCTATATGATAGAGCATACTCTTGGCATCGACTGGCTCATTGAACTTTTGGGAACGCAAAGTACCCAAAAAGTCTTGTTCCAACTTCTCTGCATTGTCAACTCCGGAGATTTCAAACTTCTTGCCATTCTGCTTCACTCCAAGCACGATCCATCCGCCGGAAGTGTTGGCGAATGCACTTACGGTTTCCCATATATTCTTAGGGAGTTCGCTCTTGGCCTCCTTAGCCTCGAAGTCCTCCCATTCGATGTCGTTGATTCTGTCTATCAGCTCTTCCTTTGTCATAATAATGATGATTAAATTGAAATATAGAATTTCTTCCTCCCTTCACTTCAAGAAATAGATAGGAGCATGCTGGGTGCCTTCCTTCTCCATGATGCCTTTCTCGCAGAAATGGTTGAGCCACTTCTGTGCCATGTAAGGAGTCAAGCCAAAGAGGATGCGCAGGATGCGAGTGGTGATATAGCGGTTCTCCTGGAGATACTCCTTGATTTTCGCCAATAGCTTTTCCTCGGAGTATTTTGTAGATTGGTTGGAATAGCGGGAGCGGACAAAGTGGACGTTGCGCTGTACTTCCTCCATTAGCTTACCTTCTGGTCGGAAGTTGATGCCGGTGATGCGTACTTCCTTGCCCGTAATCTTCTTGTCTGGATTCTCCTCTGGCATCTCTAGACTTGCCGACATGGAGAAGTAGCCTATCTCTGGGATATAAAAGCGGCGCCCCATGGAGAATTCTTCTACCATAAGGTCGTGAAGCTCTGCCAACACCGCAGCCACATCTCCCTTGGTGAGTGAGCAGCGGTTCTGGATTTTCTCTTGCAGTTGCTTCTCGGTCATAGGTTCATGCTGCACGATTCGAACGTATTGGCGCTTTTCTCCTGTGCCCTGGGCATTGTTGAGCATGTAAATGTCGTATTTCAGTTCCATATTTCTTGTTGTTTGATGGTTCGTTGTTTTCTATATTCTTTGTCTTCTATGAAAGATGATGCAAATATATATAATAATGTGATAACTTGTATCTTTTGGTGTAAACTATTAGGTTTATTTAAACATTGGTATATGTCATGTGATTATACGGCATTTGTCATCTGACCGTATGATAAGTGTCCTATAATCACATGACAAATGTCATGCAATCGCTATAATTGCTTTCTTGCATCGTTATAATTGCTTCCTTGCATCATATAAGTCACAACATTGTTACCATCCATCTCATCCTTGGCAATTCGCATGGGGAGGTATGTGATGAGGCTGAGACTATCTATTACACCTTCGGACCTGAGAAGGCGCAGGAAATGGGGTTCAGTGGATGCAAGGTAGAAGGTGAATAAAAGGCGCTTTTCAAGAAATGCTCATTCAGAATGAGTGGTTTTGCTCATTTTTACTCATTTTGAATGAGTGAAAATGATAGAAATTACTCATTCTGAATGAATAAAAATGAAGATTTATTTGGTTGTTTACTTAAAAAATCGTATTTTTGCAAGCAAATAAATGATTGAACATGAAAGAGTTATTGAAGAAAATTATATTTGAGCAGCAGGAATACAGCAAGAATATAGCGCAAGATACGGTTCCGAGAACTATTGAGGAAGAGTGGCTTACCACAACGGAGATACTGATTATTACTGGTATAAGACGTTGTGGAAAGTCTGTTTTGCTTCAGCAAATGCGCAACAAATTGCCGGAGCAAGACTTCTTTTTCAATTTTGATGATGAGCGATTGGTCAATTTTACGGTTTCTGATTTCCAAACATTGCAAGAATGTTTCTTTGAACTCTTTGGTGAGCAGCATACCTATTATTTTGATGAGATACAGAATGTGAAGGGCTGGGAGACCTTTGTGCGCCGTCTCTACAACGAAGGCAATAAGGTGATTGTAACTGGATCAAATGCCCGAATGTTGAGTAGAGAGCTTGGCACTCATCTCACGGGGCGTTATATCGCAGTGGAGATTTTCCCTTTTTCCTTTCAGGAATACTTGCAGTTGGCAAAGGTGCAGCAGGAAGCCAAGGATTTTTATCTAACCAGCAAGCGTGCCATTCTCTTGGGGCATTTCAAGGAGTATTTGGAGAAAGGTGGATTTCCTAAGTATCTCCAGTCGTCATCCACTCGTTACCTCTCGTCACTCTACGATAGCATCATCTTCCGTGACGTGATGGCTCGTAATGGTCTGACGAATGAAAAGGAAATGCAAGAACTCATCTTTTATCTTGCCAGCAATGCCACGAAGCGCATTACCTATACCTCACTGGGTAAGATAGTGGGAATCCGTCATTCCGAAACCGTCAAAAACTATTTGGAGTACATCGAGCAAACCTATATGATATTCCAGCTCATGAAGTATTCGCCATCGGTAAAGGTGCAGATGCTGAACCCGAAGAAGATTTACTTCATCGACAATGCCATCGTGAGTCGCATTGGCTTCAATGCCACCGACAATATGGGAGTGAAGTTGGAAAACATCGTGTTCATCGAGTTGAAACGCCGCGGATATGATGTTTTCTATCATGCCGATAAGAAGGAGTGCGACTTTGTTGTAAGAGAGGGTATGAGAATCATGAAGGCTTATCAGGTGACGATAGCCATGAATGATGAGAAAACTCGCAAGCGAGAAATCGAGGGGCTGTTGGAAGCCATGAATGCTTATGGCTTGGCTGAGGGATATATTCTTACGATGGAGGAGAAGGAAGAGCTTGAGATAGATGGCAAGCAGGTTCATGTTCTTCCTACGTGGGAATGGATGTTGAGAGAGAAGTGAAAAAAAAAGTGATCCTAATGTCGGGTCTGTTGTTGCTTATCAGAAGGGTGACATCCTGCTTTCAAAGAAAGGAAATGGAAATATAATAATGTCTAAGCATAAGTCATACAAGAATATCATTTTTTGACTTAGATAATAACAAAGACGAAACAATGATGAATAATAATATAAAATGTCCAAAGTGTAATTCAGACAATGTGCAGACAGAGGGTGTACTGCATCTTTGCTTGGATTGTGGCTATAAATGGGAGGACGCACCCCAAACTGATTTGGGAGAAATGATCATCTACCAATCTGATGATGGTGTGAAGCTTGATGTGAGATTGGAGAATAAGACGGTTTGGCTAAATGTGGAACAGATAGCAGAGCTTTTCAATAAAGGGCGCTCTACTATCAATGAGCACATATTGAATATATTCAAGGAAGGAGAATTGGACGAAAAAGTGGTTTGTCGGAAATTCCGACAGACCACTCAGCATGGTGCTATGGCAGGAAAAACCCAAAGCAAAGAAGTGAAGTTCTACAACCTTGATGTTATCATATCTGTGGGCTATCGTGTAAAATCTATTCAAGGCACACGCTTCCGTCAATGGGCTACAGAGCGACTGAATGAGTATATCGTAAAAGGGTTTACGATGGACGATGAACGACTCAAAAATCTTGGTGGTGGCAACTATTGGAAAGAGTTGCTTGACCGTATCCGTGATATTCGTTCGTCAGAAAAGGTGCTCTATCGACAAGTTCTGGACATCTATGCCACAAGTGTTGACTATGACCCTCGAACTGATGCCTCAAAGCTTTTCTTTAAAATCGTGCAAAATAAGTTGCACTATGCTGCTCATGGGCATACTGCGGCAGAAGTTATCTATGAGCGTGCGGATGCCGACCAACCATTTATGGGCTTGACGACATTTGAGGGCGAACTGCCAGCTATCAAAGACATCAAAATAGCCAAGAACTATCTGAAAGAAAATGAGCTGAAGATACTCAATAATCTTGTTTCCGGTTATTTTGACTTTGCCGAGATTATGGCAATGGAGCATCGCCCAGTCTATATGATGGATTATGTGAAACAACTTGATACTATCCTGCAATCCACAGGGCGACCTTTGTTGAAGGGATCGGGAAGTATCAGCCATGAAGAGGCAATGGACAAAGCTATAGCTGAGTATCGAAAATATCAGGTAAAGGTATTAACTCCAGTAGAGGAGGCTTATCTTGAATCCATCAATGCTTTGGGAAAAATTGCAAAACGCAAGGGAAGACAATCGGGGGAAAATCATTAATGTAACGTTCTGATGAGAATCATGTAACCTCTTACTTCCCTTAACTTCCCCACATGCGAAAGTTCTGTATAAAATGTTCATCTGACAGGAGTGTCTAATCCCCAGCCTGCTTGAGAAAAAAGGCTGGGGATTTCTGATCTTAATCACAGTAAATTCCGGATAAATAGTTATTCAAACGTATGTAAACTGGCTGGTTTGTATGCAGTCAGTCTAAATCACCTTGACTCTCTTTTTCCCTTCTCTTCCATCAATCACGATTTTCTCGAAGACGATGGCTGGGTCGTTAGGAGTGAGGGTGAGGGTGTGAATACCATCGGATGAGGCTGGCAGCTCTAGCTCTATCACCTTGTCCACGATGCGAGTGGCTATCGTTGGATAATAGATATTGTAGATGTTCTCCGGCTTCTCGTTCAAATCTTTGTTGAAGTTAACCTCTACAGGAGAAGCACCATCTAAACTTACACCATAGGTTAAGCCGCCCTTGTTGAGATAATCCAAGGTTGATTTGGTAATCACATGAATGCGAACCTTCTGCTTGCCGTTAAATGCCTTGCCATCCGAAGTTTTGCTAACTTGCATCTTAAACTTGTAAGTGATGCTGGCTCCCTTTACACTCTTGGTATACGGCATCAGAGTCATTGCCGATACGCTCTTGCCCATGAATGGAATCTCTGTCCATTTTGCCTCGGCAGCATCCGTCTTGCTGCTATAGTAAGGAGCTTCGATTTCTACCACGCCGTTGTTTGCGCTGATAATCACTCCATCCTTGGAGGTTACCCGGAAGAGTTCCGGACAGGTATCCTTCTCGAAATCATCATTCCAACTCTTGTAGCCGATATGCTTCTGGGTCATCATTCCGTTCCACTTGCCGCCAGCCATCTTATGGTTGTAATAGTCGCAGATGAGTGAATCGCGCTTGAAGCGGCGCTCGCATTCATCAGCCCATACATTCGCCTTCGGATTGCCCTGCTTGTAGAGGGCATGGTTCTGTGCCTGGGCAAAATACATCTGGTGCAGATTACTCATCATCTCGATAGGGAAGAGGATAATTTGGCGATAGGCGTCGTGATAGGATGCCGGCAGACAGTTGTACTGGCGCAGCGCATCGGCTTCAAGCTGGAGATACTGGTTTACCACCTCCTGCCATTCACCATTTTCCAGACTGTAGGTGTTCTTGTCGAGCATCTCAGGGGTGCAGCGGCCGTTGTACTTGCAGATGAGGTTAAGAATGCGGGCTGCTTCATCAGCTTGCGATTCACCAAACTGCTGTGCGCACCAGTCGCGGGTATGACGGGTGATGTTGTTTACATCGTATTTACGTGGATTCCAAGCCATGTCCATAAACTGGCTGATAGGATATTCCATCGGCTTGAGGTCGCCCACATTGAGAATCCAGAGACGGTCAATGCCATTCTCGTAAGCAAGCGTCAACTGCTCCCAAGGATTCTGCACAGGAGTAACGTTGAGCATCTTTGAGTTTCTTGGAGCACCTACGTAATCTACGTGATAGTATAAGCCCCAACCGCCTTTGTGTTTGCGTTCCTTGGCATTCGGCACACGGCGCACGTTACCCCAGTTGTCATCGCAGAGCAGGAGGGTTACGTCATCAGGCACCTTCATGCCCTTGTCGTAGTAATCCAATACCTCTTTATATAGTGCCCAAACCTGTGGGGTTTCGCTAGCCTTTCTGCCGGTTACGTCAGCGATAATCTTGCGCTGGTCGTTGATGATGTTGGTCATCAGCTTCGTATCTGCCTCTGCGCTCATTGCCTCATCGCCGTCGCCGCGCATTCCGATGGTTACAATCTGTTCAGTTCCCTTCATTCGCTCAATGCCTTCACGGAAGAACTTCTGCAGGTTTGTCTTGTTCTTCTGATAGTTCCATGGTCCCCATCCCTTTCGGTTGCGGGCGTATTCCTGGTGGTTGCGGGCCATCGGCTCATGATGGGAAGTACTCATCACTACGCCCATCTCATCTGCCGTCTTCTCGTTTTCAGGGTCATCGGCATAGAAAGCCCAGCCCCACATGGCAGGCCACATCATGTTACCTCTCAGTCGCAATACCAGTTCGAAGACGCGCTGATAGAAACGGTGGTCGCCATATCCGGTGCCGTAGGTGTTCTTTACCCATGACGTTAGGCAAGGTGCCTCATCGTTGAGGAAGATGCCGCGATAACGTACGGCTGGTTCGCCATCTGTATAGATTCCTTTGTTTACGAAAATGGAATCGTGATGCTCTACAGGCACGTCTGCCCAGTCATACCAAGGCGATACGCCCATCTGCTGCGAGAGTTCGTAGATGCCATAGATGGTGCCTCGGCGGTCGCTGCCAGCAATGACGAGCTGACCATCTATGAGCGTGATGATAAACTTTTCCCGTTTGCCCTTCAGTAGATTTCCGTTGATGCGCTTCTGTTTCACCAGTTGGTCGATGGCTGCAGAATGGCCGATGGTGCCTACGAGGATAGCTGGTCGGGCTGTGTCGGCTTTTTTCAGAAAACCGGCATCCGAGGTGAGGGTGGCTGTGGCTCCACTCACACTTTTGATATCTTTCAGCAGGGCATGAGCAGCATAGCTCACTCCCTTGCAGTCGTTGGTATCCATGTAGATTTCTACCCGGTTATTGGCATTCAGCAGCAAGTCTCCTTGCTTGAAATCTACAAATCTGTCGGCTGCGCTCATGCTGATAGTTGAGAGCAGGGCAGCGCTTGCCAGGAATGTTTGCTTGATGTTGTTTTGTTTCATATTTATTTATTTTGTTGTTATTTTCCGATTGTCAGCAATGTGTTTTTGCCGGTTGCAAAGATAGCCAAAACTATCCGAATGTACCTTTTTTTATGTAAACTTTAGTTTTTAATATGTTTCATTTTTACTTTTCTGTCCGTTTCTCTTTGTGTTTTCAAAGAAAAATAGTAATTTTGCATAGTAAAAACAGAAAAAAGAATATATATAATGATAGACAGACCGACGATAGCAAAAATTATGGATGCTACCAAGATAGAAGAGGTGGTATCTGAATTTGTTACGCTCAAGAAGCGTGGCATCAATTATGTCGGCTTGTGTCCTTTTCATAACGATTCCAATCCATCTTTCTCTGTATCTCCAACAAGAGGTATCTGTCATTGCTTTACCTGTGGAAAGGGAGGCAATGCAATCAACTTTCTGATGGAACTGGAACAGATGACCTATCCCGATGCCCTTCGCTGGCTCGCCAAGAAATATAAAATTGAGATTCAGGAGCGGGAACTGACCAACGAAGAAAAACAGCGCGAGAGCGAAAGGGAATCCATGTTTATCGTCAACGATTGGGCGGCGAAATATTTTCAGGATATTCTCTTGCATGATGTGGATGGCATCGCTATCGGTATGGCCTATTTCCGAGGAAGAGGTTTCAGAGATGATATCATCAGAAAATTCCAGTTGGGTTTTGCGCTCCCTAAGCGTACTGCTCTTGCTGAAGCGGCTAAGGCGGCTGGCTATAATTCGAAATATCTGGTTGATACGGGACTCTGCTTCAAGGTGGATAAGGACGAAGCCGGCAATAAGTCGGGTGAGGATAAGATTCTTGACCGTTTCTCGGGCAGAGCCATCTTCCCTTGGTTCAGCGTGAGCGGCAAGGTGGTAGCTTTTGGCGGACGAGTTCTCGACAGCAGAACCAAGGGCATCAGCCAGAAATATGTCAACTCGCCTGATAGCGTTATCTATCATAAGGAGCGCGAACTCTATGGACTCTATCAGGCCAAGAAGGCGATAGCCAAGGAGGATTGTGTCTTTATGGTGGAAGGATATACCGATGTTATCTCAATGCATCAGTGTGGCATCGAAAATGTTGTGGCCAACTCGGGTACGGCGCTGAGCGTGCATCAGATTAGATTGCTGCACCGCTTTACCAGTAACATCGTTCTTCTCTATGATGGCGATAATGCGGGTATTCATGCTGCGCTGAGAGGTACCGATATGCTGCTCGAAGAAGAGATGAACGTAAAGGTGCTCTTTCTCCCTGACGGTAATGACCCTGACAGTTTTGCCCGCAGTCATTCGGCAGAGGAATTCAGAAGATATATTCAGGAGAATCAGACCGACTTCATACAGTTTAAGACCGATATTCTGCTGCGCGGTGTGACAGACCCTGTAAAGCGAAGCCAGGCTATCAACTCGATTGTAGAGAGCATCTCGAAAATCAAGAATCAGATAACGCGCGCTTCTTATATCACCGACTGTTCTCACCGTTTGGGCGTGAACGAGGCAATTATCGTGAATGCCTTGAACAATTTTGTGCGCAACGGTATGAGTGAGCAGGTAAAGGCAGAGCGACGTGCTGCGGGATTGAAAGATTCGACTGTAGCGGCAGCGCAGCAGGCGCAATCGGTGATGAGAGCGGTTACCCCACTGGATAAACTCCTGGAGGTAGAAGGACTTCTGGTACAGTTGATTATTCATCATGGCGACCAGCTCATCACAGTACAGGATGTAGACGGAAATGATGTGGAGGTAGCTGTGGCCCAGTATATCAGTCTTGATTTGGGTGGAGATGGCTTTAAGTTTCATAATGATTTATATAATCAGATTATGCAGGAAGCTGTGGAGCATCTCGAAAAAGAAGATGATTTTGTGGCCGAAACTTATTTTGCCAATCATCCGAATCCGGAAATCAGCAGGTTGGCAGGTTTGCCTACAGGTGACCAGGAGGTATCTACGGCTAGTCTGCAGATGAAGATGAGCGCCGATAAGCTCCGTCAGTTTGTCTTTAAAGACATCTTGAGTTTCCGCACTCATTATATTGCTCAGCGTATTATTGAGGTACAGCAGGAGTTTGCCAGGAATCCGACCAATCGTGAACTGCTGCAGGAGTTTATGAAACTCAAGCAGATGAACACGCTTCTGGCGAGCCAGGCAAACAATATCTTCAATTAACCGGAGCCCCTGTCCTGTGGGGAGAAACTCTGTAAAGAAGTATTAGAGATTAAAAAGGAGAAATGCTATATGATTTATTTTCACTGGATATATCTGTTGCTTTATGTCGTGATAACCGTTCCGGCTATCATCACCGTCTTGATGGACAATCGTCAGCCCGCCAAGACGATGGCATGGATATTGGTATTCTTCTTCATCCCCTTTGTGGGTATCATCTTCTATTTCTTCTTCGGACAGAATACCCGCAAGGAACGGCTTATCAGCGACCGCAGCATGGACCAGCTCACCAAGCGCTCCATGCTCGAGTTCGTAGAGCAGGAGAATCTTCACCTGCCAGACAGCAATAAACCGCTGATGAATCTCTTTGCCAACCAGAGTTGGGCGCTGCCTTTTAAAGATAATCAGGTGGATATTTATACCGATGGCTACGATTTCTTCCTTACCTTATTATATAATATAGGACAGGCAAAGCATCATATTCATCTCGATACCTATATCTTCGAAGCCGATGCCTTGGGATATCTGATAGCTGATGCCTTGATCGATAAGGCGGAGCAGGGAGTAGAGGTGCGACTGATTTATGATGATGTAGGCTGCTGGAAGGTGAAGGATGAATTCTTTGAACGTATGCGTGATGCAGGTATTGATGTACATTCGTTCATGCCAGTCCGCTTTCCGGCTTTTACGAGTAAGGTAAACTATCGTAACCACCGCAAACTCTGTGTCATAGATGGTAAAGTGGGCTTTATCGGCGGCATGAATATAGCTCTGCGCTATGTGAAGGGTGATAAGAAACAGGCTTGGCGCGATACACATCTCCGTATTGAGGGCGGTGGCGTTTACGCCATTCAGCGAGCCTTTCTGGTAGACTGGTATTTCGTAGACCGTACGTTGGTTACCAATCGCCAGTATTATCCGCCGGTCAGTGCGCATATCCGCAACAATTGTCTCGTACAGATAGTTACGGGCAGTCCTATCAGTCCTTGGCCTGATATCATGCAGGGCTATGTCCGCATCCTGCTTCAGGCCCGGAAGTATGTGTATATGGAAACGCCTTATTTCCTGCCAACTGAACCAGTATTGTTTGCCATGCGAACAGCAGCTTTGGCGGGTGTGGATATCCGTCTGATGTTGCCTCGTCATGCTGATGCCAAACTGGTAGAGTGGGCATCACGTTCGTATGTGATGGAGGCGATAGAGGCTGGCGTAAAGGTTTATCTCTATACGGCAGGCTTTAATCATAGTAAATTGCTGGTGAGTGATGATAATCTCTGTACGATAGGCAGTACGAATATCGATTTCCGAAGTTTTGAGAATAATTTCGAAGCGAATGCGTTCTTCTTTGATGAGGGGATGGCGCAGCGCGTGAAGGCTGTCTATCTGCGGGATGAGGCGAAGAGCATCCTAGTAGATGATGTATCTTATTTCGTAAAACGTCCGTTCCTGCAGCGCCTTTTCGAGAGTACGGTAAGATTACTCTCGCCGCTGCTGTAACGAATAAATCCCTGTTTGCATCTTGTCTGGTGCAAACGGGGATTTTTTTCTATCTGAATATTGAGAAGTTTACGCTTCCGTAACTTCTGTGTTCCAGGAATCGTGGATGCTCTGAGAAATCATAATCTTTGCCATGCTCAAAGACGAAGATGCCTCCTTCGTTGAGATAGTCGCCATTCAGAACGAGGTCTGGAATCTGCGGCAACTCCTTCAGAGCGTATGGAGGATCGGCAAAGATAAAGTCAAACTTCTGCTTGCAGGTCTTCAGAAAACGGAATACATCACCACGAATCAGAATATCTTTGTCTTCGCCCAACTTCTGAAAACATTGGCGTATGAAGTTGGCATGATCGCGGTCGGCCTCTACGCTGATTACCCGGCTGCAGCCTCGTGATACCAGTTCGAGCGAAATGCTGCCCGTACCGGCAAAGAGGTCGAGGGCAGAGGTATCTTCAAAATCAATATATCCCTGCAGAACATTAAAGATGTTCTCCTTTGCAAAATCTGTTGTCGGACGCGCCTTAAACGAACGTGGAATGTCGAAATGGCGTCCCTTATATTGTCCTGTTATGATTCTCATATTTACTTTGAACTTTGAATGTTGAACATTGAACTTTATGATAAGCTATTCTGTTGAATTCTTAACTATCAACTTTTAACTATCAACTCTTGTCTTACTTACTTAAGTACAGTGCCATTAAATCGAATGGCAGACCTTTAATCTCTGTGATGGGCGCACGGTTGAATTCGGCGGCAGGATTCAGAATGAAGGTCTTCTTGATGTAGAGTTTCGTGTTGTAGAGGAACCAGTCCTTGTCCGGAACATTGCCTGATACATGCAACTCATCCTGCATCTGGTTGAATCCTAACTGCTTCCATACATAGAGAATGAAATAGAGGGCATCCTTGGCATGCTCGGCATTGAACGAGTTGAAGAATTTGAAACGGTTCTTCTCGAAACCGAAAACGTCCAGCTTCTTGTCGTGGAAATAAACATAGAGCTTGCGGTGAATGCCGGTGAAACTGCGATGATGCAGATAGTGCCACATCGGTTGCATGATAGGTGTGAAGCGGACATCCTTGAAGTTGTCTTCTACCACCATTTTCAAATCCTTGTTGATAGGGAATACCGCTACCGCATTCAGTTCCGGCTGCACTCTGTAGAGAATGGCATCGCTGTTATGGCTGTTGAAGGCATGCTGATAGAGCACATCGATATCCTCTTCATGAAATTCTTCGATAGGAACCAGCAGGATAGGCGAATCGAGATATACGCGTACCTTCTGGTATCCCCGCTGCAGGAGAGTACTCTCCTTGAAAGCCTGACGCAAGTTGGCTGCCATCGAAACACCACTCTTTACAGTATAAGGTTCATAGATGAGCTGATGCTCAGCTTCACGGTCAACTACCGAAAAACTGAGGGTGTTTCTGCTCACGCGGATGGTGAGTCGTGCTTGCTGAATGTTGTTACCTTTTATTTGCATATCTGTTACCAATTACCTGCGTTGTTATTATCTGTCGTTAAATCGCCTATCTTGAGTCCGGGATAGTTGCCGGCATAGTTGGCCTCCTCTATCTTCTGCTGGATGGAACCTTCATCAAGTCCGTCGAGGAAGGTTTCATAACCGGCCCCACATTCCATCACCGGAATCTGCTTACCGCTTTTTCCTACGATAACCGTGGCAGCAAGTGTAAACTTCTTACCGTCGGCATAGGGAATGTATTGAGCATCTTCCTGTAAGTACTTGCCTTTTACCAGTGTCGGAAAATCTCCTGTATATACGCCGTGTTTCGCCTTGTATTTCTCTTCAGCCTGACGTATCTGCATCAGTTTCTCCTTCACCTCTGCTTCTCTGCTAGCCATGGCTTTCTGGAAGCGGATGGGCTGGCTTACACTCAGAATACAGAGTAGCATCATGATGATGACGCATGCTCCCAAAATATAATTATTCTTTATTCTTTTTCTCATTTCAAAAAGTATTATTACTTTTGCACAGCAAATAGGTGCAGTAATTTTTCTGCAAAGATACTAAAAGTTTTCGAAATATGAACATTGAAGAGTTAAAATATCAGATATTACAGCAATTTGGCTTTCCGCCAACCCCAGAACAGGCTCAGGCGCTCGATGTTTTCGTGCAGTTTATGACGGATAGTAATCCTCATGCTGTGATGATTCTCCGGGGTAGTGCGGGTACTGGTAAGACATCGCTCTCGGGTGCTATCGTCCGTACGCTCCGTGCTGTTCGCCAGAAGGTGATGCTCCTTGCTCCTACGGGTAGGGCGGCTAAGGTCTTCTCTCTGAACAGCGGGATGCCTGCCTATACCATTCATCGCCGCATCTATCGCGAAAAGGCGTTTGCCGGAGTGGATGGACAGTTCAATCTCAATGATAATCTCTATACTGATACGCTTTTTATGGTAGATGAGGCTTCAATGATTGCCAATCTGGGATTGGGCGGAACCACCTTTGGCAGCGGCTGTCTGCTAGATGATCTGATTCATTTTGTGTATCAGGGACGTAACGACCGACTTTTGCTGATTGGCGATAAGGCACAGTTGCCTCCTGTTGGTGAGGAAGAATCACCAGCTCTTTCTGCTGCGATGCTCCAGGGGTATGGACTGTCGGTATATGAGTGCGATTTGAACGAAGTAGTCCGTCAGAGTCAGCAGTCGGGTATTCTCTTTAATGCTACCCGTATCCGCCAGATGATTACCCACGATGACATTACCCAACTGCCTAAAATCCGTTTCTCCGGTTTCTCGGATATCAGGGAGATGCCGGGTGCAGAACTCATCGAGGCTCTTGGCGACAGCTATCATCATGTAGGACTTGACGATACCATTGTGGTGACTCGTAGCAACAAGCGCGCCAACATCTTTAACCAGGGCATCCGCAACATGGTGCTTGATAGGGAAGAGGAACTGGAGAGTGGCGACATGCTGATGATTGTGAAGAACAATTATTATTGGATGGAGGAAGAAAGAAAGAAAATAAAGGAAAGGCAATTAAGTGAAGAACGAAAAGTGAAGAGTGGAAAATTTAATACTTTAGCTAATCATACAGTTCAAAGTAACGAAGTTCCAAGTCATGAGATTCCTGCTTTCCTGGCTAATGGAGATAGGGCGAAGGTGATGAAGGTGAGCCGTCGCATCGACCTCTACGGCTTTCATTTTGCCACCCTTCTGTTGAAATTCCCCGATTATGACAATTATGAACTGGAGGCTACGGTATTGCTGGATACCTTGACGAGTGAGGCTTCTGCTTTGACCCATGATCAGCAAGAGCAGCTTTTCCGTAAGATAGAGGAAGATTATCAGGATATACCACTGAAGGCAGACCGTATGAAGGCAATCCGGCAAGACCCATATTTCAATGCTCTGCAAGTGAAGTTTGCCTATGCTGTTACCTGTCATAAAGCGCAGGGTGGACAGTGGTCGCATGTCTATGTAGACCAGGGCTATATGACGGATGATATGCTTACTCCCGATTATATCCACTGGCTCTATACTGCATTTACACGAGCCACAGAGATGCTCTATCTCGTGAACTGGCCAAAGACGCAGGTAGAAGGAGAGTAATATTACTCTTCTTCTTTTGTTCAGGATTTATATGAAAAGAAAAAGTCCGGCTCTCTCTCGAAAGTCGGACTCTTAAATTTTTGAGTTATTTTTTGGGAAAAGTGGGTAGTGATGGATTCGAACCACCGAAGGCATAGCCAGCAGATTTACAGTCTGCCCCATTTGGCCACTCTGGTAACTACCCAAAAACTTTATATCTCAAAAGCGAGTGCAAAGGTAATGCTTTTATTTGATATTACCAAATTTTTTCGGCACTTTTTTCTCTTTTCCTTCAAAAAATGTTCATTTTCCCCTTGTTTTCCCAACTTCAATCCATAAAAAATAAGAGAATTCTTCACTCTTCACTATTCGTTCTTCACTTTAATAACGTGTTTTCTGCGGTGTTTTCTTGACAGCCTTCTGTGCTTGTAATGCTCATATTTCTTGATGGCAACGAATACCGTGAGGGCAAGGACTACGGCCAGCAGGAAGATAACGATGCCGCCGCCCAGATTGTCTCCCTTCACCTTCGACCACATATCCAATACTTCGGGAGTATGGTCGCCGGCATCATGAATCATGGCGCATCGGGCTACTATGCTGCTGTCTGGATACATGATAGGGTTGAGATGGACACTCCTGCCTTCCTCGCCAAAGAAGTAGGCCAGATTTACAGGTTTGGGATACGCCTCAGCATCGCTCATAGCTTCTAATACCTTCTTGCCTGCCACGCTACTCACATATCCTGTAGTCTCCATATTAGCGAGTGCCACGTCTTCCTGACAGAGATAGTTGATGAAATAGGCGGCAGCCTTCGGATTGCGGGAATATTTAGGGATTACCCAACCGTCGAACCATACATTGCTTCCTTCTTTCGGTACCTCATATCCCAGTTCTACACCCACTTTCCCGGCTTCTTCAATAGCCCAGACGGCATCACCGCTCCAGGTCATGTTGAGATAGGCTTTGCCTTTGGTCATGGTCTCCTTGCCGAAGTCGGCTTCCCATCCTTCAATGTTTGGCTTCAGAGCTTTCAGCTCTTTCTCTACTGTGGCTACAGCAGCTGGTGAATAGTCGTTCATCAGCTGTGGTACGGTCACCTTGCCTGTTTCCAGGTCTTTACGGTGTGCCCAGATGAGGGCGGTGCCATAGGAGTCGCGGTAGGAATCCTTCATCAGGAGTTTGCCCTGATATTTTCTGTTCCATAATGTTCCCCAGGTCTGTGTATCACTTATAGGTACGTGTACCTTATTATATAGAATGCCACAGGTTCCCCACATGTAAGGCACGGCATAATGGTGGGCGATGCGGCCATTGTTGGAGGTGGCATCTATCTGCTCAACAATGTATGGTGATACGTTGCTGATATAGTTGGGCGTCTTGCCGAAGGCGGTGTCGATAGGTAGGAGAAGGTCTTTGCGGAGCATGCGCTCGATGATATATTCTGACGGGCATACCACGTCGTAGTCTTCATGACCTCGCTCTATCTTGGTAAGCATCACCTCATTGATGTCGAAGGTCTGGTAGATAACTCGGATCTTCTTGCCGGTCTGCTGTTCATACCATTTCGGGAAGTTGGCAAGAACGTCTTCATCTATATAATCAGCCCAGTTGTAAACCTTCAGAATCTCCTCGCGGTTCTCTTTGTTGTAACAAGAACAGAAAAGAAAGAGAAGAGAGAAAAGTGAAGAGTGAAGAATCCAACGGCTTATCTTGCTGATGCTTCTTCTCTCATACTCACTTCTCTTTTCTCCTCTTTCTTTTTTGATATTATAAGTGTTCATAATTTTTAATACTATTGAATTCTTCACTCTTCACTCTTCGTTCTTCACTTACTTTTTCGTTTGTTGATGATAATCAGCATCACCAGTACCAGTACGAAGATGATGGTACTCAGCGGACGAAGTTCTGGTGTTAGTCCTCCCTTTCTTGCATCGGCATAGATGAATGTGGAGAGGGTTTCCAGACCTTCGTTACCTATCGTGAAGATGGTGACGGCGAAGTCATCGATACTCATCGTGATGGCAAGCATGAAACCGGAAATCATACCCGGCAATATCTCTGGGATGATGACCTTGCGAAGTGCCTGCATCGGAGAGGCGCCTAGATCGAGTGCCGCCTCATAGAGGTTCGGATTCATCTGCTTCAGTCTTGGCATCACACTCAGAATAACGTATGGCAGACAGAAGGTAATATGCGAGAGTACTACGGTAGTATACCCCTGCGGAATGCCCAGCGTGATGAAGAGCAGGAAGAGCGAGATACCGATGATGATGTCGCCGTTGAGTATCGGAATGTTGTTGACAAACTGTATGGCATTACGTGCATAGCGGTTGCGCAGGTTGTAGATGCTGATGGCTGTCAGGGTTCCGAAGAGCGTGGATACGGTTGCGGTAATCAGGGCGATGGTTACGGTATTGACCAGTGCCGCTGTGAGCGAATGGTGTGTACCTTCGGCAAAGAGATTCTTGTAGAGCTGTAGCGAGAAACCCGTCCAGTTGCCCATCACCTTCGCTTCGGTAAACGAGAAGATGATGATGATGAAGATAGGGGAGTAGAGTAGCAGCAGGAGCAACCAGAGATAGCCTTGGCAGAATACTTTCTTCATCATATCCTTACTGAATAATGACTGCATCATCTGATACCTCCTTCCTGTTTACTGCCATCACCTGCGATGAGGGTAGAGGCACCGATGAGGAAGAGCATGATGAGCGAGAGGGCTGCACCGTAGTTCCACATCGAATTGTTGATGTTCTCCTGGATGGTGGTACCGAAGAGCTTGATGTTGTTCATCGTCAGCAGTTCGGAGATAGCGAAGGTAGAGATGGTTGGCATGAATACCATCAGGATGCCACTTGCTACGCCCGGCATGGAGAGGGGCAGGATGACCTTGAAGAACTGCTGCCAAGGTGATGCTCCCAGGTCTTCGGCTGCTTCGATATAGCTGCGGTCCATCTTCTGCAGGGTGTTGTATATAGGGTAAATCATGAATGGGATGAAGTTGTAGACCATACCGAACAGGAGAGCGCCCTCACCCAGCGGAAGGTCGGCAAAATCGAAGAGGGCCACGGTGGCAAGTGTGCGCACCAGGATGTTTACCCACATCGGCAGAATGAAGAGCATGACGATGGTGTTGGCATACTTCATCCTGGTTTGTGTCAGAATATAGGCGGCCGGATAGCCCAGCAGAATGCAGAGCAGGGTGTTGAGAATGGCGATGCCTATCGAATACACAAAGGTGTTGATGGCTTCGGGGTGTGCCAGGAACTTCTGGAAGTTGTAGAGCGTCAGGGCTCCGTTCTCATCGGTAAATGCGAATACTACGATGAGAAGCAATGGCAGTACCACAAATATCGCTGCAAAGATGGCGTAAGGTATCGACCAGCTTTGTCGCGAAGAGATAAACTTGATAATGTTCAATTTATAATTGATAATTAGGAATTAATAATTTTTATTCAAACGAAATATTCTCCTGAGGAATGGTGATGGCCACATGATCACCTAAATCCCATACATCCTGTGTATCTACATAGAGCTTCTCGCCCCAGTCGGTATCTATGGTGAGATGATAGTGGTCGCCCTTGTAGAGAATGAAGCTGATGTCGCCTGTAAAGGTTCCTTCGCTCTCGTTGTCGAAGAGTTCTATCTTGTTGAAAGGTACGTTCACCCGGATGGTTTCGTTTCCGTTTTCATCGGTCTGAATCTTGTCCTTTATTTCTTCCGGAATCTCCATCTGGTATTCGCAGCCCAGGAATTCTATCGTTCCGTCGCCGTTTACCTTTGCATCGAAGGTATTGGTGATGCGCTCCTTCTTCATGATGTGAATATTGTCGGGTATCACGCTCATTCCTATCGTCTGACCTACTTCGAAATGCTTGTAGTTCTGGATGAGAAATTCATTGCCCTTCTCGGTTTCTGCCAGCATCTCGTAGTGTACTCCCTTGAAGATAGAAGAGGTTATCTTGCCCACAAACTGGGCGTGGGTGGTATCGGTGGAAACTTCTATATCCTCAGGACGTATCACGACATCCACTTCCTGGTTGCAGCCGAAGCCCTTGTCTACACAAGGCAGTTCAGTACCTGCCACATTCACCAGACAGTCGTGGACCATCGTTCCGCAGAGAATATTGCTCTCGCCGATAAAGTCGGCTACGAAAGCATTGGCTGGTTCGTTGTAGATATCGGTAGGTGTACCTATCTGCTGTATCTCTCCCTCGCTCATCACCACGATGGTATTGCTCAGGGTGAGGGCTTCTTCCTGGTCGTGGGTAACGTATACGAAGGTAATGCCCAGGCGTTCGTGCATCTGCTTCAATTCCAGCTGCATGTCTTTACGCATCTTGAGGTCGAGTGCTGCAAGCGGTTCATCCAGGAGAAGGACTTCAGGTTCGTTGACAATGGCACGGGCGATGGCGATACGCTGCTGCTGACCACCCGAAAGCGAGTTGACATCACGATATTCGTAATCACTCATGTTTACCATCTTCAGGGCACGTTTTACCTTCGGCAAAATCTCTTCCTTCGGTGTGTGCTTGAGTTTCAAACCGAAGGCAATATTGTCGTAAACGTTGAGATGAGGGAACAGAGCGTATTTCTGGAATACCGTGTTCACATTTCGCTTGTAAGGAGGAAGGTTAGTAATATCGTTGCCGGCGATGGTGATGATGCCTTCGCTGGCGGTTTCAAACCCTGCCAAAAGTCTCAATAATGTCGTTTTTCCGCATCCCGAAGGACCCAGAATGGTCATAAATTCGCCCTTTCTCACATAGAGATTGATGTTGTTGAGGGCTGTTTTCTCGCCAAATCTTTTCGACACATTCTTAATATCTATGATATGTTGTGCTGTCTTGTTCATTTTTGTTGTAAATTTGCGTGCAAAGTTACGCATTTTTCGATAAATATTGAAAGAAACAAAGAAAAAGTTGTATCTTTGCAAACGTTTTGTAGTATCTGATATACAGAACTGAATAATTATTGAATAAATATACATACATGATTGTTACAATAGAATGGATGGAGGAGTGGTTCAGGCGTTTCGACCAGGAATATTTCGGGGGAAAACTGCCTGTTCCTGAACTCGGACTTACTCATGCCAAGACTCGGTTGGGGCAACTTGCCTATAAGCGGGCCTCCAGATGGGGACGCACCAAGCTCTACGATTTCAAGCTCTCCATGTCTACTTATTATGATATGACCGACAAGCAGGCAAAGAGTGTCTTGCTCCACGAGATGATACATTACATCATTGGTTATACGGGACTGAAAGATACCTCGGCCCACGGTGTCGTATTCAAGGGGCTGATGGATAAGCTCAACAGCCAGTATGGCTGGGATATCAGAGTATCGACATCCACCAAGGGCTGGAAAGTAAGTGAAACTGTAAAAAGCAGGAAAGAGAAGAAGGGACCGCAAATTTATCTGATGCTTGCCATCGAAATGAATGATGGAAGACATTATCTCTCGAGAGTGAATCCGAGTTTTGCCCGTCGCATCGAAAATCAACTGAAGACGGTCAGGGAAGTGGTTTCTCATCAGTGGTATACTACGATGGAGAACTATTTCGAAGACTATCCGCAGGTGCGCAGCTTGAGAGGAAGGCGCATCTCGAAGGCCGATTTCGGAAAGTTGCTCAATGTGCTCACTCCCTTTCAGCTGTAATGCCAGATGAATGTATAAGAAAAAGAATAACCAAAACTCATTAAAGATATAAAATGAAAGAAACCTGGAAAATGATAGCCCTGCTGGCAATAGCCATTGGAGGACTGCTGGCTTATGCCTTTATTCCAGAGCAAGTGGCTGAAAACATTCCGCTGAAACAGATTGGAATGGATGCGCTCACCAGTAAAAGCGAGGCAGAGCTTGCTGAAGAGGAAAAGGCTGACAGCATGATAAAGGAACCCGTGGATACGGCGGCGCAGCGAGTACTGATTTTCGGCGACTCGATGTCGGAATATCTCGGTCTGCGACTGGCTGACTATGCCAACAAGAACGGTCATAAACTCACCTGTATTACCTGGGTGAGTTCGGGCACCAGAAACTGGGCTGCTACCGATACCCTGCAGCATTATATCCAACGTATTAAACCTACCCATGTCTTTGTATGTCTGGGCAGCAACGAACTGTATACGTCTGATATGAAGGGATGTGAAAAACGCATCCGTGCCATCCTGAGCAAGATTGGTAATATTCCGACGATATGGATCGGTCCGCCAAACTGGTGTGAGGATAATGGATATAACAAACTCCTCCGTGAGGTGATGGGACCACGAGGCTATTATCCTAGTTACAAACTTACCTTCGAACGCCAGAAAGACGGCCGGCATCCGACTATGGCTTCATCTGCCATGTGGATGGATAAGATTGTAGAGTGGATGAATAGCGGTCATTGTGTGCATCCGTTCCGTTTGGAAATGCCGGATAAGCGTGACCGCAGATACAGACAGATTACCATCTTGCCTCCTGGAACCAAACACAGGGCTGACAGTACGGCTGTGAAGAAGGATTCTCTTTCTAGGCCTGTAGAGGGAACTGTGCCTGAAACCACAGAAAGTCCTGCTGCAACCAAGGAACCTGCAACTGCAGGAAAAACGTCTCCGGCTGCTGCTGACAAGACGGTTCCAGCGGTAAAGCATGTAAACCATAAAGACTCCGTATAAGAAAGAGTTCAATAAATAATATCTTCAGAAAAGACAAATGAATTATTCAACATTCGAAATATGTGCCTTGTGGCATTGGATAGAGCGGCTGTTTGTTTATCAGGCAGATTCTCCGCTGATGATGGGCAGCATTCCGTTTGCGCTGCTCTTCATCTTCTTCCTTGCCATTTATACCCTGCTCAAGAGCTATTCGCGCACAGCCATGATGATGTATGTCATCTGCTTCAGCCTTTTCTTTGCCTATAAGGTGAACGGAATGGTGATGTGGATGCTGCCGCTTACGGCTTGCATCAATTATGCCGTAACCCAGGAAATGAGACTGCATGAGGGAAAGGCACGCAAGGCGCTGCTCACCTTCGTGGTGCTTGTAGACCTGGCTCTGCTGTGCTATTTCAAATATACCAATTTCATCATTGGCGATGTAGTCAACGAGATGTTCAGCACCAACTTCTCCCTGCAGTCTATCGCTCTGCCTGTAGGTATCTCGTTCTATACCTTCCAGGCTATCAGCTATGCGGTAGATACCTATAAGCGCAAGTTTGATATGGAGGTAACGCTCCTGGAGTATTGCTTCTATCTCACCTTCTTTCCGCTGCTGATGGCGGGTCCTATCACCCGTGCCGCCAATCTGATACCCAGACTGAAACGAAACGAACAGGCTTCCAGCAGAATGCTGTGGACGGGACTCTTCCTCATCATGTTGGGACTGGTCAAGAAGAATATGCTGAGCGATTATATTGCACAGTTCAACAACTGGGTGTTTGATGCGCCGCAAACCTTCTCGGGGTTCGAGAATCTGGCAGCGTTCTTCGGCTATCCTGTCCAGATTTTCCTCGATTTCTCGGGATACAGCGATATGAGTATCGGTGTGGCAGCCATTCTGGGTTTCTATCTGCCCGACAACTTCTATTTCCCTTACCGTTCACTCTCGGTTACCGAGTTCTGGCGTCGCTGGCACATCTCGCTTTCCTTCTGGTTCCGCGATTATGTGTATATTCCGCTGGGCGGAAACCGGAAGGGAAAGGTGCGCATGTATTTCAACAACTTCCTCACCATGCTGGTGGCAGGCTTATGGCATGGCTCTTCCTGGATGTTCGTCATCTGGGGTGCTCTCCATGGTTTCGGACTTGTGGTGCATAAGTTCTTCAGCCGTCAGTTGGGCATAAGCATTCCCCGTACGATGGCTGGCAATTCCCTCAGCTGGCTCATCACCTATTTATATATATGCTTTGCTTGGTCTTTCTTCCGTGCCAAGGATTTGGGTGTGTTGGGGAAGATGTATGATAAGGTGGCAAATGATTTCAGTGTCGATTATCTGGTGCCTTTCTTCCATGCCCGTCCTGCCTGGACGCTTTGCATCATCGGTGTCATGCTGAGCTATCTCTTTACCGAGCGCCAGTATCACCGTCTTCAGGCGCGGTTCATCCTCCTGCCTTGGGTGGCTAAACTGCTGCTCTTCATCATCTGTCTGCAGATGGTAGTTGAGGTTTCTCAGGAGAGTGTGCAGCCGTTCATTTATTATCAGTTCTAGTCTTTTATGGTTAATTTTCTGTAATAAAATCTTGCTTTATGGACTTGATACTGGAAAATGATGTAATTTTGTAGGTTGAAGTATATATATTTGAAGTAACAGACATAAACAGAAAAATTGTATGAAGAAACTATTATTCTTTTTGCTCCTGATGACGGCTGTCGTCGGTAGAGCACAGACATCGCTTGACTTACTGCCTGTAGGCACCGAGGCTCCCGATTTTACGATTACTGACAGTAAGACGGGGAAGAAAATCTTCCAGCTCTCAGATAAGAAGACTCAGAAGGATAAAGACGGAAAGACGGTTCCAGGTGTCTGGACCATGCTCGATTTCTGGGCTTCCTGGTGTCCAGACTGCAGAAGAGACATGCCGATGGTGAAGGCTATCTATGACAAATACAATACCAAGATCCAGGTAGTGGGTGTTTCTTTTGATACCGACGAGGCGAAGATGAAGAAATATCTGGGCGATAATCAGTATACCTGGTTGCAATACTGTGAGTTTAAGAAATGGAAGGAAACTAAGATTTCCAAGGATTATCACATCTCATGGATTCCTACCTCTTATCTGATCAATCCGGAAGGTAAGGTTGCATTCTCTACCGTGAAGGCGGAGGAGATGATGAAGAAACTGGATTCGCTCGACCAGGCAGGAGCATTGAAACCTGCTCAGGTGCAGACTGCTCTCAAGAAGGTGTATAATGAAAGGATCGATCCGATGGCTCAGATTGATGAGGCTTTGGCTAAAGCCAAGAAGAATGGCAAGTTTGTTATCTGTCAGGTAGGTGGTAACTGGTGCCCATGGTGCTTGAAGTTTGCCGATTTTGTAGAGAAAAATGCTGCGGTCAACAAGATGGTGAATGATCATTTTGAATATATTCATGTGAACTACAATCGCAGAAAAACTGCCGGTGATGCGGCGGTGAAGAAGGCTGAGCAGCTGATGAAACGACTGAACAATCCTCAGCGTTTCGGATTCCCGGTCTTTGTGGTGCTCGATGAAACCGGAAAGGTTCTCCATATCCAGGATTCCAGTTTTCTGGAAGAGGGGAAGGGATATAACGAAGAAAAGGTGCTCAGATTCCTGAAGAGCTGGACACCTCAGGCAGTAAAAGGATAAAGAAAGAGGGTGTGTCATTAACTTATGACACACCCTTTAATCTGAAAAAGCGTAAGGCCTACTACCAGTAGTGCCGTACGCTTTATCTTCAACTTTACTGAATGAAAGCTGGTCTGTTTCATATTGTAATTTTATGCATTACAAACCTCTTGCTTTCAGAAATCCGGAAGCATCTGGCTTCTCCATACCAGTAAAGTCGGTAAACATTTCCATCTGGTCCTTGGTGTTGCCACGGCTCAGAATCTTATCGCGGAATGCCTGACCAACGGCTGGATCTAAGGCACCATGCTTTGCAAAGTAGTCGGCGATGTTCACAGCCTGCACCTCTGTCCAGAGATAGCTGTAATAGCCTGCAGCATAACCGCCGCCCCATACGTGGTTGAAGTATGATGTGCTGTAGCGAGGAGGAATCTGGGTGTTGAGCAAACCGATGTTGTGGAGCTCTTCCTTCTCGAAGGCACCTGCCATATAAGGTGAAGGCACCTCTTCTTCGCTAATCTTGTGCCAGGCAAGGTCAAGACAGGTTGCAGCCAGATTCTCGCCCAATGAATAGGCAGTCTGGAAGCTGATGCTCTTCAGCATGCGTTCTTTCAGATCGGCTGGCATCGCAGCACCGGTCTCGGTATGACGGGCGTAATGGTCGAATATTTCCGGAATAGAAGCAAACGATTCGTTAAACTGGGATGGCATCTCTACGAAATCGCGAGCAACGGCTGTTCCTGAAAGGGTATTGTACTTGCAGTTGGAAAGGATTCCGTGAAGCGCATGACCGAACTCATGGAACAGGGTAGTAACCTCATCCCATGTGATGAGAGATGGCTGACCCTCCGGTGCCTTGGCGTTGTTGCATACATTATATATGATAGGCAACTGGCCGCGCTGCTTGCTCTGTTTGGCAAAGGCGCTCATCCATGCACCGCCACGCTTGGTAGGACGGCGGAAGTAATCGCTGTAGAAGAGGGCGATTGGCTTGCCGTTCTTATCGCTTACCTCGAATACCTTCATGTCAGGGTGATAGGTTGGGATATCCTTGCGCTGCTTGAAGTTCAGTCCGTATACACGATGGGCGGCATAGAACACACCATTCACCTGTACGCTGTCGATGTTGAAGTATGGCTTGATCTCATCATCGGTAATGTTGAGCATCTCCTTCTTCATCTTCGCAGAATAATAGAATCGGTCGTATGGCTGCAGCTTGAAGTCCTTGCCTTCAGTCTTCTGTGCATACGCTTCTATCGCCTTGGTTTCAGCATCAGCCTTAGGAGCATATTCCTTGATGAGCTGCTTCAGGAAATCATCCACATTCTTGCTGTTCTTAGCCATCGTCTTTTCGAGCGAATAGTCGGCATAGTTGTCATATCCCATCAGCTTGCCCTTCTCGGCACGCAACTTGGCAATCTCGGTTACGATAGGGAAGGTGTTGAAATCAGGATTGGTTCCGTCGGCACGGTGGATGCTTGCCATATACACCTTCTTGCGCAGTTCGCGGTTCTGGAGATTGGTGAGGATAGGCTGCTGGGTGGTGTTGATGATGACGATGCAGTAAGGCGCCTTGCCTCCGCGGCTCTCTGCATCTTTCTTGCATTGTGCAATGTCTGCATCGCTCAATCCGGCGAGTTCTTCCTTGCTGTTCACCCAAACCACGGTGTTGTTGGTAGCGGCAGGAAGAAGGTTGCCCCATTCCTGCTGTAACTCAGAGATGCGGGAGTTAATCTGCTTCATGCGCTCCATCTTCTCGGCAGAAAGGAGGGCACCTGAACGTACAAAACTCTTATAGATAACCTCAGTAAGGCGCTTGTCTTCGCCCTTGAGTTTCTTATATTCATTATCGTAAACATACTTGATGCGCTCGAAGAGTTTCTTGTTGAACGAAATCTCATTGTCGAGCTCGGTCAGCAATGGGGTAGCCTTCTTTTCGGTTTCGGCGATTCCCGGAGTTTTGTGGGCACTGGTGAGACCGAAGAAGATGTTAGTCACCTTTTCGAGCAGCGCACCGCTCTCCTCATAGGCGAGGATGGTGTTCTGGAAGTTAGGCTTCTTCTTGTTGTTTACAATCTTCTGGATGTTGGCACGCTGCTCCCTGATAGCCGCTTCGATGGCTGGCAGGTAGTCGCTCTCCTGAATCTTGCTGAAGTCAGGAGCACCGAATGGAAGACTGCTCTTTGTTAAAAGAGGATTCTGACGGTTACCGCCCGCAGCCTGTGCGAACGATGAGGCTGGCATCTGCAGGAGTGTTGCGGCCAAGCCCAGGGTAAGGAAAGTCTTGTTAAGTTTCATCATGTTTCTTTGTTTATTTGAAATCTTCTGCAAAGATAATCATTTATTTCGGATTATCGCATTTTTATTCATATTTCTTATGGAAAATCAGCAGACAGATGGCTCCTGCCAATGCCATCGGCACACCGATAAGGGCAGGGAAGTTGTATCCTAATCCCATTGCAACAGGAATACCACCGAGGAAAGCTCCCATGGCGTTACCCAGATTGAAGGCGCCCTGAATGCAGCAGCCGCCCAGCATTTCGCCACCCTTGGCATGCTTCACGATGAGGAACTGCTCAGGCGATCCGATGCCGAAAAGACAGGCGCAGCAGATGAACATCAGCACCACAGATACCCAGCCGATAGGGGCGAGGAAGAAGGTGAGCAGAAGTGCAGCCGCTGCCAGAAACTGGAGATAACAGGTAAAGCGACCCGGCTTGAAGCGGTCGGCAAGCAAGGCACTCACCTGATTGCCTACCACCATTCCACCGCCTGCAAGAATCATCAGCAGAGAGATGCTGGCTGCGCTGAATCCGCCTTCCATCTGAAGCAGGGGAGAGATGTAGCTGAACCAGCAGAGAATGCCGCCATTGCCCAGGAAGGTGGCGGCGATGATGAGCCACGGAGCCTTGCTGCGGAGGAAGTGGAACTGTGCCTTCATACCGTTGTTTGGCAGCGCTTCTACATCTGGAACCCATCTGTGAATCATGTATAAGGTGATGAGTCCGAGCACGATACAGCTGACAAAAGGTACTCGCCAGCTGAACATGTGACTTAGGAAGGTTCCCACCGGCACACCCAGCAGGTTGGCCACCGGCATACCTGCGCACATCATAGCCACCGCCTTGGTTCCCTTTCCCTCCTTTGCCATCTTCACTGCCACGATGGTAGCCGTTCCGAAGTAGGCACCATGAGGCAAACCCTGAATGAATCGGGCACAGAGCAACAGCCAATAAGTTGGGGCTACGGATGCGATGATGGCTCCGATGGTGATGATGGAAGCCAGGAATATCAATATCTTCTTGGGGCGATACTTGTGCATGAGTATCAGCGAGAAGGCTCCGGCGCATACGCCCAGTGCATAGATGGAGATGAGGTGGCCTGCCTCTGGAATGGATACGTTCATGTTGTGGGCAACATCGGTAATGATGCCCTCGATGATAAACTCTGTCATGCCCAGGGTGAATGTACCCAAAGCGAGTGCAAAAAGTCCTTTTTTCATTTGTTTTGTAATCTCTATATTATCCTAAAAGAAAGTTTCTCCCTTAATTTTATGTCTTTGTAAGACAATAGTTTCAGAAAATCGTGTGCAAAGTTACTCATATTCCCTTTATCCTGCAAGTTTTCTCGCTGGAATATAGTAAAGATTAACAGAAAGTGTGGGGTGATTTTTTTCCTCTGATTTATTGCCACTATTGCCACTCCAAATATAACTGTCTGATAGTTATTAATTTAAGCGTGGCAATAAGGGCTTTTCTTATTGCCACCTGTTGCCACCTATTGCCACTTTAGGGGTAAAAACGGGGATTTCCCAGCGAAAAACACGAGATTATTGATGAAAAGATATAAAAAAAAAGGGAAAATAATCAAAAAGAGATGAAAAAGTCTACTATTTCAGCATAAAATGATTGATAATATCTACTTTTCCAGTTTATAAAGTAAAAAAATGGCTACTGAAATCTGGAAAAGTCAGTCTGCTTTTATCAGGAAAAGTCAGCTGGTATCGGAAAAGTCAACGCAACGTTTTGCCCAGCTTTGCCCAACGCCTTGGGCATTGATGCCCAAGGTAGTCGGTTATTTGTGCCCATCGTATCGGTCATTCGTACCCATCGTATCGGTCGCGCGTACCCATGTTCAAGGTCATCCGTGCTCATGTTCGCGGGCACTATTTCAGTATGTGGTTTAACGATTTTAGTTGCCCACTTTTAGTTTTATTTGTAAGACGAGTTGATTCCGTTAAAACTTATTTATAATTCACGTTGACTTTCCTGAAACTTAGTCATATTTTTAGTTGACTACCTTAATAGATGGCCTGTGGTTTCATCTATTCTATATACATGTTCTCCATTCTCAAGCCTTTGCTGTTCTATATTGATGTGCCTCCGTCTGTTCTCGAAAGTGGATTGGGGTGTTGATAGATATGGGAAGGGGTGCTGGAAGAACCGGAATAAGTTGTTGGAAGATATAGGATAAGTTGTTGGAAGATATAGTATCTGTCGTTGGGGAATATACTATCGTGAACCGCACAACAGCTGTTGTGCGCTTGCATATCAGCTGCTGTGCGAATGTCCATCAGCTGTTGTGCGCTCGTCATCCACCTGTTGTGCGGTAAGTTTTACATACAGAAATGCGTCTGTATTTAGCGGACGCATTTCTGTTTTTACATATCCTCCATCGACAATCCTTGGTATCCGATATCGAATTTCTTGAATTTTCCTGTAGCCTGGAAGAAATGCTCGGCTTTATCTTTTAAAATGCCGAGATTTATATCCTTAGCTTGGCGTTTTACCTCATAAAAAATAACCTTCTGCTCCAGTTCATCGGCAGCGATAATATCGATTTCATTCTCTCCCTTTCTGTCCCACCAGGAGGCTATCTGGGTATATTCTTCGCTCTCTATCATCTTGGCAATAAAATATCTTTCCAGAACCTTGCCGGTGTATGTGGTGTAGCTCTTATCCATGACCATTTTTAGTTTTTTATTGGCGCCAACCTCTATCATGTATCCATATTTGTAGATGTAGCGAAACCAGACGCGAAGGAAGTTGTCTTCTATCTGATAGCGAATGTTGCGATTGGTCTTTTGGAACATCGGTATATAACGGGAGATCAGGCTATAGTCGTTCTCCAGTTTGGTGAGATAGCCCGAAAGTTCTATTTTCATGATGCTTTCTATTTCACCTCGAGTTGTGTAGCCTGAAGCGATAAGTTGCAGTATCTCGAAATAGCGGGCATAGTCTTTGCCAAATTCTTCTATCAGCATATTTTTTCCTTCGTAGATGAAATAAGAGTTTTTTGCAATAAACCGCTCTGTCATCTGTTCCTTGGTCGTGGCTCCTGCATCCATCATCATTTCTACATATTCTGCTACTCCGCCTGTATAACTGTAGAGAGCCAGTAGGTCATCATTGGTATAGGCAGAATTATATGTAGAGAGAATTTCCTTAATGACAGAAGGGGGAAATGGAGTGACTTTTATTTCTCCAGTCTGCCTACCATAAAGAGGTTGCTTGTTATTTTTAAAGATGATGTTCATAAGTGAATAAACAGAACCGCAGACCACAAGATTAATATGAGCTTCCTGTTTGTTAAGGTCCCATATCTTTTGCATATCTGAAAAGATTGATGGATTAACCCGCTTGAAATCCTGAAACTCATCAATGATGAGAGTGATAGGGCGAATCTTGGATAGTTGAAGCAGATATTTAAAAATGTCAGCAAAGCGTGTTACTTCACCGAGAATAGGAAGCTGAAGTTTGCTCGTCATCTCTTCGATAAAATCTCTGCAGAGTTCTGCTTCTGATTTTCTTGCAACAAAGAAATACAGCATATCCTGAACATCCTCGTATGCTTTTATCAATAAGGATGTCTTACCGCTACGTCGGCGTCCGGTTACGATTGTAAAACGGGCCGTTTGCAAAGATAGATTTCTTATCTCTTGCAATTCTTTTATTTCGTTTTGTCTTCCAAAGAACTTCATATTTCTATAATTATACAGTTTCTTTTTGATGTTATTTTTCGAAACCGCTGTTTCGGAAATAGCGGTTTCGAATGCAAAGGTAATAAAAATGCCTGAATGTCAGCATGTTTGTTTGCTAATTTAAGTTTTTTTATTTGTTTGTGTGCTTCTTGCTTTTCCGAAATGGCGGTTTCGAAAGTAAAAATGATGGAGCTGCCAGAATTGAGGTCATATTCTTTTCTGGGCAGTATGCATATTGTATTTCATCTGCAATTTAATCTTCCCTCTTCATCTTTTCTTCTCCCTATGTCAGTTTTTGTCGCCACCGGATTGTAGTTTTGCAGCAGAATTGACAATAACTCTATATAATAAGGTATGAATGCAGAAAGAAGAGGGGTTGGGAGTCCCTGAAAATAAAATATAAGAGGAATCCATAAGATTTCTTGTTAAAAGTTTGGTGGTTCATCAGATTTTTACTAAATTTGCCATTGGATTAGTGACAGGGCAGGGTAAAGTCCTCGCTTGAAGTCGCTATGATGCAGAGAAACAAGATAATCTTGTGGACACGAGCAAACTATTCAGTTCTGTAGGTTGAAATCTGGTAAATTGAAACGTAGAAAGAACGAGAATTTGTTTGAGCGAGTCTACACCGTCATATGGTGTGGATTCCTCTTTCGCATTTTCTTTTCTACGGGTTTTACCAGAGCCTAACTTACAAGGAAGTGAAGAAAGTAGGGGTTCGCACCATCTTTTTTCATTTATGAACCATTATGGACTTGTTTGGTTCGCAGATTTTTCCTAACTTTGCCCCTTGAAAGTAAATGATTTACTGCACTCGGCAATTTGAAAGCAATCTTTCATTGCGCTCGTTTGCATAATCTTTGCAAAATGAAGTAACAACTAGCTGTTTCGGCAGAAAAGCAGGAACAGTTATATATATGAACTTTAAAAACTGAATGATTATGAGCAAGGTATTTCAAGTAAAGCCTAAGCGCCTTAAACGCTCTAACGGTACCGTCCTCACTCCCGATATGGTAGTGACAGTAACAACCATGCAGCACACCGCCACCCCTTTTTACAATGGAGCCAAGGAGGTGCAAGAAGCCTACATGCGCCTCTATGCTTTCGACTATAAGAAAGCATGCTGCAATCAGAATGATTTTGAATTTAAAAAGTTGGACTAAAAATATATAGTGTTTTTCTGAAAAATAAAACAATTGTCATGGAAGATAATCACATATATACAGAATTCATGTCAAACAAACAGTTATTTAAACCGTTTGTTTCATGGCCCGATTGTGTACATTTGGGATTGAACAATGTAGATGCTATTTCGAATAAACTTCTTAATGAGATTACATTGAGAAGAGGTGAACATCTGTTATGGGTATCGCGTCATAAAGCTAATTGGAAGGCGAAAGACGATGATGAGAAAACTCCTTCAGGTTGTATCATCACAGATCAACGCATTTGCTATTTCAATTTAAATGATAAGAAAAAAAGTTTTAGTGTAGAATGGAGTGAGGTTGCAGCTATAAAGCACATGATGAATAGTTTCTACATCCAAAAGTCATCAGGAACAACATCCTATGACTTGAAGATTAGCGACTACGCATTGTTGGACAGAAAAGTTGAAAACTCAAGCCCTATTGTTACGTTCTTATCTGGTATAGCAGGTAATACATCTAATGGAAATTACGCAACTAAAAAAAAATCTTCAAATGTAGAATTGTCTAATAGTGAGAAGCAAGTAGCCCAAGAAAAATTAATTTCCGGATTTGAAGAACAACTTAAGCAATTATCCAACAGAGATGAACGAGTCGTTCAGAATAACGAGGAACCAAAAGAGAATAAAGTAGTTAGAAGATCTTTTTTATAATATAAAAATGGAACATATTGAATTTTTAAAAGAAGTGGCTCAGGAACTTGGCCAGCAAAATATCTTGAATAGTTTAAATGCTATTCAGGAACGAGCATCTCAGCAAAATGCAAATTTGTTGATACCATTGGTAGGTGAGTTCAGTTCTGGTAAGACAACGTTATTGAACGCTCTTACAGATAGCAAAAAACTTGAAACAGCAACAAAACCGACAACTGCCACAATTTATGAAATCCATTTTGGATGTAATAAGTGTGAGGCAAATGTTGTCCTGTCAGATGGACAAGTCGCTCATTTTGATGATTTGGGAGAACTTAAAAATGACCAGCTTTCAGATGCACAAATTGTGACTGTATTCGATACATCAACGAAAGTTCCATCATCAACCATTTTGGTTGATACTCCGGGATTGTCTTCTCCTGTTGTTAAACATCGTCAGGTGTTGGTTGATTTTTTGCCGTCTGCCGATGCCATTTTGTTGGTAGTTGATATTAATCAGCAGGTTACCCGTTCGTTGACAGACTTCATTGATATGATAAAGTTGTCAAAGCGTCCTGTTTATATTGTATTGACAAAGTCTGATACAAAGTCTGTATCTGAGATAGAGGCTGCAAAGCAGTATATTGCAGATAACTGTAAGTTGCCTGTACAACAAGTGGTTGTTGTCAGTGCTGCCAAAGACAATATTTCGGAATTGTATGCTCTTTTAGAGACAATACAAAAGTCAAAGAATGAGATTTTAGCAAAAGTTGACGGTCAGCGTATCAAGGATTTAGCTCAAATACTTGTAAATCGCGTAGATGAGATGTTGACGGCATCTTCTTCGGACGAGAATCTTGACATGGAGATTAGACGTCAGCAACTTGATTTGGATAAAATCAAGAGAAATATCAATAGATTGATAGATTCTATGGCAAGTGATATTAGTGAGGATGGATCTAAGATATCACGCAGGTTTGAAGATTCTATGTATGAAAAGTTAGGTGCTCTTGTTGCTGGTGGTAGTGCAAATATGGACAATGATGCTCTTTCTGTTATAAATAATACCGCTTCATTGCTGTTGTCGGAATATAAGAATAACATTATGGGCATTTTGAAGTCAAAGGTTCAAAGCGCACAAGGATCAGAAAGCGAAATTCCTGTTGAGTCATTAATGTCTATAGATCTGTCAGAAATTCAAATTTCAGGACTGAATTATAATCTTGATTTGAATTCTATGGGGCATGAGTATGACGGTATAATCAAAACTGGTGTTATTGCAGTTGCTGCAGTTGCTACCGTTGCAGCAGCTGTTGCTACAGCAGGAGCTGCAGGAGCAGCTGCGGGTGCAGCAGGAACAGCAGGAACAGCGGGTGCTGCTGCGGGTACAGCGGGAACTGCTGGCGCAGCAGGTACTGTAGCAACAACAGTTGCCGCATCTAAGGCTGTAGATATTATAGATACTGCAACCGATGTTGGTAGTATCATATATACACGCAAGATGATGAAACGTATTGCCAAGACAGAGGAGTTTGCTGGTAAAGCTGTTGATAAGTATAATAAGATAGAGAAGGCAGATGAGAAAGGTATTCTTTCTTCTATGGTTGGCTTTGCCACGGAGAGATTGCTTTCTAAGCCACAACGTGTAAGAGCTGTCAGAAATTATGTTGACGGTACTTTGGCGCCTGAATTCAAGTCTCAAATGGAGAACCTGAGTCAGAGTGTAGTAAACATGGTTAGAGGTGGTTTGCAGAATGATGCATCCGAAATGATAGCACAGAAGACTGCAATGTTGAATGAACTTAAAGAGCAATGTTCGGAGCATAAGGCTGAGTTTGCTCGTAGAAAAGAAACTCTGAAGCAATACAAAGAAAAATTATCAACAATTTAATAATATGGATATGATAGAAATTTTAGGTGCATTGGTTGTCGGTGGTGTTACTGGCGCTATTGCAAAAGACAAACTTATAGGTAATCCACAGTTGCAAGCTAAGATTCGTGAGCTTGAGGGTATTTACAAAGAAAACAATAACCTACGTGAAGACAAAAAGAAGCTCTCACGACAGATTGAAGACTTACTCTCTGAACTGAAAAAGTTACGTCAGACCTCACAAGATAAAGAGGATGACAGAGACGATATGGAAGACGACTTGATGAAGGCTCGCATGGAACTTAAGAAGTTAAAGAGAGAGAATGAAGAGTTGTCGCGTTCTCTTAAAGAGCATAAGCAAGCTTGTGATTCTTATGAGATTGAAATCAAAAACTTGAAAGAAAAATTAGGTTGATTATGACAGAGTGGATAGTCTTATTAGTGGGCATCATTATAGCTCTCGCTATTGGTTTCTTTTTGGGACGACAGAAAGGAACTACTGCCACAGTGGAGGATGATACCAAAAATCTTGAAGAGGAGAACAAACAGCTGAAGGATAAATATTCGGCTGTTTGTTCGAAGTTGAAGGATGCGGAAGCAGGTCTTGAAAATGTTCAAAAGGCTAAGGATATAGAGTCTAAGTACAAGGAACTTTTGAGCGATGCAAAAGCAGAATGCAAGAAACTTGATGAACAGCTTAAGAATGCGATAAGTGGCAATTGCGATGAAACAGTTAAAGCTCAACTTGATGAGGTTGTAAAACTTAAGAAACGTATTACAGACCTTGAGGATGAGATTGAAGACAATGAGGATGATATTGACAACTACAAGAAAAAGTTGAAGAAGAAGGATTCTGAATTGTCTGAATTGCAGGAAAACTATGATAAGGAATGCAAGGCTTCAAAGCAGATGAGCGAGGAGCTTGGGCTGGTCAAGAGAGAATTGGATGAGAAAACCGAAGAACTTAAATTAAAGATGGGGTCTTTGGAATTTATTCAAGAGATTCTTTCCGCTCAGCAGACAAAAGCTGATAGTTCTGTACAGCTGTATAAGAATATAAACTTCTTAGAATCAGTTATACGTGGTCAGGTTCTTGATTGCTATGAGATGGCATGGGAGGAAAAAGGTATACATGTTGGATCTTCCGATTACAATAAAAAGAAAGAGGTTTTAATGTCAGGTTTCTACCATTGGGCTGCTATGAAGAAAAAACATTGGCTTGATGGTAAGACTACGATTGCCTTTGTTGGTGAGTTCTCTGCAGGTAAAACTTCTATCGTGAATAGAATTCTTTCGCAAGACGATAAGACAATACCGCTATTGCCTGTTAGCACAAAAGCAACGACTGCTATTCCTACATATATTGCAGGCGGTGTATCAACTGCTTATCGCTTTGTTACTCCTGATAATGTTGAGAAGAATTTGTCTGAATCCACATTTAAGAAAGTGTCAAAGGAGGTTCTTGATCAAGTTAAGGGAGTATCTTCGCTGATAAAGTACTTTGTGATGACTTATAAGAATCCTAACCTTAATGGGTTGAGTATATTGGATACTCCTGGCTTTAATTCTAACGATAGTGAGGATAAGGAGCGTACCATTGAGGTTATTAATGAATGTGATGCTTTGTTCTGGGTTTTCGATGTTAATGCAGGAACTGTGAATCGCAGCTCTATATCACTAATCAAGGAAAAGCTGAACAAGCCTTTGTACGTAGTAATTAATAAGGTGGATACTAAGCCAAAGTCGGAGGTTGATAAAGTAGAAGCTCTGATAAGCAAGACATTGAAGGATGCTGGCTTAAAAGTGGAACAGTATATCCGCTTCTCGGCAAAGGCTCCTTTGGAGGATATAATGGCACCAATCAAGTCTGTTGGTTCTACATCTGAAAGTGACACTTTTGTAGATGATGTTCAAAACGATTTGGTAGGTTTGTTAAATAAATACGAAAGTACAGTTCAAGATGCTTCTCGCGAATATGACGGGCATACAAAAGCTTACAATAAGCAGTTTGAAAACGTGAATAGGTGTCTCTCTGCCATATGCGATAATTGTGTTGAAGCTGCAGATATTCCGCAATGGACAGAGCATCTTTTCTCTAAAGATCGATATGAAATGTCTGGAGACGAAGGCGAACGACTTATTGGTATTTTGTCGGATATTGCAGGTGAACAAACGGACGATTTGATCTCGGCTTTTCAGGCTTTGCAGGAAATGCAAAGCGAAATGGATAAAGCGCATGCTTGCTTAATTGAAAGCAAGAAGCAGTTTGTTCAAGTGCAAAAATGTCTTGAATCTTATAATAACGAAACTAAAAAGTTTAAGTAAACATGGAACAGAACCTTTTTGAAGAATTTCAAAATAAGAAGAATAAATTAAAGTCCTTGGCATTGAAAGCCAAGGACTTTGGTTGGATTGATGAGAATCGTTGTAAAGAACTTATCGATAAATTAGAAAAAGACATCTTGACGATCGGTGTTATCGGTCAGATGAAGTGTGGTAAATCTACGTTCCTAAATTCTTTTGTCTTTGAGGATACGGTATTACCAGCTGCTACAACTCCTATGACTGCAGCTCTGTCTGTGATAACATACGGAGAACAGAAGAAGGTGGTTGCTGAGTTCTATACCAATGATGAATGGGAAGAGCAGAAGGCTCAAGCTGCTCGTTCGTTGGATGATGTAGCTGGGGATACTATGGCTGAATCCAAAATAAAGGCAGCAAAAGAACTTGTATCTAAAGCTTCAAGACTTGGCTCTAATCTAAGAGATTATTTGGGCAAGACAAAAGAAGATTCTTTCGATAATATAATAGAGTATGTAGGAGCAGATGGTAAATATGTTTCTATCACTAAATCAGTAAAGATTTACTATCCTAAAGAATATCTCAAGGGAGTTGAAATTGTGGATACTCCGGGATTCAATGACCCTATTGTTTCTCGTGAAGAGCGTACTAAAGAATTCCTCAAAAAGGCAGATGTCGTATTGATGATGCTTTATGCCGGTCGTCCGTTTGATGCAACCGACAGGGATATTATCTTCAAGAATGTTAGTCAATGTGGCATTGGTAAGGTGCTCATTGGTATAAACAAGTATGATATACCGTATTGTAGCGATGTAAATCCTGAGGATGAAGAGCAAATCAAGGATTATGTAAAGTCTGAGATTGCTAAGGCATGTCGTGAGTCAAATGACAATACGTTGTCTGATATTCTGAGTGAGGCAGAACCTATTCCTTTGTCGGCAGAAATGGCTTTGTTGTCAGAGTTGCCAATGTCAAAAGTGAACTCTGAAGAAGCTTTGAGTTTTGCATGGAATCGTCATTGCTCGAATTTCGGTATAGGTTCACAGCCGGAAATGCGTAAGTGGAGCCATATAGATAATTTGGTCAACGCGATTCGTAATTTGATAGATAAAGAAAAGAGTCAAATACTGTTTGCCAAGCCATTGAATGCTATATATGCAGCAGGAGGAAAGCTTAAGATGGATAATGAGAATGCTCTCAATCAGAAAAAGGCAGAAATAACAATGCTGCAAAGTCCTGATGATGATTTGGAGGAAAGAGAGTACAATCTGTCAAAGGCTTGTAGACGTTTAGAGAAAAAACTGGGCTTTCTTGAAGATTCTTTGAATGGTGACGTAAGAACTCTGGTGAAAAATGGTGAAGACATTCTTGAGGACTTGGTGGATTCAGCTTGCAACAAAATGGAAAATGTTGTAGAGACAGATTTTGGTCTTTTCACTAAACCGGAATCGTTACAACCTAAATTCGATAAGATATATTCGAATTTGGTTAATCGTGACGTGAAGAGAAAGATGAAGAATCTCCAAGAAGAAGGACGTCGTAAGTTTACGTCGTCAATTCAAGACTTCTTTACCGATGCAGAAGATATTTTATTAAAGTATCTTCCTGACATTGATACCCAAGATTTCATCAAAGATTTACAAGGAAAGATTAAGCTTGATATGGAAAATGTTTCTTTGTTCAGTAAAGATGGTGAGGACGTGACAGATGCAGATTGGTTGGATATTATTGGTGGTTTTCTTGATGAATTCTTTAATCGTCTAAGTTTTGGTCTTGTTGGTGCGATAGAAAGAGCATTTACACATAACTCAACCAAGATAGACTTGTTGAATTTTATTAATAGCAAACGTGACAGTTTTGATTGTGGAGATTTATTGCAAGGTGTTTTTGCTAATAAGGATAAAGTCATCAATACTATAAGGCAAAAACTAATTGAAGGTATGTTAAATCCTCTCCAAAAAAAGGTGGAAGAAATCCGAAACGATAAAGCAAACAAGGAGGCTAAATTGGAGGAAGCCAAGGCTACCTTAGATGGTTTGCTTGAGAAGAAGACGATACTGGAAGTACAGTTGGAAGAGGTTGCCTCTTTAAAGAATGCAATCTAATGTTCTTAGGTAAAGTGGGTATGGCTTCTAAGTCATACCCACATATAGTTTATTGATATATTCAGAATATTATTAACTAACAATTTAAATAAGATGTAGACAAGTATGAATAATAATGACAACAAAATCTTAGATGAACTTAGACGGCACGGAAAAATCTTTGAAGATCCTTGTCCGAAGTCTGAGAGCATTATTGGTAAGTTGATAGACTTATTCTTGAAGAAAAAGTCTTGAATTGTGAAACACTCGGTGTGATGGAGGCTGGAAACCTCCGCTACTGTCAGATAAACGATAATATTATGAAGTTGGCGATTACTTATGCTGAGCTGCAGGATTATGTAGCCAGTCATTTTCATAAAACAGTGAATCTTGGGTATGTTGATGGAGCGACAGTTTCTGTCTCTATACCTATCAAGCTGTTGGGCTTTACCAAGTCGGTTAGCATAAACCTTATAGTGAAGAAGATTGAGGGTACAGACTTGTTCTTGTCGTATGGTGGTAAGATGGGAATTGACCTACTTGTTTCGCCAGCCATCTCTTATGCCAAAAAACTTGTGCCGGAGAAAGCAGGTTGGGTGGAACTGATGTCTGGCAATATCGTTAAGTTGCGCCTTGGCGACATTGACAAATTGCAGAAAGTGTTTGAAAAGCTGAAACTTGACAATATCTTATTTGAACCGGGAAATATTGGAATAGAAATGTCATTAGTCTATTGATTCGTTATGGGTGACTGACGTCTATTTCGCAAAAAAAATAGAGCGTTCTTACTTTTTTCTTGATGTTCTGTCACCATTTGACATACCTGTATAGTTATTTCGCAGCCGAAATCAAATGTATAACTATATAAGGTAATGTAACAATGGAAAAGAGCATCAAGAAAAGAGTGTGTAGGTTGGCTGCGGTATTGAGTGCCGGGCTGGTAGTATTTTTTAATTTTCTGTCATATTTTGGTCTTTGCTGTTAAAAAAGTTCCGGAAAATTTGGTGGTTATCTTGATAATTACTACATTTGCAGAAGGATACTCCACCTCATCATATCGTGAGTTGGGTATTTCCTTAGTTAAATAAAAAAAGAATGGAATATCAAGAAATAGAGGCACTTATAGCCTTAAAAGAAAGTAAAAATTTGGAGTTTAAAGAATCGACAGGTCAATTAGACCGTTCGATGGAAACTTTATGTGCCTTTCTTAATGGCGATGGTGGTATTGTACTTTATGGAGTAAAGGACAATGGAAATGTTGTAGGTCAAGAAGTTTCTGATAGTACAAAACGTGCTATTGCTGAGGCTATTAATCGTATCGAACCTTTTGTGTCTTTGGAAATAAACTATGTCCGGATTCCAAATTCTGATAAGTTTGTTATAATTGTCAATGCGGAAAAACAACGTTTTATGCGTCCTTTCGCTTACAAAGGTAGGGCTTATCTTCGTATAGAAAGTACTACTACGGTAATGCCGCAAGAGCAATATAACCATTTGTTGATGCAACGTGGTGGAAAATATGGTTGGGAAGCAATGGTCAATCCCGATTTGAAAATATCGGACCTTGATGAGAATGCCATTCTTGGTGCAGTACGTGAGGGTATAAGAAATGGTCGTCTTCCAGAAGTGACTATTCGGGAAGAAATACCTACGATTCTCAGGAAGTTTGGTTTGCTTCGTGATGGGAATTTGAATAATGCGGCAGCTGTGTTGTTTGGCGTGGATTTCTATGACTATCCGCAATGTCTTTTGCGAATGGCACGTTTTAAGGGAACTACCAAAGAAGAGTTTATTGATAACCAAAGAGCGCAAGGTAATATTTATATCTTGCTTGATGCAGCAATGGCTTTTTTCTTTAAGCATCTTTCTTTGTCTGGGAAGATAAATGGACTTTATCGAGAAGAAGAATTGAGTATTCCTTACAAGGCTTTGCGTGAATGTTGTATCAATTCACTTTGCCATCGTTCGTACCATCATCCTGGTAGTTCTGTCAGCATAGCTATTTATGATGATAGGGTAGAGGTTACCAATACAGGAACATTTCCGGCAGATTTGTCAGTTGAGCGATTGATGCAAGAGCATGATTCCAAACCTCAAAATCCAATCATTGCCAATGTGCTTTATAAGAGCAAGATTCTTGAAAGTTGGGGACGTGGTATTGGTACGATGGTAGATGAATGTAAACGTGTTGGATTACCTGCGCCAGAATTCAAAACAGATGGTAATTTCGTGACTGTAGTCTTTAAATATAACTGTGATGGTGTTAACCTACAGTTGGTAAATAGCAATCCAACAAGTACCCAACAAGTACCCAACAAGTACCCAACAAGTACCCAACAAGTATTGGAACTTGTCGGAATATTGAAGGATGGAGAGTATTCTGTTAGAGAAATCATGTCTTTTTTAATGTTGAAGGATAGGGTGAATTTCTTGTATAAATACTTAACACCAGCATTGGAAGAAGGATTGGTTTCCATGAAATATCCTGATAATCCAAAGCACCCAAAGCAGAAGTATATGCTAACAGAAAAAGGACGAAAAATATTGGAAAAATAGAATGAATAGCAGTAATCTATGTGTTTAATACTTTTTTCTTGATGTTCTGTCACCATTTGACATCTCTATATAGTTATTTTGCAGCCGAAATCAAATGTATAACTATATAAGGTAATGTAACAATGGAAAAGAACATCAAGAAAAGAGTGTGTAGGTTGGCATTGGTATTGAGTGCCTTGCTGGTAGTATTATTTGGCTATTGGTTCTTCTTGAACCCTCATGGCTATTGGCAAAAGAAGAAGGAGGCAGAGAAGAATGAATATATGGATAGGAGGATGCTTTGGCGGAAGTCGGAGAAAATGACCATGCAACAGATGTTGTCGGACATGACGCTAATGGCTAAGGGGGATTCGGTCCTGGTTTGTTGGCTAACTGGTCTCTCGCTTCCCGTTTATCGGGACTTCATTCATGGCACAGCGCAACCTACAAGGAATGCTTGGGCTGAGACGAGATATTGGTATATGTCTTCTCTCGCTAAAGGTAGAGAATGGATGGAGGAACGTGCCAAGACGAGGATTCACAAGAGCCTGATCTTTGTGGAAACGAGTAGATTTCAGGTGCAGAAGGATTCCTTGAAGGATTATCGTAAAGAGAAACTTACTCCAACTGAGATTCGGAACAACAAGATGTATCTAAAAGATAATTGTCAGTATAGATGAAATCATAGCATAAATAAAGTGTAACGAAAAATGAATAAAATTATAGGGCTTCTTGTAATGTTTTTCATGTTCCTACCCTGGCGACCAATCGTTGCAATAGTGGCAGCAGTATTGTTTGTCAACATCAATGGTACGGAATCGTATGGATGGCAAGCTGGATTGGCGCATGGATTGTTCTTCCTGCCTAATCTGGTGAGGCATCTCTTTGACGGCGATGTCCTTTTCAAGGCTACCAATTGTACTACAGGTTATCATGTTGCCTGGTGGATAGCTACAGTCGGTTCGTGCATTGGTTGGCTCGTTGATGCAACCTTCTCTTTTATGAAGGCATCGGTATTTGTAGGTAGTGATAAAGAATAAATAAAAATAAATACGATGAATAGTATGGCTGATAATCAAAAAGTATATCAGGCAATCAAGACGATTGCTGATGAACTCTGCAAGGAGAACAAAACGTATCTTCGTGCAGATTTGGCTTTTGAACTGAAGAAGTATGGTATAGCTTCCGATTCCTCGGAGGTGAGTAAGCTGGTATTTGATGCCTACAGATATTTCCATGATAATGGCAATATCGCCATTGCTTTTGTTTCCAATAATTCACGTACAACCCTTGTGGCTGAATACAAGTTGAATGATAGTTTGGAACAAGGCAACAAGGAGGAGGCTTTGAAGATTGCCGAGACGGAATTGGCGTTGTCTTCATCTGCTTTGGAGCAGTTGAAGGAGCAGGTGGAGCAGAACCTTAACCTGGTTCTTGCTAAGGGAACGTCGAAGATGGCGGATTTGCTCATGGGTACGAATGGCGTGAAAGATGTAAGAAGCAAGGCTTCTACCATGTTTGATAAATATACCAAGATGGTGGAGGCTTATCACTATGCTGAGGATAGTGTTCGTGGAAACATCGAAGATTTTACTTCCTTGCGTAGTGATATCGGGACGGTTTATCGTGATTATGCCCTGAAACTGATTGATATCTATGGCGACTCCATCAAGATGGTTTCACCAGACTTGTTCGACTTTAAAAGAATAGAGTGGCTGGATGTGGACGAGATGCTTAAGTATGTGGAGCTGGAATATAACAAGCTCACGGAGAAATGTGCAGCTTTGATTGGTGAGATTTCTGATAGTTTCCGTACTTCCTTGCAGGGTTCTTTGCAGGCTTATAAGTCTTTGTCGAATGGCAACAAGTCATTGGGCTTGGCGATGGCAGGACTGACCATGCTCGAACACTATATGGGAGCAAGTGAACGCGCTAATCGTTTGAAGTCTGATTTATCAGTTTTCCAGATGAGCGTGAAGCATGATGCCACTCGCATCAAGGCTGATATGGGACGATTGTTGGTAATCTGCAAGACGCTCAATGATGTGGTAATCCCGAAGGCGAATGTGTTCTTGCGTTATGGAGAAAAACTGTTGGCTTCAGACTTGAAGGCGACACTTGATGTCTTGTATGCGGATGAGACTATTCGTCCATTGGAGGAGCAACGAAAATGTCTGCTTCAGCAGATGAAGGCGCTGGACATGGAAATGAACGACCATCTTCAGAACATCGATGTCTATACCTCGCTGATTAATGACATCACCGCCACCTTGGAGTCTAAGCAGGGAAGCTATATGGAAGCGAAGGTGAAGAAGCCTTTCAAACCTTTCTTCCTGTTGAATTGGATTACCTTTGGTATGGCCAACAAGAACTACTATCGCGACTTTGCTGAATGGAATGCGGTATGCTTCCCTCTTGTGAGAGAATACGAGAGTTATCAGGTAGATTTGAAGTTGGATAAGGAGGAATTGGAATCGCATCGTGAGGAACAAACCCGCATCAAAAATGAGTATGCCAAACTCTCCAGTGAACTGGATAAGGTTTCTAAGGAGATCAGAAGCAAGATAGTTTGCTCTGATGACTTGAAGTTGAAGATGCTGAAACATCTTCGTGATATGGTTGCCATGCTGAAACTTGGACGTGAAATCATGGAGAGCAAGATAGATGAGAAGTTGGTGCATACGGTCGATATTCCTGATTATAGGGAGGCTGCCAAGCTTCCTGCTGATGTGGAGCAGAACCTTTCTCAGTTTACAGGAATGTTGGCAGATAATCTTCATGCCGACAAGGATATGGCTAAGAATTTGCTCGATGGAGTGGAAGCATACACGAAAGACCATAAGAAGATAGAGGGTAAGACCGCACAACAGAATAAACCTGCAGAGTATAGCGAGGAAGACTTGGCGCAGTTAACTGGTGCGATGGAACAATCCTTACAGAAAGGTATTGCTCTGTTTGATAGTTTCGCTAAGCTCAAAGCGCAGCAGCTCAACGGAAAGCTGGCTTCTGTAGCTTATGATAAGGAGTTGAAGAAACATGCTGATGAGTTTAAGCGTGAAATGGTTAAGATAGACAACAAGAGTGCTTATCTTCGTGAGGTGTTCAAGCGTATCAATCTGGCTGGTAGTGAGGAGGAACGTAAGCAAGCTATGGAGTTGATGAGCGATTTGAGCGGTTACTCTCTTTCGAAACAGGAGTTCACAGAATTTTTAAATGGTAAGAAACAAATAGAATTATAAGGCGTATGGAAAGTTCAAGAAGACAGCAGGCCCAGGCTGATTTGGGCATGGATTTCGCTAAGGAAGATCAAAAGCGAGAGGCGGCTCTTGCCAAAGAACAGGCGAGGGCTGATAAAAAAGCTGCAAAGCGTGAGAAGATGATGAACATGCCATCTTATCGTCTGATGGTAGGTACGGCGAAGTATATGGACAAGTGGTTCTTGGATCCTATCCTTGGCTTCATCCTTCCTGTCGGTATTGGTGATGCTTTGACGAGCGTGTTTGCATTCCCATTTATCTATTACAGTCTTTGCGTGGTTAAGTCGATTCCGCTGACTTTGGCTGTCATCTATAATATCTTGATGGATGTGCTGATAGGTGCCATACCTTTCTATATAGGTGATGTGCTGGATGTATTCAAGCGTTCGTATGTAGAGAACCTGAGATTGGTTACCGGGTATATCGAGGATGATAAGGAGATTATCAACAAGGTGAACAAGAAGGCATTCTGGACGGCTGTGTTCATCGTCGTGCTTTGCTGGTTGATTTATGTGGTGATATCATGGGCCATTCACTTGGGAAATTGGATTGTTTCATTATTTTAAAATATGAATAGCAACATTTTCTTTCAGCCCTTCGTTGGCAAGGACTATGTCAACGGAGGGATATTTGGCAAGCGAATCATGATATTGGGCGAGAGTCATTATTGTGATGAGAGTTGTACGGATTGTGGCGACTGCCAGCTACATCGGGAGTGTATGAACTTTACGCAGCAGGTGCTTGGGGATTATCTCAATGAGAACAAGGAACGGCAAAACTGGATGCGGACTTTCCTGAAGTTTGAACGTTCGTTAGTGGGTGAGGAAACAAATCAGGCGATGAGGCTGAAGATCTGGAACTCGGTCATCTTCTTCAACTATCTGCAAGTGGCGATGGGTGGTCCTCGCGAAGCTGGCGCAGCCGAACAATATCACCAGGCAGGCAGGGCATTCTTTGAGGTCATCGAAAAGTACCAACCTGAGTACATCATCGTATGGGGCAAGAGACTTTGGAATAATTTGCCTAATGTGCGCTGGCAGGATAGCGATGACATCGTAGTGGATGGTTATCCTGTTGCTATGGGTGCTTATCTTCTGAGTAATGGCAAGCAGGTGAAAGTGATGGCGGTAAATCATCCTTCCGTAGGCTACTCCTGGGACTATTGGTACAAGGTGATACAAAGATTTTTGAGATAATTTTCTCGCTTGCGTCACGATTTGACATACCCAACCTGTACCTTTGCAGCTGTAAACATAAAACAAGAAATTATGGCACAGATTACAATCAATATCCAGACTTTGGACTGGACAATGGGGGAGACCGTAGGCTTGCACTTGATGCTGAAGAAAGGCAGCAAGGCAAGAATCGCTTGGGGCGATGGAAAGGTACAGGTCGTGACAGGTAAACAGAAACCTGCTTCCGAAAAGTTGGCTTGGGTGGAGGCAGGTCATGCCTATCCGGAGAAGGGCATGTACTACACCATTACCATCTGTTCGGAAGAGGAGGATGCCATTATCGGATTTGATGGATGTGGCATGTTCGAGGTGAAAACCTTAGATGTGATTCTCACGGAATGTCCTAACTTGCGTATCTTGGGCTATTCTGGGTATGGCGAGGAGAAACTCGACGTGAGCAAGAATCCTTTGCTGGAGTTCATCGACTTCCACGAGATAAGAAACGAGAAGTTGGATTTCTCTGCTAATCCACTCTTGGAGGAGTTGCATATCGAGGGTGCCAAGGACTTGGTGTCTTTGAATTTGAGTAAGAACGACAAGTTGCGTCGCTTGGACATCTTCATGTGTCACAATCTCCAGCATCTTGCCCTGAGCAATCAGTCGCAGCTGAATGAGGTGGATTTCGCTCTCACTCATCTCCGTCCCAAGGACTTGGAGTATTTGGAGAAGACGTTGAAGCGAAACTCTCCTTACAAGGTACGGGGAGGAAGCTTCGGCGATGATAAGATAATAGAAGTTAGTAATGGTGAAATCGTAGGTGAAGATGAAGGAAAATTGGATTCAACTTATCGATACAATTGAGAAAGATCCGTTTGAAACGGAGGCTTTCTTCGCTTTGATGGATTATGTGGGCGAAGCGTCGGATGAGGACAAACGCAGAGTAGTACAAGAAGTAGAGCGTCGCATCAAGATGATTGCCCGTTATGATGCGGACAAGAGTTTCCGCTTCCGTAAGTTCAGTGAACAGGAGCGGGAGGTTCTTGATTCTCTTTGGAGTACTCGGGTAAAGATTCTCAATGTGATGATGTTAAATCCTACAGAGGAAGAAATCGAGCGTTTGGGACATCAGAACGATAAACTTCATGAACTGTCGAAGGATGCCTTTGCGCAAGGTCGCAACCTCTGGAAGTCTTTGTTGCACTCACCGAGCTTGATGGCAAACGAGGATTATTATGATGTGGAGGAGCACGTTGATTTCAGTTGGAATGATGAGGATTCCGTCCTCAAGATGGATAATGATGACTATTATGGCTCAGACTTCGAGTATATGCTCCATTTTCATTGCAATTTTAGGGATAGTGGGCGGTATTCGTATGGGGAACCTTTAGTGGCTGATGATGGGACCAACTGGAATTTGGATTATCTCGACAATCAGGCTTTCGACAGATTTTGCATCTGCCATCTCCTTCACTCGCTCCATAGTCATGAGCATTACTCTTTGCCAGACATCCTCCGTATGGATGATTTTTGGACGGATGTCAGCTTGAGATATGAGCGAGAGGTGTATCAATGGAAAAAAGGAAACGTATTCTTTAAAGAGGAAGTAAATGGAAAAGGAATGGAAAAAACTGATAGATGATGTAGAGAACGACCGTAGCTATAGTTCGGAGCCTCACTTCAAATTTATAGACTTTATAAGAGAAAAGTCTACGATAGAGGATAAGCGTGCCATCGTGCAAGAGGTGGAACGTCGTATCAAGAAGGTGGTGAATCGTGAGGATAATAATACAGATGGGTTCTTCCGTAACTTCAGTGATACGGAGCGGGATTTGCTGGACGATTTGCTCGGGCTTCGTGAGGTGACGCTCGACGAGATGATGCTTCATCCTACTGCTGCCGAGGTGGAACGATTGAGCAAGTTGAACGACAAACTCTACAAGCTCACCTTGGAGTGTTTTGAGCAGTGCCGTAACCTTTGGCTTACGCTCTACCGTTCGCCATACAAGGTGGACGACCGTTTCAGGTACGACTTGGACAGTACGCTTCGATTCGAGTATGCTGACAAAGACTCGGTCTTGCATCTGGAGAATGATGACTATTACGGTTCCGACTTCGACTATATGATTCATCTGACAGATGAGTTGCTCAGTACAGGACATTGCAAGATGGATACCATCGTGAATGGTGCGTCTGCCAACTTTTTCGGCAACGAAGAGGATACGTTGAGAGAGTTGACTGATACGCTCGACGATGGCACGTCGTGGGCGGAAGGCTATCTGCACAACAAGGCGTACGACCATTTGTGTATCTGTTATGCGATGCATGCCTTGCATACTCATGAGCCTTGGTGCCTGCCAGATATTCTTCGTATGGATGACTTCACGGTGAGTGTGGAACTGAAATACGACCGCAATATATCCGAACAGCGAGATATTCGTTATGCTGATGATGGAAATGAAACCGACCCTCATTGGTCTGAGGATGTGCCTTGCTTGGGTAGAACACAAAAAGGCTGAGACCTTGACATAATAAAACAAGAAGTTTAACGATATATATATAAATAGAAGATTATGAAGTTAGCAGAAGCATTGAGCATCAGAGCCGACTTGCAGAAGAAAGTGGCTCAACTGAAAGAACGTATCAAGGAAAGCGCCAAGGTGCAGGAGGGCGATGAACCCTGCGATAACGTGGAGGAACTGTACAAGGAACTGGATGAAGCACTCGTCCAGTTGGAAGATCTGGTTTATCGCATCAACATCACCAACGTTCAGATAGTTCAGGACGGAGACTCCTTGACTCGATTGATAGCCAAGAGAGACGTCTTGTCGTTGCGTGTCAAGGCATTGAAAGAGGTGGTGAACTACGTAGCTGCCAACGATACTCGCTTTGGCAGAAACGAACTGAAATATGTTAGAACCATAGATATAAAGGCTCTTCGTAAGGAGGCTGATACCTATGCCAAGCAGTATCGGGAGCTCGACCTGAAAATTCAGAGTTTGAACTGGACTGTAGATTTGGTAGATTTGCAAGACTTGCCCCGATAATGGAGCGAGGATTGAAATTTTCATTGAGTAGATTAAAACTTTCGGAGAAAAGATAGAGGCAGCAAGAGGCTGACATCAGGCAATAGGTCTGTGTTAGCATTATTAAAAATTCATGTGTTTCATGCAAAGAGACGAGTTTGTTCACAGTTCATTTCAAGCATCGGGCACAAGAGTATCGCGCATTGGTATATGACAAAAGTCAGAAACGCCAGCATTTAGCATTACCATTTTGTTGGCTATCTTTTCTCCTTTTCTTTTTAGGCATTTCTCGTAAATATTCATTAGATTTTTAGAGATTATGGACAATCGTGTAAAATTCTATAGTTGGCTGATAGGCCTCTTGGATCGTAAGCATCTTACCTTTGAGGAGATTGCTAATGAGTGGCGTGATGCCAACGCTAATCAGGATGAGGATGAGCTGGACAAACGTACCTTTCATCGTTATCGTGAAAATATCCAGTCGCAGTTTGGCATTACTGTGGAATGCGACAAGAGCGACGGCTATCGGTATTATCTGAAGCGTGATCCGATCGCTAATGATGATGTGACGGAATGGATGCTGAGTTCCCTGCGGTTGGCTTCGCTTGGTGATATGCTGAAGTATCATAACAAGGTGATGCTTGATACGCCGCCATATAACACGGAATATCTGGATGATATTCTTGCAGCGATAGATAAGCAATATCTGCTGAAGTTTAAGTATGTTTCGGGATTTGGAGCGGAGAGTGATATTATTCTGCAACCGGCTTTCGTGAGATATTTCAAACAACGGTGGTACGTTGTGGGAGTGAAAGTGAAGAGTGAAGAACGAAGAGTGAAGAATTCAAGTGCTGAGGTTGATGGAGATGCTGATTTGAATGCTGAGGTTGATGAGAAGAAGCTCGTTCGCTGTCTTCCTTTCGACCGCATCAGTTTCCTGAAGCTTATTTGCGAGAAGCATCCGTTGCCGGCAAAGATGAAGAAGTTCCTGACTCCAGAGAATTATTATGAAGATTGCTTTGGCATCTATCGGATGGAAGATGTGCCGGTGGAGAAAATCCGCATCCGTGCCTTCTATCCGGAATACAATTACATCGAGGAGGTTCCGCTGCACGAGAGTCAGCAGAAAGTAAAGGAATCGAAAGATGGCATGTATCGGGAATATACGCTCACTGTCCGCCCCAGCCGTGATTTCCTTCAGGAACTGTTGTGGCATGGCAGAAATATCATCGTACTGAAGCCTGAAAGCTTGAGGCTGGAGATGATTGGTATCTTAAAGGATATGGCGAAGAGCTATGAAACGGGCGAATGCCTGAATGGGGAGGAATAAAAGAATCCTCAGATCGGGGAGAGTGTAAACTAAACTGTGTCAAGCTACAATAAAAGTAGTTTAACACAGTT
>ERZ791808.36-NODE-36-length-170412-cov-42.622105_pt1 | contig 170412 bp, 128 predicted proteins | sample MGYA00510305_ERZ791808 | MGnify/ENA primary metagenome ERZ791808 (study PRJEB30046, sample SAMN00792024) | human gut metagenome | study: EMG produced TPA metagenomics assembly of the A metagenome-wide association study of gut microbiota in type 2... | reverse complement strand
CTGCTCTACTTTCCCGACACAACCGACGGGGCGACAGCGCGCCGTCATATCATGGACTGGATAAAGCGTTGCGAGCCCCTCTGGAACGAGCTGCAGCGCCTAGGCTACCAGAATCGTAGCCAGTATTTCCCTCCCCGCCAGGTATCCACCATCTTCGAATATCTGGGCGAGCCGGGGGCGTAAAGAGAATGTTAAAAAGGTAAAAGGGTAAAAAGGTAAAAAGGTAAAAAGGTAAAAAAGTAAAAAGGTAAAAAAGTAAAAAGGTAAAAAGAGCCTAGCGGAATGTAAGCTAGGGTGCTCTTTTTACCTTTTTTTTAGGGGACCAGCGATGGAATCGCTGGGGACGGGGGCGCGAAGGGGGTAAGGCTCTTTTTACCCTTTTACCTTTTTACTTTTAAAAGCCTTTTACCTTTTAAAGATAGTTTATTTCAATAACTTTTTGTAGTCCTTGTCAAATCCTTGAGGATGACGTCCGATGAAAAGAACATTGAGTAAGCAGTTGGCTGCCAGTTCTACATCATTGAGATCAGCGCCTTTGCCTTTTTTGACTTCCTTTCCCAGACATACATCCCATGTGGACTGGAAACAGCTATCATTTGCTCCAACAAACATATCATTTGAGTCAGGATCTTCCATCAGTTCAAACTTGATAACCTTTTTGGATGTGATAGGTTGGATATTGCAAAGCATATCGAATGCTTTTTCAAAAATATCGCGATGCAACTGTGCATTTGGAAACATCACATTGACTGTTGGAAAAATCTCTTCAAATTCAAACGACTGCAATAGCTGGTAGAGTTTCATATGCTTATACCTTATTATATATATAACATTCAGTTTATCAACTCTCGTTGCGAAGACTAGAACTTAGCCATCTTGATAGCATCTATAGCACACTCATCACCCTTGTTACCCAACTTGCCGCCGCTACGATCCTTAGCCTGCTGCAGATCGTTGGTAGTCAAGAGACCATAGATAACAGGAATTTCCTGAGTAGCATTCAGACGGGCAATACCATAGGTAACACCCTCGCAGATGTAATCGAAGTGAGGAGTTTCACCACGTATCACACTACCTAAAATGATGACTGCATCATAGCCGCCATTCAAAACCATTTGATGGGCTCCATAGATAAGCTCAAAGCTGCCTGGAACAGTTTTTACATGGATATTCTCAGTGAGAGCTCCATGTTTTTCGAGTGTTTTTACTGCTCCGTCGAGCAAAGCGCCCGTTATCTCAGGATTCCATTCTGCTACAACGATACCAAAGCACATGTTACTGGCGTCTGGTATTTTAGTAAAGTCGTATTCAGATAAATTATGAAGTGCTGTTGCCATATTGATTTCGAATAGTTATCAGTACAGATTAGTTAGAAGCGCGCTCGATGTACTTGTCGATTTCGCCACTCTGTACGAGCATAGCGTTAACATACTTCTTCTTAGCATCCTGATAAAGCTTCAAAGCTTCATCTTTCTTACCCTGGCTTTCGAGAATCTCGCCTGCCTTGATAATGAATGTAGGAGAAAGACTGTTGTTTGTACCATCTTCAGCCTTGCTGTCAGCCATAGAAGCAGCCTTCTTGAAAGCATCTACAGCCTTGTCGAGCTGGTTGAGATGCGCATAAGCATCACCTAAAGCAGCTTCAGCAGCAGGACTGATCATCTGGTCGTCTTCTGAAGAGAAAGCTTCCAGACTCTTCTGAGCTTCTGCCCATTTGCCGAGGTTTGCATAGCAAAGACCCGCATAGAGGTTTGCCAGGTTACCTGCATCTGTGCTGCTGTATTCGTCAGCAATCTTAGTAAAACCTACATAGCCAGCGCCATCACCCTTCAATGCCTGCTCATACATCTGGTTAGCAAAGTAGGTCTGACCCTTAGCAAGCATAGTGCTAGCCTTGTCCTCACGAGGACCTGAGATCTGAGATACATAACCGAATACACCTGCAATGATAACAATGATAGCTACTACTGCAATGATAATAGCCTTCTTGTACTTCAAGAAGAAGGCCTCACGAATGTTTAGGCTCTCTGTTTCCTGAGCCTGTACGTTTTTGTTTGCCATTTTTATTTTGCTTTTTTTATTATTCTATACTTTTTCGTTTCTGGTTTTGTGGCAATCTGTTCAATAGAAAGTTAGCTTTCAAATTGTGGAATGCCGCTAAACTTCTGCAAATTTACTCAATTTTATTCAATTATTGAAATTTCTAGCCTATTTTTTTTGTTTTTTCCTCTTTTTCTGCTAACTTTGCACTATAAAAGCAGAAAAGAGACTATGATTTTAAAGAATATTTCCATTATTAACTTTAAAAATATAAAGAGCGCCAATCTGGAGTTGTCGCCCAAAATCAATTGTCTGATAGGACATAATGGCATGGGAAAGACTAATTTCCTTGATGCCATCTACTATCTCTCTTTCTGTAGGAGTGCCTATAATTCTATCGATTCCCAGATTATTACTCATGATGAGCCTTTCTTTATGCTGGAGGGAAATTATGATAATGATAAGGGGGAGATAGAGAATGTTTACTGTGGCATGAAACGGGGTACCAAGAAGCATTTCAAGAGAAACAAGAAGGAGTATAAGCGTCTTTCGCAACATATTGGGCTTATCCCTCTGATTCTGGTTTCTCCATCTGATGTTTCTCTGATAGAAGGAGGAAGTGAAGAGCGCAGAAAACTGATGGATGTGGTCATCTCTCAGTATGATTACTCTTATATAGAGGCTTTGTCCAACTATAATAAGGCTTTGCAACAGAGAAATGCTTTGCTGAAAATGGAGGAGGAGCCTGATATTACGCTGCTGGAACTTTGGGAGCAGCAGATGGCGAGTAATGGTGAATTTCTGTACCAGAAACGGCAGGCTTTCGTTGACGAACTGGTTCCGCTGTTTCAGCAGATTTATCAGCAGATTTCGGGTGATAAGGAGCTGGTCCGTCTTCACTATGTTTCTCATTGTCAGCGAGGTCCTTTGTTGGATATTATCCAGCGCGACCGGTTTAAGGATCGTGCTGTAGGGTATTCTCTGCATGGTGTTCACCGTGATGATCTGGAGTTTTTGCTGGGTGATTATCCGATGAAGAGAGAGGGAAGTCAGGGGCAGAACAAAACTTTCGTGATAGCCCTGAAACTGGCTCAATTTACATTCCTGCAACGCACGAGTTCCAATACGCTTCCTTTGCTCCTCTTAGATGATATTTTCGATAAGTTGGATGCTCAGCGTGTTGAGGCTATTGTGAAACTGGTTGCCGGTGACCATTTCGGACAGATTTTTATCACGGATACGAACCGTGATCATTTGGATAAGATTCTCCAGAACATGCAGGGAGATCATACGATATTCTATGTAGAGAATGGGGAAATAATAAAGTAGAAAACTAAGGGAAACAGATCATGTTTCCCTTAAAATTTTAAGAATATGTTTAGAAGAAAAGTTAAGTCAATAGCAGAACTCTTGCCCGAATTTCTGAGAAAGGAAGGCTTGGAGACTCCTTTGCAGCAGAAACGCCTGATAATGAGTTGGGATTCTGTGGTAGGGGAAAATATTGCTGCATATTGTGGTGAGAAGTTTATCAAGAACCAGACTCTCTATGTAAAGATAGAGAATGCTGCATTGAGGGCTGACCTCACGATGAGCCGTGCTACCCTTGTTCACCGTTTGAATGAACAGGTTGGTGCACAGGTTATTGCAGATATACGCTTTTATTAATATTCCCCGTTCTATATACTCTATATGATTTCGTCCATGCATATATCTGTAGGGGTAACAGGAAGGAGTCCTTCCTCTTTGATTTTCTGGAAGTCGAAACAGATTCCTATTTTATATGCATGTGGAATCTGGGCAAGAAATCTGTCGTAATAGCCTTTTCCTCTTCCTAACCGGTTGCCTTTCATATCGAAACTCATACCTGGGATTACGGCAAGTTCTATCTCAGGATATTTCTCTTCCGGATAAATCTTGCCTTTCGGTTCAAGTATATGATAGGCTCCTTCCTTCAGGTCTTTAACTCCGGAATATTCTCTCAGTTCCATATTCGTGTCGTCCAGCACAACGGGCAGTATCACCCGTTTTCCCCTGGAAACAAGTTGGTCTATATAATGATGGGTGTCCACTTCATCAGGAAGCGAATAGTACATCAGTATGGTTTGGGCATTCTGAAGATGCGGATTGGAATCTAAACGTGATAATACAGAAAGCGACAGTTCCTCAAGTTGTCTTGAGGAATACTGTCGCTTTCTGTCTTTTATGATTTTTCTTAATTCTTTCTTGTCCATGCGTTAAGCATTTGCTATCATACAATTATTATGGTGTAAGGAAGAATAGTTGTAGGGCGTATTCGCCATAGCTATCTTTTCTTTCTTCGCAGCGCGTTTTTTGGCTGGCTCTGGTTTCTTTGGAAATGCTGCATGGTTCTCAAATACATCCAGCGTCTTTTTGATGACTGGATCATCAAGATTGATGTACTGGGTCCATGCCTGCTCGTCCAACATATTGTAGATGATACGGCTGTCGATGACACGGTCTAATAGTTTGTGTGATTTCTTGATTAAAAGATTTCTACGTTTCAAACCACGTTTATCAGCATAGCTGGCAAACTTTTCAACCATGTCCTGACTGTCAAGATAATCGGCAAGTTCCATCATCTCCTTGAAGTTGTTCAACTTCGGGCGGTTATCGTCTGTATAAGTGAAGGCAAACTGCAAGATGAGACCACTCAGACTAGCCTCCTTGAAATAGGATGTCACGCCTAGCGTATCTTCAGGAACAAAGATGTCTGGGGTGATACCACCTCCACCATAGACAATACGGCCGTTACCTGTATGGTAAGCTGGTCCTGTATGCTTGATGCTATCCTGTGAGAAGAACTCTCCGTGCTGGTATCTGTCAAGCAAGTCTTGCTCATAATCCTTGTCATCGCCCAGCGTATATGGCTTCTGGATGCATCTTCCTGAAGGAGTATAGTAACGCGCAATGGTCAGACGGATGAGGCTGTGGTCAGGGAATTCTATCTGTTGCTGAACCAGTCCCTTACCAAACGAGCGTCGTCCGATGATGGTAGCTCGGTCATTATCCTGCATGGCACCCGCAAAGATTTCTGCAGATGATGCAGAACCTTCATTGATGAGAACTACCATCGGAATCTTCTGGTAGGCACCCTTACCGTCACTCATATAGTTATGTCTAGGCGATTTGCGTCCCTGTGTGTAAACGATGAGCTTCTTGTCTGGCAAGAATTCGTTTGCCATGTTTACTGCAGCCGTCAGGTAACCACCTGAGTTATCCCGAAGGTCAATACAGAGGTTGGTGAATCCCTGCTGTGAGAGTTTGGCCAGGGCAATCAGCATTTCCGGATAGGTGTTCTCGCCAAAGTTCTTGATACGGATATAGCCGGTTTTGTCGTTTAGCATGTAAGCTGCCGTAACACTCTTTGTCGGTATTTCACCTCGGGTTACGGTAAAGGTCTGAACCTTCTTGCTTCCATATCGTATAACTCCGATTTTCACCTTGGTATCCTTTGGACCCTTCAGGCGATGCATAGCCTCCTGATTGGTTACAATCTTGCCAACAAAAGGCTTGCCGTCTACGGCTACAATCTTATCTCCTGCCAAAAGTCCGGCTTTCTCGGCAGGTCCATTCTGTATCACATTCTGTATATGTATTGTATCTTGGCGGATGACAAACTCTACGCCTACACCCGAGAACGAGCCTTTCAGATCGTCGGTGGCCTGAGCAGCGTCTTTAGCACTGATATATACGGAATGTGGATCCAGTTCTGCTAAAATCTGTGGAATTGCCTTATCTACCAGCGAGTCGATGTTCACGGCATCTACATATTGGTCATCAATAAGATGGAGCAGGTTGTTCAGACGGTTGCTTCCACTATTGATAACGTTGAGGCGATTTCCAGAGAAATGGTTGGAAAAGAATGTTCCGATGATAATACCTATCACAACACAGAATGCCATGATGAATGGCATAAAGCGGTTGGTCTTATTCTTACTCATGTTCATAACAATTCTCTTTTTACTAACGTTTTATCTATCTTATCTCTAATCTTCTACAGAAGATGTCTTTTCATCAGGATTGAGGTATTCTACCTTGATTCCTGCTCGTTGCATCAGTTTGATACCATCGTCCAGACGGTATTTCTCTGCATATACAACACGCTTGATGCCCGACTGTATGATCAGTTTGGCACATTCTATACATGGAGAGGCGGTGACGTAAAGCGTACTTCCCTCACTGTTATTGCTGCTGCGGGCCAGTTTCGTAATAGCATTAGCCTCCGCATGGAGAACGTATGGCTTGGTTACGTTGTTATCCTCACAGACATTTTCAAATCCGCTCGGTGTACCATTGTAGCCATCACTGATAATCATTTTATCTTTTACAACCAGTGCACCTACCTGTCGGCGTTTGCAATAGCTGTTTTCAGCCCATATACGTGCCATTCGCAAATAGCGAAGGTCGAGCTTGGTTTGTTTGGAAAGTTCGTTTGCCATCCTTTTATCCTTTATGTTGTACCTTGATTTCGTTACGTTCCAGCAGTGCATCGATGGTTGGCTCTTGTCCACGGAACCGTTTGTAGAGAATCATAGGATGCTCTGTTCCACCCTTAGAGAGTACGTTGTCACGGAAACTTTGAGCAGTCTTCTGGTCGAAGATTCCATTCTTCTTGAATACACTGAAAGCATCAGCATCCAATACTTCTGCCCATTTGTAGCTATAATATCCTGCGGCATAACCTCCTGCCATGATGTGGGAGAACTGTACGGTCATACAGGTTTCCTGCAACTGTGGCAATATCATCGCCTTTTTCCAGGCTTCCTTTTCATAAGGCATGATGTCGGCAGTAAATTCTTTCTTTTGGGTGTAGTATGCCATGTCAAGCAATCCGAAACTTACCTGGCGCAAGCAACCGTAGGCTGCCATGAAGTTGCGACTCTTCATGATGCGCTCTATGAGTTCATCTGGCAATGGTTCACCTGTCTGATAGTGGAAGGCAAATGTACGGAGAAAATCTTTCTCTATTGCATAATTCTCCATAAACTGTGATGGCAATTCTACGAAGTCCCACCAAACGTTGGTTCCTGAAAGACTCTCGAAGCGGGTATTGGCAAACATGCCGTGAAGACTGTGACCAAACTCATGGAGGAAGGTTTCTACTTCTCCTAATGTCAAGAGAGCAGGCTTTTCTTCTGTTGGCTTGGTAAAGTTCATTACCACACTTACGTGAGGACGTATGTTGTTGCCCTTATGGTCTATCCACTGTCCCTGGAATTCTGTCATCCAGGCACCTCCTTGCTTGCCCTTGCGAGGGTAGAAGTCGGCATAGAATACAGCCAGATAGCTTCCGTCTTTATCAAATACCTCGTATGCCTTGACGTCTGGGTGGTATACCGGTATCTCTTTGTTCTCCTTAAAGGTGATGCCATACAGTTTGTTGGCGAGGCCAAACACACCGTCTATCACTTTGTCCAGCTGGAAATAAGGGCGAAGCATTTCTGCATCGAGATTATATTTCTCCATCTGGAGTTTATGAGAATAGAAGCCGAAATCCCATGGTTTCATTTCGAAATCTTTACCCTCCAGCTTCTTGGCAAGGGCTTCCACTTCTTTCACTTCCTTTTCTGCCGTTGGCTTATAAGCCTCTATCAGGTCGTTGAGAAGTTTATATACATGTTCTGTATTGCTTGCCATACGATGGCGAAGAACATAGTCGGCATAGGTTTCGAAACCGAGCAACTGGGCGAGTTCTCTGCGCAGGTTTACCAGTCGTTTGCAGATTTCCAGGTTGTTCTGCTCATTATCATGGGTACATACCGTATTGCATGCCATATACATCTGTTTGCGGAGCTCACGCTGGGTAGAGTAGGTCATGAAAGGAGAATAACTTGGATAATCGAGTGTAAAGATCCAGCCTTCTTTTTCCTGCTCTTTGGCGGTATGCGCAGCGGCAGCTTTTGCTGTTTCTGGAAGTCCGTCGAGCTGAGCTTCGTCTGTGATATGGAGCGTAAATGCCTTGTTTTCTTTTAAGAGATTCTGTGAGAACTGCAGAGTGAGCATACTGGCTTCTTCTGTAAGTTCGCGAAGTTTCTCTTTACCTTCTTCATCTAAGAGTGCACCGCTGCGTACGAATCCGTCATAGCTGCTGTCCAGAAGCATTTTCTCTTCTGGTGTCAGTTCTCTGTTTGGATGATCGTGAACGAACTTGATGCGTTCGAAGAGTTTCTTGTTCAGCGTGATGTCATTTGCGTGCTTGGTGAGAATCGGACTCATCTTCTGCGCAATCTCTTCCATCTCATCACAGGTTTCAGCACTCATCATGCAAGAGAAAACGTTAGATACACGGCTCAAGAGGTCGTAATAGTGTTCGCCCTTATCGGTATCAACTCTTGCAATGGTATTCTCAAAGGTTGGCTCTGCCGGATCGTTTACAATCTTGTCTGTAGCCTCGTCATCACGGCGGATTCCCTCCATGAATGCTGGCTCATAATCTTCGAGACGGATTCGTTCGAATGGTACTGTATCGTGCGGTGTATTGTAAGGCACGAAGAATGGGTTGGTTCTATTTTGTATTGTATTGTCTTGCATATTGTTACTTTTTAGCTGCAAAGTTAGCAAAAAAATGCTTTATTGCCTTGATAATAAACGTTTTTAACTTATATTTATCGGTCGTTATATTTTCTTTAGCGTTTGATGAGATTTTCCAGTGCAGGGATATAGATTCTGCCTCGTTCTAGCTGGATAAGTCCTTCTGACTGTAATTCGTTGAGGGCTTTGGATACATAGATGCGCTTTACATTCATCTCTTCTGCTAAACGGGTCATCTTGATATGAAAGATTTTCTTGCCTGCCGGGCGGACGCTGTGGCTCTCGAAGAAACGGATCAGGCGCTCACTCAGTGTCTTGGCAGGAACTCTGAACAGTCTGCGGTTGTTCTTCTGGGATTGGGTGCAGACCAAGTTCAGAAGATTGATGCGGAATATTTCATATTCATCGGATAACTTCATGATCTCTTGCTTGCTGACTGACATGATGCTGCAGTTGTTCTTTGCCACATAAGTGTGAGTGAAGCGCTGGGTAAGACCGAAAAGTCTTTCCAACTGGAATGATTCCGGTGCCGAAATGTCTTCTTCTACCTGATAGCCGTAGTCATCTGCCTGGGTTATCACCTTAATATCTCCACTGATTAAATAATATAGACGTGTACAACTGGTGCCTTCTTCAACTATAGTTTCACCCGCTTCCAGTTTTTGAAAGTCAAAACGGGTTTTACCAGCTACATTTTGGAAGTCATAGCGAGTCATTCCCAAGAATAATGGGAGTGATAATAAACTGTCGTATAGTCTATTGGTTGACATGTAAGTTTATTTATTTAATATCTTGTTTTTGAGAGATGGTGAATACCATATCTTGTTTTGTCCTTTCTCGTCAGCATAGATGAGATATGCACAGAGGTCCGGATGCTTTTTCAGAATCTGTTTTGCGCCCTCCATTCCCATTACCATAAACGAGGTAGCATAGGCATCGGCTGTGGCACAGTTCTTGGCTAAAACCGTTGCAGATAAGATGTTATGCTGTACAGGATAGCCTGTTTTGGGGTCTATGGTATGTGCATACTTCTTGCCGTTTTTATAATAGAAGTTTCTGTAGTTACCACTCGTAGCCATGGCTATGTCGGTAATATCAAGTACATCCTGAATTTCCTGACTCGTATTGGTAGAATCGTCAGTTGGCTTGTTGATACCAATATGCCAAGGCACTTGTTTCTCGCTAACACCGTTTACTACAATTTCTCCACCAATCTCAACCATAAAGTTGCTGATACCTTTCTTTTTCAGGAATCTGGCAACAATGTCGCTGCCATATCCTTTGGCGATAGCAGAACAGTCAAGCATGATCTTAGGATTTTGCTTGATGATGCGTCCCTTTTCCAAGGCTACTTTCTCATAACCAACCAGCGTTTTGATACTGTCTATCTTGGCTTTCGTAGGAGGTACCCCCTGCTTGAATCCAAAGCCCCAGAGGTTTACCATTGGGGCAACCGTGATATCAAAGGCTCCATTGGTTTCTTTTGAGATGCTTTCTGCCATGCGGAATACTTCGGTAAACATTTCGTCTACCTCAATATCTTTACCTTGGTTTACCTGTGTGATGACAGAGGTCTTATTGAAAGGAGACAAGGATTGGTCTACCTTCTTGAGTTCTGTTTCTATCTCTTGCTGGTAGTTGGTATCACTCTGATAGGTAATGTGATAGATGGTTCCAAAGATAAAGCCGGTATCTTTCTGATAGGGCGTATTATGCTGCTGACGTATGATAATGATGGTACCAATGATAAGTATCAACAGAAATGGAATTTGCCAGATAAGTTTCTTTTTATTCATTCTTTACACATTATGAAGTCTTTAAATCTCTAGGGTTACATTGAATGTTCCGCCAAGGCGTGAACCTCCCTGCTTACCGTAGCCTGGCACATACCAGGTGTTGCCTAATTCTCCATCGTTCTTGAAGAGGCGGCGCTTGTATCTGAAACTCCAACCCATACGGACGGGACCCCAGATTTTGGCATCAATACCTATTACGCCTTCCAGCCAATGATAGTTGCAGGAAATGCCATTACCTCCATAGGACGTTTCGCCGCCCCATACTGGGTCTGTAACGGGTGGGGCGCTCAGGTCATATTCATAATAGGTGCAGGCATAACGGAAACCGCCAAACAGACGGTAGTCGTCGTGTTTGTTCTTCAGAAGATTCCAGTCTACACCTAATCTGAAATAGGGAGCGCTGGTCTTGTAGGTGATTTGGGTTGCCTCATCGCTGGCATCTGCCTTTCCATAACCCAATTCGAAAACAGGATAATACTTATCTTTCAGATTGATACGGAGAGATGCTTCGTACTGCCCATAGTCGCTAACCATCAACTGTACGGGACCTATCAGGTCAACTCCCACAGCCATACCTCTAAAAAAAGGTATGGTATCAGGCTGCTGCTCTATGATCTTCTTCTTGCTTTGGGCATGACAGGGGAGAACAGCAAATAGGGATAGCATACTAGTTGCGGCTGCCAAAATATATGTAGAAATGTGCTTTGGATGCATCATAATTTACCTCTTTTTGATTGATGACTATTGAGTCAATATAATTGTGAGTAGTCTTAACATCGGTTATCGTATGGAAGAACGATGGACTGCAGTCTACCGACTCAAAATGAGAGCGGTTTTCCTTTGATACAGTCACGGTGTCCTTGAATACTTGCTTCGATAGGGTATGTATCTCGAAAAACAATACGTCTTCATCCAGGCTGTAACTCATAGGCAGACTGAAACTGTCTACGTTTACATCCTTATTAATCAGCACACTATCTGTTCCTTCTATCTTTTTCGTAGAAATCGTTAGCGTGTCTTTTAGCGTTTTATTGTCGCCCATCAACTTGTATTTGGTATATACAGTATTGTTGAGTGGGCAGTCGAGAGATGTACATCCCATCATGGCTAGAACCATGAAAACAACGAAAGGTATTATTTTCCGCATCTTATTTCTTTTTCTATTTGATAATCGTTACGGTTTGGGTTCTGGCGGCTGATAAGGTCGCCCAGAAATCCGGCAAGGAACAACTGACTACCCAAAACCATCGCTACAAGAGCAATGAAAAAGTAAGGTGAATCGGTAATGAGATGTCCGTAGATGCCGTTGTGCAGATCGATGGCCTTGTCTATACCTAAGCCGATGAGCGATAGGAAGGCTATGAAGAATACGACGCTACCCAGAAAGCCGAATACGTGCATTGGCTTTTTGCCAAAATTGCTCAGGAACCAGAGAGTCATCAGGTCAAGATAACCATTTACAAAGCGGTTCCATCCCATAAACTTTGATTTGCCGAACTTTCTTGCCTGATGATGAACAGGCTTTTCGCCTATCTTGGCAAAACCTGCATTCTTGGCTAGATATGGGATATAACGATGCATCTCACCATATACCTCGATATTCTTAACTACGTCGAGGCGATAAGCTTTCAGACCGCAGTTGAAGTCGTGCAGATTGTGTATGCCGCTTACTTTGCGTGCAGTAGCATTGAAGAGTTTGGTAGGGATGGTCTTGCTCAGAGGATCTCCTTCTTTACGGTTCTGCTTGTAACCTGACACGAGGTCGTATCCCTCTTTCATAATCATCTGGTAGAGTCCCGGAATCTCGTCTGGAGAATCCTGTAGATCGGCATCCATGGTGATGACAACATCGCCCTGCGCTTCTTTGAAACCACAGAAGAGTGCTGGGCTCTTTCCATAGTTTCTGCGGAATTTGATACCCTTCACTTGCTCGTTCTTCTCAGCAAGTTCTTCTATGACGTTCCATGAACGATCGGTAGAACCATCGTTCACAAAGATGACTTCATAAGTAAAATCGTTAGAGTCCATTACTCGCTTTATCCAGGCGAAGAGCTCTGGTAACGACTCTTCCTCATTGAAAAGAGGAATTATTACTGAAATATCCATTATCTATTTATCTGTTTGTTTCTTATTTATTGTTATTTGTATGCTGTTGTTTGTTCTTCTTTGCCATTACAGCAGCAATAATCGGACTGAGTACAGCACCTACTACCAGGTCGGTAATCATAAACATGGAAGCCCAGGCTATCGGTTTCATCATACTGACGGCGTCAAGAAGGGTTTTAGATTCCTCTGCAGTTAACTGATACGCTTGTGCTACAATCTGATAGTTGGTTTGCAGTTGGTTCATGAATAGACCCGTATCCATAAAACGGAACCAAAGATATTGCACAAGGGTAAGCAGAAGGGTTGCATTGAAGAATGTCTGGATGCAATAGTAGAATGCATGACGGAAAGAGATATGTCCGTCTCTTGCATAGTCACGGAATGCCTTCAGTCGCTTGGCCACAACAAATGGGGTTGCTATGATGAGAATGTTGGAAATGAATCCCAGCATCCGGTATTGCGGGTCTACTGCCAGCATGGTACATACGAAACTGACAATCCAGACAGCTCCGAGGATGGCACCATCTTGCCGGGCGAATGCTTTGGTTTGTCTTATCTTGCCTGTGTCGATGATAATCGTTTTAACCTTATGCATTTGCTGGCTTGTTTTCTTTTCTTCCTGATTCTCGTTATTTTCTGTATTCATTTTTTTTATTGTATTTCTACGGATGTAACATATCAATTTGCAAAAATACAACTTTTTTATTATATAAGGTGTAAAGGGTGGAAATATTTATATATAATTAAAGATAAATCCTCGTGAAATAGAGGTTTCAACTGTAATGTTATGAAATATAGAAGTAAAATGTATGTAAATAAAAAAAGGAACCTTCTAAAAGAAGATTCCTTTTTGAGCCTCTTGTCGGATTCGAACCAACGACCCCGAGATTACAAATCACGTGCTCTGGCCAACTGAGCTAAAGAGGCGGGTGGACAAGCGATTCATATCGCACCGCTACAACCAAGTACCCTTGCTATGTTCCCATCCTGGGGGATTCCGAGGGAGCTGGTCGTATGAGACTTGTCCGTCTCAATTTTTAAGCGGGTGCAAAGGTACGGTTTTTCTTTGAACCCGCCAAATGTTTTGCCGAAAAACTTCAGTTGTTTAACGTTTGTTTGCTAAAAATCAACTACCGTAATGCCTGATCCGCCAAATTGTACGTGTTCATCTGCATAATGGGTCACATTAGGCACACTACTCAGATATTGGCGAATGAGCTGTCTTAGAATGCCATTTCCCTTTCCGTGAAGGATTCTGACTCTTGGCATTCCTACCAGAATAGCATCATCGATGAAGTATTGTACCGCATTAAGTGCTTCATCGCCTCGCATTCCGCGAACGTCCAGATCCTGGTGGAAGTTGGATTTATGTGAGTCAATGGTCTTTCTGGTTTCCTTACTGATACCGTATGAAGCCAGATTTTCCTTGCGCTCTTCTGTCTTGTCTGCATTTTCAACAGGAGTTGTGGCATGCTCCAGACGGTTCAGGCGCATCTTGGTTCTCATTCCTCCAAATACGGCAGTTGCTGTATCTCCAGTAATGTTTTCTATCTTTCCGATTGTAGTCAGTCCCTTGATGCGCACCGTATCGCCAATCTGAATATCACGTTTACTATCTGCTTGAGTCTTGTTCTGTGCATTCCTCAGTGCTGCTGCAGCCTTTTCCTGATTCTCTTTCTTTTCAGCCTGGCGCTTGGCATGGCGCTCTTTGCGTTGTTGAATCTGGGCTATCTTGCGGGCAATTTTGTCATCGGTCTCCTTGGTATCAATTTCTTGAACCTCTTGCTTGAAGGTATCAAGTTCCTGACGGATACGGCGGGTTTCTTCTTTTTCAGCCTGGCTTTCTTTGATTTCCCGGATGGCGTTTTCGATTCTCTTGTTACTTTCTTTCAGAAGTTCTGCGGCTTCTTCTTTTGCCTTTTTGAGAATTGCCTTTCTGCTTCGCTCAATATCCTCTATGTCGTTTTCGTACTTGGAGATTGTTTTCTCCATGTCTTTTTCACGCTGATGGATATTCTGGCGTTTGTTTTCCCAATATCGCTTGTCACGAACTATATCCTGCAGATACTTGTCGCTTTGAATGTATTCAGAACCAACGATATCTGATGCTTCCTTGATTACTTCTTCGGGTAATCCTATCTTTCTTGCAATTTCGATGGCGAAAGAAGAACCTGGTCTGCCTATAGCTAATTGGAAGAGGGCTTTCATCTCATGGCGGTCGTAGAGCATGGCGCCGTTAACCACTCCTTCATGGCTGTCGGCAAAATGCTTCAGGTTCTGATAGTGGGTGGTAATCACACCATAAGCTTGCTGCTTGCAGAACTTGTCGAGTACTGCTTCGGCGATAGCACCTCCGATTCCTGGCTCTGTACCTGTACCAAACTCATCTATCAGAATGATGGTCTCGCCATTGGCTGCCTTCATCATATTCTTCATGTTCAGAAGATGAGATGAGTAGGTACTCAAGTCATTCTCCAGACTCTGTTCGTCACCGATATCAATCATGATGTTTTGGAAAACACCTGTCTTTGAACGCTCACTTACAGGGATGCTCAAACCGCATTGCAGCATGTACTGTAATAATCCGACGGTTTTCAGACAGACAGATTTGCCGCCTGCATTTGGACCGGAGATGATAAGAATGCGTTTGTCCTGTGTAAGCATTATATCCAACGGAACTACTTTCTCGTTTTTTTTCTGTAGAGATAGCTGCAATAATGGGTGTATCGCACGGGTCCAATCTATGTGTGGGTGGCCTTCTACCTCGGGTTCTATGGCTTTGAAGATATCAGCCAGTTTTTGCTTGGCTTGTATCAGGTCAATTATGGCAAGGAAACGGTAACTGTCCAGAATTTCCTTGGAGTATGGGCGTACCTTGTTGGTAAAGTCGGTGAGGATGCGAATGATTTCCTTTCTCTCTTCACCCTCCAGTTCACGTACACGGTTGTTCGCCTCTACCACCTCGGTTGGTTCTATAAAGACAGTTTTACCTGTGGCACTCTCATCGTGTACGATACCTTTGATTTTACGCTTCAGAGTAGGGATGACGGGAATAACCAGTCTGCCGTCACGCAGGGTAGGGGTAACATCTTTTTCTACGATGCCTTCACTTTGTGCCGAGCGCAATATACTATATAAGGTACGTGAGATGCTGCCCTCTGTCTTTGCCAGTTCTCTGCGAATCTGAAGAAGTTCAGGGGTTGCGTTATCTCTTATCTTGCCGAATTTGTCAAGTATCTGGTCGATGCGCTGAATCAGCTGTGGAAAAGTAACTACATCCTGTGAAAGGCGATGTAGGGCTGGGTAGGGATACTTTTTCTCTCTTTTCCATCCGTCTTCCGGCTCGTCATCGTCATCGCTGTGATTCAATATTTTCACCATATCTGCTATGGTAGACAGTGAACGTCGCAAGTCAAACAGCTCGTCCTCCTCCAGGTGACTGTTTTCTACACGGATACGGAGGATGCTCTCCCTTACATCATAGAAATATTGTAGGGGAAAGTCTTCTACTTCCTCCATCAGTCTGCGGAACTCACGCACCTGCATGAGCCATTCGTTAACTTGTTCTGCATCGCTGCTGAATGCCATCTTGTCTACCTGTTCCTTTCCGAGTGGAGAGAGGCATCTTTCGCGCAGCATCTTGCGGATTTCATTGAATCCTATCTTATTTTCAAAATTATCTGGATATATCATGGGTGCAAAGGTAGTGCAAATCGAAGACAATACAAAATAAAAAAGCATTTTTTTATTTTTATTGTTGAGATTCGGCCTGTCTTATTAGAAAGTAGTGTATTTCTCTCTACCAAATATTTGAACTGTTAAGCGTATTCTTGGCATTTCCGGGGGCAAGTTTCTGCTTAATTACGGCAAGATATTCCGTCCATTTTGCATCAGTTCTTCTGTTCCAGACGTCGCCTAAAAAAGCAGCTCCGCCAAAGTTCCATGCTCTCAATTGTGGAATATATTCAGGGGTGACACCTCCCAATGCAACTACTCGCTCATTGATGATTCCATTGATGCCTGCTTCCTCTAAGTCTTTGTTAGAGAAGGAATGTTTGTAGCCTTTCTTTGAAATGCTGTCAAAGATTGGACTGAGGAAAACATAATGGCAGGCAGGTTTGAGAATCGCGCTCTTTTCGTCTTTGTTCTTGGGTGATATAGTCTGGAGAGCTTGTTCTACTTCCTTAAAACTATGGCAGGATTGTGAGATGCTTCCTTGAAAGCCTTCTGGAATCTCGTGGTTTCTTCTGTTAAGATGAATACCATGAAGATGAAATTCCTGACAAAGTTCGAAGTGATCGTGTACTACGATCTTTTTATGCCATTTCTTGTCTATTTCCTGTATCAGTCGCTTACACTCCTCTATATTTGATTCTGGTTTGCGCAGATGTAGCAGGTCTATACCTGCTTTAAAGAGTTGGTTGATATAGGTTGATTCATTCTCTATAAAATCGGGCAGAGTGATTACTATCCATTTCATATTCGTTGTGATTTTATTTCTTTATATAAAGGTGTTGGCTGTTATTTGATAAACAGTGCCTTGGGTTCATAGAAATGATTCACCGGACCATGACCTTTTCCTATCTGTACATCTTTTCCTGCCAGAATTGCGCCTGAAAGATAGGTCTTTGCCATGGTGATAGCTGTATTCATATCCATTTCTCTTGCCAGATAAGAAGTGATGGCTGAGGATAGGGTACAACCTGTACCATGGGTATTGCGTGTGTTTACGCTAATGCCTCGATAACTGGTAATAGGTTTTCCGTCTTCGAAGAGGTAATCAATCTTTTCTGCTCCCTGGAAATGGCCGCCTTTGATGAGTACATATTTACAGCCTAATTTACTGATGGCTAAAGCTGCGTTCTGAATATCTTCCTTATTCTGTATCTTCATTCCTGCCAGTATCTCTGCTTCCGGGATGTTAGGTGTTAGCAGGGTAGCTAGTGGTAATAACTCCTGTATGAAAATGCTGAGAGCGTCCTCCTGCATGAGTCTGCAACCACTGGTGGAAACCATCACGGGGTCAATGATGAGATGCTGGTATTCCCCTTGGTATCTTTTCAGGGTTTCAGCAATAGCCTGGATAGTGGTACGGTCGTTAACCATACCTACTTTGATGGCATCTGGGTGGATGTCGTCCATCACAGCTTCTATCTGGCCCTTTACTATTTCGGGGTTGATGTCTTGGATGGCATAAACTCCCAGGGTGTTCTGTACGGTAATGGCTGTAATGGCCGATGCGGCATATACGCCTAGTGCTGACATTGTCTTGATGTCAGCTTGTACGCCGGCTCCTCCGCAACTGTCTGAGCCAGCTATTGTCATTGCTGTATAATATTTCATAATTCCTATTAACTTCTTGCTTTTCCTCTAAAACTGTTTCTTACCAGGGCTGATTCACAGGTCTCACAGAGATGTTCTGTGGCTTGATGGTGCTTGAAACCTTCTATCATGGCTTGGGCACGGGGTGAAGCCAGAATTTCTTCCAGCGATTGTTCAAGCAGGTTCCCAAGTGCAACATCTCCGTTGTGGTCCAAACAGCAGGGTACCAATGTCCCGTCTGCCAATACGCCTATCTGTTTGAGTAGGGCTTTACAGAAAACTTCTCTTTTTTCTTCTCTGATACCTGATTTCTGATTTCCTTTTATCATTTCCTTTTCTTCGATATGGTTATCAAAGTTGGGCCATTCGAATTTCCTGTCAAACTCCAGATAGAGATTATTGGCAAGTCTGTAACCGTCAGGTCGTTCTTTCCAGGGTTTGGGAACAAATTTTTCGATGTGCTCCATTACTTCTTCATTTTCCCGGTCTTTTCCTCCTTGGTTCCAAAGTCTGAGAACTATGCAGGTTCCCTTCTCTGCTGCTTGGGTTGAAAAAGTCATCACCTCGTTCATGTAACTGGCAAGCTTTCCCTTGGCATTACTCTCGTGTGAGTGGAGCGAGAGCTGTATTTTGTGGGGAAGTGTGTCAAGGAGATCCATAGCTTTGGGTAGCAGAGTGCCATTGGATGTAAGTACGGTTTTGAAACCTTTCTCTCTTGCCATATTGATAAACTCGGGTAGAAGAGGGTGTAGTAGGGGTTCGCCCATAATGTGGAAATATAGGAAACAGACCTTCCCGCATATCTTGTCGGTGAGCAGGTCGAATTCCTCAGCACTCAACTGTCTTTTCTTCCTTGTATGTTTTGGACAGAAGTGGCAGTTGAGATTACATGTATTAGTGATTTCTATGTAACAGCGATCTATCATTGTCATGTCTTTTCTTGCATATAGCTTACTTTTTAGCAAAGTTACATGTTTTCTTTGATATGACCAAATAATATAGCATAATTTTGCATTTGAAGTCTTCTTGTCATGGATAGTGAATGAATATGAAGGAAATATACAAATACGGAAATAAAAAAAGCCTTCTGAAAGAAATTTCAGAAGGCTCTTGCGGAGAGAGAGGGATTCGAACCCCCGGTACCTCTCGGTACGACGGTTTTCAAGACCGTTGTAATCGACCACTCTACCATCTCTCCATTGTTTTAGTTTGGATGACTATAGCTTGGTTTTCTTAAGCGGTTGCAAAGGTACTACTATTTTCTGGTTCCACCAAATTTTTTGCCAACTTTTTTTTTGTTTTTCTTCAAAAAAATGCGTTTTGGGGGCTAATAAGTGGCAAAATCGGCAAAAAATAGAGAGGTAAGGCTGAAAAAGACAATAAAAAAGGGCTACCGCCGTAGCCCCAATCTTGATAACCTTAAATCTAATACTATGAAAAACACACTGCAAAAATACAAAATATATCTATTCGTTATGTCAAAAGAATAGAAAATCTGTATATTGAAAGGGTGCTTTAATATTTTTTAAACCTTATAGGTAACCTTTCTGCTTAAACTCTTCCATCAGTGGCAAGGCTAAAATCTTGGCATCAGGATGTGGCGCACCGGTAGTACCTAATGCGCGAAGGTCGAAGAAATGTTTCCAGTCACTCACGAAAGCGGTATGAACCAGTTCTGTGTTGCAGTCCAATGGTAGAATGGCTCGTGCTTCCTGTGGTTTGCAACCTGCCTCTATCAGTTTCATGTAGGCATATTCGGCAGCCTGATTGGCAAATATCCAAGTTGTGAGTTTACTCCATTCTGCAGTTCTTCCTTCTGCAATGTCAGCACACATATCTTCTATTCGGTAGTCGCTGGGATCTTGTGAACCATCGAAGCCTTCTGCTTCTACCCATGTAGGCAGGTTGATGGTAATCTCGTTATCAAACTTATTCTTCGAATAGTTGCAGTATCGGGTACTCTGCTCTGCCATAGAGTTGGCACGATGACGGTTATATTCTCGGGTTATGGAAATCTGAGTAGTAAAATGAACGGTAATACGGAGTTCGTGCTTACCTTCTTCATAGTTGCTGAGGTATTTCAAATCATCCATCGCCTTGTTTTCTGCCAATACTCGGAGATTGGTTGTAATATAGTCTTTGCCGTCTAAAGTGTTCAGACGTGAGAACTTGTTGTGGGTATAAAGCGGCAACTCTCCATGTTTGCATACCAGATACACGGTTCCATGTTCCAGCATGGCAAAGTGTTCACTCTGCACCATCCGATCCACGAAAGGTTTGGCAGAATTCACAGTGGTATTATTCTCACTTTTATAGCATACTCTTCCTGCTCGTTCTATCTGCTGGTAGATACCGAGCTCACCTGGTTTCTGTAACCAGATTTCATACGATGGTCTTTGTATTTTCATTTCTTTTTGTTTTTTGTTCTGTCTGCAAAGGTACATTATTTTGTGCATACGGCAAAATAATTCATGGCTTTTTTCGTCTTATATATAATTAAGGTGTAATAATTAGTAAATATGGAGATAAAACCAATAGCATATTTTCGTTCTCCCTTCAGTAGCAAGTTTGGCATACCCAAACAGGCTGGATTGGTAGCAGAACTGGAAGGACAGATTGTTTTTGAACCCGAATTTCGTAACTCTGATGCGCTGCGTGGCATGGAGGGCTTTGATTATCTTTGGCTGATTTGGGAATTTTCTGCCAATAGGCACAAAGCGCACAGTCCGGTTGTGCGTCCTCCTGTGTTGGGAGGCAATGAGAAAGTGGGTGTCTTTGCTACTCGAAGTCCTTTCCGTCCCAATAATATAGGTCTTTCATCGGTAAAAATTTCTCATATCGAATGGGAGACTCCTCATGGTCCTGTCATTCATGTTAAGGGAGCTGATCTTATGGACAAGACGCCGATATTTGACATCAAGCCGTATGTGGTGTATGCCGATTCTCATCCTGGGGCAAGGAGCGGTTTTGTTGATGACCGCAAATGGCAGAAACTTGATGTAGAGATTTCTGAAGATGTAGACAGGCATCTGCGTCTGCAGGGATTGAATGCAGAAAAGATTGAAATATTGAAAGAGGTACTTGCCCAAGATCCCCGTCCGCATTACCAGAAAGACCCTCATAAGGTCTATGGAATGCCTTATGAGGGTCTTGATATTCATTTCACGGTTTGCGATCATACGCTTACTGTTGTCAAGTAGACTTCTTGAATATGTTGAGTAGAAAATTTACTTTGCGAAACTTTCAAAACGTACGTTTTCCAACTGAATCTTGCAGGTTGCATCAATATTCTTGGCTTCCTTGGTGTAAAAGATATTGGAGTTCTTGATGGTGATATCGTGTACCATACCTTCTGCACCATGTGCTTCAATACCTGTTTTGCAACCTCGTACGTAGATGTTGCTCATGTGGATATCCTGAAAGTTTGGCAGGAATTCCTGCTTTACGGGAGTTGTCTGCTTCTGGGCACCTACGTGGTTGTCAAAATAAGTGGTCTCAAAGGTGATGGCTGCATCCTTGATATCGGTCATGTAGATATGGTCGATATAGATGTTCTCTGATGTTCCACCTCTCTTCACTGCACTTTTAAAGCGTAAACCGGTATCTGTTCCCTGGAAAGTATTGTTGCGAACAACAATATTCTTCATGCCGCCAGAGAACTCGCTGCCGATAACAAAACCTCCATGGGCATGGTATACGGTGTTGTCCTGGATATTGATGTTTTCACAAGGACCTGCTGCCACACCTGCTGCGCCTGCGCCACCCTTCATGCAGATACCATCATCACCTGCATCAATCACATTGTTTACGATGAGTACATCCTTACAGCTTGAGATGTCAATCGCATCACCGTTCTGGGCATTCCATGGACATTTTACGGTGATTCCGTCGATAGTCACATTCTTGCATCGGGTAGGGATGATATGGAATTTAGGACTATTCAGAAGTGTAACACCCTGTACGAGCACATTCTCGCAACTGGTGAATCTGATCATGTGTGTTCGGGTTTTCTCCTGTTCGTCCATATTCTCAGCCACATTAGGTTCGTGCTTCAGGTTGAAAGGATACCAGATGTTACCCTTCTCATTCAGTGTTCCGCCCATAGCCTGGAATTCTTTCCATTCTACGTCACTAACCTTACTGCGCTTTACCGGTCTCCACCATTCTCCGTTTCCGTCAATGGTGCCCTCGCCTGTGATGGAGATATTTTTTCTCTTGCTGGCATTGATGGCTGGAGTAGCACGGCTTTCTTTTTTACCTGTGGTCTTGTCTATCTTGAAATGGTCGTTCTTGTCTTCAGAAAGAACGATGATGGCATTTTTTTCCAGATGCAGGTCAATATTGTCCTTCAGTGAGATGAGACCGGTGAGGTAGATACCTGCAGGCACATTAAGATGACCGCCGCCCATCTTGTTCAGTTTGCTGATGGCTTTGGCAAATGCCTGGGTATTCATGGTGAGTCCGTCACCATTACCGCCACATTCTAAGATACTGACATGATTGTCTGGGATGCTAGGCAATGTTGGTTGCTGCATCTGAACTGGTAAGTTCTGATAATACTTACTGTAATCTTTAGCATTGGCTGTCACAAATGAGAAACAGACCAATAAAGCTATTAAAATCTTCTTCATAAGCTTTTTAAGTTTAGTTTGTTTAATAAATTCTATACTTTGTCTTGTTTGTAATATCTGTTACCTTAAGGTGTGGATATAAAAAAAAGGCGGCCCTAACCACAGTTAGTAACCGCCTTTTATGAAAGGAGGAGTGGTACCACCAGGAATCGAACCGGGGACACAAGGATTTTCAGTCCTTTGCTCTACCAACTGAGCTATGGCACCATCTTGCTTTTTGCGGTTGCAAAGGTACAATAAATATTTTAATTGAGCAAGAGAAAACGAAATATTTTCTCTTGCTTAATGTTTATTAACTAAATATCCCCTTGCTTGAAATTAATCTTTCAGCGGATTCCAACCTTGTGCTTTCAGTTCAAATTCCTGTCCGTCTCTGGTAATGAGGAACTTGCCCAGATTTTCTTTGGTGATGTAGCCAATCTGCCTTACACCCTCCATAGTCTCAATCTTCTCGTGGTCACCGATAGGTACGGTAAAGAGAAGTTCATAATCTTCGCCACCATTCATAGCACAGGTGGTAAGGTTCATATTGAATTCTTCTGCCTGCACGGCTGTCTGGTAGTCGATAGGTATGTTCTTCTCATATACTCTGCATCCGCAATGACTCTGTTCGCAGATATGCATCAATTCACTGCTCAGACCATCGCTCACATCCATCATGGCGGTAGGACGGATACCTGCCTCACGCAGTTGTGCTATCACATCTCCGCGTGCCTCAGGCTGCAGTTGTCTTTCCAAGAGATATTCCTTGCCGGCGAAATCTGGCTGGAAGTTGCGCATATTCTCTAAGTCTCTGTTCAGAAGAGCCAGTTTCTCGTTATCACCATTTGCTTTAGCCTCAGCCATCTTCTTTCGGATATCTTCTATCTGTCCGTAGTATACAGCCTTTTCGCGTTCCAGCAGTTGAAGTCCCATATAGGCACCGCCCAAGTCGCCCGACACACAGATCAAGTCTGTTTCCTTGGCTCCGTTGCGGTATACGATTTCTTCTTTTGCTGCTTCTCCGATACAAGTAATACTGATGGCTAAACCGGTGAGAGAAGAGGTAGTATCACCTCCCACGATATCTACTCCCCATTTGTCGCATGCCATTCGAAGACCCTTATAGAATTCATCAATGTCTTCTACTTTGAATCGTTTACTCAATGCTATGCTTACTACCATCTGACGTGGGGTTCCGTTCATAGCAAAGATATCACTGATGTTTACCATTGCACTCTTGTAACCCAAGTGAACCATGTCAATATAGGTAAGGTCGAAATGTACGCCCTCCATCAGCATATCTGTAGTCATGAGCACCTCCTTGTCTGGATAATGCATCACGGCACAATCGTCGCCTACACCATAAACTGTAGACTCGTTTTTCTTTTCATAACCTTTGGTGAGATGGTTTATAAGACCGAATTCACCTAACTTTGAGATATCCAAAATAAATAATAGTTTATAATTTATACTTAAGATCTGCGGATGATTTCTCGCATAATCTCTGTCATCTTAGGCTGTGCGGCATTGGCTGCAATCTGCACTTCCTCATGACTGACTTCTACAGGTACATCGAAACCGCCAAGATCGGTGATGATGCTGATGCCGAAAACCTTGATTCCACAATGGCGGGCAACAATCACTTCAGGTACAGTACTCATACCTACAGCGTCACCACCCAATACACGATACATGCGATACTCTGCCGGTGTCTCGAAGGTAGGTCCCTGAACGCCAACATATACGCCATGCTTTGCATCAATTCCCTTCTCCTTAGCGATATCGTCGGCAAGGTCGCGGAGTTTCTTGTCGTATGCTTCGTGCATATCCGGGAAACGTGGACCGGTAGGGAAGTTCTTTCCGCGCAATGGATGTTCTGGGAAGAAGTTGATGTGATCATCGATAATCATCAGGTCTCCAATCTGGAATTCCGGATTCATACCGCCCGAAGCGTTGCTTACAAAGAGGGTTTCAATGCCCAACTCGTACATCACACGTTCTGGGAAGGTTACAGCCTTCATGTCATATCCTTCATAGTAATGGAATCTTCCTTCCATAGCCATGATATCTTTACCTCCTAACTTACCGAAAATCAGTTTGCCTGCATGACCTTGAACGGTAGATACTGGGAAGTTTGGTATTTCACTATATGGAAATTCATAACTGTCAGTTATTTCTGAAGCTAATTGTCCGAGACCGGTTCCCAGTATGATTGCTGTCTTCGGACTTGTTGTCATCCTTTCTTTTAGCCAGGATGCTGTTTCTTGAATTTTTTCGTACATAGCTAATGATTTTGTCGTTAAAATTATCTTCTTGTTCCAGCATGAAACTTACCTTGATAGGCAGTTCGTATATGCTTTTCTTAACTATTTCATAGAGTCCCTCTGTCTCTTTTAGTCTCACGGCATCTTTCTCTGTCGTGATAATCAGACGGGGTTCTTGCATCTGTTCAAACGCCTCGTTGATGCGTGTGATGTCTTTATTCTTGAAGCGATGGTGATCACCGAAACTCAGCGACTGCATACTCTTGACCATTGGCTTCAGGTCGTGTTCCATCTGCTTAGGCGATGCGATACCAGTAACCAGCAGAGCATGGTAGTTTTTCAACTCCTCCTTGGCTATCTGCTGGTCTTCGAAAACTCCCTTTGGCGTATCATAGTTGATGCAGGTGAAGTAGAGCTTCTGGAAAGGGTAAAGGTCCATAGCCTTGGTGAGTACTCGAAATTCCATTGGCTTCAGGTCCTTTGGACATTTAGTGATAATCACAATGTCTGCACGGTTCTTACCGCTTAGAGGTTCTCTCAGTCTTCCTGCTGGCAACATCTTGTCATAGATGATCAGACGGTGGTAATCTACCAGCAGAATGTTGATACCTGGCTTCACATAGCGATGCTGAAAGGCATCATCCAGTAATACAACATCTACATCCTTGGTCGGTTCTTCATTCTGCAACTTTTCGATTCCTCTCACACGCTTAGCGTCTACGGCTACATAGATATCGTCAAACTTGCTGTGCATCTGGAAGGGTTCATCGCCAATCTCTGACATTGTCGTATCTTTATCTGCCAGCACATAGCCACTGGTCTTTCTTTTGTAACCACGTGATAGCACAGCTATCTTTACCTTGTCGTGCAACAAGCGTACCAGATACTCCACATGGGGAGTCTTGCCCGATCCGCCCACCGTGATGTTACCCACAGAAATGATCGGGATTGAGAATGACTGACTCTTTTTCAGTCCGATATCGAAGAGCCAATTGCGAAATCTGACCATGCCGCCATAAATCCAACTCAGTGGTAGCAGCCAGTCGTTGATCTTGATAAGATCGCCTTCTGTTCTCATGTCTGTTTCCTTTCTCTTAACCGGTATGTCTATATATTAATGTACGCATACCTTATTATAAATGTTATTGTATGTTCAGTACGTAAGGAAGTGCAGCCTGTATAGGCTCTTTCTCCTTCATATTGCGTATCATGATGAATGGCTGGTAGAGATCACCCAATGCCAGACGCAACTGTTCGTCGAGGTAGGTTCCCTTGTTTCCGCCCGCCATATCCAGCAACTGTTCCATCCATCCAGCCAATGCCGGATATTCTACCGCCTGATAACTGCTGAGATGAGCCAATTCTGCAGCCTTGTCGATGGCGTCGCTCAAGCCGCCGAATCCATCAATTAACTTGATCTTCTTGGCGTCTGTACCCAGCCATACTCTTCCTTGAGCAATCTTCTCAACCTGTTCGGTACTCATTTTTCTGCCCTCAGCCACACGATTGCGGAAGAGGCTATATCCACGGTTCACATAGTTTTGCATGGTGGCAATCTCTTCTGCACTCCATGGGCGTGACATGCCTGCAGAGGCATAGGTACTGTTGCGGTTGGTCTTCACTTCATCATACTTGAAGCCTAACTTCTTTGTCATCAGGTCACTGAAATCTGGCAGGGCTCCAAAGATACCGATGCTGCCGGTCAATGTTGTAGGTTGTGCCATGATATATTGGGCACCCATACTCATATAATAAGCACCCGATGCTGCCATACCACCCATCGAAACCACTACCGGCTTCTTTTTATTTAATTCTTTAACTGCTCTCCAGATCTGTTCCGAAGCATAGGCATCGCCACCGCCCGAATTGATACGCAGAACTACGGCCTTTACCTGACTGTTGTCTGCAAGTTCCTGAAGGTCCTTGATGACCTTTGTACTTACTATCTGTTGCTCAGAATCATAGATGCTAGGAGTCTCCATCCTGACAATGGACCCCTGACAGTAGTATACGGCAATCTCTTCGCCCATCAGATTCGAGTCGTCTATAGTCATATCTACGTCGTTATAGTCAACCTGATTGATGGTATCGTCTGCCTTCAGTCCTAACTGTTTCTTCACCACGTCTCTTATTTCATCATAATAGCAGAATCCATCTACCATCTTTCGAGATTTCAGGAATTTGGTATCATCAAACACCATCAGCCCGTCAGCATAGCGGTTCAGTGAATCCTTGCTGATGTTTCTGCTTTTGCTCACATCTCCCAACATCTGTAGCCAGAGTCCACTAATATAGCGTGAAACCTGCTCTCTGTTGGCATCCGACATTTTGTCTTCGGTGTATGTTTCAGTATAGCTTTTGTATTTGCCTACCTTCACTACCGTAAAGTGAACGCCAAACTTGGCTGCTACATCTTTGATATATTGTGGCTGCGATGCAATACCATGCCAGTCTACATTGCCTTCTGGGTTTACATATACCTTGTTGGCAACCGAAGCCAGATAATATCCACCCTGTGAGAGAGCATCACCATATGCGATAATCCATTTGCCGCTCTTCTTGAAATCGGCAAGTGCATTTCTTATTTCCTGCAAAGTGGCATAATCTGTCTCCAAGATACCTGTTTCCAGATAGATGCCCTTCACTTTATCCTCATTCTTTGCCTTGCGGATAGAAGAGAGAATCCTGTTCATGCCTATGTTGTTAAACTGCTCGCCTGTCAGTTCGCCGAGCCAGTTGTCTTCAGTACGGTCTTCAATCTGTCCTTGTAGTTTCATCACCATCACCGCATTGTCTTTCAGTGCCGGTTTACTGTTGCTCGATGCCACCATTCCGATGATACAGATGAATCCCAGGATGGTCATGATCAGCCCGAAGGCAAACAGTCCTACGATAGTGGCTGCCACGTTCTTGAAAAAATCCTTCATTATTCTATGTCAATATTTTATAAGTGAGACTTCTAAATAAATGCCAGCGGCAGAAGAGAGATGTTTTCTCCGATTGCCGTTTACAGCAATTTTTCTGCAAATATAGCAAAAAAGAACCAATAATCAAAGCGATTGGAACAAAAACACCAAAAAAAGAAGAAAAAATAACATAGGGTTAACGAAAAAATGCCTATCTTTGCATTATCTTAGCAAAACAGAATAAAGATATAAACAACATAACAAAAAAGAAAAATGAAAAAGACAATGATTTTTTTTCTTCTGATGCTGACAGCAATTACAGCATCAGCTCAATCTACCGCTCGCAAGTTCGTATTGAAGAACAGTAGCGACGGTCTGAGTGAACTCACCTGTTATCTTCCTAAGAATCCTTCAGGAAGAGCTGTAGTAGATTGTCCTGGAGGTGGGTATTCTCATCTTGCAATGGACCATGAGGGACATCAGTGGGCAGAATATTTCAACAAACAGGGTATCGCTTTCTTCGTCTTGAAATACCGTATGCCTAAGGGAAACCGCAATATTCCGTTGAGTGATGCCTATCAGGCGATGCGTACCGTTCGTGACAGTTCTGCAGTATGGAGAATAAATAAGGAAGATGTTGGTATCATGGGCTTTTCTGCCGGTGGACATTTAGCTTCTTCCGTCAGTACTCATGCTGAGGCGGCTGTGCGACCTGATTTCTCGATTCTTTTCTATCCGGTGATTTCAATGGATGAGCGTATCTCTCATAAGGGATCATGTGTGAATTTCTTGGGTGAAGAGCGTAATACCGATAAGAAACTGGTAGAAGAGTGGTCTAACGACAAGGCTGTTCGTCCGAATCTTACCCCTCGTGCCATCATACTGATGTCTTTTGATGATAAGGTTGTTCCTCCTGTAACCAATGGCGTAGCCTATTATTCTGCCATGAGCAAGGCGGGCAACGAGTGTACCATGCATATCTATCCTACTGCCGGACATGGATGGGGATTCCGAGATGCCGCTCATGGCTTCCCGTATCACGACCAAATGTTGAATGACCTTACCTGTTGGCTCAACAGGCTTCCGTCTAAGTAATCTAAGTAATAAGTAAAGAGAATACCTAAAAAGAGGGTGTGTCATAAGTTAATGATACACCCTCTTCTTGTTGCTGGAAGAGCTAGGTTATGTTGTTGGAAGAGCTAGTATATGTTGTTGGAAGAGCTAGTATATGTTGTTGAAAGAGCTAGTATATGTTGTTGAAAGAGCTAGTATATCTAGTATATGTTGTTGGAAGAGATAGAATATGTTGTTGAGACAGTTAGTATCTCCGGTCGCACAACAGCTGTTGTGCGCTTGCATAACAGCTGATATGCGCATGCACAACAACTGATGTGCATGCGGTGACCAACTGTTGTGCGCCAACTATTTTCCAAACTTATGGCACATCCTCTTTTTCTTTTTATAGACTCCTAATAAGCATTCTTGTCAGGGCAGATAATGCTCTTGGCTGTCATGAAGATAATCTTGATATCAAGCCAGAACGACCAGTTCTCTATATACCAGATATCACGGCGGATACGTTCCTCCATCTGCCAGAGCTCCTTGGTCTCACCACGGAACCCGGTAACCTGAGCCCAACCTGTGATACCTGGCTTGGAGAAGTGGCGAACCATATACTTATCTATCAGGCTTCCATACACCTCTGTATGATGCAGCATGTGAGGGCGCGGACCCACAATACTCATGTCTCCCTTAAGAACATTGAAGAATTGAGGAAACTCATCTATGTTCGTCTTTCTCATAAAGTTGCCGAAAGCAAATTTACGTGGGTCGTTCTTTGTTGCCTGTGCCTTGTCTGCATCCTTGTTCACATGCATGGAACGGAATTTAAGACAGTAGAAGGTATCACCATTCAGACCCGTTCTTGCCTGTTTGAAGAAAATTGGACCAGGACTCTGAATCTTGATGATGAGAGCTATGAATGGAATGAATGGTAGAACGCACAAACATGCAAGCCCGCTCACCACGATGTCGAAGCTACGCTTGATAATGCGGTTTGACGTGCTTGTTAGGGGTTCTATGCGGTTTGAATATACCGTCCTTCCCATGAAATTCTGGGCATCAAGATGCAATTTGTACTCACCAAACACACGTGGCAGGTAGTAGAAGTGTATCACATTCTTATCACAGAAGTGTATGATATTGATGATCTCAGGATCTTTATGCGACAGGCAGCAGAAAACCTCGTCAATATTGGAAGGTTCACCATTGATGGTATCATTCATGGTAGAAGAGATAATCTCTTTGAGCTGTTTCATGTTTCCTATTCTTTTCAACCCTTCCGGATTATCTGTGATGTCTTCATCTGCATAATATCCTTTTACTATATAACCTGCCGAGGGATCTTCTGTCATCGTCTTGTACATCTCGCTCACGGCAGGATCGTTACCTACAAAGACGACGGTGCGTGAGTTGCGGCCCTTAGAGCGGAAATACTTTAGTAATTTGAGCTCGCAGAGTCGGCTTATGATGAGAGACAGATAGAATGTTATGCCGAAGATAATGCTGAAGGAGAACATCTTTCCCCCGTGACCGAGTAGTCTTGAGAAGGTAAAGAAACAGAATGTTGTTGCTGCAGCCAGATATAAAGTACGCTTTGTAACCTGTAGGAACCCGATCTTTCTGACATGAATGATGGTGGAATAGAAGTATTCGCCTAGGAACAAGGCAGCATTGGCAACAAAAAAGGTAATCTTTGTTGCTTTGTCGAAATACGCAGGTATGAGTTCTTGACCATATTGGGTATAGAACAACAGTACGATGTTGAGAATAACGAAATCGGCACCTATCACCAGTCTCCTTATCATTTCATTTCCTTTATAATGCTTGTTCGTCATTTGCTTATGTTTTTTATACTCCTAGTTATTTATATATCTTTTTAAGTTATTTGAGGTATGCTTAAATGATATTTGGTCGCAAAGATAATAATAATAGTTGAAAATCGGAAATAAATCAGCAAAAAAATATCGAAATAGACCAACTTGAACCAACTTGAACCAGCTTTTCTTGTTTTTAATCTGTTTAAATGATGGTTTTTCTTCCTTTTTACTTTCTTGCGCATATTTAGGTATTTTTATATGAATAGGTAGTTTTTTTAGAAATTGCTTGGTGGTCTCAAAAGAAAAACGTACTTTTGCAGCCGGATTATCACGGATGATTCTTCTTTGAGACCTGTTGGTACTGGGAGTGAACTCCTGATGTGATGCAGTCTCTCACTGTTAATTTGTGAAATCTTAAGTATGAACAATAAACGATTTAGATAGTAATAATATGCAATTAATTTTATTATCGGGTGGTTCGGGTAAAAGGCTCTGGCCACTTAGCAATAATGCTAGAAGCAAACAGTTCTTGCCATTGCTCGAAAAGGAAAATGGGGAGATGGAAAGTATGGTTCAGCGCGTGGTACGTCAGGCTCAGGAAGCAAATCTGACCAACGATATTACGCTTGCTACAAACGCCAGTCAGCTGGATATCATCCAGAACCAGCTGGGAGAGCGGGTTTCTGTGGTTACCGAACCGGAGAGGCGTGATACTTTCCCTGCTATCGCTTTAGCTGCAAGTTATCTGAAACTGAAGAAGAAATGTGAGGATGACGAGGTTGTGGTTATTATGCCTTGTGATCCTTATACCGAGTTGGAATATTTCCATACCATAGCCCGTATGGTGGAATGTGTGGAGAAAAACGTCGCCGACCTCGTGCTGATGGGTATCAAACCTACTTATCCAAGTGCAAAATATGGTTATGTGGTTCCTTTTGCTGAAGGAGAGAAGTATCAGATAGTGAAGAGATTTACCGAGAAACCGGATGTGCCTACAGCAGAGAAACTCCTGGAGGAGGGTGCTTACTGGAATGGTGGTGTCTTCGCTTTCCGTTTGGGCTATATGATGCAGATTGTACGTAAGTATATGCAGAGTGAGAACTTTGAAGATACTCGTGCAAGATATAGCGAATTTCCAAAAATCTCTTTCGACTACGAGGTGGCGGAGAAGGCTGAATCGGTAGCGGTAGTACCGTTTAATGGTGAATGGAAGGACCTGGGTACCTGGAATACACTCACTGATGAGCTGCACCATGCCAGCATCGGTAATGCGGTGATGGGAAGTCATTGCGAGAATACGCATGTCATCAACGAACTCCAGTTGCCTCTGTATGTGGATGGCTTGAAGGATGCTGTTGTTGCAGCGAGTCCTGATGGCATCTTCGTCTGTGCAAAGAAATATTCCGAGGACATCAAGAAGGCGGTAGAACATCTTACTCCGCGTCCGATGTATGAGGAAAGAAGGTGGGGTACTTATCGGGTGATTGACGATTCGGAGTATGCTGACGGCAATCATTCGCTCACCAAGAGTATTACCTTGAAGCCAGGTAAGAATATCAGTTATCAGCTTCATCACCATCGTTCAGAGGTGTGGACATTCGTAGAAGGTGAGGGCATCTTTGTACTTGATGGTGAGGAGAAACATGTGAAGGCTGGTGATACCGTGGTGATTCCTCTGGAGCATTATCATGCCATCAAGGCGATTACACAGCTGACTTTCATCGAAGTTCAGAATGGTAATCCACTGGTTGAGGAGGATATTGAAAGATTCGATTATCAATGGAAAATGAAATAAAACACAAGTTTTTGTGATATAATGTCAGTATTTAAACGTGTCAAAGTGTCAGTATGGATGCTTTGGCACGTTTTTCGTATACTGGCGGGGTGACGGGTAGCAATACCTGTCGACAAAATAAATGTATAACAATTAAAATATTATAGAATCATGAACATTAAACCATTAGCAGACAGAGTGCTGGTACTTCCTGCACCAGCTGAAGAAAAAGTAGGTGGAATTATTATCCCTGATACAGCAAAAGAGAAACCACAGCGTGGTAAGGTCGTTGCTACAGGTAAGGGTACGAAAGACGAAGAGATGATTCTCAAAGAAGGTGATACCGTACTCTATGGTAAGTACGCTGGCACAGAACTCGAATTCGATGGTACTAAATATATCATGATGCGTCAGAGCGATGTACTCGCTGTAGTAGAAGAGTAAGAATAAGTGAAGAGTGAAGAACGAAGAGTGAAGGATTCAATTGCTTTGTTTTAACTCAACATTCAACATTTAACATTCAACATTAAAAAGATAAAAGAAAATGGCTAAAGATATTAAATATAATATGGATGCCCGCGACCTCTTGAAGAAGGGTGTTGATCAGTTGGCAAATGCAGTAAAGGTAACTCTCGGTCCTAAGGGCCGCAACGTGGTAATCGAAAAGAAGTTTGGTGCTCCTCAAATTACTAAGGATGGTGTTACCGTGGCTAAGGAAGTAGAGTTAGAAAATAAATTCGAAAATACTGGTGCTCAGCTTGTTAAGAGCGTTGCTAGTAAGACTGGTGATGATGCCGGTGATGGTACAACAACTGCTACTATCCTGACTCAGGCTATCGTAACAGAGGGCTTGAAGAACGTTACTGCAGGCGCAAACCCAATGGACTTGAAGCGAGGTATCGACAAGGCTGTAGCTGCTGTTGTTGCCTTCATCAAGGAACATGCTGAACAGGTAGACGACAACTACGATAAGATTGAGCAGGTGGCTACTGTTTCTGCCAACAATGATGCTGAGATTGGTAAGCTCTTGGCTGACGCAATGCGCAAGGTTTCTAAGGATGGTGTCATCACTATTGAGGAGAGCAAGAGCCGTGATACCAACATCGGTGTTGTTGAGGGAATGCAGTTTGACCGTGGTTATTTGAGCGGTTACTTCATGACTGATGCAGACAAGATGGAGTGTGTAATGGATAACCCATACATCCTTCTTTATGATAAGAAGATTTCTAACTTGAAGGAGTTCTTGCCAATTCTCCAGCCTGCTGCTGAGAGTGGTCGTCCTTTGTTGGTTATCGCTGAGGATGTTGATTCTGAGGCTTTGACTACTTTGGTAGTTAACCGTTTGCGTGGCGGTTTGAAAATTTGCGCTGTGAAGGCTCCAGGCTTCGGTGACCGTCGCAAGGCCATGTTGGAGGATATCGCAGTATTGACAGGCGGCGTTGTTATCTCTGAAGAGAAGGGCTTGAAGTTGGAGCAGGCAACTTTGGATATGCTGGGTTCAGCAGACAAGGTTACCGTCAACAAGGACAATACAACTATCGTTAATGGTCATGGCGAGAAGGCTAATATCCAGGATCGCGTAGCTCAGATCAAGAACGAAATTGAGAATACCAAGTCTTCATATGATAAGGAGAAACTTCAGGAGCGTCTGGCTAAGCTCGCCGGTGGTGTAGCTGTCCTCTATGTAGGTGCCAACTCTGAGGTTGAGATGAAGGAGAAGAAGGATCGTGTTGATGATGCACTCTGCGCTACCCGTGCCGCTATCGAGGAAGGTATCGTTGCTGGTGGTGGAACTACTTATATCCGTGCTCTCGAAGCATTGAAGGATATGAAGGGTGATAACGCTGACGAGACAACAGGTATCCGTATCGTAGAGCGTGCTATTGAGGAGCCTCTCCGTCAGATTGTTGCCAATGCCGGTGGCGAGGGTTCTGTAGTAGTAAATAAGGTACGCGAGGGCGATGGTGACTTCGGTTACAATGCCCGCAAGGACGTTTACGAAGATATGCGTCAGGCTGGTATCGTAGATCCTGCCAAGGTAGAGCGTGTAGCTTTGGAGAATGCTGCTTCTATTGCAGGCTTGTTCCTGACAACAGAGTGTGTGTTGGTTGACAAACCAGAGCCTGCACCAGTTGCACCAGCTGCAGCACCAGGTATGGGTGGCATGATGTAATTAGATGAATAATTTGCGCAAACAAAGCACATCGTAAGACTGCGAGTTTGCAAAGCGAAAATATCAAATAGGGGTGATTCTCAGAGAATTATCCCTATTTTTTTTGTTTTTTTAGTCATAAAGATGCAAAAAATAGCAAAATTATTTGGTTCGAATAATCTTTTTTTGTAACTTTGCATCGTAAATAAAAGAAAGTATCATCCGAAGGGATGGCAAAGATATTTTTTTGATTTGTTTTAGTAGATTAGTTTTTAAGTAGTTTGTTTTTGGAAATCGGTTGTCGTGAGACATCCGATTTTTTTTGTTTTTATTTTGTTTTCTCAATTTAATTGTGTAATTTTGCAGCATAATAGAAAATTCATAGCATGAACAATATTGATTGGAAAAAAGCAGTGGTCTTTCTGATTGTTATCGGAGGACTCATTTATATTACAAAGGCTGAGTTGGGAATGACTACTACAAACTCGTTCCTTACTACGCTGGGTATCTTATTGCTTCTCTTTATCGGAGATAACTTCGCACAGAAGATTGATGATGATCGGAAACGACGTAAACTGAATAATGATGGAAAAGCTGATTGATCTATATAAGAAATGGGCGGGTGAAGAACCGGCTGATGTCATAAAATTGGCAGGGCAGGGGAGTAACCGGCAGTATTTCCGTATCATTGGGCATGATGGTGATACGGTAATTGGTGTGATAGGAACCAGTCGTGATGAGGATCATGCCTTTGTATATCTGGCTCAGCATTTCCAGCTCAGACAGTTGCCTGTTCCCCAGATTCTGGCGGTGAGCGATGATGAACTCTGCTATCTTCAGACAGACCTTGGTGGTACTTCGCTTTTCGATGCCATCAAGGGCGGACGAGATGCGGGCGGACGTTACAATCAGAAAGAGAAGGAACTCCTTAAGAAAACCATTCGTGAACTTCCGAATATCCAGATTCGCGGTGCAAGAGGATTGGATTGGCAGAACTGCTATCCGCAGCCAGAATTCGATGTAGACAGTGTGCTCTTCGACCTCAACTACTTCAAGTATTGTTTTCTGAAGCCTACCGATTTGGATTTTCACGAACTAAAGCTCGAAGCCAACTTCCGGCTTTTTGCCAAGGATCTGACATCAGAACCGATGGATTGTTTCCTTTATCGCGATTTTCAGGCGCGCAACATCATGCTGGATGATAAGGGGAATCCATACTTTATTGATTTTCAGGGCGGTAGAAAAGGACCGTTCTATTATGACCTCGCCTCATTCCTCTGGCAGGCATCTGCTAAGTATCCGTTCAAACTGCGCAGAGAACTGGTTTGGGAATACTACCAGTCATTGAAGCATTATACCGAGGTACCATCGGTGCGCCATTTTGTAAACCGGTTGAGTCTTTTTGTGCTCTTCCGTACCTTACAGGTTTTGGGCGCCTACGGATTCCGTGGCTATTTCGAACGCAAGAAGCATTTCATCGATAGTATTCCGCCAGCTATCCAGAATCTGCGGGATCTTCTGAAGATGGGTGACAAGGTATTCCCTTATCCTTATATGATGGATATGTTGAGAAGACTGACCGAATTGCCACAGTTCAAGGTGATAGAGAGTGTGGCGCTGAGTCGTGCAGACGGCTATAAGACTACCGACAATAATATCTATCGTGCGCATCCGCAGGACGGACCTGCCACCTATTCTAAATATGATGGTAAGGGACCGCTGGTGGTAAGAGTGTATAGTTTTTCCTTCCGTAAGGGCATTCCAGAAGATCCGTCGGGCAATGGTGGAGGTTATGTCTTCGACTGCAGAAGTACCCATAACCCTGGCAGATACGAGCCTTATAAGAAGTTGACGGGTCTGGATGAGCCTGTTATCCGATTCCTGGAGGATGATGGTGAGATATTGAAGTTCCTGGATCATGTTTATGCACTTGCCGACCATCATGTAAACCGCTACATGCAGCGTGGTTTCACCTCTCTGATGTTCTGTTTCGGATGTACAGGCGGTCAGCATCGCAGTGTATATTCTGCGCAGCATCTTGCCGAACATATTCACCGGAAGTTTGGTGTAGAAGTGCAGATTTGTCATCGTGAACAGCATATTGAACAGGTTTTGCCGGCAAAACAATAGAAAATAGCGTGCAAATTTGGCTATCTCGCAAAAAGTTAGTAAATTTGCACGCACATTTTAAAATAGCTATTTAGCAATGATGCAAGCAATGATATTCGCAGCAGGTTTGGGCACTCGCCTTAAGCCACTTACCGACCGCATTCCGAAGGCTCTGGTAAGTGTCGGGGGAGAACCTTTGCTCAAACGTGTCATCTTTCAGTTGAAGGATGCCGGTTTCACTCGCATTGTAGTGAACGTGCATCATTTCTCCCAACAAATTATCGATTATCTCAGAATACATGACAACTTCGGTATGGACATCCGTATCAGTGATGAGAGTGAAAAGCTGCTCGAAACGGGTGGAGGTATCCGGAAGGCATGGCCGCTCTTCAACCAGTCAGAGCCCATTCTTATCCACAACGTGGATATTCTGAGTAATGTAGATCTGAAGAAATTCTACCAGATGGAGAGCAGGGATATGATTGCTGCCCGCCTGATGGTGAGCGAACGCAAGACCAAGCGCTATCTGCTCTTTGATGACAGCATGCGACTGGTGGGATGGACGAATATAGAAACGGGCGAGGTGAAGAGTCCTTATCCTGATCTCAATCCCAAAGATTATAAGATGTATGCTTTCTCGGGCATCCACATGGTTGCCCCATCGCTCTTTCCATTGATGGAGGAGGAACCGGACAAGTTCCCTATCATGGACTTCTATCTGAAGCATTGCGACAAGGTGCGCATAGAGGGATATGTAAAGAACGACCTCAAGCTGATGGATGTGGGAAAGCAGGAGACGCTGAAAGAGGCGGAAGCATTCCTGAAATCGTTAGTTAATTAGTTTATAGTTAATAGCGGCTATGCCGTATAGCAAGATTACTATAAACTATAAATTGTAAACTGTAAATTAAAATTAGATATTATGCAACAGAAGATTATTATTTTGGATTTCGGTTCACAGACCACACAGCTCATCGGCCGTCGTGTCCGTGAACTCGATACCTTCTGCGAGATCATGCCTTACAACAAGTTTCCAAAGGATGACCCATCAGTCATTGGTGTCATCTTGAGCGGTAGCCCTTATTCCGTTCATGATCCGGAAGCTTTCAAGGTAGATCTGAGCCAGTTTATTGGCCGCATTCCTGTACTCGGCATCTGCTACGGTGCTCAGTTCCTCTCTTACGCCCAGGGCGGTAAGGTGGAGGCTGCTGACAGCCGTGAGTATGGTCGTGCCAACTTGGAGCATTTCGATAAGGAGAATCCTTTGTTCAAGGGATTCATCGAGAGCTCTCAGGTTTGGATGAGCCATGGTGATACCATCACTGCTATCCCTGATGATTACAAGTGCATCGCTTCTACTGCTAATGTGAAGTATGCTGCATATGCTTCAACCAAACAGCCTGTATGGGCAGTACAGTTCCACCCAGAAGTGTTCCACTCTTTGCAGGGTACACAGCTCTTGAAGAACTTCGTGGTTGATATCTGCGGAAGTAAGCAGGACTGGAGTGCTGACTCTTTTGTTGAGACAACAGTTGCTGAGTTGAAGGAACAGTTGGGCGACGATAAGGTTATCCTCGGTCTTTCTGGCGGTGTTGACTCCAGTGTGGCTGCCGTTCTCCTGAACAAGGCTATCGGTAAGAACCTTACCTGTATCTTCGTAGATCATGGTATGTTGCGCAAGAATGAGTTCCGTGACGTGATGGAAGACTACAAGTGTTTGGGCTTGAATGTAATCGGCGTGGATGCATCAGAGAAGTTCTTTGCTGACCTGGCTGGTGTTACTGACCCTGAGGAGAAACGTAAGATTATCGGCCGCGACTTCGTGGAGGTTTTCAATGCTGAGGCTAAAAAGCAGACTGGTGCCAAGTGGTTGGCTCAGGGTACCATCTATCCTGACCGTATCGAGAGCTTGAATATCACCGGTAAGGTGATCAAGAGTCATCACAACGTAGGTGGTCTTCCTAAGGAGATGAACCTTCAGTTGTGTGAGCCTTTGAAGTGGCTGTTCAAGGATGAGGTTCGCCGTGTAGGTCGCTCTATGGGTATGCCAGAGCACCTGATTACTCGTCACCCATTCCCAGGTCCTGGTTTGGCTGTCCGTATCTTGGGCGATATCACTCCTGAGAAGGTACGTATCCTTCAGGATGCTGACGATATCTATATCCGTGGCTTGCGTGAGTATAAAGTGAAGTTGAGTGGTGAGGAAGCTCGTCGCGTCCTGGCTGCCGGTGTTCCTGCTGACATGCAGAATGGCGAGATCGAGGTTTCTCTCTACGATCAGATCTGGCAGGCTGGTACCGTATTGCTTTCTACTGTCCGTTCAGTAGGTGTGATGGGGGATGAGCGTACATACGAGCACCCGGTTGCCTTGCGTGCTGTAACCAGTACTGATGCGATGACTGCTGACTGGGCACATCTTCCTTATGATTTCATGGCTAAGGTAAGTAATGAGATTATTAATAAGGTGAAGGGTGTAAACCGTGTATGTTATGACATCTCTTCAAAACCACCTTCGACAATTGAGTGGGAATAAACAGAATAAAAAGTCGCCTTCAAAGAGGGCGACTTTTTTTATTCTTATTTCTGGTTCTTCAGGAGATCACGTATTTCCATGAGAAGTTTTTCTTCATTGCTTGGCTCCGGAGCCTTAGGAGCTTCTGCCGGTTTTTCCTCTTCCTTCTTCTTGGAAATCTTGTTCACCACCTTGATGAGCATGAAGATACAGAAGGCAACGATGAGGAAGTCGAAACAGGTCTGGAGGAAGTTACCGTAGTTGATGGTAGCCGCCTTCAGTTCCTCACCCGCTACATTGACGGTAGGTAGGGTGAATTTGAGGTCGGCGAAATTCACGCCGCCAATCAGCCATCCTATAGGAGGCATGATGACGTCATCAACAACAGAGCTTACGATTTTGCCAAAGGCACCACCGATGATGACACCGACAGCCATGTCGAGCACATTGCCACGCATGGCGAATTCCTTGAATTCATTCAAAAATTTACTCATACTTTTATCTTTTTAATTATAACTATAGTTTGATAGTTCTTCTTTTTCTCTTTTCTTATATATATAATAAGGTGTAGAATGCAGAGTTTTTTTCTTTGCTTTTTGCAATATGGAGTTGTCAGTATGGCATGTAATGAGTGAAAATAATGCCAATATTAAAACTCTAATATTCTTTTTTAACTTATTTAATACTAATTCTGGTTGCAAAGTTAGAAAAAAATTAGTAACTTTGCGCTCGAAAAGAAGAAAAAATGCTCTAAGGCGTAAAATTTTGAATGTTTCAGCATCGGATGAACGCTCGAAAGCAGTTAAAAAAGTAATTTTTATTAAACTTTTAATTTAAATATTAAGAACAATGATTAAGATTGGTATTAACGGATTTGGCCGTATCGGTCGTTTCGTATTCCGTTCTACAGTTGAGGCTGAGAACGCAAAGGAAGTACAGGTAGTAGCTATCAATGACTTGTGCCCAGTAGATTACATGGCTTACATGTTGAAGTATGATACAATGCACGGTCAGTTCGACGGTACTATCGAGGCTGACGTTGAGAAGAACGAGTTGATCGTTAACGGTAACCACATCCGTGTTACTGCTGAGCGTGATCCAGAGAACTTGAAGTGGGATGAGGTTGGTGCTGAGTACGTAGTTGAGTCTACAGGTCTCTTCCTCGCTTATGACAAGGCTGAGAAGCACTTGAAGGCTGGTGCTAAGTATGTAGTACTTTCTGCTCCTTCTAAGGCTGACGCTAACGGTAACCAGGCTGATATGTTCGTTTGCGGTGTTAACACTGACAAGTACAATGGTCAGAAGATCGTTTCTAACGCTTCTTGTACAACAAACTGCTTGGCTCCTATCGCTAAGGTATTGAACGATAACTTCGGTATCGAGACAGGTTTGATGACAACTGTTCACTCTACAACTGCTACACAGAAGACTGTTGATGGTCCATCTATGAAGGACTGGCGTGGTGGCCGTGCAGCTGCTGGCAACATCATCCCTTCTTCTACAGGTGCTGCTAAGGCTGTAGGTAAGGTTATCCCTGAGTTGAACGGTAAGTTGACAGGTATCTCTATGCGTGTTCCTACTTTGGACGTATCTGTTGTTGACTTGACAGTTAACTTGAAGAAGGCTGCTTCTAAGGAGGCTATCTGCGCTGCTATGAAGGCTGCTTCTGAGGGTGAGTTGAAGGGTGTACTCGGTTACACAGAGGATGCTGTTGTTTCTTCTGACTTCTTGGGTTGCGCTTTGACATCTATCTTCGACGCTAACGCAGGTGTTTATTTGACAGACAACTTCGTTAAGGTTGTTTCTTGGTATGACAACGAGATTGGTTACTCACACAAGGTTGTTGAGTTGATTAAGATCATGAAGAAGCACAACGGTTAATTCGTTGCCTCTTAACGATTAAGTATATGGCCGTCCAGCATTTTTTCAATGCTGGACGGCTTTTTGTTTTTATAAGTGAGAATTTCTTTTCATTTTATTTTGTTTTCTCAATAATTTCATTTAACTTTGCGGCATGAAATATTCGATGATAACCATATTGGGACCTACGGCGAGTGGTAAGACGAGTCTTGCTGCCGCTCTTGCAGCCAGGATCAATAGCCTGGGTGCCCATTTGTCGTGTACCCCTGCCAAGGGCGCTGAAATCATAAGTGCTGACAGCCGGCAGGTATATCGCGGCATGGATATAGGTACGGGTAAGGATCTGGCTGACTATACCATCCATGGCAAGCAGATACCTTATCACCTCATTGATATCTGTGAGCCTGGTACGAAATATAATCTCTTTGAATATCAGCAGGATTTTTATGATGCCTATCAGGATATTCAGAAGAGAGGGGCATTTCCGATATTATGTGGAGGTACAGGACTCTATATTGAGTCGGTGCTGAAAGGTTATCATCTTTCACCTGTTCCGCAGAACCCGGAACTCCGTGAGTCATTGGCTCATAAGAGTTTAGAGGAACTTACGCTGATACTGAAAGAGCTGAAGGCGAAAACGGGTTCTAATATGCACAATCGCACAGACGTGGATACAGCACAGCGAGCTATCCGGGCGATAGAGATTGAAAGCTATAATCTGGAGCATCCGATGCCCGAACGTGAACTCCCTGCGGTTGATTCGCTGATTATCGGTGTCAGCATAGACCGGGACGCAAGAAGGGAGAAAATTTCACGGAGACTGAAACAGCGATTGGATGAGGGAATGGTAGATGAAATCAAGGGACTGCTAGATCGTGGTATTCCTGCCGAAAATCTCATCTATTATGGTTTGGAATATAAGTTTATTACAGAATATGTGATCGGTAAGACTTCATACGATGAGATGTATCGCGGTCTGGAAATAGCAATCCATCAGTTTGCCAAAAGGCAGATGACGTGGTTCAGAGGTATGGAGCGCAGAGGCTTTACTATCCATTGGGTAGATGCATTGCAGCCAATGGAGAAAAAGGTGGAGACGGTTTTGGAACTGATGAGAAGCTAGGCTGCTGCCTGGAATCTGGCTAGGGTGCTGGCATCCGATGGAATCGGATGCAACGGTGGCTGGGCGGAAGTGATATTTTATACAACTTTCAAATTACAAAGAAGAGACAATGGTAAACGAGAATAAATGGGGGCTGCTTTATTGCCCTAGAGGAGGCTGGCGAAGTAACAAGCGCTGGGAAAAAATAGAGAAGGTGCTCAAGCAGCAAGGCGTGGATTACGACTTTGTGCAGAGCGAGAATCAGAAGAGCGTAGAACGGCTCATCAGAATGTTTATCAACAATGGTTATAAGACCATTGTCATCGTTGGTGGAGATTCTGCGCTCAATGATGCAGTAAACTGTCTGATGCAGATAGATCCGAAAGAAAGAGAAGAGGTGGCACTGGGTGTTATTCCTAACGGACTGATGAACGACTTTGCCCACTTCTGGGGATTCAGCGACAGCGATATCGAGAAGACGGTTGCGTCGCTGAAAAAACGTCGTATCAGAAAGATTGACCTCGGTTGTATCCGCTATGTGAACAAGAAGGGGGAGAAATGCCGTCGCTATTTCCTCAACTGTATCAATATCGGACTCATCGCCGCCATCATGAACCTGAGACGAAAAACCCATCATATCTTCGGTTCACGTACCCTGTCGTTTCTCTGTTCCTTCATCCTGATGATATTCCAGCGTCTGGACTATAAGATGCATGTGAAAATCAATTCGGATGTTATCAAGCGTAGAGTGATGACGATGTGTATAGGCAATGGAACAGGATATGGACAGACTCCGAATGCTGTGCCATATAACGGACTGCTCGATGTGTCGGTGGTATCTCATCCTAAGACAACCCAGCTCTTCGAGGGAATCTATCTTTTTGTGAAAGGTAAGTTCCTCAACCATAAGAGTGTGCATCCTTACCGTACCCGAGAGGTAGAGGTGCTCGATGCCCAGCATGCCCTGATAGGTATTGATGGCAGATTGATGAATACACCGGTAGGCCCATTCCAGATTACTGTAATTCAGGAGGTTATCAACTTCCTGATACCCGTATAACCAGTATGTCCGTAATAAGTGAAATGTATCAAGAAAAACGTATAATGTAAAACATATAAATAAAAAATAGCAGAACTTTATCCGAGTTCTGCTATTTTTATGATTTCTTTTTCCTGTAAGATTTTGATTTTCCTTCCTTCTGTATTGATGAGTTCTTCTGCCGTAAAGGCTGAGAGCGTACGGATGGCATTGCTCGTTGTCATATTACAGAGATTTGCCAGATCTTCACGACTCAATCGGATGTCAAGAGTTTTTCCGTCTTTTTCTAACCCATAAGAGTCTTTCAGAAATATCAGTCCCTCTGCAAGTCGGGCACGGATATGTTTCTGGGTGAGGTTCACGGTACGGTCGTCCGATTTACCTATTTCCACACTGAGATATTTGATAAAGAAGAAGCCGATGTTGAAACTCTTGGAGATCAGTTTCATGAGAACTGCCAGCGGGAACTGGGCAACGACGCAGTTTTCCAGCGACATGGCTGCCGTCTTGTATATCTCATCTGCAAAATAGGCTCTGAAACCAAAAAATTCAATCGGTTTGATAACACGGATAATCTGGCTCTTGCCACCGATACCTTCTTTGTATATCTTCACTTTTCCCGCTATGAGACATAGTGCATATTCAGGAGTACCCTCGTTCTTGTAGATGATTTCGTTCTTCTTATACTTCTTGATTTCCAGATGTTCTTTCAGTAAATCGAACTGGTCATCAGTGATGCCTCCCCATAGCTTAGCAATCAGCATTGCTATATTTTCTTTATCGTATTTTCCTCTAGCTGCCATGTGTACAAATCTTTTAAACTGAAAACTGAGTGCAAAAGTAATGCTTTTTCTCGAAATAATCAAGCATTTTTGTCTAAAAATATGTTTTAAAACATAAAAAGGCAATTTTTTCTAAAAATGGCATACAAAAAACTTTGTTATACCACAAAAAAGTGTTACCTTTGAAAGCAATTAATTTAGTCAACAAAAATATAGAACCTTAATATAGATCTATGAGTTATCTAAAATTCGAAAAGGCCCTTATGACGAATCTTCAAGAGTCGTTGCCTAAGGAGTTGTTGAGGACAAATCGCTCGGGTGCATATTCGTGCTCAACGATTGTAGACTGTAATACCCGCAAGTATCACGGATTACTTGTCGTGCCGGTTCCAGAACTGGACGATGAGAATCATGTGCTCTTGAGTTCGCTGGATGTTACGGTGATTCAGCATGGAGCAGAGTTTAACCTCGGCTTGCACAAGTACCAGGGCAACAACTACAGTCCGATGGGCCACAAGTACATTCGTGAGTTTGATTGTGATAAAGTGCCAACTACCCTTTATCGCGTAGGTGGTGTTATCCTGAAAAAGGAAGTTGTATTCCAGCATTATGAGAATCGCATTCTGATTCGCTATACGCTGGTAGACGGCCATTCGGCTACAACCCTTCGTTTCCGTCCATTCTTGGCTTTCCGCAGTGTCCGTCAGTTTACTCATGAGAATGCTACCGCATCTCGTGATTATGCTGAGGTAGATCATGGCATCAAGACCTGTATGTATGCAGGTTATCCTGATCTCTATATGCAGTTCTCCAAGAAGAACGAGTTTAAATTCTGTCCAGATTGGTATCGTGGCGTGGAATATCCAAAGGAGCAGGAAAGAGGTTATGCTTCTAACGAAGACCTCTATGTTCCTGGCTATTTTGAAATGGATATCAAGAAAGGCGAAACCATCGTCTTTGCTGCTTCTACATCAGAAATCAAGGCGGTCAGCCTGAAGAAGCTCTTCGACAAGGAAGTGGATGAGCGTTCGCCTCGTGACAATTTCTTCCACTGTCTGGTCAATGCGGCACATCAGTTCCATCGTCGTGAAAAGAACGATGACCGCTATATCCTGGCTGGTTACCCTTGGTTTAAGTGTAGAGCCCGCGATACATTTATCGCTCTTCCTGGTCTCACCCTCTCTATCGAGGAGGATGACTACTTCGAACTGGTGATGAAGACTGCGATGAAAGGTTACTACGAGTTTATGGAAGGTAAACCGGTCAGTGTGCATATTGCCGAGATTGAACAGCCTGACGTACCATTGTGGGCTGTCTGGGCTTTGCAGCAGTATGCTAAGGAAACCAGCAAGGAAGACTGCTTCAAGAAGTATGGACAGTTTATCAAGGATGTCATCTCCTTTATCCAGGATAACAAGCATCCGAACCTGAAGCTCGAAGAGAACGGATTGCTTTATACTGATGGTAAGGACAAGGCTGTTACCTGGATGAACTCTACTGCCAACGGCAGACCAGTGGTTCCACGTACCGGATATATCGTAGAGTTCAATGCTTTGTGGTATAACGCTTTGTGTTTCTGTGCTTCTCTTGCTGCAACAGTAGGTGAAGAAGACAGCCAGCAGAAACTCCTGGCTCAGGCTGAGAAAACCAAGCAGGCGTTCCTCGATACCTTCCTCAATGAATATGGCTATCTCTATGATTATGTTGATGGAAATATGATGGACTGGAGCGTTCGCCCGAACATGATATTTGCAGTGGCTTTCGACTATTCTCCATTGTCGCAAGACCAGAAGAAGCAGGTTCTTGATATCTGTACACGCGAACTCCTTACTCCTAAGGGATTGCGTTCACTTTCGCCAAAGAGCGGCGGATATAATCCTGTTTATGTAGGTCCGCAGACCCAGCGCGACTATGCTTATCATCAGGGTACGGCATGGCCATGGCTCGGTGGCTTCTATATGGAGGCAAGTCTGAAACTCTATAAGCGTACCCGTTTGAGCTTTATCGAACGCCAGATGGTAGGTTATGAGGACGAAATGTCTTCCCACTGTCTCGGTACCATCAGCGAACTCTTCGATGGAAACCCTCCATTCGCAGGTCGTGGTGCCATCTCTTTCGCCATGAATGTGGCTGAGATTCTGCGTGCGCTCGAGTTACTTGAAAAATATCAATATTAATAATAGGAGGACTGCTATATGAAAGTTTTAATGTTTGGATGGGAGTATCCTCCTCACGTATTTGGTGGTTTGGCAACTGCCAACTTTGGTATCTCCCAGGGACTTCATGCCCAGGGCGATGTTGATATCACATTGTGTCTGCCTCATCCTTTCGGTGATGAGGACCGCAGTGCCTGCAAGATTGTGGCAATGAACAGTGTGCCTATCGCCTGGCGAGATGTAAATCACGACTATGTGCAGCAGCGCGTAGGCAATATCATGAATCCGGACGATTATTTCCGTTACCGTGACCACATCTATGCCGATTTTAATTATATGCATGTAAATGACCTCGGCTGTATGGACTTTGCCGGTGGTTATCCATCTAATCTTCATGACGAGATCAACAACTATAGCATCATTGCGGGAGTTGTAGCCCGTTCTGAGGAATTTGATATTATCCATGCTCACGACTGGCTGACATTCCCTGCCGGAATTCATGCCAAGCGAGTGAGCGGCAAGCCATTGTGCATCCACGTTCATGCTACTGATTTCGACCGTAGCCGTGGAAAGGTGAACCCTACCGTTTACGCTATCGAGAAAGACGGTATGGATAATGCCGACTGCATCATGTGTGTATCCGAACTGACCCGCCAGACAGTGATTCACCAGTATCACCAAGATCCACGCAAGTGTTTCGCCATGCACAATGCCGTATACCCATTGAAGCAGGAGTGGCAGGATATTCCACGCCCAAATCATAAGGGCAAGGAGAAGGTAGTAACCTTCCTGGGACGTCTTACCATGCAGAAGGGACCTGAATATTTCGTAGAGGCTGCCAACATGGTATTGCACCGTACCCGCAATGTGCGTTTCTGTATGGCAGGTTCGGGCGATATGATGGATCAGATGATTTATCTCGCTGCTGAAAGAGGCATTGCCGACCGGTTCCACTTCCCTGGCTTTATGCGCGGCAAACAGGTTTATGAATGTCTGAAAGACAGTGATGTCTACGTGATGCCATCTGTGAGCGAGCCGTTCGGTATCTCACCTTTGGAAGCTATGCAGTGCGGCACACCAACCATTATCTCCAAGCAGAGTGGATGTGGAGAAATCCTGTCCAACTGTATCAAGGTAGACTACTGGGATATCCATGCCCTTGCCGATGCCATCTACAGCATCTGTCACAACGAGAGTCTTTTCGATTATCTCTCAGAGGAAGGCAAGAAAGAAGTAGACCAGATTACCTGGGAGAAAGTGGGAGCCCGCATCAAAGACCTGTACCTCAAGACCTTAGGTTGGAAGTAGGTTAAGTGAAGAGTGAAGAACGAAGAAAGAATAATTTTGAGGCTTTACTCATCTTACAAGTTAAACGTTCAAATTTCAAATTTTTATGAAAACAATTTGTTTATATTTCGAGATACATCAGATTACCCATCTGAAACGCTACCGCTTCTTCGACATCGGTACCGACCATTATTACTATGATGACTACGAGAACGACCGTAGCATCAACGAGATTGCTGAGCGCTCTTATATGCCAGCCTTGAATGCCCTTCAGGAGATGATTGAAAAGAACGGCAAGTATTTCAAGGTAGCTTTCTCGCTTTCGGGTGTGGGTATGGAGCAGTTGGAACTTCATGCTCCTCAGGTACTGGAGAAGCTTCAGCAGCTCAACAATACGGGTTGTGTAGAGTTCCTGGCTGAGCCTTACTCTCACGGACTTGCTTCTCTGGTTAATGAGGCAAGTTTCAAGGATGAGGTGATGCGCCAGTGCACCAAGATAGAGGAATATTTTGGTAAGAAGCCTACCGTATTGCGCAACTCTTCGCTCATCTACAGCGATGATATCGGTAACGATGTTGCCAACATGGGATTCATTGGTATGCTCACCGAGGGTGCCAAGCACGTGCTCGGCTGGAAGTCTCCTCACTATGTTTACCATTGCGCCCTGAACCCTAAGTTGAAGCTCCTTTTGCGCGATGTGAACCTGAGCGATGATATCTCTCTGCGCTTCAGCAACAGCGATTGGGACGGTTATCCACTCTTTGCCGACAACTATATGAACCAGATTGCTGCCTTCCCTGAGGAGGAGCAGGTTATCAATATCTTCATGGAGCTTTCTGCTCTTGGTATTGCCCAGCCTCTGTCAAGCAACATCCTCGAGTTTATGAAGGCACTGCCTCAGTGTGCCAAGGACCGTGGCATCACCTTCTCAACACCTTCAGAAATCTGCAAGAAGATCAAGTCGGTAGGCGAGGTGAATGTGCCTGATACCTTGAGTTGGGTAGACGAGGAGCGTGATGTAAGTTCGTGGTTGGGTAACCCGATGCAGCGTGAGGCTTTCAACAAGCTTTACAGTGTGGCAGACCGTGTACGTATCGCCAACGATCCACGTATCAATCAGGACTGGGATTACCTGCAGGCAAGTAACAACTTCCGTTTCATGACTACCAAGCCAAGCAATGTGGGTCTTGACAGAGGTATCTATTCAAGTCCTTTCGATGCTTTCACTAACTATATGAACATTCTTGGCGACTTCATCACCCGAGTAAACGACCTCTATCCTGCTGATGTTGATAACGATCAGCTTGAGGGCCTGCTTACTACCATCAAGAATCAGGATGAAGAGCTTGAGATGAAGGACAAGGAGATTGTCCGTCTTCAGGCTAAGATTGAAAAGATAGAGAAGGAAACTGATAAACTGCGTGGTGAAAAGGCTACTAAGGTTCCTGCCAAGAAGGCCGCAGCTAAGTCTGCAGCCAAGAAGGCACCTGCCAAGAAAGCAACAAAGGCAGAGCCTACAGAAGAAAAGAAAGATTAGAATTTTTAGATTACTCATAAAGATTAATCCCCCTCGCTGCATTGATTTGCAATGAGGGGGATTTTTTTTGTTTCCCAAATTATTCTCTGAAATAACGCATTAGCTGGAAAGCGTTATTTTTCGAAATGAATCCAGTCTACGTCGAAGAAGGCTGCATCGTTCTTCTTGGCTGTGCGGGTGTTGAAGAAACCGAGCTTGGCACCAATCCACTTGCCTTCACGCACAGTGAAAGGATTGCCTATCTTGGTGAATTTCTTACCATCCAGACTGTAGCTCCATTCAGCGATAGCCTGTATCTGGTTGGCGATGCCTTCGCTATGAACCTTCACGCGAAGCCATACATCCTGGGTAGCGATGCGGGAAGAAGGAATATCATCTACGGCATACTTCACGGTGTAAGGTTGAGGCTGCTTGCTAGTCTTGATGGCCACTTGCTTTACCATCTTCTCTGCCTTTCCCTTCTCAGCCTTCTCGCAGGTTACATATTGCAATACAACACCCTCTTCCTTGGTATCAACAAACTTGAGTGCCGCATAGTCCATGCCTTGCATAATCATGCCGGCGCTTTCGCCCAATACCTTATCATTTTCCTTGTAAGCCTCGGTGCGGTTAGGTATGAACTTCACCTTGGCAGTAGCAGTAAAGTTCTCAGTAGGGAGTTTCTGGAGCAGGAGGTTTGGCAAATCATACAGGTTCTTTACATCTTCAGCCTGCTGCACACCATAGAGACGCAACTTGGAGTTCTTGGCATCGCAGAAGTACCAGTACTGACTGTAAGGACCATTCCACTGCCATTGCAGACCTAAATCTACGCTGTTGAAATCATCCGATTCCTTAGGCTGGAAGTTACCGCTTGATGGCAGGTTTGGCTTCTTCCATAGCTGAACAGGATCTCCGCAGCCATCGCCATCCTTGTCGTCACCGATGACAAGCCAGTCGTTCACCCATTTGGCTGGTTGCAGATGCACCACACGACCATAGGCGTGCTTATCCTGGAAGTGGAGGAACCAGTCTTCTCCATTCTGGGTATCTACCCACGCACCCTGGTGAGGACCATTTACCTTCTTGTTCTTTCCTTGTGCCATACCTACATATTCCTCGTAAGGGCCGTATGGATTCTTGGAACGCAGTTCTACCTGCCAGCCATACTTCACGCCGCCCGCAGGACTCATGATATAATAATATCCGTTGCGCTTGTAGAACTTGGTGCCTTCGATGGTAGGCTGGTCTTCGTGACCGTCATATACGATGCGTGAAGGACCGGTAACCTTGGTGCCGTCAGGTGACATCGGAGCTACGAAGAGCACTGACTTGATACCGGCTCTTGAACCGGCGCATCCATGCGAAAGATAAGCCTTGCCGTCTTCATCCCAGAGAGGGCAGCAGTCAATAAGACCTTTTCCCTTCATCACCCAGGTGATAGGCTCCCAAGGACCGCGTGGGTCTTGTGTCTTGGTCATGAAGAGTCCCTGGTCAGGATCACCGCAGTAGATATAGAACCATCCGTCATGATAGCGGATAGAGGGTGCCCACGCATAGTTACCATGCTGAACCTTTTTGCGCCAATCCAGTTCGGTGCCCTGGTATTCAGGCAAAACAGGATAGTCATCGAGTAGGGCAGCACCGATAATCTCCCAGTTCACCAGGTCGGTGCTGTGCAGAATCTGCAAGCCTGGGAAACATTGGAAGGAAGAGGAGGTCATATAGTAGTCATTGCCCACACGGCATACGTCTGGGTCTGAGTAGTCGGCGTCAATAACCGGGTTGCGGTACATTCCGTTCTTCAGGTTCGGATTCCATGTCTTGGATACCGCTTTTTGGGCATGCACGCTCACCGCAGAGAGTGGAGAACTCAATGCGATGGTGGCGAGAATGCACAGGAGTGAATGATATTTTATTTTCATTGTTACCGATGTTTAAATGAATTATTTAGCTACGTATTTCTTGTTGTTGTAGATATAGATCCCTTTTTTGAGACCTTGCAGGTCTTCTGCCTTGGCATTGAGCTTTACCATGCGACCGCTGAGGTCGTAAATGTTGTTATTGTTTACCTTGGCGATGGTAGCAATTGGCTGGATGCCTGTAGAAGTCTCTGTATAGAGAGTGAACTGCAAGATGCACTGCTTTACCTTTGGAGTGAAAGTAAGCGTGTGCTCTACAGGTGAATCAAACTCTACTGTATATTTTTTCAGACTTTTGTCTTTTGGAAAAATATAGGTGTCAGCATCATAGCTTGTACCGTTGATCTCACCGATATAGGCATCAGCAGTATCATAGTTGTTACGGCCCTCAATATCCATCTTGGTAATCTTTACACCATCAGGAATGATAATGGTGTATTGGTTGGCGCTAAACTTGATATAAGTAGTACCAGAACCAATATCGTATGATTTTCCCTTCTCGTTGCTGATAGCGAATCCATTGCTGAATGAACCGGCTGTCTTATCTGTTAAAGTCTTTGAGTTCAACGTGAAAGGTCCCTTTGTATCTACTACTCCTGAACCTGTAGACGTAGCATCACACTCGTCTGTCCAAGTAGAATCAAACTTCTTGAGCCAGATTGAACCGCTGCTGACGGTAATCTTAGAGTTGTTCTTGAACACGAGATTATCTACGAAGCGGATATCGATACCCTTTTTTGCCGAAATCTGCACGTTGTCGAGTGTTACATTCTTGATATGGCTCTCAGGACGGCCAATCAGGAAGATGGCTTTGCCATCGCAAACATCTGTTGTCTTTATGTTCTGAAGCAGAATGTCGGTGTAGGTAGGTGTAGTGCTATCCAAAGTTCTTGCGTTTGCCTTATCTACGGCAGGGTCGCTGTTGTAGTTCTTGTCGTAGTAGCAATCGATAGAGAATGGGTTCTTAACCTTGGTCATGGTGAAGTTGGTGAACTTCCAGTCCTCCTCGCCACCGCCACGCAGTGTACCATTGCTGTTGATACCCGTCTTCATGCGGATACCGGCAGTTGTACCATTCATGGTGATGTTGTCGAACCATACATGCTTGATGTTTTTGGTGAAACTACCGATAGAAGCACCATGTCCTGTACCAAAGTCGCAGTTCCAGATATGGATGTACTGTGCATCATTGTCACAAACGATATTGTCATCGCCGTTGCTGATGTTACAGTTGTAGATATTAACGTATGGACCCCAGATAGAGATTCCATCGGTGTTATGCGATGCCTTTCCCTTGCCTGCTTCAGATGAAGGTTCGCTGATAATCAGATCATGGATGGTAGCATGGCTAGCCTTACCGCTGTTGCTGATGGTGATGTTCACACCAGGAGTATTCTGAATTTTGAAGTTACGGAGCAGGAAGCGCTTGCCCTGCTCGAAGCGGATCATTGCACCAGGATTGAAGGTTTCGCCATTCTCTCTTGCGAGCCACCAGCGTGCACCCTGACCATCGATAATAGAAGTTTCACCTTCGCCCTCTATAACAATGTCGCTCTGGTTCTTGTTCTTACAACCGATAAAGAGCGTTTTGTTGTTAGGTGCCTTACCATATTCAACGAGTTTCAGAGTCGCTCCTGCGCAAAGGTGGAGCACAGTCTTTGACTTGATGCTGAGTACCTCGGTCTTGCTTGTCATCTGATCTGTACTACCAAACATCCAGGTACCGGCAGGAATCACGACCATACCACCTGTTGTAGGCACAGCATCAAGTGCTTTCTGGATAGCCTTGGTGTTGTCTTCTGCCGTAGTGGAAGCACCATAATCCTTGATGTTGAACGTGTTTTCCGAAGTGATGGTTGGCAACTGTGGCAGTTCTACGGCAGTCCATCCTTCTGGAGTGTTCTGTGCGTTCTGCTCGGCTGTGATACCTGCGAAAGTTTGTGCTTTAGCGAACATTGGCAGAGCCATGAGCGCAGCCAGCACGGCTGTCTTAATGATTGATTTCTTCATTTCTTCTTAGGTTTATTTATTTTATTATTATTGTATTCTATAAGATTTTCTGCAAAGTTACGACATTTTTGCTTATCGCATGCAGATAGTGAATGAAAAACTACGAAAACGATTACGCATACCTTGCTCGGCATCTGTTTCATACCATGCAGAATAGTATCATTTGATGGAAGCAGGATGTAGCCGGAATTACGTCGCGACGTATCTGTCGCTACGTCGTGACGCGCCGATTGCTACGTCGTGACGCCTCAGATGCTACGTCGTGACGTAATTTCGGGAACATCGGCAAGCGGAGCCGCTTACAGGGGCGTGGTAACAGGTGGCAATAAGGTGACAATAAAAACACCCCTTATTGCCACACGTTATTCGCTTATAATCAGATGGTAAAGTCTAAGTGTGATATTAGTGGTATTAGATTTGAGAAAAATAATTTTTCTTTCAATAAATTCGGCCTTTGAAGTAAGCTGATGAAACCATGTTCTTCATTGCGCAAGTTCATACGTTTCATTGAGCCGATACATCCGACTGCGCTGGTTTAAAGATCCGACTGCGCTGGCTTGAAGATTCGATTGCGCTGGCTTGAAGATATGACTTCGTTGGTTCGAAGATTCGAATTCGTAAGCAGAATGAGACGGATTTGTTTGCAGAATGAAGTGGCTGAGTTTGCAGAATGAAGTGACTGAATTAGCTGACTGAAGTGGCTGAAGTAGCGAAAAAAAAGAGGGCATGTCATCCCACTTATGACACACCCTCTTAATTATTCGTATAGTATTATTGTTCCAATTTCTTGATTTCTTCGATAGATAAGCCTGTGGATTTTGCGATGACGTCTATTGGAGTATTGTAGGTTAATAGGTTCAAAGCAATCTCTTTGCTTACCTTTTTGGCTTCTTTCTCCATAGCATGCTTATATACCGCATAATTGTCCCACATGACCATCATGCTGTTGTCGTATTTCTCCTGTTCCTCTTTGGTCAGAGTCTTGGAGTCGGCGATTTCTGCCAGTCTCTTGAATATCTTATGCTGAGCCTCAAAAGGCATTTTTTCTAAAGTCTCCATATGCTTCAAATTATAAATCCAACAATCTAAAAACGTAGTACACTCTTCCTCTTTCTTCTTGAAAAGAGGCATTACCAAGTAGATGAAGCGGATTTTGTTAGAATAAACCTCTCCGCTATCCTTGTCTGCCAGCACAACGTCTGTTCTGAACTTCTTAGGTGTATTTTCATCTACATCAAAGTTCATGAAACAGATAACATAAACAGGTGTGAGGTGATAATCCCATTGTCCTTTTATGCCTTGGTCTACTATCGTTTTCGATGCATAGTAGAGAGACCGGTCGATGAAATAGGACTGGCTCCTGTTTTGCATTTCAACGATAATGTGCTCACCTGTGTCAGTTTCGCAAAAGACGTCGTAGATGATACCTCGTTGGTCTTTTGTTTCTGGCAACATCTCCTTGTCCTTAAACTTCACATCTGTGATATGCTGCTCTCCCAGGAGCAGCTGGTTCAAGAACTCAATCAGCAAGTCTTTGCTGTATTCCTGGCCGAAGATTCGTTTGAACGACCAGTCTGAGAATGGGTTGATGTATCTTGCCATATCTTTGCGATTTTGTGTTCACGCTGCAAAGATACGCTTTTCTTTCGTAACTTCCAAGAAATTAACTAAAAAAGTTTTTGTGGGTGGTAGGGGAGAAGGAGATAAACAAAAAAGTGCAACGCCCGATAGGGGCATTGCGCTTTCTTAGAATATAGTTTGATTGAAGTTATAAATCGAAAAAACTGCAACCCAAACAAGTGGGCTGCAGCTTTTATATATCCATGTTTTTAGGTGATTACCATCTTGGGTCACCAACACCGAGCTTCTTAATACTCTCGTTACCGATAGTGAAGTCGCCCTTAGCGGCATTCTTATACTCAGGGTCATCAACCTTGCCTGCCTCGTCAGCAAACATGTTTGACTTACCCTCTACGTCTGCTACATTGAGCTTAGCGCAGTTGAAGTATACGTTGTTCTGGAATGTTGGAACGCCAGTCTTTGACTGGTTAGACCATACAGCACCAGTGTTTGAAACGATGTTGTTTATCCAGTTGATTACGTTGCCTACATAGCGAACATAGAGCCAGTCGTTTACCCATTTGGCTAGTTGCAGATGAACCACACGACCATAAGCGTGCTTATCCAGGAAGTGGAGGAACCAGTCTTCGCGGTTTTGGGAGAAGCTGTATAAAGAAAAAAGGCTGTATCAGAAGGACAATGCCTAAAGATACAGCCTTTAATGATTAAGGGATATTATATTTCTTCAAATGTTTGGTCATATATTACTTGATATTACCGATATTCTTGTCAACCAATGTCTCGTTGGTGATAGTGAAGTCACCAGTAGCAACGTTCTTGAAACCAGGATCAAGATTGATGCCCTCTGTATCGAATGCCTTACCTGCACCTCCGTCAGGGTTTTGCTGTAAGGTAGCAGCATTGTAGTAGTTGTTGTTGCTGAATACGAGGTTGTCGGTCTTTGTGTCCTTGCTGAAGAATACGTCTGCGCTCATTTCTGCAAATACGTTGTTCTTGATGTTTGCTGTGAAGAACTTATCGCCTGCCTTGTTAGAACGAACGTAGAATAAACCCTTAGATGTAGCTTCTACCTTATAGAGGGTATTGTGCTCGAAGTTGATGACGATAGGCTGCTTGGCATTGTAGTCGAAACGGATGAAATCAGAACCATTGCAAGAGTTAGCTACGGTACAGTGATTCATGTTCAATTTCAAGATAGCGCCCTTCTTCTTCTGAGAGTCGATAAAGCGCTTGCCTGCGCACATGTCGTGGAAATAGCTGTTGGTAATATTCAGCTCAGCCACCTCGTAAACATTCTCACCAGGTTCTGTAAAGAAGTTACCATATCCGCTAACCTCGATATTGTTGACGTTGATTGTTCCTGAGCAGTTCACACCCTTGATCAGAGCATCTGCAGTAACACCTTCAAACTGGATGTTTTCTGTAGTGAAGCTGGTAGCTCCGTCGAGTACAAACTTGATACGAGCCTTGACTGGCTTGGTGCCGAGACACTTGATGGATATGTTCTTGCTGATGGTCAACTCCTTGGTTGTTTCAGCACCATCGGTTCCTGTGTAGATAAACTCGTTGGTAGAACCGTCCTTAGCAGGGAGCAACATTACTGTACCGCCCTCTTCTGTAGCATCAATCAATGCCTGAAGGTCAGCACCTGGATAAGCTGGAGTGTAGTTTGGCATGGTGGTTACAGAAACCTTACCGCGAGCCTTGGTGCCATTCAAAATAGTGAATGTATACTTGGTTTCGTAGTTCAGACCTGTAATGGTTGCTGTACCATTCTGCTTCTCCTCATCAGAGAGTGTATAAGTCTCTTCCTTACCGCCTGTAATAGCAATGGTAGTAACTTCTGAACCTGGAGTCCACTTCAATGTTACGCTCTTTGCAGTGATATCATCATCAGTAACGGTTTCGAAAATCTGCTCAGCATCTGTTGTAACAGAGGCTTCCGACCAATGAGATTCCTTGGAACTACCTATAGCCTTGATACGGATAGAGTAGGTAGTTTCGCCAGAAAGACCTGTAATGAGATAAGGAACTGTTGTTACGTCTGTATATTCATAGGTTGGAGTTCCTTCAAACTTCATATCAGCATCGTCAGCAAACAACTGAATGGTGTAGCTGTCTGCTTTAGACAAACATTCCCAGGTAAGTTGTACATTAGTCTTGTTCTGTACCTTAGCCTCTACAGCTGTAGGCTTGAAGAGTCGGTCGTATTCTACGCTTGTCAACTCATCGTCTGGGTCTGAGCATCCTGCTGCGGTAAAGAGTACCGCAGCAAGAGCTAAGATATAAGTTAATTTCTTTATAATATTCATAATCTTTTCTTCTTGAATGGATTAATAATTATAATCGTTGGTGAGCAAGCCGTTGCTACCATCGATGAATACCTTCCAGATAGGCCAGAACATCTTCTCGTCTGGATTGTTGATGTAGAGATAGTTCAGATACTTGTCAATCTTGTTATTGTTTTCAGTAACGCTCTTATTGTCATCCTTGCTCTCACCGTCAACGTGCTCTCTATAGGTAAACCAGTTGGTGCTGCTTTCGTAAAGAGACTTGCCCTCTGCATCAGTCTGTCCTGCTTCCAAGCCATAAACCTCGTAGCTGTCAGCATCTGTGCTTGCTGCACCCAAGCCCTCGTTGAAGTAGAGTTTCTTAGGGTAGTTGGCATAGATTCCTGTACGGTTGGCCAATTGGGTCATCTTTTCCTTGGTTTTTGCAAGAGTGCTTCCTAACTTACCCCAACGCATAAGGTCGAGCTTGCGCAATCCCTCACCAGCGAACTCAAACTTGCGCTGGTCTTCGATGGTAAGCTGGAAACTTTCCTTGGTAGATGCTTCGTTCAAGATGGTGCTAACCTTGGCTGAAGGATAAGCACGGTTGAGTATTGGCATCAGATATTGCTTTGCATTAGCAGGACCATTGAGGGCATTCTCTGCTTCGGCAGCCATCAGGTAGATATCTGCGTAGCGAAGAACCTGATAGTTGATACCGTCATCATTGGTAGAAGTAACCTTACGTTTCATCCACTCAAAGCGAAGCTTACCAAAACTCCATCCACCGCCAGAACTACCTGAGATAGTCTTCACACCTTCATCCCATGTATATGGAAGACAGGTAACGTTGCGGCGAGCATCGTCTTTGTCAAAATCATACCAGAGAGTAGGGGTAGGGCCGTTCACACCACCCTTTGGCAGTTTTGTCCAGCTATCTGCAGTCTTGTGCTTGCCACCCCAGGTGTAAAGTACACGACCACGACCGTCTGAGAAAGGAAGCTCATAGATAGACTCCTTACCAGCTGTAACATCCTCTTTACAGAGGTTGCGGAAGTTCTCGTCGAATTTGGTACCCAATTTGTTGCAGCCTTGATTGATGATGCTTACGCACTCATCTTTTGCAATGGTATACATCTGATTGCGCTCGTTCTCATCCTGAAGATTATAACGGAGACCTTCGTTTGGCCACTCAGATTTACCAGCAAGGAAGAGAGCGATACGGGCACGGAGACCCTTTGCAAAAGACTTGCTGACACGTTCTGTTGACTTGGTATAAGAGTTTTCGTTAGGCCAGCCGAGATAATTCTCAGCAGTCTCCAAATCCTCTATCAATTTCTTGAGAATGGTAACACGGTCAGTCTTTGGCAGATATACTGTCTCTGAGGTGTTAGGCTCAAAGCGATAAGGAACATCGCCCCATGCCTTTACCAGGTCGAAGTAGATAAATGCTCTCAATGAAAGCAACTCGCCATAGAGCTGGGCCATATTCTTATTGGTGTCAATATTGCCATATTTCTGGATAGAAACGATAGCCTTGTTGGCACGCTCAATACCCTCATACATTTTTGCCCAAGCGTTTGAACTTGTGTTCATGTATGTATTGGTAGAAGAGGCTGAATAGCAAGCCAATGATGCTTCCTTATCGGTAGATGGGTCGCTCACACCGGCATAGTTGTTGAAAATCTCGCAGTCGGTATTGGTTCCATAATATGGAATGAAGCGACCACGATATGAGTTGGTCTCACCAAAAGACTGGTGGATACCCATAACGGCAGCATCAGCAAGTGCCTCGGTAGAGAAGACTGTTTCTTCTGTAATAGAAGACTGTGTTGGAGCCTCCAAATCACACGAAGACATCAATGTTGCTGCACAAAGAAATGAAATATATAATGATTTTTTCATTTTTATAGTCTTTTATTTGTTAGAAGTTGAGGTTCATACCGATTACAAACTGACGGCTCTTAGGATATGCTGAGTAGTCAACACCTGGGGTCAGGTTGGTCTTGCGGATGGCTGATACTTCTGGATCAAAACCTGAGTAGTTGGTGATGCAGAATACATTGTATGCGGTTACATAGAAGCGCAGACTGTTGATTCCTGCACGCTTGGTAAGATTCTCAGGCAGGGTGTAACCCAAAGTCAATGTGCTCAAGCGGAGGAATGATGCATCCTCTACATAAGCGTCTGTCAAGACATACTTACCTGTGTATGGTGACCACATCGTTGTGTTGGCATTGAGTGCAGCTAATTCTTCTGCATTATCCCAGTTTAGCAAGTTACCGTTTGCATCGATGTTAGTCCAGCGTGAACCGCCAGCCATCTTATCGATGAGGTTACGATACTGATATTTTGAAGTCTGGGTATACTCGATGGCATTGGCGTTGTATACGTCGTTGCCTACGCTCCAGTTGAAGTTGGCTGTCAAGTCGAAACCGTAAACACGTGCATTGATATTGAAACCACCTGTATGTGTAGGGTTTGTATCACCAATCACCTGACGGTCAGCAGTTGTGATAGTACCTGTCTTCTCTGCCTTGGTCTCTGCAATCTTCATGCTACCAGGACGTACGCTTGTACCCAAAACGTTGCTGCAGTCGGCTATGCCTTCTTTCAAAACCCATTTACCCTGAGCCTTTGATGCCTCAATATCGAAATCGCTTACTTCATAGCGACCTGCGCTCTTGTAGCCCCAAATCTGTCCGATAGGTTCGCCAGCCTTGATGACGAAATCCTGATCGATTTCTGAAGAAGCCCATTGAGTGCTGATGTTGTCGATTGATTCCATATCTCCCAATGAAAGAACCTTGTTCTTGTTGAATGATATGTTAGCACCAAGAGTCAAACCGAAGTTCTTCTTATTGATGGCATTCCATGTCAGTGCAAACTCAAGACCCTGGTTGCGGGTTTCACCCATGTTGCGGTACTGATAGTCATAACCTGTACCTGCTACAGGATACTGAATCAGAAGGTCCTTGGTATTGTTCCAATACCCATCAATGCTACCTGTCAACTTGCTGTTGAAGAGAGTAAAGTCGATACCGATGTTTCGAGTAACGGTTGTCTCCCACTTCAAGTCTGGGTTGGCCATGGTCTTAGATGGTGCCAGATAAGAATTGTAACCATTAATCCAGCTTGATGAATTAGCTACGTATTCCTGTACCAGAAGGCCTGAAGGAATATTGTTGTTACCTGCTGTACCGTAAGAGAGACGAAGTTTCAAGTCATCCAACCACTTTTCTGTACCCTTCATGAAAGACTCAGAAGAAATACGCCAAGCTGCAGCTACTGATGGGAAGAAGCCCCAACGGTTGCCGTCAGAGAACTTGGAAGAACCATCGGCACGGGCTGTTGCGCTCAAGAGGTACTTGTCATCATAGCCATAGTTTACACGACCGAAGTATGAATTCAAAATGTCATTTGGATCATAGAAGTCGGTAATCTGGAATGGAGTACCCTGAGTAGTCAGTCTCCAGCAGTCGTTAGCAGAGAACGTCTTTGGGAAGCCATGAACCGTATTGGTCATTGTCTCATTCTTTGTGATGATGTACTCCTCACCGAGCAAAGCGTTCAAGCTATGTTTGCTGTTCTTACCAAACAATGCCTTGAAATCGTAGTTCAAGGTGTTGGTGTTACGGAACTTGGTGCGATACTGGTTAGTCAGTGTGATTGCTGGCTTACCCTGATTCTCTGAAGATGGAACGTTCTGGATATAATAGGTTGTTGTACCATAATATCTTTTGGTGTCTACCTTATAAGTATCGTAACCGAACTCTGTCTTGAACTTGAGGTTTTTGTAAAGCTCCCAAGTGAAAGCGCCCGACATGTTGAATGTTGTACGCACTCTTCTCTGATCGTTGTCCTTCAAGCTTGTTACAGGGTTGTAGAATGATGAGTTGGTTGTGTCATCATCATCCGTATCTGTAGACAAGCCTGCAACAGGGAATGGAGTGTACTGGATAGCATAACGCAGACGCTTGTCTGTGTTGTAAGTACTACTCTGCTCATTAGCACCACCACCATTGATCTTGGTCTTAGACCAACGAGCCTGGAAGTCCAATGTTACGGTCTTTGTTGGCTTAGCATTCAGCTTCAGGCTGAGGTTGTCGCGTACGAAGTTAGACATCTGCATGATTGCCTTATCATCCATACGTGCATAGCTGAAAGCATACTTCATTTTGTCTGTACCACCATTGATGTTCAAGTTGTGGTTGAAGGTGTGACCGATTCTTCCGTATACGATATCCTGCCAGTCATTGGTAGCCACATTGTCGTACATGTCCAAATCATCGTAGCTTCCGAAATAAGGCTCGTACTTGTCTTCAACCTTATTCAGCAGGCTAGCCAACTCATACTGCCAGTTAGCATAGTCACGAGCGCTCAGTACATCAAGCTTCTTGGCAATTTTCTTCCAAGAATAGTATGCGTTATAAGACACACTGGTCTTACCCTCTTTACCACCCTTAGTAGTAACGAGGATTACACCGTTAGCACCACGTGAACCATAAATGGCCGTAGATGAAGCATCCTTCAATACTGTAATATCCTCAATGTCGGATGCAGGAATATCGCTGATGCTTTCTACAGGGAAGCCATCAACAATGTAGAGAGGATCATTGCTCTGGGTGATAGAACCACCACCACGTACACGAATCTTTACATCAGCATCAGGAGAACCTTCTGTTGTTGTAATCTGTACACCAGGCATCTTACCTGTCAATGCCTCAGAAGCTGAAGCTACAGGCACCTGTGTCAGAGCCTTGTTGTCTACTGTAGCTACAGCACCGGTCAAGTCCTTCTTCTTGACAGCACCATAACCGATTACAACGACGTCGTTGAGGGTGGTGTTGTCGTCTTCCAACTTAATGTTGATGACAGACTTGCCAGATACGCTGACTACTTGAGGCTTCATACCCACGTATGAAACCTTGATTTTCTTACTGTTGCCTTTCAGTGTGATAGTAAAGTTACCATCAATATCGGTTACACCACCGTTGCTGGCTGTTCCATCTTCAATGACAGAAGCACCAATAACAGGCTCGCCCGTATTGTCGGTTACGTTACCCTTAATCACTGTTTGCGCATATCCATTAGCTGACATAACCAATGAAGCTGCAACAAGCGCAAATCTAAGATTCTTGTATTTACCAGACATACACTTTAGGTTTAGATAAAACTTATTCTAAATTACTAATATTCTAATGTTTTTTCTTAATGTTTTTAAGTAGAATTCCAGTTCTGAGCAGATGCTTGCTGAAGGGATGTTCCTCTTGGAACCCGAAGGCTCCGGTGGGGCAACCTAGATGCGTAGCAATAGCTAAGTCGTGGTTTTCTTGTTGCAAAAGTATATAAAAAATATGAGAATATAGGTATATTGGGGGTAAAAAATTACGTAAACGTTTACAGATTTTTGTGTAAATACTCTGTTTTTTACATTTCGACGGTCTGTTTTCTCAGTTCCCGTTTCTGCTGTTTCAGAAGCTGAGGGAACAAAAAAGTGCAATATCCGGCACCCTTCTGAAAGAGGATGGGGATATTGCACTCCGAATATTATCTGTCAATCTAATTACTTATGGTCTCTGTTTCTTTACTTTACGATGACCTTGCTTGTCTTCTTGCTGCCATCTGCCAGGGTCTTCACAATGATGTTGATACCCTTCTGAAGATTTGAGAGCTGGGTGCCGTCGGCTGCATAAATGGCGGTCTTGATGACTGCTGCTGTAGCTGAGGTGATGTTGCGGATGCCGGTGCTTACTGAATTGGTTGTTGCACCGAAACCTCCCATCTGGTTGGCTGCACGTACGGTGAATGTTCCCTTCTCGCCGTTGAGGTTTACTGACTTCTCTGTGGTCAGGGCGAAGAACTTGCCGTCTTTTGCTACGAGATACATCTGGGCATCACCTGTCCATGAAAGCTTGTCGTTGCCCAATGTAGCCGCTGTGGCTGTGGTCTGAGAAGCGAGGTCGGCTGGCTTCCAGTTGGTAAATACCTTGTTGAGGTTGAACTCTGCTGCCTTCTCAGCAGTGATGATAGTGTTGTACTCGCTAACTTCCTTATCCTTTGTAAACTTCACGATGTTCTCAGCAGGAGAAATTACCTTGCCGTTCTCATCAACAGTGTTGTACTCGAAGAAGTTCTTGGCAACCACGTTCATACCATCTGTTGTCCAGCGGGTTGAAGCAATGTTGGCTGCTGCGTTCTTGTCGAGGATGGTGTTGAGGAATGCACACTTGGCTGTTCCACCCCAAGAGCGACCGAAGGTGAAGCTGTCAGTAGCTGAACCTACAATCTTACATCCGTCAAATACATAACCATAATCAGTTCCGTCTGTGTAAGGAGCTGTGATGTATGAACCCTTACCAGGTTCCAATGTCAAGGTACACTTGTTAAAGAATACATCGCCACCACCGCAGATGAAGTCTACGATTCCGTGGATATCTGAACCTTCGAAGTAGTACTGGCCCTTATTGTTGTTGCTGTAGTAAGTGTCCTGGTAAGAAAGCATCTTCACATTCTTGCAGATGGTCTGTGTACCCTTGTCCTGGAGGCAGACGGCACGGCCGGTGCTCTTGTCGAATGGATAAGCATTCTTCAGGGTGAGATCCTGCATGTAGAGATCTGTGCTGGTGTTGAACAATGTTGCCGTAACACCGATTCCCTCTACCTCTGGCTTGTTCACGATGATGGTGTTGTCCATGCTCTCGCCGATGATCGAGATGTTGTTACCGCTGATTGGGGTAAGACACTTGTCTCCGAGATCGTATGTGCCGTTAGGCAAGAAGATGTATGTGCGGGCAGCGTTGGTTTCAACATTGTTGCCGTTTGCTATTTCGAGGGCTGTGATGAAGCCCTGTGCGTCGCCAGCCTTTACCTCCATCCAGTTGCCGTTCTGTGTGTAAGCAGGAGTTGTCATGTTTACGATGCTGAGGCTGTGGATGTAAGTATCTGCATCGAAAGTGAGGGTATATTCTCCGCTCTCGGTAGATTCGTTCTGGAGAATACCGAGGTTGCCGTCCTTTGTTGGCTTTGCATCAATAGAACTTACTTCATTTCCCTTAGGATCGAGAAGGATAATCTTACCTGTCTTAGAATATTGGCAGAGGTTCATCTTGATGTAACCCTTGCCGCCCATCTTAACCTTGAGCTTGTCGGTAGCTTCGAAGCTCCAGCCGTGTGTGGCATCATGCCATTTGCCGTTGCCTTCTACCGAGATTGCCTCGTGGTCGTTGATGTCGAAACCTTCCTTTTGGAGGTCGTAATCGTAACGGGCTGTTTCACTTGCGGTCTCAATATCTGTAACGAGTGCATAGAGTTTGGTATCTGCTGTGATGACAGAAGAGGTGGTGAACTTCTTGCTGTCTTTCTTCAGGTCGGTAGCCCAGCCACGGAATTTCTTTCCTTCGGCTACGGTTACCTTGTCTTCTATGCCTTCCTTGAAATTCGCAATGTTGGCATCCAGCTCCACCTTCTGGGTTCCGATAGCTGTTGTGCCGTCTATATTATAATAGGTGAGGGTGAAGTCTGGTTTGAAGGCTACGGTGAGTTCGTAAGTTACCTCATCTCCGTTAGATTCTACAACGATGGTTACCACAGTCTTCTGGTCTGCACCTTCGCCGGTGGTAGTATATGTTGTACTCTTGATGTTTCCGTTAGCTGCAACGATGTCTGTCAGCGGATTGGTCTCGCTGATGAGGTTTGTCTTCTTTGAAACGAGGAGGGTAGCGAACTGCTTGCCTGATGCGTCTTCGTTGAAGATGTCAACGGCAGAATATTTGGTGCCGTTGAGGCTGAAACTGCCCAGCATTGGAGTCTTGCTCATATCTACGTTTCCGTAGATAGCGAGGTCGGTAACGTAAGCGTTCTGGCTCAATTTAAAGCCCTCGAACTTGATCTGGCAGTTGGTGCGGTTTACGTCGAGTGTCAGATCTTCACCGCTTGTGGTTACAATTGATACGTTGTGGATGGTTACCCAGTCAGCATCGCCGTCGCCCTTTACAGATACTTTGATACCTCGTGTGCCACCTGTAGCAGCCTGGTGGAGGGTAATCTTGGTGATGCTTGCCAAAGGAGAGGTTACTGCGCTTGGTTCGGCTGTAGAGTATTCGCCAGTGTACTTTAGGGTCTTCATATAACCGGTACGATCAGCGAACTTAGTGTTTGTTCCTGTTGGATTTATCTCAACGCCATTGAGAGTCATGGTAAATGCCTCTTTACTATAGAGAGTTTTGAGGTCTACCAAAGTGTTGTTGGCTGTTTTGCCATCTATCTTTTTCCACTCGGTGAAGTCGGTAGTGTAGAGTGCCTTCTCCTGGATGGCGCTTACGTGTACCACCTTAATCTGATAAAGGTAGCTTTGACCTGTTGCAACAACTTCTACATATCCTTTAGCCACTTCGGCTGATGTTGCGTTGTATTCTGTTACGTCTTCAGTAGCTGCCTTTCCGCCTACGGTGAGGTTGTGGTAGTTTGGGTAACTTGTTACGGTTACAACATCATTTGCTGATTTTACTGGAATCTGCAGGATGGTGCCTGCGTTAAACTGTGCATCAGTTGTTCTGCCTTTCAACTTACCCTGTGTAGCGTTGACGTGCATGGTGATGCCTTCTACGGTAGAAGCGAGGTCGCCCTCGTTACCTTGGAAGTTAGCTGCAGTGTTGATACCTTCAGGAAGATTGTTCTGAAAGTCCCAAACAGCAGTGACATTTTGTGCCTTTGCGATGAAAGCAAAGACAAGCAACAGGCTGAGAAGCCCCAATCTTAGTAGATTTCTTTTCATTTGTTTGCCTTTTAGGTTGTTATACTTATTATAATTTTTATTTTCGATTTATTTTTTAAGTTTGTTGGTGCAAAAATACACTTATTATTTCTATTTAAGAACTTTTTGTTTCAATTTTGTCGTAAAAGCTACGCAATCGTTTTCGTACATTTCCGCCTTTTTATCTCTTTTTGCCAAACGAGAATTAAGTCGTACTTTTGCAGGCAAAACAAACTACTAAACTTTAGTAAGGTATATAGAGGGTGCGTCATAAGTTATGGCACACCCTCTTGCTATCTTTATAGTACTTCCTTATCTCCTTTCATTTCTTGATAAGTGAAAGTTAAGTTATTTGATATTTTCTTTGGTTAATTCAGATTTTCTTTGTAATTTAGCCGCGCAAAACGTAAAGTTTGTAAGATTATGGCAAAAATAGTAAATAAATACCCTGTGGGGATACAGACATTCGAAAAACTCCGTGAGAAAGGTTATCTCTATGTAGATAAGACCCAATATATCGTGGATTTCAGAGAAAAGCAGATGTCGTATGTCTTTCTGAGTCGTCCAAGACGATTCGGAAAGTCGCTCTTTGCCTCTACTCTCCAAGCTTATTTCGAGGGTAGAAAGGAACTCTTCGAGGGATTGGCAATAGCTGATTATGAGAAGGATTGGGTGAAGCATCCTGTGCTTCATTTTGATATGAGCGGTGCCAAGCACTTTGATGCTGATGCCTTGAACAGTTATCTGAATCTGCAGCTTTTGCCCTATGAAAAGCTATACGGTAAGGGAGAAGGTGAAAAATATCCTAATGAAAGACTGGATGGTATCGTAAAGCGTGCTTATGAGCAAACGGGCGAAAAGGCGGTTGTCATCATCGATGAATATGATGCCCCATTGCTGGATGTGGTACATGAGAAGGAGAACCTGCAGCCCCTCCGCCGCATCATGCAGAACTTCTACAGTCCTCTGAAAAAGCTCGACCCATACCTGGAGTTTACCTTCATCACAGGTATCACCAAGTTCTCGCAGCTCAGCATCTTCAGCGAGCTGAATAACCTCGACAATATCAGCATGTTCGACCAGTACTCCGCCATCTGCGGTATCAGCAAGACGGAGCTTATCACGCAGATGAAACCGGATATTGAGGCTTTGGGAGAAGATCTGGGTATGACGTATGAGGAGTGCCTGGCAGAGCTGACAAGATTCTACGACGGCTATCATTTCAGTAAGAAATCTGAAGATGTTTTCAATCCGTTCAGCCTGGTAAAGGCACTGAATGCACGGGATATTGCTCCTTACTGGTTTGGCTCGGGTACTCCGTCTTATCTTATTAAGACATTGCAGAAGTATCACGTCAATGTGATGGATATTGAGAAGAAATCATGTGATGTGGATGACTTTGATGTTTCGCCGGAAATGATGACTTCTGCGCTTCCGTTGCTCTATCAGAGCGGTTATCTCACTATCAAGAAGTATAATCCGATGCTGCATCGTTATACTTTGGAATATCCTAACAGGGAGGTAAAGATTGGTATGCTCAAGAGTCTTGCACCTAACTATCTTTCACCAATATCTTTGGATAATAACAGCCTGGTGGGTGATTTCCTGGAAATGCTTTATGATGGAGATGTAGAGGGAGCAATGATTCGATTGAAAGCATATCTTGCCAGCATCTCCAACCGTTTGAGCAATAAGAACGAACGGGATTTCCAGACGGTGTTCTATCTTATCTTCAACCTGATGGGCGCCCATATGAGGGTAGAGGAGGATAGTGCAATAGGCAGGGCTGATGCAGTGGTATATATGCCTGATGCTGTATTTGTTTTCGAATTGAAGTATGATGGTTCTGCCGAAGAAGCAATCAAACAGATAGATGAAAAGGGATATCTGATTCCATATTCTGCTGATGGTAAACGCTTGTTCAAAATTGGTGTTAATTACGATAGTAATCAGCGGACAATTAGTGATTGGAAGATAAAGGAAGGATAAAATACTGTACTTTAGTATATAGTTCTGCAACGGGCTGAAGGGACTGCTATCTCTTCAGCCCGTTTGGTGTCTGCTAGCTAAAACTCTCTTATATCCTGGTACTTGACGTTTGAATTTACGTAATCGTTTTCGTAGTTTTAGCTCATTTTGGTTCAAATTTTTCTGAGATTCTCAAAATGATTTGCTAATTTTGCCAACGAAACCAACTAGTAAATGAATCAAACTAAAATAAAGTTATTCAGCAACTAATTAATAATATATAAACTTAAAATAAAACGATTATGAAGAAATTCTTTACTCTTATCGCAGCCGTAGCTTTGGCTGCTAGTGTTAATGCTCAGACTTTTAAGTCTTTTGAAAAGACTACCGTGTTTATTACAAATCAGGAGAATGTTACTGCTGGTATTGCTGAGGGCTGGATTGCTGAAGGTAGTGGAAAGACCGCAACAACTAAGACTGGTAGTATTAATCCGGAGACTGGTGAAGAAGAGATATATAAGCAGCCTGGTCTTGATCTAAAGAAGAACAACGATGCTAAGGCTTTCAGTATTTATGTAACTGGTTTGACAAGTCTTACTGCTTATGGTGCAACGACAAGTTCATCTGACACTCGCGATTTATATGTTGTTGCTACTCCAAATGATGGTAGCGCTGCTGTTGAGATTAGTGCTTCTTCTGAGCCTAATGTTACTGCAGTTGCATCTCTTGAATTGGATGCTGCTAAGAAATATACAGTAGTATTCACTGGTGTTAAAGCGGGTGATAAAGAATCTGGTGCAGATATTGCTTTGCATGGTGTTAAGTTTGTTCCTGGTACATCTACCGGCATTTCTTCAGTAAACGCTGCTGCAGCCAAGAAGGATGGTAAGACCTATAACATGGCTGGTCAGGAGGTTTCTTCTTCTGCCAAGGGTATTGTTATCAAGAACGGTAAGAAGTATGTAAAGTAACAGATTGTATATACATATAAAACAAAAGGGCATTCCCAAACATGGGGATGCCCTTTTTGTTTTATAAGAAGTTTTATTCCTTTATTACCTTATCCACTACGGTCTTTCCGTTCTGAAACAACATCTTGCGGATGTTGATTCCTTTTTGAGGAGCAGAAAGGAGGGTGCCGTTGAGACTGTAATACTTTACTTCGGCTAATTCACTGGGATTGGAGGTGATGATCTGCGAGATGCCTGTAGGGTTCTTCCATGCAGGATAGTATTCATCTACATTGCTCTCGGCATCAGCATTGCCCTGCTTCATGATGTCCTCAACTAGCGAATTGGCGTAAACCTCAAGGTTGGTGTAGTACTCCTTGCTGTCAAGCGAGTAGGTCAGGGCGTCAGCGACATCGTTTGGATCTAAGCCGTTGGCAATCTCCCATGCATCAGGAATGCCGTCCTTATCGGTGTCGAAGTCGGCAGGGCGAGAAGCGGTGCCGAAGTTTGCCTCGGTGTAGCCGTTTACATCTGAAACCTTGTCGATGATGCCAGGTGATTGGGTAATGCTTCCCTTATACTTGGCTGTACCTGTCTTTGCCTCTTCCATGTAGCGCGCATCAATCTCATCGCGGTAGAGCGAGGCTCCGCTGTATGTCAGTACTTTACTGAAGGATTCGTCAGCAGAGTGGGTGGTAACCTCTCCTGTTGGAGCAGGAGCGTCCATCTTGATCTTGACACAAGACTTGCCGCTGATGGTTACATGGGCAACATTGTCACCATAAAAGTTTTTGGCATCCGGACTGTAGTTTTCTCCGTTCAGGCTTGGAATGCCTTTGTCGTAGCTGATACCTTTCCAATCCTGATTCTTGGTAACAGAACCCTTGGTGGTTTCGGTGGTGTTTCCGTTGATGAAGTAACGGCTGGTCATGTCGTATAACTCAGGATGTTTCTTGTCGGAATTACCGCTGTTAGATAAGGTTACCAGGGTGATACGTTCCTGACTGCCACGTTCCTTGCCTGTGCTTACATCTACCTTGAGACCATTCAGAGTAGTTCCTTTAAGTCCCTGGCTAGGTCCAGCCTTGTAGTAATTGTTTACGATGTTAATCTGTCCGCCGCCCGGACCTCCGTAGCAGGTGCCCTGCGCATTATACATCACGCAGTTGCGGAAGTCTACGTTTTCTGCCTGCACTGTGTTCTTCCACTGGTAGGTAGAATAATTCTTGTTGCTGGTGTAGCCTGTCCATCCGTATCTTGCACCATTAAAACGCGGACCGCGGTTCATGAGATGACCTATGAAGTTGTGGTGGAAGCTGGCTAGCTTACCGCCCCAGATGCCTCCGTAACCATGTGCACCCTTAGAGTGACCCAGATTGGTGAGACTTTCTGCAACGGTACACCACTGCATGGTGAAATTGTTGTTGTCGTAGAATGAAGCCACCTCATCGATGCTCCAACTGAAGGAACAGTGGTCGAAGATGATGCCGGTCTTGTTGCGCTGCCAAGTAGCATCCGCACCGTCATTGATGTTCTTTTCCTCTCCGCGGCGTATGCGGAGGAAACGGATGATGTTGTTGTTGCCCGGTTGAACGGTGTAATATCTGAGGGTGATGCCCGGAGATGGGGCAGTCTGTCCGAGGATGGTGATGTTGTCACCTATCTTGAGATCAGACTTCAGGGCGATGACGCCAGCCACATCGAAGACGATGATTCTCTTACTAGACTTTACAGCCTCTCTGAAAGACCCTGTTCCGCTGTCGTTGAGGTTGGTTACGTGTACTACTTTTCCGCCTCTTCCGCCCGTTACATATCTTCCGTGACCTTCTGCGCCCGGAAAGGCTGGAGTTTGTGCCAAAGCAGCAGCACTCATGAGTGCTGCTGCCATACTTGTTAATATCTTCTTGTTATTCATTTGAATTTGATATTTTTCAAACCTTTGCAGTTTATTTGTTCAACCCCTGCATTTCCATTTCCAGACTAGCCCAGATGAAAGGACCTACGCCCTTGGCATCATTGTCGCGGATAGGCTCGCTCATGTAATAGTTGAAGCTGCCGTCGCGCTTGTAGTTTGGCTTCTTTACGTATGGGCCAGGTCCAGGGCCGAGTCCGCTGACAGCACAGCAGCGTGTAAGGCTGATGGTCTTGTCTGGGTTTACCTTGATGAAGTTGTTCAGGATACCCTCATAAGCCTTGATACCTGCTTCCTGATATTCCTTGCCGAGGTAGCCCTTGCGGTAACCCTTGAGGAGAACATAGGCAAACATGCTTGAAGCGGTGCTCTCGAGGTAGTTGCGAGGATCCTTTACATCCATTACATCGTACCATACACCCGTCTTCTTATCCTGATATTTCACCACGCTCTTCATTGCCTTATTTAATAAGGTGATGATTTCGCCGCGGCGTGCATAATCTTCAGGCATGGCGTCGAGGCATTCGGTCATTGCCATGACGTACCATCCGAGGGCTCTTGCCCAGGTATGCTGGCTCTTTCCGTCTTCCTTGTTTGCCCAGAACTGGCTGTGGGTTTCGTCCCATGCATGCTTCCAGAGTTGGGTCTTCTCGTCGTAGGTACGCAGGTCGGTCTTCACAATCTGGTCTACCGCATCGTCGAGAATCTTCTTCGCCTTCTTAGGCTTGAGGTTCTGAACGGCGTAGTTGCAGTAGAAAGGCAGCCCCATGAAGATACCATCGAGCCATACCTGGTTGGCGTAGATTGCCTTGTGCCAGTAAACGCCTTCCTTGGTGCGAGGCTGGTTCTGCAACTGCTTGAAGAGCGTCTTCAGTGCCAGTTCGCTGCTCTTGCTAGGGAAGAGGTTGTGCATGCGGAGGATGAACTTCGCAGTGCGCACATTGTCGAGGTTGAAATCCTCATATTTGTAGCCTGTGATGTTTCCCTTTTCGTCAATCATCTTGGCTGGATATTCTTTCAGATAGTTGATGATTGCCTCGTTGTTGGCTTCGGCATCAGCTCCCTTGAAGGTGCTCTTTCCGCCTTTGTAATGGAGGTAGGTGTCGAGCATACCTTCCATCTCAATGCCCATTACGTAGCTCCACTTTGGCTTCTTGCTGAAGTCGAGCAGGTAAGACTGAGGTACGCGCTGCATCTCGCTGTGAGTGAGCCACTCTGAGTAGGTCTGGTAAGGACGGTCTTCCTTGTTGAGAACCAGGGAGCCGTTGATGATGAGGTTGTCAAACTTCACGTTTCTTGTCTTGCCGGTAACCTTGGTAGGCTGCTTGATGACACCGTCGAACTTACAGTTCTTTACATGGATGTCGTATACGTTTTCTACCTTGTTTCCACCGATGATGAGCACACCGTAGTGACTCTTCTGGCAGGTAACATCTTCCATGCTCACGTTGCGCACGGTAGGTTCAAATCCGCGGTAGCAAGCCTCTCTTGGCTCATAGTCGAGGTTGATTTTGAGCACGGCTTCCTTACACTGTCCTACGGTAACCTTGCGCATGTGGATGTTCTGGATGAGTCCGCCGCGGCAGTTGTTGGTCTTGATGCGGAGGATGCGCTCCAGGTGAGGAGAATCCATCTCGCAGTTCTCGGCGTATACATTCTCGCATCCGCCTGAAATCTCAGAACCGATGACTACGCCACCATGTCCGTCTTCCATGCGGCAGTTGCGGATGATGATATTCTTGGATGGTTTGTTCCAGAGACGACCGTCGTTGTTTCGTCCGCTCTTGATGGCGATGCAGTCGTCGCCGGTGTGGAAGATACAGTTCTGGATGAGTACATTCTCGCATGCCTCAGGGTCGCATCCGTCTCCGTTAGGTCCTTCGTTCCAAACAGTTACGCCGTCTACCGTGATGTCCTTGCAGAGCAGAGGGTGCATCACCCAGAAAGGCGAGTTGATCATCTTTACATCCTTGATGAGGATGCGCTCAGAGCGTACGAAGTTGACGAGCTGAGGGCGGAGACCCTGTCCCATACCGAACTTACGCTCATCAAAAGGCACGCCGTCTTCTGCCATTTTCTGCAGTCTGGCGCGGGAGCCCATCTTCTGGTGTTCCTTGGTTACGCCCTCCTTGTATCCGAAGTGAGGGTTGCCGTTCCACTGCCACCATGTATCATTGTTGCCGCCTCCGTCGATGGTACCTCTACCGGTAATGGCGATGTCGGAAACCTTGTAGGCATAGATGCATGGAGAGTAGTTCCAGCATGCCAGTCCTTCCCATGCGGTGCGAACCAGCGGATAGAGTTTTGGCTCAAAGGCAAACTGCAGTACGGCACCTTCTTCGAGATTCAGTTCTACGAAGCTCTTCATCTCAATGGCTCCTGTGCGCCAGGTACCCTTCGGTATGACTACGGTACCGCCACCTTTCTTAGAAACGAGGGCGATGAGTTTGTTGATTGCCTTCTGGTTCTGTGCAGCCGAAGCGTTCTGCTTGGCTCCATAGGCAGAAATTACATACTTCTTGGTTGCCTGCTTGATGTTAGGCAACTGTATGCTCTGTTCAATGCGCTGATATTCAGCATCGTTCCATCCATTATCTGCCCAAGCGCAGGTAGGGATGAGGAGCAGAGCAACGAGTAGGGTCTTAAAGAATTTCTTCATTGTCTTTGTTCTAGTTTTATGATTTTTAAATGTATTTATTCGTTTGTATGAATCAGTTTATTCGTTTGTTGGGTTTGATGCTTAACACATCGGTGCAAAGTTACGAATTTTATTTGGAAAACAAGTACGGGTAATGTTAAAAATAAATGTTTTTGCCAAAAAGTTTGGCGTTTTCAAAATAAAATATTACCTTTGCAACGATATTTAACATTATTAACGCAATAAATACTGGGTAGCCTATTAGATAGACATTTACTTAATGAATAAAATAAGATTAAGAAAATGAGTAAACTCAATGAAATGACAGACGAAGAGTTGGCCCTGGCTTATGTCGGGGGTGACAACAGAGCCTTTGACCTGTTGCTTTCCCGCAACGAGGTAAAACTGTTCTCTTATATCCTTTTCGTGGTTCACGATGAGGATCTGGCGAATGATATCTTCCAGGAGACATTCGTGAAGGCAATCAGTCGTTTACATGCTGGCCAGTATTCCAGTTCGGGCAAATTTATTTCGTGGTTAATGCGCATAGCGCATAATGTCATCATCGATGGTTATCGCAGTCAGTGTGTGTTCCGCATGGTAGAACAGGGGAACGGTAATGATCTTTCCTGTCTGCGAGGCGAAGATTTTCAGGCAGACTGTGCTGAGCAGGAGATGGTACGCAAACAGGTGCTCCGTGATGTGAAGAAACTGGTAGACTTTCTGCCGGCTCCACAACGCGAAGTAGTTTATATGCGTTTTTATCAGCAGATGTCTTTCAAGGACATAGCCGAATGTACCAATGTGAGCATCAATACGAGTCTAGGAAGAATGCGTTATGCGCTCCTTAACCTCCGCAAGATGGCTAAGGAGCACAATATCTATCTGAATCTTGATTAGTGGAGTTCTTTCAAGGCATGGATGGTAGCATAAGGGTCTGTGCTCTTGAATACATAACTTCCGCTTACCAGCACGTCTACTCCGGCTTTTATCAGTCTTGGAGCAGTTTCTGCCTGCACGCCGCCATCTACCTCGATGAGTGCCTGGCTTCCGCTCTCTTTGATGAGCTGGCGCAGACGGCCTATCTTCTTGATGGTGTTCTCGATGAATTTCTGTCCGCCGAAGCCTGGGTTAACGCTCATCAAAAGTACCATGTCTACAGCGCAGATGATGTCTTCCAGCACACATACCGGGGTAGAAGGGTTGAGGGTAACTCCTGCCTTCATGCCTGCTGCATGAATCTGCTGGATGGTGCGGTGCAGATGGGTGCAGGCCTCGTAGTGCACGTTCATCATCATGGCACCGAGCTTGGCAGTCTGCTCAATGTAATTTTCCGGGTGCTGTATCATAAAGTGGACGTCGAGGGGCTTGGTGCATACCTTGCTCACGGCTTCTATTACAGGGAAGCCGAACGAGATGTTGGGCACGAAGACACCATCCATCACATCGAGGTGGAGCCAGTCGGCCTCACTCTTGTTAATCATCTCTATATCACTCTTCAAGTCAATGAAGTTGGCTGAGAGCAATGAAGGGGATACCATTGTTTTCATCTTTCTTCTTCTTTTAGTTAGGATAGCACACCTTTAGCTTCCCATTTTGCACCATGGTATGATAGGAGTAGGCTATCTGCTTGATGAAGTAGATGGTCTGAGCCGAAGGTCTCATTTTCTTTGGTGTAAATACTTGCTTCATAGGCGTGAATCTTTTTTTGAATGAATACTACTTTTATCTGTTGCTTTCAAGAACGGGCATTTCTTTCTGTGGAGTTTTCCTCCGCCTGTTACCTGTCCTCTAGATAAATAACGGCACGTCTGGCAGATTATTACATTTCGGCGAAATATTTTTTTCTTTTCTCCCTAAATATAATGAAATATTTTTTTCTTTTCTCCGTATATATAAAAAGGTGTAGGGGAGAGAAGGGGAAGAAAAAGTGGGCGAAATGGTGATTTAGATGATAAAATAGTGTTAAATCTTAAAATTTCTCGACAAAAAGTTTGTAGTTTAAAAGAAAAACTGTACTTTTGCAGTAGAAATGAAGAACGAAGGAGAATCTTTTCGTTAAAAAGAAAGAAACGCCTCGTTTTTGGTAGTAACAAACAATTAAAAGAAAAAGCAATATGAATACATTCGTATCTACATCATGGTGGTGGCGTAACTCAAGATTCCAGAAGTCGTGAGTCGAGACGCCGTATGTGGATGTGAACAACATAATATACTAGGGGCCTGCCGTAACTTACGACAGGCCCCTTTTCTTGTATGCTCGGCATGAGCTTATTCTAATGGGTGCAAGTCCCTAATGAGCCCTAATAGCGGGAATCGTATAGCCAATAGCAAGGGTGTCCACCGCGAGGTGGAATCTGAAAGAAGCTGGCGGCAAACATCTGACCTAACGTACAGAAACTTCATACAAGGCATATGACCATGGATGAGATTGCAAGACAAATCAAAGTCCCATAGCTATTCGGAATGGTTGGTGTAAATGAAGTGGGTATAAGATGGAAAGAATAAGCCCTTATCCGAGGAGGTCTCACGGACGCATGGGTGAAGATGAATCATTCGATGTACCATGACGGAGTAAAGCTTGCCGTGAGAAGTCAGCAGAGGTCATAGTACCCAAGGCACGTGTGCTTATAGGGAAGGACTGAATCGTGCAGTGCAATAGTAATTTAATGTTACCTTGTGAGACTCCTCGTCAGATGTCCGAAAGGAACTCTCTATCCAAGACGATAGGACGGAATCCGACAATAGGATAGAAGTGACGCTACTCATAGGGATAACTGAAATCAACTTGCCACACATCGCAAGATGAGAAAGCACGAAACCGCCGTATGCGGAACCGCACGTACGGTGGTGTGGGAGGTCGGTAAATGTGAAAATAGGAGGCAAATGCCTTTTATGATTAGCATTTACCTCCTACCCGATTTACAACGAAAAATAAAAACAAAAAATATAGGAGATATTAACTATGGAAATGAAGGACATTTTGAACAGAATGTTGAACCACGAGGAACTTTCTCGTGAGGAAACCCGAGACATCATTGTAGGAATCACCAAGAGTGAATTTCCTGAGGAACAGATTACAGCCCTGCTCACCGGTTTGCAGATGAGAGGCGTAACGGTAGATGAACTGCTCGGTTTCCGTGACGGAATTCTTGCCACAGACGTGCCAGCCATCCTGGATTGCGACCGCTACATTGACGTGGTGGGAACCGGTGGTGACCGCAAGAACACCTTTAACATTTCTACTACTTCCTGCTTCGTCATTGCGGGTGCGGGTTACAAGGTGGCAAAGCACGGCAACTATGCGGCTACTTCGGTGAGCGGTGCCAGCAACGTCATCAGGAACCACGGTGTCCAGTTTACCGATGATATAGACAAGCTGAACCGCAGCATCAACGAGGCAGGCATCGTTTATCTTCATGCCCAGCTCTTCGCCAAGGCAATGAAGTTTGTGGGTCCTATCCGCAAGGCTTTGCAGTTTCCTACCGTGTTCAACCTGTTAGGTCCTCTTGTAAATCCTAGTCAGCCTAAGTGCCAGTTGCTGGGTGTAGCCAATCTCGACCAGATGCGCCTCTACAACCAGGTTTACCAGAAGTTGGGCATCGACTACGGCATTGTGAACAGCATCGACGGATATGATGAAATTTCACTCACCAGCGACTTCAAGGTAACCACCAACAACTATGAGAAGATCTTCAAGCCTCAGGATCTCGGTTTCGAGATAGCCAAACCGGAAGAGGTGCGAGGCGGAGCAACCGAGGAAGAGGCTAAGGACATCTTTGATGCAGTGCTTGAAAACCGTGCCCTCCCAGCCCAGAAGAACATCGTTCTCGCCAATGCAGCCTTCGGCATCCAGGTAATGGAGAAGGGACAGAAGAGCATAGAGGAATGTGTGGAGATAGCAAGAGAGAGCATTGACTCGGGTAAGGCACTCGCTACCTTCAAGAAATTCGTAGAGATCAACAGTTAAAGGGGCTTTAAAGGTAAAAAGGTAAAAGGGTAAAAAGGTAAAAGGAGCCTTAACCCCTTTGTCCCCCTTTGCGCCCCCGTTCCCAGCGATTCCATCGCTGGTTCCCCAGTCTTTATCTTAAATAAAAAAACGAAAAAAATGGCTGATATTTTAGAGGAAATTGTGGCTCATAAAAGAATCGAGATTGAGCAGCGCAAGCGCTTTATCCAGCCACGGCAGATGATAACCCTCACCGAGCAGAAAATGCAGGAAGATGGGGGAAAGGTGCCGGGCGGAAGCATGAAGGAGGCGCTGATGAACTCGGAGACGGGAATCATCGCTGAGTTCAAGCGCAAATCGCCTTCCAAGGGCTGGATCAAACAGGAAGGTAAGCCGAGCATCATCCCGCTCGCCTACCAGCAGAACGGAGCCTCGGCGCTCAGCATCCTCACCGACATTGATTACTTCGGAGGATATGATGAGTATATTCAGGAGGCGCGCCATGTGGGCGTTACCCTACCTATCTTATATAAGAACTTCGTGGTAGAGGAATACCAGCTGCTGCAGGCGAGATACTGCGGAGCTTCTGCCGTGCTGCTCATTGCGGCCTGCCTGACCAAGGAGGAGTGTAAGCAACTCATGAACATGGCACACCAGCTGGGCATGGAGGTACTGCTCGAGATGCATAATGAGCGCGACTTCGAGTATGCTGAACTGGAACCGGATATGTACGGCATCAACAACCGAAATCTCGGAACCTTCTTTACGGATGTGGAGAACAGCTTCAGATTGGCAGAGAAACTTCCGAAGGATGTGTGCAGGGTGAGCGAGAGTGGCATCTCCACCCCGCAGACGGTTCTCCGGTTGAGAGAAAAAGGCGGCTTCAGAGGTTTCCTGATGGGCGAACAGTTCATGAAACAGGCTGACCCGGGCGTGGCGCTTCAAGAGTTTATTAAGCAGTTGAAATAATAAAGAAAATGTTTGTAAAGGTTTGTGGAATGCGTGAACCTGGTAATGTAAAGCTGGTTGCGCAACTCGGCGTTGATATGATGGGATTTATCTTCTATCCTAAGTCTCCACGGTATGCCAGTCATGTGGTGGCTCGCTCTGGTGCTGACCGCAATGTGTGCCGAGTGGGAGTCTTCGTAAATGATTCCATTTCCAATATGTTGGATAAGATTCATTCATTCTCTCTGAATGCGGTGCAGATGCATGGAAGCGAGAGCAGGGAACTGTGTGAGCAGCTGCGTGCAGCAAAGGGGAATATGAAGATAATCAAAGCCATTAGTGTTTCCACTGCCGGGGACATTCAGAAATATAAGGAGTATGTAGGCGCTGTTGACTACTTCCTTTTCGACACCAAATGTAAGACGGTGGGCGGAAGTGGTCAGCAGTTTGACTGGCAGGTACTGGATGAATATGATGGCGATGTTCCATTCCTGTTGAGTGGCGGTATCGGTCCGGAAGATGCTTCCCGCATCCTGTCTTTCCATCATCCCCGATGCGTAGGAATCGACCTCAACTCCAGGTTTGAGATAGACCCGGGACTGAAGGATGTAGAGAAACTCAAGAAATTCCTTTTAAAGGTAAAAAGGTAAAAAAGTAAAAAGGTAAAAAATAAAAAAGTAAAAAAATGAATAAGATAAATGCATTATTTGCACACAATAAAGACCGCAAGCTTTTGAGCTTGTATTTCTGCGCCGGATGCCCAACTTTGGAAGGTACCGGTGATGTAATTAAGGCGATGGAGCGCAAGGGGATAGATATGATTGAGGTAGGAATCCCTTTCAGTGATCCGTTGGCTGATGGTCTTGTTATCCAGAGTGCCGGAACCGTGGCTCTGAAGAACGGAATGACGGTGAAGAAACTCTTCGCTCAGTTGAAGGAAATCAAGGATGAAGTGCAGCTTCCACTCGTGCTGATGGGATACCTGAACCCAATCATGCACTACGGCATTGAGACTTTCTTCAAGAGCTGCGTAGAGAGCGGAGTGAGCGGCACCATCATCCCAGACCTTCCCTTTGATGATTATCTGAAGGTGGTAAAACCCATAGCCGACAAGTATGACAACCGTGTCATCATGATGATTACGCCAGAAACCAGCGAGGAGCGCATCCGTTTCATCGATGAGCATACCGATGGTTTCATCTATATGGTCAGCTCCGCGAGCATCACGGGCGCCCAGAGCAGTTTCGGCGATGCCAAGCTGGCTTATTTCAACCACATCAACGGCATGAATCTGCGCAACCCACGCATGATAGGTTTTGGCATCAGCAACAAACAGACCCTTACCAGTGCTCAGGATAATGCGGCGGGAGCCATCATCGGCAGCAAGTTTGTAACCCTGCTCAATGAAACCGGTGATCCGGATAAGGCTTTAGATGGGCTTTTTGAGTGCCTCGAAAAGTAGTTGATAGTTAACAGCGGCTTAGCTGTATAGCAGGCTTGCTCTATAAACTATAAATAATAAATTATAAACTAAGTATTATGTATCAAGTTGACGAAAAAGGATTTTTTGGAAAATTCGGAGGAGCGTATGTTCCTGAGATATTATATAAATGTGTAACCGAGTTGCAGCAGGCTTACAAGCCAATCATTGAGAGCGAGGAGTTCAAGAAGGAATACCGTGCGCTGCTCAAAGATTATGTGGGCCGCCCTTCACCTCTTTATTATGCTAAGCGCATGAGCGAGAAGTACGGATGCCAGCTCTATCTGAAGCGCGAGGACCTGAACCATACCGGTGCACACAAAATTAACAACACCATCGGTCAGATTCTCATGGCCAAGAAGATGGGCAAGACCCGCATCATTGCCGAAACCGGAGCCGGACAGCACGGTGTGGCTACAGCTACGGTATGCGCCCTAATGAACATGAAGTGTGAGATTTTCATGGGTGCCACCGATGTGGAACGCCAGCATACCAACGTAGAGCGTATGAAGATGCTGGGAGCCAAGGTGAACCCTGTGCGCACCGGCAACATGACGCTGAGCGATGCCTGCTCTGAGGCCATACGCGACTGGTGCTGCCACCCACAGGATACCTTCTACATTGTAGGTTCTACCATGGGTCCGCACCCTTATCCAGACATTGTTGCCAAGATGCAGAGCGTAATCTCTGAAGAACTGAAATGGCAGCTTGAGGAGAAGATAGGCCGCAACTATCCTGATTACCTCATCGCCTGCGTGGGTGGCGGAAGCAACGCTGCCGGAACCATCTACCACTACATTGATGATGACCGCGTGAAGATATATCTGGCTGAGGCTGCCGGACACGGAATAGATACCGATTATACCGCTGCCACCATGCACTGCGGTACAGAGGGCATCATCCACGGAGCACGCACCCTCGTGATGCAGACCGAGGACGGACAGATAGAGGAAGCCTTTACCATCAGTGCCGGTCTCGACTATCCGGGCATCGGCCCTATGCACGCCGACCTTGCCACATCGGGCAGGAGCCATGTACTCGCCATCAAGGACGATGAGGCCATCTACGCCGGTTACGAGCTCACCCGCATGGAGGGCATCATTCCGGCTATTGAGAGTGCGCACGCCGTGGCAGCCCTGAAGAAGATGAAGTTCAAGAAGGATGATGTGGTGGTGCTCACCGTATCAGGCCGTGGCGACAAGGATGTAGAAACCTATCTCGCGCACAAGGAAATGGCGGGAGAATACGGCAATTTTTAAATAGTTAATAGTTTATAGTTAATAGTTAACAGAGGCTGCGCCGTTGAGCACGATTGTCAAAGCGGTTCATGCTATAAACTGTAAGTTGTAAACTATATACAGTAAATTATAAATTAAATGAAGTTTAATTACAAGACAGTTACCCGCAAGATTCTCGCCGACCTCTATACGCCGGTGGGAGTCTACATGCGACTGAGAGATATTTATCCGCAGTCGGCTCTGATGGAGAGTTCCGACTATCATGGTTCCGAGAATTCGCGCTCCTTCATCGGTGTGCATCCGCTGGCAAGCATCGCCGTGAGTCATGGTGAGGTCATCAAGACCTATCCCGACGGAAGAGTAGAGAAAGAGCAGCTTCCTGCCTTCGGTGCCGATCAGGGCGAGGAGTGCAAACTCGCCATCTCAAAGAGTATCAACGACTTCATCTCTTCCTTCCATGTAGAGGGCGAGAGCAAGGAGTTCTGCGGACTCTATGGATTCACCACCTTCAATGCGGTGAGATATTTTGAGAACATCCCTGTCAAGGATACCACCATGGAGAAGAATGATGCGCCCGACATCTATTACATCATGTATAAGGACATCATCGTCTTCGACCATTTCAACAACACCATGGAGCTCATTGCGCTCCAGGAAAGTGAAGATCCTCACTCTTCACTTCCAGAGCTCGACGAACTGCTCAAGGCGGTGAACAAGGCAAATGTGAAACCTTATGATTTCCACCCGGTGGGCGAAACCACCTCTACGCTCACCGATGAGGAGCACAAGGCAAACATACGCCGATGCATACAGCACTGCCTGCGCGGAGACGTATTCCAAATTGTGGTGAGCCGCCGCTTCGTACAGAAATATGAGGGCGATGATTTCAAACTCTACCGTGCGCTGCGAAGCATCAACCCTTCGCCTTACCTCTTCTATTTCGACTTCGGCGGTTTCCGCATCTTCGGTTCTTCGCCTGAAACCCATAACCGCATCGTGGGCAACAAGGCGTTCATCGACCCTATTGCCGGAACCACCCGACGCACAGGAGATATGGAGCAGGACCGCAAGGCTGCCGAATTCCTGCGCAACGACCCGAAGGAGAATGCCGAGCACGTGATGCTGGTAGACCTGGCGCGCAATGATCTGAGCCGCAACTGTCATGGGGTGAAAGTAGATTTCTACAAGGACATGCAGTTCTACAGTCATGTTATCCATCTCGTGAGCCGTGTGAGCGGAGAGTTGGATGAGCATGCCGACCACATCAAGGAGTTTATAGATACCTTCCCTGCCGGCACGCTGAGCGGTGCGCCTAAGGTGAGAGCGATGCAGATTATATCAGAGCTGGAGCCTCACAACCGCGGTGCCTACGGAGGCTGTATCGGTTTTATCGGTCTGAACGGCGACCTGAATCAGGCCATCGTGATACGTACCTTCATTAGCCGAAACGGCGAACTCTGGTTCCAGGCGGGTAGTGGAGTAGTGGCAAAGAGCAATGATGAGTATGAGCTAGAAGAGTGTAACAACAAGCTCGGTGCGCTGACCAAGGCGATTCACATTGCTGAAGAGTTGTAATAGTGATTAATTATTAGTGATTAGTGATTATTTCTCGCTGATTGTACTCACTACTCACTAATCAATAATAAATAACAAAAGATGAAAGTAGTAATCATAGATAATTACGATTCCTTTACCTATAATCTAGCCCATCTGGTAAAGGAGTTGGGAGCTGACGTTACGGTGTTCCGCAACGACCAGTTCCAGTTGCCGGAGCTGGAACGCTTCGACAAGATCATTCTGAGTCCGGGTCCGGGCATTCCGTCGGAGGCGGGACTGCTGATGGATGTTATCCGCAAGTATGCAGGCCGCAAGCCGATGCTGGGCGTATGCCTGGGGCATCAGGCTATAGGTGAGGCGTTTGGAGCCAAGCTTACCAATCTTTCTGAGGTGTATCATGGAGTGGCAACCCCTTGCACCCAGTTTGGCAACGATGTTATTTTCGACGGGTTGGACAAGCGCATAGAGATTGGCAGATACCACTCTTGGGTGGTAGACCGCTCGGGATTCCCTGACAGCCTGGACGTTACGGCAGTAAGCGATGATGGTTGCATCATGGGTCTGAAGCATAAGAGCTATGATATTCATGGTATCCAGTTTCATCCGGAAAGCGTGCTGACGCCAGACGGCAAGAAGATGGTGAGAAACTGGTTGGAAAAAGCTTAATGACCAATGACCTTAATGACCACCATGACCGCATGGTGGTTGTTGAGGTTTTTTGTTTTATGATAAGAAAAAGCAAAGCCTGACGCTCTCTCGAGTGCCAGGCTTTTCCTAACAATCTTAATCCTCGCTACAATCCTCTCACGAGTTTCGCGAAGCATATTACCTAAACTGATTTTTCCAAAAATGGAAAATTAAACCTTTTTGTTTTTACAACCCTTTACATATCCCAAGCCACTGCACTCGCACCGAGTACGGCAGCAGAACTGCCATCAAGGGTAGAAACAAGGAATTTAGCCTTACCCTTGAAGGTGCGGAGCACGTGCTCATCATAAGCCTTCTGGATAGGTTTCATGATGAGGTCGCCAGCCTTGGTCAGACCACCGAAGAAGACGAAAGCCTCTGGTGAAGAGAAGGCTGCGAAATCAGCACAAGCCTCACCGAGCATCTTGCCGGTAAACTCGTATACACGCAGCGCCAACTTGTCGCCCTTGCCAGCAGCAACGCTCACATCATAAGATGTAATATCCTCAGGGTTCATCTCGCGGAGCAATGAAGGCTCATCGCTCTTCTCGAGGAACTCGCGTGCTGTGCGAGCCACACCAGTGGCAGAGCAGTAAGCTTCGAGACATCCTGTACGGCCGCATCCGCAGATACGACCCTCTTTGCCACGTACCATGGTAACGTGACCCAATTCGCCTGCGAATCCGTCGCAGCCGTAAACCATCTGTCCGTTGATGACGATACCAGAGCCAACGCCTGTACCGAGCGTAACGTCGATGAAGTTTTTCATGCCTCTTGCTACACCGTATGTCATCTCGCCGAGCGCAGCAGCGTTGGCATCATTGGTCATACCTACAGGCAAGCCGCCGAGGGCTTTGCTGAACAAGTCGGCCAATGGTACCACTCCGTCGTGAGCCCAAGGAAGATTTGGAGCGAATTCAATGGTTCCATTATAATAGTTTGCGTTTGGCGCACCGATACCCATTGCCTTAATCTTGTCAATGCCGCCTACCGTATCAATGATAGGCTGGAGAGCTTCTACGGCTGCCTTCACATAGTCTTCAACTTTTTCGTAACCGCCTGTTTTGATGGCAGTTGTTGCTTTGATCTCTCCGCGAGCATCTACGATGCCAAAAACTGAATTTGTACCGCCGAGGTCAAGGCCTATTACGTACGGTTTAAGTGTATTATCTGTCATGTTAATTATTTAAAATTAGTTAGAATTATTTTATTTCTCGGCAAAGATACTGAAAACTTTTGAATCTCGTTTATTTTTAAATATAAAAAATTTTAATTTTCTTTTTTTTCTGCCAGATGATTTGCTGTCCGAAGTTTCTCTGTTGCCCTAAATCCTGTTTATATTCATGCAGAACATCCGCGTAATCCGTGTAATCCGTGCCCGAAAATATAAAAAACGGATATAAAATGAACTTTTAGGCGAAAAAATTGTGCTTTGTGCCCGAAATTTTGTAACTTTGCCGACTGTTAGAAATTGTAATGATACTAAGATGAATTTAGCATTTCCAATTGAGATAAACATCCTTGACTTCATTTTTAAAGGAATCGTCATCGGTGTTCTTGCCTCAGCCCCTATGGGTCCGGTAGGCATCCTTTGCATCCAGCGCACGCTCAACAAGGGCCGCTGGTATGGTTTTGTAACAGGTGTGGGTGCCGCATGCAGCGACATCGTATATGCCTTATTCACAGGCTTGGGCATGAGTTTTGTGATGGATTTTGTGAGCAACTCCGAGAACAAGTTCTATCTTCAGATTTTCGGAAGCCTGATGCTCCTCGTGTTTGGAATCTACTGCTTCAAGAGTGACCCGATGAAGAACATGCACAAGCCGAGCAACAAGCAGGGCACGCTGATGCACAACGGTATAACGGCGTTTCTCGTAACGCTCTCCAATCCGCTCATCGTGTTCCTCTTCATGGCCACTTTCGCACAGTTTGCCTTCGTGGTGCCTGATATGCCGGTAGAAATGGGCGTGGGTTACCTCAGCATCGTCTTCGGAGCCCTGCTGTGGTGGTTCGGCCTCACCTGGCTCATCGATACAATCAGAAACAAGTTTGATACCAACGGCATCGTCATCATCAATAAGGTAATAGGCAGCGTGGTCATCATCTTCTCCATCATCGCTCTCTTCGGCACGATTTTCAATCTGTATCATCTGCCAGAATTTTAAAAGTCCTTCCCCTTCAATCAGAAGAAGGCAAAGCATAAAGTTCAAAAGTTAATAGTTCTAAGTTTATGTTTGTAGCACAAGAATTAAGAAAGAAAAGTATCGCAGAATACTTATTGTATATGTGGCAGATTGAGGACATCATCCGAGCTTACGGATGCTCGCTGCCTGTCATCAAGAAAAATTATGTAGACCGGTTCGACTTTACATCCGAGCAGCGTGAGGAAGAACTCGACTGGTTTGGCAATCTGATTCGCATGATGAACGAGGAGGGAAAGCGCGAGGGAGGACACCTTAATATTAATAAGGTGATACTGAAGGACGTCATTGACCTGCACGGCATGCTGCTGCAGAGCACCAAGTTTCCTATCTACAATGCCGAATATTACAAGGTGCTGCCTTTCATAGTAGAGCTGCGCCAGCGGGGCGACAAGGACCTCAACGAGATTGAAACCTGCCTTGACGCCCTCTACGGCGTGATGATGCTGCGCCTGCAGAAGAAGAATATCACGCCCGAAACTGAAAGGGCCATTAAGGAGATTACCGTCTTCATAGGTCTGCTCAGCGATTATTACATCAAAGACCGAACCGAGGGACTCAAGTTTGATGATGACGACATGTAGTGATTAGTTATTAGTGATTACTTTTTAAGAATATACATTATTATATATATACAACAGGATGAACGAAATAGAAAGAAGAAGAACATTTGCCATTATCTCTCACCCGGATGCTGGTAAGACAACATTGACTGAGAAGTTTCTGCTTTTCGGTGGACAGATTCAGGTGGCAGGTGCCGTAAAGAATAACAAGATTCGCAAAACTGCGACTTCTGACTGGATGGATATTGAGAAACAGCGTGGTATCTCGGTATCTACATCTGTAATGGAATTTGATTATCTCCCTGCCGGACAGGAGGGAGAACCTTATAAGGTGAATATCCTGGATACTCCAGGTCACCAGGATTTCTGCGAGGATACCTACCGCACACTTACAGCTGTAGATTCAGCCATCATCGTGGTTGACTCTGCCAAGGGTGTGGAGGCACAGACCCGCAAACTCATGGAGGTGTGCCGTATGAGAAATACCCCGGTAATCATCTTCATCAACAAGATGGACCGTGAGGGACGCGACCCGTTTGATGTGCTTGACGAGTTGGAAGAAGAACTCAAAATCAAGGTTCGCCCGCTGAGTTGGCCTATCGGTCAGGGCGCCCGTTTCAAGGGCGTTTACAACATCTACGAGCATCAGCTGAACCTCTTTACCCCTAACAAACAGCGAGTTACCGAGAAGGTAGAGGTAGACATCCAAAGTTCAGAACTCGACGAGCGGGTTGGTGAACGTGAGGCTGCACAACTGCGTGAGGAACTGGAACTGGTAGATGGTGTTTACCCTAAGTTTGAGGAAGAAACCTATCGTTCGGCCGAAGTAGCACCTGTGTTCTTCGGTTCGGCACTGAACAATTTTGGTGTTCAGGAACTCCTCGACTGTTTTGTTCATATTGCTCCATCTCCTAGACCCACCCAGGCAGAGGAGCGACTGGTGAAGCCTGAAGAACCTAAGTTCAGTGGTTTCATCTTCAAGATTACAGCCAATATTGATCCAAACCACCGCTCCTGCATCGCTTTCTGTAAGATATGCTCGGGCAAGTTTGTGAGAAATCAGCCATATTACCACGTGCGCTTGGATAAGAACGTGCGTTTCTCTTCGCCTACCCAGTTCATGGCACAGCGCAAGAGTACCATTGACGAGGCTTATCCGGGTGACATTGTAGGTTTGCCAGACAACGGTATTTTCAAGATAGGAGATACGTTGACGGAGGGAGAGAAGATGCATTTTCGCGGTTTGCCAAGCTTCTCTCCACTCCTTTTCAAGTACATCGAGAATGATGACCCGATGAAGAGCAAGCAGTTCCAGAAGGGATTGGAGCAGCTCATGAACGAGGGTGTGGCGCAGCTCTTCGTCAACCAGTTCAACGGCCGCCGCATCGTGGGCACGGTTGGTCAGTTGCAGTTCGAGGTTATCCAGTACCGCCTGGAGAACGAGTACAACGCCAAGTGCCGCTGGGAGCCCGTGCATCTTCACAAGGCTTGCTGGATAGAGGCAGATGACGAGAAGGAACTCGAGAACTTCAAGAAGCGCAAGTACCAGTACATGGCCAAGGATATTGAGGGGCGCGATGTCTTTCTTGCCGATTCGGGCTACGTGTTGAGCATGGCGCAGCAAGATTTTGAACACATCAAGTTCCATTTCACATCGGAATTCTAAATCAATGTAAAAAAGATGGATGAAGAAATTCTAGATTACAACGAGCAGAAAGAGGGATGGGTCAGTAAGATGGTGGATTGGCAGAAAAAACATATTTCTGACCGCCAGATGACCCTTATCCTGGCTTTTATCATCGGCCTTCTGGCGTCGGTGGCAGGATATTTCCTGCACGGCATTGTGCACGAAATACAGTTGCTGCTCACTTCGGGATTTAACAAGGGCACCTATAACCTGCTCTTCCTGCTCTTCCCGATTGTGGGCATTTACCTCACCATGCTCTTTATTAAATATGTGGTCAGAGATAATATTTCCCACGGTATCACCCGTGTGCTTTACGCCATCTCTACCAAAAATTCCAAGCTCAAAGCCCACAACTGCTGGTCATCGGTGGTGGCATCAGGTGTCACCATCGGTTTTGGTGGTTCCGTGGGAGCCGAGGCTCCTATTGTGCTCACGGGTTCGGCCATCGGCTCAAACTTGGGACAAATCTTCCGCATGGACAAGAAAACCATGATTCTGCTGGTGGGCTGTGGCGCCTCTGCAGCCATTGCTGGAATCTTTAAGGCGCCTATTGCCGGACTCGTGTTTACGCTTGAGGTGCTGATGGTAGACTTGAGCATGGCTTCCTTGCTGCCTATCCTTATCAGTTGTGTAACAGCTACTTGCTTTACCTACATCCTGATGGGCTCCAAGAGCCTTTTCGATTTTACGCTTACCAATCCGTGGGCGCTCGACCGCGTGCCTGCCTGCTTGTTATTGGGCATCTTTTGCGGTTTGGTGAGCCTTTATTTCATGCGCACCATGTCGGCATGCGAGGGTTTCTTTGCCAAGCTTTCGCCTTATCCATACGTAAAGCTGCTCTTTGGTGGACTGATTCTGAGTTCGCTCATCTTCCTCTTCCCTTCGCTCTATGGCGAGGGATATTCGGCAGTCAACGTGCTGCTGAAGGGACAGAATGTGGAAGACTGGGGGCAGGTGATGAGCCGTTCGCTCTTCTACGGGCACAACCAGCTGCTCATCCTCTACATCGCCTTGGTAACCTTTACCAAGGTTTTTGCCACCTCGGCCACCAATGGTAGTGGCGGATGCGGTGGTACCTTTGCTCCTTCGCTCATTATCGGAGGTTTTGCCGGTTTCCTCTTTGCGCGCCTTTGGAATGTGAATCAGGTAGGTGTTTATGTTCCTGAGCAGAACTTTACACTGATGGGGATGGCGGGCCTCATTACGGGCGTGATGCATGCACCGCTTACGGGCATCTTCCTCATTGCCGAACTCACGGGCGGCTACCAGCTCTTCATGCCGCTGATGATAGTGTGTATCTCTTCGCTGCTCACCATCAGCATCTTCGAGAGTCACAGCATCTACGCCCTGCGTCTGGCTAGAGAGGGCAAGCTGCTCACCCACCATATTGACAAGGCTGCGCTCACCCTGCTGGGCATGCAGGATGTCATAGAGAAAGATTATCATCCGGTAGGTCCGGATCTGCCGATGAGCAAGTTGGTGAGTGAGATAAGTCGCAGTAACAACAACTTTCTGCCTGTTTTGGATCAGGCGGGTGTGCTGTTGGGAGTAATAGATATTACGAAGATTCGCCACATCATCTTCCGCACAGAACTGTATCAACATTTCACCGTGCGTCAGCTGATGATGCAGCCTTCTGCCGTTCTTACCGAACATGACAGTATGGACGAGGTGATGCAGAAATTTGATAAAACCGATGCCGCCCAACTGCCAGTGGTTGATGTGGCAGGCGTACTGAAGGGTTACATCAGCCGTACTAGAATCTATTCCATGTACAGGCAGATTGTAGCGGATATGTCGGCAGAGTAGGAGTTTTAAGTGAGGAGTGAAGAACGATGAGTGAAGCATTCAACGGCTTTGCTGGTTTTATTTTAAAATATTAGTGTTTTATGGAGAAGAAGGATTTGAGAATTGTTTTCATGGGAACACCGGAGTTTGCGGTAGAATCCCTCAAGTGCCTGGTAGAGGGCGGTTATAACGTGGTGGCTGTGGTTACCCAGCCTGATAAACCGGTGGGCAGACATCAGGATACGCTGCAACCTTCGCAGGTTAAGCAGTATGCCGTAGAGCATGGTTTACCGGTGCTGCAGCCTGTAAAGATGAAGGACCCTGACTTTGTGGAGCAGTTGCGTTCTTATCAGGCTGACTTGCAGGTGGTAGTTGCTTTCCGCATGCTGCCAGAGGTGGTTTGGTCAATGCCGAAATATGGTACTTTTAATGTACATGCAGCCCTCCTTCCGCAGTATCGCGGTGCGGCGCCTATCAACTGGGCAGTGATTAATGGCGAGAAGGAGACGGGTGTTACCACCTTCTTCCTCGACCACGATATTGATACCGGTCGCATCATCCTGCAGAAACGTTTTCCTATTCCGGAGACGGCAAATGTGGAGTATGTTTACGACGGGTTGATGCATCTTGGTGCTGAATTGGCGCTGGAAACCATTGATGCGCTCATCGCTGCCGATGGCAATATCGGTTCCATTCCTCAGAGCGAAATGATAGGACAGGGTGCCGAACTCAAGCCGGCTCCGAAAATCTTCAAGGATACCTGCCGCATCGACTTCCACAAGCCTGCCAAACAGGTGTATGATTTCATCCGCGGTCTTTCTCCATACCCTGGTGCATGGACTGAAATTAAGAAGAAGGAGACAGTAGTATTCTTTGACGATTCTAAGGGAGATGATGATTACGTGAGGTTCCCTGAGCCTACTACTCATCCATCCCATAAGCAGAGTACACAGAAAATTCAGGTACTTAAGATATTTTCTACCCGTCTTTCATGTATGAAGCGTGGTGATGCGCCTGTGGGATCGCTCCGCGTTGAGGGGAAGTCGTTACAAGTTGCCTGCCTTGATGAATGGCTCATTATTCAGGAGTTGCAGCTCAGTGGCAAGAAACGCATGGATGCTTCTGCTTTTCTCAATGGTATGAAGGACATAGCTTATTATGAGTGTTTGAAGAAAGATGTTAGTGACGATTTTTAAGATTCAAAAGTTTTTTGATTTTTAGTTTTATAGTATTATGACTGTAGAAGAAGACATCAAGCGTGCTGTAGAGTGCATGCGAAAGGGTGGAGTGATACTCTATCCTACAGATACCGTATGGGGCATAGGATGCGACGCCACCAACCCTGAAGCGGTAAAGAAAGTTTATGAAATAAAGAAACGTGACGATTCTAAGGCGCTTATCTGCTTGATAGATTCTGCTGATCGCATGGCGCGTTATTTCCGCAATGTGCCACAGGTAGCATGGGATTTCATCGATGCTGCCATGCCTGTAAAGCCTACTACGGTTATTCTTGATGATGCGAGTGGTGTGGCTAATAATCTGGTAGCAGAGGATGGAAGTCTGGCGATGCGTATAACCTATGAGCCTTTCTCCAAACAACTCTGTTACCGTTTTCAGAAGCCTATTGTAAGTACAAGTGCTAATGTGAGTGGTGAGCCTGCTGCACAGAATTATTGCGACATCTCCGAGGAAATCCTCAATGCTGTAGATTATGTTTGCTGGAGCCGCCGTCAGGAGCATAAACCTCATCAGCCTTCCAGCATCGTTAAGATTGCTAAGGATGGTGAAGTGAAAGTAATCAGATAAGTTTTCAATTCATCCTTATATGAAATGCCTGCTAGAGGGATATTTTCTTCCCTTAGCAGGCTTTTTTGTATGTTTTCAGTCTATAATATACTATTGCAATTCGTTTATATGACAAAAAAGAATTCCGCTCAATACGGATATATAACAAGAAACCCTGCAAGAAATGAATCTTGCAGGGTTTATCTTGGGTGGAAGGTGGGACTCGAACCCACGACATTCAGAACCACAATCTGACGCTCTAACCAACTGAACTACGTCCACCATATTGGTTATGTTTTGCTTTTTCTAAAATAGTTGGGTGGAAGGTGGGACTCGAACCCACGACATTCAGAACCACAATCTGACGCTCTAACCAACTGAACTACGTCCACCATATTCTTGTTAAGCGGGTGCAAAGGTACGAAAAAAAAATGGTTCTACCAAATTTTTTCGTACCTTTTTTCTTATTTTTTATTTTGCAGGGCTTGTTGGAACAACTGGAGCTGCCTTCTGGGCATCTGCACCAGCTGCAGGAACAGCCTTCTGAGCACCTGCTGCTGCATCCTTGCTAGCACCTGGCATAGCAGGAAGAGCGGTCTGCTCCTGAGTGGCTCCCTCCAAAACACTGCTTTCGCCAGCTGCCTGAGGAGCTACATAAGCACATGCCACGCTGATGACAACCAAGGCTGCAGCGAGGCCCCATGTTAATTTCTCAACAATGTCAGTGGTCTTGCGAACACCCATGATTGAGTTGGTTGAAGAGAAGTTACTTGCAAGTCCACCTCCCTTTGATTCCTGGATGAGCACGATGAAAATCATCAGGATAGCTACCAGGACGATTAATACTACTAATAATGTGTAAGCCATTTTTTAAAACTAGTTTTATTTATTTATTATTCTTCTTTATTTCTTCTTGCTGTTCAGCATCAGTTTCTCAAGGAATCTGAGCTGGTCAACATAATATCCGTTCTTGTCAGGATGCTGCTGATGCAGGCGGCTGATGATTTCGTAAGCTCTCTGATACTTGCCCTGCTTGATGTAGATGCGGGCGAGGGTTTCGGTGAATACACCGCTGTTTTCCTCTTCGCCATCCTTGCCGGAATCGGTCTGAAGTTCTGGAGTAAATTCTGGTTTGTAATCTTCGTCCTGCTGGATTTTAGGCAGTTTGAAACCGCCATCCTCCATAAAGTCGTCGATGAGACTCATGGTGCGCGAAGTATCTTCTGGCTCCTGCTGATCTTCGGTCTCCATGAGATAAGCCACATAGTCTACAGCCGCGTCAGCAGGTGTAGGCTTACGTTTCTCCTTCTTCTCTTCTTCGTCTTCTTCCATAGGAATGGATCCCAGGAAGTGGTCGATGAGGTCGCTAGTACGGTCTCCGTGTTTTTCTGCTCCTATTCCTCTTACGCCTTGCTGCTTGTTGGATTCAGCCTCTTCAGGGGCGTTTTTTATCTGATAGTGGGCTGCCTCTACCATCTCGAAGATAATCTTACGGTCGGTGATGTAGATGGCTGCACGGCGCAGTTCTTCGTCGAAACTCGGGTCGTGGAGCAGGTACAGATTCTTCAACATTAGCAGGCGTGCCGTCTGATAATACGGATATAAGGCCAAGAGGGCGCGCAAGTCGTAGAGCGTCTCTCGGTTCATTTCCTCCGGGTGTTGTATCAATCTGCTTAATTCCACGATATTTTTACTTTACTTTATTTTACTTTGAACATTGAGTTTTGAACTTTATGATTAGTAAAGCCGTTGAATTCTTTACTCTTCACTTTTCGTTCTTCACTTACTTTACCAGTTAGCTACCGTAGCGTTGAATATCTGGTCTACTAGGTCTTTGATAATCTGGGTTACCAGTTCTTCCTGCACCGAGGCAAGGCTCTGAGTGGTGTCGTAGGTCTTGGCAGATGTAAACTGCTTTTCGAAGTCCTCGGCATGGTTCTTGGTGTTGGTGAAACGTACGTTTACGGTGATACTGAGCTCGGTCTGTGCTGAGTATCCCTCAGAACTAACCGACTTGTTGCGCTGAGAATATTGGGTGATTTCGCCCTCTATCTTCAGATCTCCGTTGCGTGACACCTGTATGAGCTGGGTGTTGCTGGCAAACTTATCCTTGAGTTCGTTGTTGAACATCGGACCCATCGGACCCCACACATACGAACTTCTGATAGGGAAGTCGGCTATCTGTATGGTCTTGGTTTTGGTGTAGTCGATGCTGGCACCGTTGAACTTGTAGCTCACGGAGCATGCTGCCATGACCGCCACCATCAGTGTGACTCCTATTATATATAGGTACGCGCGTATATGCTTCATAACTTATATTTGTTAATCTTTCTGTACAGAGTTCTGTCGGAGATTCCCAGTTCTTCTGCCGCTTTCTTGCGGTTTCCGTTGTTTCTCTCCAGTGCCTTTTCTATCATCTGCTTGCTAAGGTCGCTGAGGTTCAGATTCTCGTTTTCTTCCTTGATCTCCTCAATCTCAGCATCCTCGGTTTCGGGTTTGTAAGTGCCCCTAATGCCACCTGTAGCTATTTCCTGACGGATGTGTTGTAGCTCGTCGAGATCGGTAATCGGAGGTACGGAAGATACCGGAGAAACCGATGGAACGGATGATACGGACGGAACCGGAGAAACCGATGAAACCGGAGATACGGATGATACTGGAGCTATCTGGGTATTCGGCTGAACCGGAGAAACATATCCGCCTGTACTGCCCAACTGGCGTGCCTCATCGAGTTGCTTGCGCAGGCTGTTCATCTCACGTCTCAGGTCGCTCACGTTGCCCCTCAGTTCGTAGAGAATCTTGTATAGCAGTTCGCGCTCGCTGGCGTAGCTATGGTCGTCCTTGCCATCCTTCTGTATGGTGGCGAGCTGTGTAGACTCCTCATCTCTCGGAATAAACTGGGTGAGGGTCTGTGCATCGATTTCTCTTTCTCGGCTCAGCACTGACATCTGTTCGGTAATGTTCTTGAGCTGTCTCACATTTCCCGGCCACTTGTATTTCAGCATAATCTGCTTGGCCTCATCTGAGAGTGAAATCTTAGGCAGACGGTATTTTTCGGCCATCTGCATGGCGAAGAGGCGGAAGAGCAGGAGGATGTCATCGCCCCGATCTCTCAATGCAGGCATCTGTATCGGGATGGTGTTGAGGCGGTAGTAGAGGTCCTCGCGAAAGCGGCCTTCGCTCACAGCCTTGCGCATGTTTACGTTGGTGGCTGCCACGATGCGGACATCCGTTTTCCTTATCTCAGTTCCACCCACGCGGATGTATTCTCCCGTTTCGAGCACGCGTAGCAGTCTTGCCTGCGTCTGTATCGGGAGTTCACCCACCTCGTCGAGGAAGATGGTACCCTTGTTGGCAATACCGAAGTATCCTTCGCTTTCGCCTATGGCTCCAGTGAAGGAACCCTTCTCATGTCCGAAGAGTTCGCTGTCAATGGTTCCTTCCGGAATGCTTCCACAGTTGATGGCGAAATATTTCTCTCTGCGGCGTGGCGAATTGTCGTGAATCACCCTTGGAATGATTTCCTTACCCACACCGCTCTCGCCGATGATGAGCACGGAGAGATCGGTCGGCGCTACCTGTAGGGCTACGTCGAGCGCATGGTTCAATCCGTCGCTGTTACCGACGATATTGTAGCGTTGTTTTATCTTTTGTAGTTCGGAAGTATCCATTTAGCTGCCAAAATTACTCATTTTTTCTGAATTATCTGCATTTTTTTTAAATTTTAACGTTCGGGAGGTCTGATTACAGGGCAGATTTGCCTTTTTTGCGTCATCTGCCCTCCCGAATCTTTCTTTATTCCGCTTTTTCTCGGAAATAGGGAATCTTTCTCTTATCCCTTTTTCTTAGGGATGGAGAATCTTACCTTCTCGCTCTCGTCACGCTTCTCGTGGTAGAGTTTAGGCAGTGGATTCTCGTAGGCCTCATCATAGTCTTCGCGGTTGCAGAAGGCATCCAGCGCCAAGTAGATGGCGTGGCGGAAGGAGATTGCATCGGCTTCGTTGCATCCCGTGATGCTGTAGCTAGGAGTGGTGTTGGCGGCGGTGTGCACGAGTGGCAGACCGGCAGTAAAGAGTACGCCATCCTCGGTGTAGAGAGAATGGAACGGGGTAGTAGCCTGATCATGATACATGGCCATGATACCGTCGAACTCTACGAAATGGCCGTTGCCGAAGAACTCGTCAGCAGGGTAAGGACCAAAAGCTTGTATTTTCTGCTCGGCAAGCTGGTCAATGGCTGGGATGATGATGCTGGCTTCCTCTGGTCCGCAGCTCTCCTCACCGTTGTTGCTAGGATTCAGGGCGAGCACGGCGATGCGCGGGTTGGTAATCATGAAGTCTCGCTTCAGTGATGTGTGCATCTGCTTCACCTTCTCGATGATGAGCTCCTGGGTGATTGCTGCCGGCACGTCCTTGAGCGGAGTCTTTCCGGTTACGGATGCGATGCGAAGGTCGCCGCCGCAGAGGATGGAAAGGCCCTTGGCACCTTCGCCCAGGCAAGTTTCAATGTATTCCTTGTGGCCCTTGAACTGGAAGCCCTCAAATTGTGCGTTCTGGTTGTTTACCGGTGCGGTAACGAGCACGTCGAAGAGCTCGTCGCGGTAGTCGGTCATGGCTCGGTCAAGTGCCTTGATGGCTGCCGTACCCGATTCCTGAGTAGGCATGCCCATGTCAACCTTTACCTCCTCGTCTACGGCTGGCAGGAGGTTGATTCTTCCGTCTTCAGCATCTTCTGCTTTCTGGATGATGGAGAACTGGGCAGGCAGATTCATCGCCTTGCGGTAATAAGCTGCCACTTTAGGCGAACCGTAGATGATAGGGGTACAATACTCCAACATCTCTGGCTCACTGAATGCCTTAAAAATGAGTTCGTATCCGATACCGTTGGTATCTCCGTGAGTGATGGCCACTCTAATCTTTTTGCTGTCCATTTATCGTTTTATTTTATAGTAGAAATCGCAGCTTCTAGCTGCTTGATTAATATTTTCTTTTTCATTTCGGGTGCATAGACGAAGCCGATGATGAAGATTTCATCCCCCGTTTTTCTCAGGCGGATGCGCCTCATCACGTAGGGGCCTCCCATGGCGTCGCCCTTCATCTCCCAGAGTCCTTTTTCTGAAAGGACCGGGATTATCATGTACATGCTGTCGGTTTCGCCCGGCATATTGGTTCGGAGAATGCTGTCAATCTGCTGCTTCTCTTGAGGTGAAAAAGCATCTGAATTTTTCACTCTTCGTTCTTCACTCTTCACTTTCATTACGAGCAGGTTCTTCATGCCCGAACTGGCGTTGTTTGAAATCCAAATGAAGTTCCCGGCCTTCTTGCTTGCCTGCATTTCGGCAGGGATGTTCATGCTGATGCCGAAGTTCTTCTTTACCAGCTGCTGCATCTCGCGGTTCTGCTTGCTCGGGTTGGTGGAGATGATGGAGACGAGGTGCTCCAGTTCAGTCTCATCTACGAGCTGGCGCAGTTTCTCGGGGTTGAGTTTCTCTCTGAGTTGCTGCGGCGAGCGGGCTGAGATGCGGATGACGGTCTGCGGTGAAGCATTCTCGTTGCGGCTCAGTCTGACAGAGAATTCCGCTGCCGGGATGTTCACTACGATGCGAGTTCTTACGAGCAGGTAGCTGCCGTGGATCTTGCCCTTCTTAACCTGGATGAGCCGGCAGAGCGGTTCGGGTTGGGGCAGGGCAGGCACCTCTTCCGTCAGTATCTTCGTAACGATGCTGTCGGTATCTCCCTCGAGCACCACCTCGTAAGGCTGTCCTGTACTCTTGGGCAGTTTTCTGTTTCTTCCTCCTCCCGGGCTGCAACTTGCCAGAAAAAGGAACAAAAGACAGCCGGCAAGTAGGATCTTTAAAGATTCTCTAACCATTTTTCCCCACCTTTCCTTACTTATTCATCTTCTCTTCATCCTCGTGCTCACGGATTTCTCCGATTTTCTTCGAGGTGCTGAGCAGACCGCAGGCGGCGTAGATGTCCTGGCCGCGGCTGGCACGGATGGTGGTGAAGACACCATGCTGGGTGAGGTAATCACGGAACTGCTCCATCTTCTCATCATCCACACCTTGCAGAGGAATGTCTGGAATTTGGTGGAAACGGATCAGGTTGAAGCGGCAGTCAAGTCCCTTCACCAGTTTGATGATGGCCTTGGCATGCTGCATACTGTCGTTTACGCCCTTAAAGACGATGTATTCGAAACTCAGGCGGCGTTGATGAGAGAAATCATAGTTCCTCAGCAGTTCTACTACTTGCTCAATGCCCATGCCCCTTTCGGCAGGCATCAGTTCAGCGCGTTCAGAAGGGATAGGGTCGTGCATGCTGATGGCCACATGGCAGTCGCTCTCTTCCAGGAACCGCTTCAGCTTGTTCTTCACGCCCACCGAACTTACCGTGATGCGCTTCGGGCTCCATGCCCAGCCGTAGTCGGCGGTGAGAATCTCTGTGGCGCGCAGCACATTGTCGAGATTATCCATCGGCTCGCCCTGACCCATGAACACGATGTTGGTAAGCTTGTCCACCTCCGGCAGCGAGTAAATCTGGTTCAGAATGTCGCCTGCAGGCAAGCTGCCCTCAAACCCCTGCTTGCCGGTCTGGCAGAACAGGCAGTTCATCTTGCATCCCACCTGCGAAGAAACGCACAGCGTGGCGCGGTCTTTGTCGGGGATGTAAACCGTCTCGACAAATTTGCCGCTTCGGGTAGGGAAGAGGTACTTGATGGTACCATCCACCGAATGTTGCGCATCGGAATATCCGAAGCATCCTATTTCGTATTCGGCAGCGAGTTTGGCACGGTTCGCCTTCGAGATGTTGGTCATCTCATCAATGCTCTTCACATGCTGCTCATAGAGCCACTTCGCCATCTGCCCACCGGTGAAGGCGGGCATGCCTAAGTACTTTGCCACCTGCTTCAATTCGGCAAGTGTAAGGCCCAAAAGATATTTTTTTTCATTATTCATACTGCAAAGATAGTGTTTTTTGCCGAAAAATTAGTATCTTTGCCACATATTTTAATATAATAAGATAAAATAAAGATAAAAAACACAGATTTAGCCCCCCGAAAAGGGCTGAAGTGAACAAAAATAACGTAAGAAAATGAGAGAAAAAATAGACCTTTTCTTGCCTTGCGAATACATCGACGATGCGCAGAATGCCTTGTCGGTGCTTCATGAGTACAAGACTGTACAGCATATCCACTTCCTGGTGAGTGCTGATTTTGCCGCTCATCATCAGGTACCCGAAGGATGTACGTTTGTCATCACCGACCGCCTGGAAAGCAGTAACACCATTGTCAGCATCGCTGAAAATACAGATGCCGACTACGTGATGATCTGTACCCGCCACACCACCATAGGATGGGGAAACAACACGCTGGAGCGATTCCTCAGAGTGGCAGATGATACGGATGCCGTCATGGTTTACGCCGACCACTACAAGATGGTGGAAGGCAAAATGGAGAAACATCCGGTAATTGACTACCAGTCAGGTTCTTTGCGAGATGACTTCGACTTTGGAAGCCTCTGGTGCATCAAGGCACAGGCGCTGGCCGACTACATCGCCCAACCCGACCGCGAAGAGTATCAGTTTGCCGCCCTCTACGACCTCCGTCTCTATCTGAGCCGTGTGGGCGAAATTTTCCATCTCAACGAATTCCTCTATTCAGAAGCCGAACTCGACACCCGTAAGAGCGGCGAGAAGCAGTTTGACTATGTAAACCCGCGCAACCGCGAGGTGCAGATTGAGATGGAAAAGGCATGCACCCAGCATCTGGGCAAGGTGGGCGCCCTGATAGACACCACCTTCTACCGCCAGCCCGACTTCGGTGAGCAGGATTTTGAATACGAGGCATCTGTCATCATCCCCGTCTTCAACCGCGAAAAGACGGTGGCTGATGCCGTGAAGAGTGCGCTGGGACAGAAGGCCAACTTCAAATTTAACGTCATCGTGGTAAACAACCATTCTACCGACCGCACCGGCGAAATACTGGATGAACTTAAAGCCGACAACCTGATACAGATTGTGCCGGAGAGAACCGACCTGGGAATAGGTGGATGCTGGAACGAAGCCATCAACAGCAGTTTCTGCGGAAAGTTTGCTGTACAGCTTGACAGCGATGACCTCTATTCTTCACCAAAGACACTCCAGAAGATAGTAGATGCCTTCTACAAGCAGAAGGCTTCCATGATTATAGGCTCGTACCGCATGTGCGACTTCGACCTCAATACCCTGCCACCGGGACTGATAGACCACAAGGAGTGGACCGATGAAAACGGATGCAACAATGCGCTGCGTATCAACGGATTGGGTGCTCCGCGCGCCTTCTTTACTCCGCTGGTCAGACAAATCCAGTTTCCTAACACCTCGTATGGTGAGGATTATGCGCTCGGCTTGGCATTTTCGCGCCGTTACCGCATCGGCAGAATCTACGACGAACTCTACCTCTGCCGCCGCTGGGGAGGTAACAGCGATGCAGCCCTCAGCGTAGAGAAGGTGAACGCCAACAACCTGTATAAGGACCGCCTGCGCACCATGGAACTGAAGGCACGCCAGCACCTGCTGCAGGGCAAGGCCGACATTATGGAAGACAGCAGCATCTCGCGTTTCTTCAACCGTCAGCTGGAGGTTTGGACCGATGCGCGCCACCGCTTCCGCGACCTCAAGCATGTAGAAACCCGCCAGTTCTCCGACCAGCTGAAACTGCAGTGGAACCCAGCCCGCATCGTAAGTACGGGCGCCAAGATAGATAAGAAAACCCTGGGCGAGCGCCCTTGTTTCCTTTGCGACAAGAACCGTCCTAAGGAACAGATGTCGAAGCAGATAGACGAGAAATTCCATCTTCTGGTGAATCCGTTCCCGATTCTACCAGTCCACTTCACCATTCCGGCACGCAAGCATCAGCCTCAGCTCATCTACAAAAACTACGGCGAGATGCACCGCTTCATCAGTCTGCATAGCGACCTGATGGTGTTCTACAACGGTCCGAAGTGTGGTGCATCGGCTCCAGACCATCTTCATTTCCAGGCAGGAACCAACGGCATCCTTCCTCTTCAGACCAACTGGCAGCGTCTCTCCCGCAACCTGACCGACATCATCTCTCTCAATGATGAGGAGAAAATCTCAGAGGTTCGCGACTTCATCGTTCCCGCCTTCGTCATCATCTCGAAGAGTGCTGAGAGCGATGAGACCCTCTTCCGCCGTCTCTACAAGGCAATGCCTCAGCGTGGCGACGAAACCGAACCGATGATGAACATCATCTCCTGGCGCAAGGGCGAGGAATTCATCAGCGTGGTCATTCCGAGAGAAAAGCACCGTCCGGAAGCCTATTTTGCCGAAGGCGACGCCCAGTTTGTGGTTTCGCCGGGAGCACTGGATATGAGCGGACTCATCATCACCCCTCGTGAGGAAGATTTCCGAAAGCTGACCGAGGAGAAAGCCCTCTCGCTGCTGCAGGAATGTGGCGTTTCGGAAGAAAAGATGAATGCCATCATCGCTAAACTGAAGGCATCTAAGGATGCAGCCGAAGCCTCTTCCACCTTATATAATAAAGGTAAGCAGCCCGACGTAACGGTGGGCATCGTGAGTGCGCAGAAGATTCATTTCTCGCTCAACAAACCTTATCTTGCCAAGGGCGAAAAGGTGCTGGGCGAACAGGTGGTAGAATTCTCAGAGGGCGGTGTGCTCTGGAACGGCAACCAGTACAGCCAGCTCACCTTCCATCCGCAGAGTGCCGACGCCTCGTTTTCGCTGAGCAACGTAACCATCGGTGTCAACTTCCACTGGGAGCGCAAGGAAACCCAAACCTTCCTGGGCACGCTCCGCTTTGTGGTAGAATCAGATAAGATTGTGGCAATCAATGAGTTGCCTGTAGAGAAATATCTGGAGAGCGTCATCAGCAGTGAGATGAGTGCCACTTCGAGTCTCGAACTCCTGAAGGCGCACGCCGTCATCTCCCGTTCATGGCTCCTGGCACAGATGAAGAAGCGCCGAGAGGTGGCTGAGAGCGGCAACAACTTCTTCTCCTTCACCAAGAAGGAAGATACGCTCATCCGCTGGTACGACCGCGAAGACCACACCCTCTTTGATGTATGTGCCGACGACCACTGCCAGCGCTACCAGGGCATCACCAAGGAAACATCGCCCCATGTAGCTGAAGCCATCCGCCAGACCAAGGGACAGATTCTGATGGACGGCGAAGAAATCTGCGATGCAAGATTCTCGAAATGCTGCGGCGGAATAACCGAGGAATTCCAGTATTGCTGGGAGGATACGCCGAAGACTTATCTCACGGCGGTTCGCGACATCGCCCTGGGCGTGGAACATACACTGCCTAATCTGACCAATGAGGAGGAGGCTGAGAAATGGATCCGCTTCAATCCGCCAGCTTTCTGCAACACGCAGGACAAGAAAATCCTGTCAGAAGTGCTCAACGACTATGATCAGGAAACCGTCAATTTCTACCGCTGGAAAGAAACGCTCAGTCAGGAGAAGTTGCAGCAGCTCATCGCTGACAAACTGAAGATGGACCTGGGTGCCATCCTAGACATGAAGGCCGTGGAGCGCGGCAAGAGTGGAAGAATCAGCAAGCTCCAGATTATCGGAACCGAGAAGACCTTTACCATCGGTAAGGAACTCGAAATCCGTCGTACGCTGAGCGACAGTCATCTGCTGAGTTCAGCCTTTGTGGTGGATAAGTATGATATGGATGAACAGGGAGTGCCTCAGCGTTTCGAACTCATCGGAGCCGGTTGGGGGCATGGAGTAGGCCTCTGCCAGATTGGTGCTGCCGTGATGGGCGAGCAGGGTTATCATTATGATGCCATCCTGTTGCACTACTATCAGGGTGCTGAAATCAAGAAACTTTATAAATAGTGATGTAAAATGGTAACAAAGAAAAACAGTCGGAGTCCATGGGCATGGATTCCGACCCTCTATTTTGCCGAGGGACTCCCCAACGTCATCGTAACCGCCCTCTCTGTGGTGATGTACATGCAGTTGGGGCTGACCGATGCTGAGGTGGGTCTCTATACCGGATGGCTCGCCCTTCCCTGGGTCATCAAGCCCTTGTGGAGTCCGTTCATAGATTTGCTGAAGACTAAGCGCTGGTGGGTGCTCACCATGCAGGCTCTCATCGGAGCTGCCCTTGCCGGCATCGCCTTCTCGCTGCCTACCGCCTTCTGGTTTCAGGCAACGATGTGCTTCTTCTTCCTCATCGCCTTCTGTAGTGCTACCCACGACATTTCGGCAGATGGTTTCTACATGATTGAGCTGGATGAACATACGCAGACTAAGTTTGTAGGCTTGCGAAATACCTTCTACCGCCTCGCCATCATCTTTGTGAATGGTTTTCTGGTGATGCTGGCAGGTGTGCTTCAGGTTCTCTTCCGCAACCAGATTCGCTTCTCATGGGCGCTTATCTTTTACGGACTGGCAGGTATCTTCATCGGTTTGTGGCTCTACCACAGCCGCTTCATGCCTCGCCCGAAGGATGATGTGCAGACCGACAGAACGGTGGGCGAAGTGGCTCATGAACTGAAGAATATGTTCCGCACCTTCTTCGTGAAGTTCGGATTGGGTGAAACCGTCTGTGTGATGCTCTTTCTCTTGCTCTACCGATTCCCGGAAGCGCTTCTGAACACCATGACCAAGACCTTCATCCTCCGTCCTAATTCGCAGGGTGGACTGGGACTGTCACCTCAGGAATATGGCTTTGCCAATGGTACTGTGGGATTGATAGGTTTGCTGCTGGGTGGAATTCTTGGTGGTATTCTGGTGAGCAGGGATGGAATGAAGAAATGGCTCTGGCCTCTGGTTTGCGCCATCACCTTGCCTGATGTGGTTTACATCTATCTGAGTTATTCGCTCAACAGCAACCTCATCGTGGTTTCCAGCTGTCTTTTTGTCGAGCAGTTGGGTTATGGTCTGGGCTTCACGGTTCTTACCCTCTACATGCTGTTCTACAGTCAGGGAAAGTTCAAGACCTCCCATTATTCCATCTGTACAGGCATCTCCTATCTCGGATTGATGCTGCCGGGCATGGTTTCTGGATATCTGAAGGATATGGTAGGTTACCGCATGTTCTTCATCATCGTGATGGCATGTTGCGCCATCACCTTCCTGGTTACTGCTTTCCTGAAGATTGATCCTAATTTCGGAAAGAAAGAGGAGAAGGAAGAGGATGAAGCGGAATTGGATGCGATAGAATAAATGATTATGTTTACGTAAAAACGAGGATGTGCGAACATCCTCGTTTTTATCTTTATTCCCCGATAATCGTTGCGATGAGGTGTCGGCTTCCGCCTCCCTCTCTGAATTCACAGAGGTAGATCCCCTGCCATGTTCCGAGGTTTAATCTGCCGTTGGTAATGGGAATGGTGAGTGATACACCCACCATGCTCGATTTGGCATGAGCCGACATATCCGTCGGTCCTTCATCCTGGTGCAGGTATCTTGGGTCGCCATCCGGAACCAGTCTTTCGAAGATACCCTTCAAGTCATGTCTCACATCTGGGTCGAAGTTCTCGTTCAGTGACAATCCGCAACTGGTATGTCTTACGAAGAGATTCAGAATCCCTGTCTTAGGCAGCGCTGGCAGGTTCCTCATCACCTCGTTGGTTACGAGGTGAAAGCCGCGAGGAAGCGGACGCAATGAAAATTCTACTTGCTGTATCATATCATTCTTTGTTTTTATATTTCAATTGTTTGTATCTTTCTGATTGTCAATTTACAAAGGTAATTATAATTTTATTATTATAATACTATTATAATGCAAATATAGGAAAGTTTAACCATTAAAGGATTTCTCTTCCTTACTATCTGCAACCCCGAAGAATCTTCTTCTTTAGAAGAAGGAAAAAAACAAGAAAAATAATCCTGAAAAAATTTGGTGGTTTCAGAATAATGATGTACTTTTGCACCCGAAATCAAGCATTAAGAGTTGCCCAGTTGCGGCACACCAACCGAGTTTCGCATAGAGATAACCACGGTGGTAAAAGAATGTGTAAGTGTTTAACAACTTAAAATAATTATCTTTATGAATCCAAATTCAGATTTAAAGAACAATGAGAATGTAATGGCAGCTAATGCCGAGTCATCAACAATTAAGGCAGCTAATGCTGAGTCATCAACTGTTGGTGCAGGTTATGCCGAGTCAAGAATTTCAGAGTATGCAGCCCGCTTTGCTGCATACAGCGATGAGCGTTTGAAGCAGACCGTGGATCACGAGCGCAAGGTTCGTGGTTGGGGCAGCGAGCGCAGCTACTTCCTTGCCGCCCTGCGAGGTGAGTGCGAGAAGCGAGGCATTGATTACTGCTAATCAAGCCCCATCTGTGTGAATCTGTGAATTGAAAATCGGCGGCCGAAGGGAAAGCCAAATCTGTGGGAGTTTATGACTTGAATTCCTCGATGAAGGGTTGCAGGTTTCCACCTCTTAGCGAGTTATGGTCTTCAAGGATGGCGAAGGCGATGAGCTTGTACTTGTCCTTGAACTCCTTCTCGTCGATGACTTCGTGAAACAGTCTTGCGATATGTTTCGGAGGATTGTGAAAGGCACCGCAACCGAATGCACCGAGCACGATGCTGTCGTGTCCGTTCAGCAGACCGATACGCAGCATCGTCCTCATTTTGTTCTTTGTCAATGCGGCATCTTCTTCACAGATGTTCCCATCTCTATCTAAATCAGGATGATTGATGGCGGCTACTGCTACGAACGACATATAGTAAGGAGTATCGAGCAAGGCAAAGTTATCCTTGGCTCCAGCCCTGAATACGGTAGCGTCTGGCACATAGATGCCTCCGAATCTCACAGGCATCGGATATTGGAACTTGCTTTTCTCCAAACCGTAATCCTCGGCATATTCTGCATAACGATACATAGAGAGAAAGAGGTTGGTGCTACGGAAGAGGCTCTCCTCCTGTGCCCGGCTTCCGTTCTTCACTCCACCGCCCGGGTTGCGCCGGCTTGCCAGGTTGAGAACCACGGGATTGTATCCTTCCTGTTGCAACTGATGACCGCAATGGATGCTGTCGTCATTCTTCACGATGATTTTGGTGGAACCATCTGCAAGGGTAGGTATGTTTGAAGCATCCAGTGGCTTGGTATAGAATCTGCTTCCCTTCAGCATCTTCGTGTTGTCGAGCAGTTTCACTTCCTCCCCATTCTCAGAGGTGTAATGTCCTTCCAGTACAATATCTATAGTTTGCTGATACACGTCAGCCAGTTGTCTTCTGTCGTTTATCATGATTTCTTCTGTTTATTTTGTTCGTGTCACTAAAAATCCATTCTTTCAGGCAAAATTACAAGTTTTCTTTGTATTCTCCAAACTTTTATATATAAAATATGTGGTATTCTCGATATTTCTTTGTAAATTTGCCCACAAAAGAAAAATATATAATTATGGAAGGACAAACAAAACTTTCAGCCGGACAGATAGGCATATTGATTAATGCCCGTATCAAAGATATGGCAATGTGGCTGATGGAAGACTTCAAGTATTCTCTTGAAGAAGCTTTAGATTGTGTTTATAATTCAGAGTTATTCGAGAAACTTCAGGATTTAGAGACAGGGCTATATTATCAGAGTTCTGGCTACAACTATGAGTTGCTGAAGGAGGAAATTAAATATGGAAAGGTAGGTTGAGAATTATGGAATTAGAAAGTAAGACTTATTACATTATATATTGTGTGAGCCAATTTGCACAGCGGTTTGGCATATCTTTGAAGCAATCCTATGCTTATCTGAAAAGGCATAAGGGATTGGATTTTTTGTATGAATGTTATGGAGCGGAGCATCTTCTTTCTTTAGATGATGCAGTGGATGATTTGGCAGTCATTTGCCATAGGCATGGAGGGGCATTGGTATGATAGAGTTGTATCATGGATCCAATCTGTTTATAGACAAGATTGATTTTACTAAGTGTAAGCCTTATAAGGATTTTGGGCAAGGTTTTTATCTGACGGATATTTTTCCGCAGGCAATGGAGATGGCAATCAAGCGAACTCGTATTGTTGGCTCAGGTTCTCCTGTCGTAACAAAATTCTTGTTTGACGAGAAACAGTTGATTGATGGAAGTCTGAAAGTGTTGACTTTTGATAGTCCATCAATAGAATGGGCAAAATTTATCTTAGCTAACCGTAAAAGAAGTAAGGAAAAATTTGTTCATGACTATGATATAGTGGTAGGTCCCGTTGCTGATGATGGTGTCGCTTTTCAGTTGGAAAGATATTTGTATGGAGGAATGACTTTAGAGCAACTTGCAAAAGAGTTGACCTACAGAAAGCTGAATCGCCAGTATTTTTTCGGTACAGAGAAGGCTATAAGTTATCTTCAGCAGATTTGATATGTGTCGTATAGATTCATTAAGAGTCTGAGCAAGAAGCAGAGAGAGGATTATATGATTATGGATGACCAGTATTTCTCCTTTGATGCTTCAAGTAAAATTTACTCGATAAAAGATATTTTGAAATATTAAGTTGCATATTTCATTTATTTTTTGTAACTTTGCCCTCGAAAGGGGAGAGGTTGCCGCAGGTGTCTGCTCCCTTGTAACATAAGTTGAACAAATAAAATAGAAAAATAAGAAACAGAAAGAATATACTTTAGACATATAACATATTAATATACAAAGCGTTTACGATATTCGGAATACTCTCGAAATTTGGCGATTAAAAGATGTAAAACCGAGATTAAGTGAACGCCTGCGCTATAGCGTGGGCGGAACTTATCGGTTTTACGGGCCACGCCAAATGCCTGAGAGTATGATAAGTGAAGCTCACGCTTCTTTTGTATCATGCTCTCAGGTATTTTTTGCTTGTGGCTCGTACTTCCAGAATAAAGTTCAACGCTCATTTTTTTCTATAGCGACGATGAAACAGGAAATCCCTTATTCATCTGCGCAGCTCTTGTATTATGCCTGGCAGTTGTCACGCAATAGGGGCGGTGCAGATGATGATAAGTTGACGGGTGTCTTGTCGGAGGCACGTGTCGATCTGAACCCCCATCAGGTGATGGCGGCTCTTTTTGCATTCCAATCTCCTTTCTCCAAAGGTGTTATCCTTGCCGACGAGGTGGGATTGGGAAAAACGATAGAGGCTGGTATTGTTATCAGCCAGTTTTGGGCTGAACGTAAGCGTCGTATCCTCATCGTTGCTCCAGCTACCCTCCGCCGACAGTGGAGTATGGAGCTGAAGGAAAAGTTCTTTCTGGATTCTTTTATTCTCGAAAAGAAAAAGGGGATTTCTTTAGACCATCTTTCCGATGGCAAGCAAATCTATATCTGCTCTTATCAGTTTGCTTCCAGACAAGCCGAAATCTTGTCGCGCACTCATTGGGACCTGGTGGTTTATGATGAGGCTCATAAACTGCGCAACGTTTATAAGTCAACCCCTTCGATGGCTTCCCGTCTGAAATCCGCTTTTTCTGATAGTCATAAACTCCTCCTTACCGCCACTCCGCTCCAGAATAACATTGAGGAATTATATGGTTTGGTAAGTATCATCGATGACCATTATTTCGGTGACTTGAAGAGTTTCAAGGCTCAGTATTGCTATAGTAATAAAAACGATGATATTGCTTTTGGCGATCTTCGCAAGCGGCTTCGTCCCATCGTGCATCGCACGCTTCGCAAACAGGTTACGGAGTATGTGAAATATACTTCCCGTATCCCGATGGCGCAGGAATATTATCCTGCCGTTGAAGAGCAGAAACTCTATAATCAAATCAGCGAATATCTTCGCCGGGATGATACTTACGGATTACCAACAAGTCAACGTCAGTTGATTACGCTGATATTCCGCAAACTCATGTCTTCATCAACCTTTGCCATCGGCTATACGCTCAAAACGCTTATCGACCGTTTGCAGACCAAGATAGCTCCTTATTCTACAGATAAACAACAAGGCAGGTATGGAGAAAATGGAGAAATTACCATGGTTGCCGAGGATATGTTGGGTGATGATTGGGATGAATGGAATGAGCAGGATGAGAACGAACAGGAAGGAGAAATCCTTACTCCCGATGAGATAGAAGGCATCAAGGATGAAATCAAGGAACTTCAACGTCTATATGATCTTGCCAGTGGCATCAGCAGCAATAAAAAAGGTGATTGCCTCTTGTCGGCACTCCATACCGGCTTTCAGAAGATGGAAGAGTTGGGAGCCAACCGTAAGGCTTTGATATTCACGGAAAGTACCCGTACCCAGCTCTATCTGAAACAGCTTTTAAAGGAGAATGGTTATATGGGCAAGATAGTCCTCTTCAATGGTTCCAACAATGATGAAACTTCCCGGAAGATATATAAGGCATGGAAAGAGCGGAATATAGGCACATCAGCCTTTACCCCTTCTTTGTCGGCAAACAAGCGCCAGGCTATTGTAGATTATTTCAGAGACGAAGCCGAAATCATGATTGCTACCGAGGCGGCATCCGAAGGTATCAACCTTCAGTTTTGTTCGCTTATCGTAAATTATGATTTGCCGTGGAATCCTCAGCGGGTGGAGCAGCGCATAGGTAGATGCCATCGTTATGGACAGAAGAATGATGTGGTGGTGTTCAATTTCATCAACAAGGCAAATGCTGCTGATGTGCGAGTGTTCCAATTGCTATCAGAAAAGTTCCATCTCTTTGATGGTGTCTTCGGTTCCAGTGATGAGGTGCTGGGTAGCATCGAGTCGGGTGTTGACTTCGAGAAGCGGATGCTCAACATCTATCAGCAGTGCCGTACTCCTGATGAAATCAATGCAGCCTTCGACCAGATTCAGCAAGAGATGGATGCGAGTATCAAGGCAACGATGCAAGATACGCGCAAGCAACTGCTTGAAAACTTTGATGAGGATGTGGTGGGACTGCTGAAGATTCGTCAAGGCAAGGATATGGGAAATCTGAATAAGTTCCATCGCTGGCTTTGGACGATAACCATTGCTACGCTTGGTAAGGAGAATGTAGAAGTGGTAGATGAAACCAATCTCGTCTTTCGCTTGAAGCACAATCCTTATCCTGATGTGGCAGCAGAATGCGGCATGTATCAGATAACTACGCTGCAATCGCAATACATCAATTATCGTTTGTCGCATCCTTTGGCTCAAAAGGTCATTGCTTTGTGTAAGCAGAATATACAAAGCCAGCAGAATCTCCTCTTCGATTATAGCCTATATCGTTATAAGGTGGCAGATATAGAACAATGTGCTTATGAAAGTGGATGGCTTCAGGCTCATCTTGTTTCTTTTATATCCGAAGGACAACAGGAACAGCACATTGTGCTGACGGCACTTGCGGAAGGTGGAACGGCTTTGGGGCAGGAGTTTGCTGAAAAACTATTGAATATTCCAACGGTAAGTACCGGAAATGTTCGTGTGCAGGAGGAAGCAAGCCAGAAGTTAGCTTCCCTGTATGATAACCGGCGAGCAGCCTTGACCATTCAGATAGAAGAACGAAACAAGGCTTTGCTTGATGCAGAAATCCAGCATATCGAGAAATGGGCAGAAGACCAGCAGCTCACTTTGGAGAATGAACTGAAAGACATCAAGGCTAAAATCAAGGAGAAGAAAAGATTGTTGAGTCGTTCGGAGAATGCACAGCAAACATTGACTCTGGAAAAGGATTTGAATACCCTTACTCGTCAGCAGAAGCGTAAGCGAGCCGAAATCTTTAATCTGGAAGATGAGATAGAGGAGAAGCGAGATGGAATGATAGACAAAGTGAAGGCATTTATCCAGCAGCATATTACGGAAGAAGAACTCTTCTGTGTGCATTGGACTTTAAAGAAATGAAACGGAAACAAAACATAAATAACATAACTAAGGAATAAACAATGACACAATACGAACAGAAATTTAGAGATATACTTGCAGAAATACTGCAACTCGACCAAGCCGAACTCGACTTTGGCATATATCGCATCATGAATCAGAAACGTAAGGATATCGAGGCGTTCTTGAACAATCGCCTTGTTCCTGAAATTACAAAGATTTTGAAGGCTCAAACTTCTGCAGGAACAGATATTTCTGCCATGGAGAATGAGGTGTTTTCTCATTTGGCTAAATTCTTTAGCCGTTATTATGAGGGTGGCGATTTTATCTCTAAGCGTCGCTATAAGGACGATGCCTATGCTATTCCTTATAGTGGTGAGGAAGTGAAGTTGTATTGGGCAAATGCCGACCAATACTATATCAAAACCTCAGAGTATTTCAAGAACTATTCGTTCGTATTGCCAACCAGCCGTCGTAAGGTACACTTTGTTCTTCGTGATGCGGATACGGAGCAGAACAACAACAAGGCAGCCAACAATATGGAGCGCCGTTTCCAACTTTGTGAAGAGGACTGTATCGCAGAGGAAGATGGTGAACTAAACATCTTCTTTACTTATGAGTTGATGCCGAAGACTACCAAGCAGGATGCACTTATCAAGGATGCTGAGGCTAAGATTATTTCTTCGTTTGTAGAAGGAAAATATGCCGACTTTGCGGAGTTGGTTAATGAAAAGGTGCCAACAGAAAAGAATAAGGAACGCACTTTGCTGATGAAGCATCTGCAAGACTATACGGCAAAGAACAATTTTGATTATTTCATCCACAAAGACTTGGGCGGTTTCCTTCGTAGAGAACTTGATTTCTATATCAAAAACGAGGTAATGTTTTTGGATGATTTGGATGCTACTCATATCATAGAGCATTTGGCACAAGTGAAAGCCATCAAGTTGGTAGGAGAGAAGATTATCTCCTTCCTTGCCCAGCTCGAAGATTTCCAAAAGAAGTTGTGGCTCAAGAAAAAGTTTGTAGTCGGTTGTGATTATTGTATCACACTCGACCGAATTCCTCGTACCCTTTACCCAGAGATTATTGCTAATGATGAGCAGCGTAAAGAATGGGTTCGCCTCTTTGCTATCGATGAAATCAAAGGAGATATGATGACCGAGGGCTATAGTGAGCCATTAACAGAAAAGTTCCTGGAAGACAATCCGTTCCTTGTGCTTGACACTAAGTTCTTTAGTGCCGAGTTCAAGCATAAACTCGTGGGAAGTATGGAGAAAGTGGATGAGGAGTGTAATGGATTGCTGATTAATAGTGAGAATTTCCAGGCTTTGGAATTGTTGCAGGAGAAGTATAGAGAGGCTGTTAAGTGCGTTTATATAGATCCGCCGTATAATACAGGGAAGGGCGATTTCTATTATAAAGATAATTTTCAAGATTCAAGTTGGTTGACAATGATGAATGAGAGATTAACCTTGGCAAAGTCTTATCTTTCCAGTAAATCTGTCCTACTGATGAATATGGATGAGCATGAAATCTCCAATTCTGAAATATTGGCTTCGAATGTCTTGGAAAAGAATAATGATTTAGGTACAATCGTATGGGATAAACGTAATCCAAAAGGAGATTCAAAAGGAATTGCTTACCAACATGAGTACATATTAACCTATGCTAAGGATGCGGCAGCATTGGCTGAGACTTGTAAGGTTCAACGACCAAAACGTAATGCAGAATTGATTCTTTCAAAGGCAAAGCAATTATTTTCTAAAAAGTCTGAAACTTATACATTAGATGATATAAACAAGGATTTTATTAAATGGATAAATTCGCAAGTTGGCTTTAGTGGAGGCGAAAGGGCGTATAATTCAATAGATGAGAATGGAGATGTCTATCGTGCGGTATCTATGGCATGGCCAAATAAGAAACAAGCTCCAAAAGAATATTTCATTCCTTTAATTCATCCAAAGACGAATAAACCGTGTCCTGTTCCTGCAAGAGGATGGCGCAATCCACCACAGACAATGAGAGAATTAATGGATAAAGGTCAAATTCTTTTTGGAATAAATGAGACAACTCAACCAACGAGGAAATACTTACTTCGTGAGAACATGTATGAGAATATACCGTCTTTGGTTTATTATGGAGGTTCAGATACTGATATGCTTCATAATATGGCTATTCTTTTCGATACACCAAAAGTAACAGACTTAGGTAAAGAGCATATTGCTTCTTTTACTGATAAAGATTCTCTCGTTTTTGATTTCTTTGCAGGGTCTGGAACATATGGGCATTCTGTCATAAAACTAAATAAAGAAGATGGTGGGCATCGTAAATTTATTCTTTGTGATATGGCCGATTATTTTAAAAACGTACTAAAGCCTCGCATTGAAAAAGTAATCTATTCCGAGGATTGGAAGGATGGCAAGCCTGTTTCCCGTAAAGGCATTTCTCAATGCTTCAAGTACATCCGTCTGGAGCAATATGAGGATACCCTAAATAATTTGCAGCCAAAGAACCAGCGACTCGACTTCGATAACGAGAATGGCAAGGGAGATTTCGAGGAAACCTATTTCCTCCGTTATATGCTCGATACAGAAACCAAGGGAGATCTCTTCAACCTGGAATGGTTTAAGAACCCGTTTGCCATGTCTATCAAGACAACCAAGGATAATGAGTTGGTAGATACCCATGTTGATATGGTGGAAACCTTCAACTACCTTATCGGTCTGAATGTAGAGACGCTCCGTTATCCTAAGGATGGCTACTGTGTGGTGGAAGGAACTACCCATATCGGCAACGAGCGAACCCTTGTGATTTGGAGAAACTGCAACAAGGTGAGCAACGAAGACTTGAATGAATTCTTCCGTAAGCAAGCCTACTGCACCACAGACTCAGAGTTCGATAAGATTTATGTAAATGGCGATAATACATTGCCGAATATCAAGACGGATGAGGAGCATTGGAAGGTAGTACTCATTGAAGAAGAGTTTAAGAAGAGAATGTTTGAATAGGTCTTATTATGGCTAAGAAAATACAGAAAAAAGGAAAATTGCAGCAGGCACTGGTCCTGTTTCATTATATCTTGCAGCTGTTTGGCTGTAAGGACTTGGAGGCTTTGTCTCGTGACCTCAAGGATCCAGCATACGAAGGATTGAATGATGACCACGAGTCAAAACTCTATCATGAGCTTTGTCATAAGCTCTATGCTACAGGTCCTTTATCCATAGAACAGTTGTACTTTTACGACCAGCATATCGTGAAGTTTACTGATGAAATTAACGAGAAGCGAAGTGAACCTATCAAGTGGAAGTACTTCCAGTATCTATCCCTCTTGTTCACGGAAATCTATCTCGACCAGTATTTCAGTAATCCGCAGGCTCTTTGCGACAACCTGAATCGTTTTCTGCATGATGACTTCAATCATCGTGCAGAAACCTGGCATGAGTTGCCCGACTTTACGGTTGATGACTTGAATAAGTTGGCTTATTGGAATGCAACAGGTTCGGGCAAGACTCTGCTGATGCATGTCAACATCAAGCAATATCAGGAGTATGCCAGGATTCATCATGCCAAGAAACTCAACCGCATCATCGTATTGACTCCGAATGAAGGATTGAGCCGGCAGCATTATGAAGAGTTGAAGGCTTCTAATATGGATGTTGCTATGTTCAGCAAGCAAGGTGTTGGTGGTTTGTTTCAAGGCAAGGCTGTAGAAATCATCGACATCAATAAATTGGCAGATAAGGATGGAGATAAAACAGTAGCAGTTGAGGCTTTCGAGGGCAACAACCTGGTATTGGTAGATGAAGGTCACAAAGGTTCCAGTGGCGATGTCTGGATGGGGTATCGCCAGAAATTGACCGAGGAAGGCTTCTCTTTTGAGTATTCCGCTACCTTTGGTCAAGCCATTTCTGCAAAGAGTAATGCCAAAGACCGGAAGGCGATGTTCAACCAATATGGTAAGGCAACACTTTTTGATTATTCCTATCGTTATTTCTATGCCGATGGATATGGCAAGGATTATCGTATCATGAATATGAACGACTGGAATGATGATGATTTGCTCAATATGTATCTCACGGCATATTTGCTATGTCTTTATGAACAGACTAAAATCTATCAGAGTGATATGCGGATTCATAACAGGTTTCTGGTGGAAAAGCCTTTGGGAATATTTGTGGGAAGTAGCGTGAAGGCTGTGAGCAAGGAAAATAAGAATCAGGTATCGGATGTAACTCAGATACTCTTGTTCTTGCAGGATTTTATCCGGAATCGTACAGAGTTTTCTGGTTATATCCGTCGTTTGCTTAGTTCGGAAGATGGATTGAAAACAAAGAATGGTTATTCTGTATTTGGCAACTCTTTCCTGGCGCTTAAAGGCGGTTATCTCGTAGAAGATGACAAACAGAAGTTTGCCGAGAACATCTACGATGCTATCCTGCGGGATCTTTTCCACTCCAATATCCATGGTGCCCAACTTCATATCGATCTTCAAAAAGGAGGTTTTGAGGAGATTGGATTGAGAGTAGGAAGTACTAAGGATTATTTCGGAGTCATCAATGTGGGAGATGGTAAGGAATTGCTGAAACTCTTGCAGGATAAAGGATTCCTTTGCGAAACGAAAGTATTCGGAACTTCCAGCCTCTTCAAAAATATCAATTCTCAAGATTCAACTGTCAACATCCTGATTGGATCCAAGAAGTTTACTGAGGGATGGAGCAGTTGGCGAGTTTCCGTGATGGGGTTGATGAATGTGGGACGCAGCGAAGGTTCTGAGATAATTCAGCTTTTCGGTCGTGGCGTTCGTCTGAAGGGATACAAGTATTCGCTGAAGCGAAGCAAGATGCTGGATGCCTGCTATCAGGACGAGATGATTCCAAAGGGTTTGTCAACTATAGAGACTCTAAATATCTTTGGCGTGCGGGCTGATTATATGGAAGCCTTCAAGGCATATTTGGAGGATGAAGGTTTGCCAACCAATGAGATAGACTATGAGAAGATTGTCATCAAAACCATTAAGTCTGTTGATTTAGATACTCTTCATCTCTCATTGCCGAAAGTCGTGGATGGCTATAACTTCAAGAAGTCTGCCGTGGTGGAACCTGCCGATGAAAGCCTGATGAAAAAGGTGAATGTAAAACTGGACAAATATCCAAAGGTGGATTTGCTGCGAAGCAAGAATGTTCAAACTGCTAATGCTGCAAGTCGCTATATAGGTGTTTTGGGACAGGAGCATCTGAATTGGATAGACTGGACGGAAGTGTTCTTTGCCTTGCAGGGTATGAAGGCAGAGCGAGGTTGGTATAATCTGGAATTGCGATTGGAAGACTTGAAGTATCTGATGGCAAATCCTTCCTGGTACGAATTGTTTATTCCGGAAGACCGTTTGAACTTTCATGATTTCGGAAAGAATGTGGAGTTGTGGCAGGATGTTACAATCAGTCTGCTCCGTGGCTATATGGATATGGCTTACAAGAAGGCCAAGTCAAAGGAAGAGCAAAAACATCTGAAGGAGACACGCGTTACCTATTATAATATAGGTATGCCTGATGAATATGAAATAGAGGTTCGTAACGACCTGCTTAATGTGGTGGATCATTTGAAAACATTGCAGGAGCAGGTGGAGGCCAATGAATTTGGTAAAGACTTAGTTCTTGATGCTCCTTATTTCAAAGCATTGAATGTGGAGGAACATCTGTATAAGCCTTTGGTCTTCCTTGCAGAGAAAAATACCAATGGTAATCGTCCTTATGTGGATGTTGTAACTGGTGAGCCAAAGTTGAAGGTGTCTCCTGTGGCATTAAACTTGGGAGAACAGAACTTTGTTACTTCTTTCCGTGAATATTGTAAGGCTCATCAAGACGATGTGCTGGCTGGTAAGCAGGTTTATCTGCTTCGCAATGAGAGTAAGAGGGGGTTGGGTTTCTTTGAAGCAAACAACTTCTATCCTGATTTTATCTTATGGATATTGGATGGAGAGAAGCAATATATCACCTTCATCGACCCGAAAGGTATTCGCAATCTTAGAGGATTGGAGGATGATAAGATTCAACTATTCAGGTATTTACAGACGGAAGTGGCTTCTCAGTTGGGCAACGCTCATCTGATGTTGAACAGTTTCATTATCAGCAATACGCCAATGGAGCAGGTTGAGTTTTGGTTGAAGAATCCATTTGAAAAAGGTGAATTCCAAAAGAATCATGTGCTGTTTAAGGATGATAGAGGCTATCTGGAAACGATGGTTGATATGATTTTGCAGTATATGTAGGAAAAAGTTTTTCTATTTTGTTGACACATCTGCCACGCAGATTGTAAGTAATTGATACACAGAAAGAAATGGGTGGCAATAAGACGTATTCTTATTGTCACCTATTGCCACCTATTGCCACGGATTTCTAGAAGACGCAAGGCAATGCAGATAGCTGCTGCATGATGGTCTTTGCCATGCGAGAGTGGCCGGCATCATTAGGATGAAGACGGTCGATATCCGGCTTGTTAAACATCTGCGCACCAGCATCGTAAAAAGGGAAGAGACCGGAAAGGGAGTTGAGGTCGATGACCGGAACCGCCCAGACATTGCCTGTTTCCTTGATAGCTTTCACGTATTCATCGAAGAAGATGCCACGCGCATTCTCGTACATCTCATCTGGCTGGATGTTCTTGTCACCACTGGCAAAGAGAGCACGATGCACAGGAGTCATCACCACGATTTGCTTGGTAGGATACATCTGCTTCAACTTCGACATGGCGATGTTGATGCGACCTTTTAATGTATTCTTGTCCATGCAGAAGTGGCGGTGGCGGCGCTGTACCTTTTCGCTTGGCTTGTGGCGGGCAACTCTCACGCTGTCGAAAGTCTCCGTGTACCATTCGCCTACAGGCACACCGTTATTGTAATCGTTGGTACCCATAAAGATGAGGATGGCATCAAAATCATCGCCATGTTCCTTCTGCAGTTGGTCTGCCTGTCGGGGAATGTCGTTCCACTGTCTGCCGCTCACACCATAAACGTAAGGGGTGATGCCGAGCCAATCCTGCAGGAATCCCCAGTATTTTACTTTTGATGCCTTGATGTTAGGGTCTGTGATGGAGTCGCCGAAGTAAGCCACCTTCTTTCCCTTCCAAGGATGCTGAAGGTTCTTGAAAGCCTTTTCTTTTTCGGCAATTTCTTTCTTGCTCATCGCCTTCTGGGCGAAGGCGGGTAGGGTTGGCATCGCCAAAGTCAAGGCGAGTGCCAGGGTAATCATTATTTGTTTCTTCATTGCTAGTTTGTTTTTAATTCTTTTTCTGAGTGCAAAGGTACGGCAAAAATCTCAAACGGCGCAACATTTATTGTTCAAATATAAGTCTTTTTCTGTTTTTTTTTTGTAATTTTGCAGCCGCTAATAGAAATGAGTATTTATAATAGGTATATTATTAAGGATGACAGTCAGTTTGAGTAATTTAAGTGATTTGGCGCGCAAGCGAGTGGCGGTTGCGGCTTATTATTTTGTTCCGGGAGTAGTGTTTGCCAGTTGGGCAAGCCGTATTCCTGATGTAAAACAGATGTTGCATCTGAGCAACGGCCAGTTGGGAACGGTGCTTTTCGCCATTCCTATCGGCCAACTTCTGATGATGGCTTTCTCGGGTATCCTGGTGAGTAGATTTGGCAGCAAGAAGATGCTGGTTCTCTCTGAGTTGCTCTATGTTCTGGTTCTTTTCTGCATCGGTAGCAGTACTACGGTTTTTCATCTGATTTTGAGTCTTATTGCTTTCGGAATGATGGCGAATCTGATGAACATTGCCACCAATACGCAGGCATGTCTGGTAGAGAAGATGTATGGGCGCAACATCATGTCGTCATTTCATGGTCTGTGGAGTCTGGGTGGATTCTCCGGTGGTATCATTGGTGCCATCTTTGCCAACACTTTGCTCCCGATAGATGTCCACTTTGGAACTATCCTGGCTCTGAGTATTCTCATCGTTGCTGTCGGTTTCCGTTTTCTGATTAATGATGCCATGGCGAAAGCAGAAGAGGAGGATGTTCCGAAGTTCTCTTTCAAAAACATCGACCCGATTCTGTTCCTTTTGGGACTGATGGGATTTGCAGGCATGTTCTGTGAAGGTACCGTTTACGATTGGAGTAGCGTATATTTTTCATCAGTAGTAAAACCCGATGAGGCTTTTATCCGTGCGGGCTATGTGGCTGGTATGGGTGCGATGACGTTGGGTAGATTCATGGCCGATGGGTTTGTTACGAAATACGGCCCAGCCAGAGTATTGAAGGTTTGTGGTGGTTTGATATTGGGCGGCTTGTGGCTGGCTGCTGCCTTGCCTTATCTCATTCCTGCCACCTTGGGTTTCCTGCTGGTAGGTTTCGGCATCTCTTCGTCGGTTCCTATCTGTTACAGTATCGCCGGAAAACTGGGAACCATCAAGGCGAGCATTGCTATTACCATCGTTTCGAGCATCAGTTTCTTCGGTTTCCTGGTAGGACCTCCGGTTATCGGATTGCTTGCTGAGGCTACCGGTCTCCGCATTGCCATCAGCATTGCTGCCTGCCTGGGTCTGATGATAGCGTTTGTTGCCGCAAAGGTAGGAAAGAGATTATCCTGAATAAGGAAACGGTTGATGTCTTCTAATGATATGGTTGATGTCGTTTAAGGATATGATTGATGGCGTTCAAGGATATGACATAAGTCTTCCGAACAGTTACTTGAAGTCTTTCAGATATATTGAATAAGTCTTCAGGATATATTAAATAGTGAGCCGCACAACAGCTGATGTGCGCTTGCACAACAGGTGTTGTGCGAGCGTCGCTCAGCTGTTGTGCGGCTGTCGTTCAGGTGTTGTGCGCTCTCTTTGTTTTCTTAAAGCAGACACCTTGATTAGATAAACAAACTTCCTATCTGGAAGACCAGGGCTGATACTACCCATGCCAGAAGCGTGGTGTAGCCGGCAGCGAAGCCTGCCCATTTCCAACTGCCCGTCTCGCCCTTGATGGCAGCGATGGTGGCTATGCAAGGGAAGTAGAGCAATACAAAGAGGAGGAAACAGTAGGCGGTGAGCGTTGCCTTCGCTGCTGCCTCGGCATCGCTGTAACCGTAGGCCTTCTTCAGGTCTGAAGTCATCTGCTTCTTCAAGACTTCGTATTTTCCGTCTTCATCGTTGTAATCCTGATCATCAGAGAAACTGTCGTTGTTGCTGTAGAGCACGCCCATTGTTGAGGCTACAATCTCCTTGGCACCCACACCGGAAACCAAGCCCACATCCAGTTTCCAGTCGAAACCCTGTGGGGTGAAGATAGGCTCGATGGTCTTACCGATTCTGCCGATATAGCTCTGTTCCTGCTGAGCCTGGGTATCAAGTTCCTCATTGTGAGGGAAGTAGCCCAATGCCCAGACGATGATACTTGCCACGAGGATGATACCACCCATCTTCTTTAAGTACTGCTTACCCTTTTCCCAGGTATGGCGGCCTATCGCCTTCCAGGTAGGGAAGCGGTAAGGAGGCAACTCCATTACGAACGGGGTATCTTCGCCCTTCACCACGAAACTGGCAAAGATGCGGCTCAATATCACGGCAAGGAAGATGCCGATGAGATAGAGCGATACCATGATGAGCGAACGGTATTGGATGGCAAAGAACGTTCCGATGACCATGATGTAGATTGGCAGACGAGCAGAACAGCTCATCAATGGCAATATCAGCATCGTAATCAGACGGGAACGGTGACTCTCGATGGTTCTTGTTGCCATTACGGCAGGTACGTTACATCCGAATCCCATAATCAGCGGGATGAATGATTTGCCATGCAGTCCCATCTTGTGCATCAGCTTATCCATGATGAAGGCTGCACGAGCCATATATCCCGAATCCTCCATATAAGAGATGAAGAAATAGAGAATCAGAATCTGTGGCAGGAACACGATCACGGCACCTACACCACCAATCACACCATCTACCAGCATATCCTTCACTGGTCCGTCCGGCATCGTATTGCTGATGAACTCGCCCAGCCATGCCACGCCGTCCTCAATCCATCCCTTAGGAATCTCGCCCAGCACGAAGGTGGCTGAGAACATGATGAACAGCAGGAGGATGAAGATAGGGAATCCTACATATTTATTGGTCAGGATTCTGTCGATGAGGTGGGTTACCTGATAGGTATCCTTTGCCTTGCCCGGTTCATAGCCCGCTTCCTGCAATGCACCATGAATGAAACCGTATTTGGCATCCATGATGGCGGTTTCGCTATCCTCCAGGGTCTCTTCCTTCACACGCTTGGCTGCCTCATCACGGGCTGCGAAAATTTCCTTGGCCGATTTCAGATTACTTACGTATTCCTCGGCGTGCTTATCATTCTCCAACAACTTGATAGAAAGATATCGGGTAGAGTAGCGCTGGCGGATGGAATCATCTGCCTTCAGATATTTCTGGATATGCTCGATACCATGTTCTATCTCATGTCCGTGGTTGATGTGGATATGGCGATAGTGAGCGCTGGAATCTTCCTTGCCTTCGTAGAGTTCGATGATGGTCTCGAAGAGCTTGTCCACGCCTCGGCCATTGGTGAAGACGGTAGGAATCATCGAGATACCGAAGAGTTCGCCCAGTTTGTCGTAGTCGATGTTATCGCCACGCTTCTCGGTTTCATCAAACATATTGAGGGCGCAGACCATGCGGATGTGCATATCTATCAACTGTGTGGTGAGATAGAGATTGCGCTCCAGGTTGCTGGTGTCGATGACGTTGATGACGATATCTGGCGTATGCTCGATGAGCTGCTTGCGCACATAGAGTTCTTCTGGCGAATAAGCCGAGAGGGAATAGGTACCCGGCAAATCTACCAGATTGAAGTGGTAGCCGTTGAAATCGGCTTCACCTACTTTCGCATCCACGGTTACACCACTATAATTTCCAACACGTTCGTGAGCACCCGATGCGAAGTTGAAGAGGGAAGTCTTACCGCAGTTTGGGTTACCTACCAGTGCCACATTGATGACGCGGTGGAGTCGTTCTGCTTCCTGTTCAGCCAGGGCTTCGTTGCTGGCATTGTCTTTTCTTTCAGCCACGAGCATCTTGTCGCCGAGCGCCTGCTCGTCGCTATCGTTGGAATCTACTACTTTTGAGTCAATTACCTGCTGGCGGTCTTCTTCTTCCGCCTTGCTGAGCTTTGCATCGTTCTTGGCTTCATCAATGGAAACCACCTCGATATGGTCGGCTTCGCTGTGGCGGAGAGACACCTCGTAACCCATAATCTTGTATTTCACTGGGTCCTGGAGTGGGGCGTTAAGGAGTACATCTACCTTCTTGCCCTTGATGAATCCCATCTCGATGACTCTCTTTCTGAAGCCACCGTGACCGGAAACCTTGACGATGACTCCGCTTTCACCTGTTTTAAGTTCTGATAATTTCATATATCTTTCCTTGTTTTAATCTTGTTCTTTTCTTTGGGGCATGACCTCATGGTCAGCTCTTTTTTCTTTTCGACTGCAAAAATACTAATAATTATTTGCAACTCGGTAGCAATGATGTTATTTATAACAAAAAATACCTAGAAATGATGAGAGTATCATCAAATCTAGGTATTCTTGTCATTATTTCTGATGATTGATGTTCTTATACCTTATTATATATATAAGAACATCATCATTTCCTGTGATTACAGGTTTCTGCCGTGGCAGTTCTTAAACTTCTTGCCGCTTCCGCATGGACATGGGTCGTTAGGACGTGGCATGTGTTCTGCACGGTAAGGAGTGCGGTTTACCTGTGCGCCCTCTCGGGTATCCTGGTTAGCAGCTGCCTCCTGTGCCTCACGCTCTGCATCCAAATCAACCTTGCTCTCAACATAGTTCTGCTGAGTGCGCTGCTCAGGAGCTGCCTCCTGGACTGGCTGCTCTTGCTCCATTACTGGAATCTGACCTCGCATCAGTATACTTGCAATACGGTCGTACATGTCATTGATCATGGCATCCCAAACCTTGGCACTCTCCAACTTGAAGATGAGGAGAGGATCCTTCTGCTCGTAGCTTGCATTCTGTACAGAGTGCTTCAGTTCGTCGAGCTTGCGGAGGTTCTCCTTCCAGTCGTCATCGATAATCTGGAGAACAACGTTCTTCTCAAATTCCTTCACTACGTTCTTAGCCTCGCTCTCGTATGCCTCCTTGAGGTTGCAAGGAATATTGTACATGCGCTTGCCGTCTGTGATAGGCACCATGATGCGCTCGTACATAGCACCCTGGTTTTCGTATACCTGCTTGATGATAGGCATAGCTGTAGCCTGGATGCGGTCTGTCTTACGCTTGAATGTAGCCATAGCCTCCTGGAAAGCACGCTCTGCCAAATCCTCACGTCTGCCGTTCTCATACTCATCCTCGTTGAATGGAATCTCCATAGCGAGAACTTTCAGGAACTCTTCCTTGGCACCGAAGAAGTCGTTGTTGTTAACGATGTTCAATACGCGGTCCCAGATGATATTGGCAATATCCATACCGATACGCTCACCCATGAGGGCGTGGCGACGCTTCTCGTAGATAACGGTACGCTGACGATTCATCACGTCATCATACTCCAAGAGGTGTTTACGGATACCGAAGTTGTTTTCCTCAACCTTGCGCTGAGCACGCTCGATGCTCTTGCTGATCATTGGGCTCTCGATACGCTCGCCATCCTCGAAACCGAGACGGTCCATTACCTTGGCGATACGCTCTGAAGCGAACAGACGCATCAGCTTATCCTCCAATGATACATAGAATACAGAAGAACCTGGGTCACCCTGACGACCGGCACGACCACGGAGCTGACGGTCTACACGACGGCTCTCATGACGTTCTGTACCGATGATGGCAAGACCACCTGCAGCCTTTACCTCAGGAGTCAGCTTGATATCGGTACCACGACCTGCCATGTTGGTAGCGATGGTTACGGCACCCTTACCGTTAACTGAGCGACCTGCCTCGGCTACAATCTGAGCCTCCTGCTGGTGCAACTTAGCGTTCAATACATTATGAGGAATGTTGCGCATCTTCAACATCTTGCTCAACAACTCAGAAATCTCGACAGATGTAGTACCTACCAAGACTGGGCGGCCAGCATTACGTGTTTCCTCGATTTCGTCGATAACTGCACGATACTTCTCGCGGGCTGTCTTGTATACACGGTCATCCAAGTCCTTACGCAGGATAGGGCGGTTGGTTGGAATCTCAACAACATCGAGTTTGTAGATATCCCAGAACTCACCTGATTCTGTACTTGCAGTACCGGTCATACCGGCGAGCTTGTGGTACATACGGAAGTAGTTCTGAAGTGTGATGGTAGCGAAGGTCTGTGTAGCAGCCTCTACCTTTACATGCTCCTTAGCCTCAATAGCCTGATGCAAACCATCGCTCCAGCGACGGCCTTCCATGATACGTCCTGTCTGCTCATCCACAATCTTCACCTGTCCGTCCATCACGACATACTCGTCGTTGTTATTAAACATGGTGTATGCTTTCAAGAGCTGCTGCAAGGTGTGTACTCGCTCGCTCTGTACACCATAGTGAGCCAACATCTCGTCTTTCTTGTCAAGACGCTCCTGGTCTGAAAGGTCTGTACGAGCCTCGAGTTCGCTCATCTCAGTTGTGATATCAGGCAATACGAAGAGTTCCTTGTCGTTTACCTGCTTAGCCAACCAGTCTGTACCCTTATCGGTAAGGTCGGCAGAATTCAGTTTCTCGTCTACTACGAAGTACAATGGCTCTGTAGCCTTAGGCATCTCACGGTTGTTGTTTGCCATGTAGTACTCCTCAGTCTTCAGCAGACCTGCCTTGATACCTTCCTCAGAAAGATACTTAATCAATGGCTTGTTCTTAGGCAATGCCTTGTAAGAACGGAAGAGTGCGAGGAAACCTTCGTCAAGGAGTTCCTGATTCTTTGCCTTTGTACCTTCGGTAATCTTCTGCTTAGCCTCGGCGAGCAATTCTGTAGCCTGCTTGCGCTGTACCTCGTAAAGTTTCTCAACCAATGGCTGATACTGCTCGAACATCTGGTCATCGCCCTTTGGAATAGGACCGGAGATTATCAATGGGGTACGGGCGTCATCAATCAACACAGAGTCGACCTCATCGACGATGGCGTAGTTGTGCTGGCGCTGTACCAGGTCGGCTGGGTTGGTAGCCATGTTATCACGAAGATAATCGAAACCAAACTCGTTGTTGGTACCGAAGGTGATATCTGCCAGGTATGCCTTGCGACGCTCGTCGGAATTAGGACGGTGCTTGTCGATACAATCTACAGAGAGACCATGGAACATATAGAGAGGTCCCATCCACTCAGAGTCACGCTTAGCCAAGTAGTCGTTCACGGTTACGACGTGAACACCATTGCCTGTGAGGGCGTTCAGGAAGATAGGAGTTGTACCTACAAGGGTCTTACCCTCACCGGTAGCCATCTCGGCAATCTTACCCTGATGGAGAACAACACCACCGAAGAGCTGTACATCATAGTGGATCATTTCCCACTTCATATCATTACCGCCGGCTGTCCAGTGGTTGTGATAGATAGCCTTGTCGCCATCGATGGTAACGAAGTCGTTAGCTGGATTAGAAGCCAACTCGCGGTCGAAGTCGGTAGCAGTAACTATTGTTTCCTCGTTCTCAGCGAAACGGCGAGCAGTATCCTTAACGATAGCGAAAACCTGAGGCAAAACCTCGTTGAGGGCTACCTCATACTTATCGAGTGCTTCCTGCTCCAATTTATCAATCTGATTGAAGATACCTTCACGCTCATCAATAGGAGTATCTTCGATTTTAGCCTTGAGTTCAGCAATCTTAGCCTTCTCTTCCTTGGCGTACTCCTGTACGTACTTCTGAAGTTCTTTTGTTTTTGCACGAAGTTCGTCATTGCTTAAGGCCTGCATCTTAGGATACTCTGCCTTGATCTTTTCTACGATTGGCTGAATCAACTTCATATCTCGTGTTGACTTGTTGCCAAACAATGACTGGAGAATTTTGTTAAAGTTCATTGTATATTTATTTTTTATTATTATTCGATGATGTTTTGGAGTAAAATCTCCTGTTGTTTATTACTAGCTTGCAAATTTACTAAAAATATCCGTAAATCTGCAAGGAATTGCCAATTATTACCTGTTTTTATAGCAAATCTTCTGAGTTTAGCTTACGGAAAGCACAAAATCAGCAGTCTGGACCTCGAATAACGATACTCCCATACGGAACTTTGTGTCTGTGCTCCGTAGGGGATTCATAATAAATATGTGAATGAATGTCTGTCAGAATGTCAGAAGAAGTGGAGGCTAGTATTGTCGACAAAGTAGGATGATGCGCTGCGAGGCTTTCATCTTCTGAAGCCGCTTTGATTGCTTTGAGCACGCAGAGAATGTCCTCCTCCAATGCCTTCGCCTCCGGTTGCTGGATGAATTCATCGTAGGATATATCCGTAAGCGCAAACTTCAGCGCCTGCTGATAAGTCTGCGCCTCCATGCCGGTTGCCGCCAGGACAACCAAAAGGGCTGTGATATATCTGTTTACCATCATTGTTGTTTATCTTCTTCTGTTCGGAAACGATGTTGTGCCAATCGTTTCCTTACGTATATTTTAATGTCTATTTATTCTTTCTGAATTTCTTTACGATATGCTTCTGCAAACCATAATTGTTTGGACTTAAATCCATCATGGTCGACTTGATGCAGTATCTCGCTAGCAAAGAAAGTGCCAAAATACTCATACCCTCAGCATAGTTCTGCCATATCTGTAAGAACAGGGCTATGAGCAGAAGCCATCCCAGGAGTTCGTAATACCAATACAGATGACCTGCTTTCATCCTCTTGACCGTCTTCCAGGCGAAGATGAGGTTGAGCGGATTCAGTATCAGAATCTGGAAATTTACCTGTACGGTAGGATGCTGCGAGAAGATCATGGCAAAGAGAATCAGTCCCGGTAATCCTGTTAGAACAAGCAGGATGGCATCAAACCACCAGTAGTTTTTCTTTTTTATACATTCTCTTACCGTTGTTCCTATGATGATGATTGCCAGGGCTATGGCTATCATTTGTGGTGTGACAGGAGCATCGTCTGTTATTTGTGCCTGGGCAGGGATAATATCGGATGTTTCATCTACCAGAGTGATATAGCCGCTGGCACTTGTTGCATTGGTCTTGCCGTCTGCAGTCTGAGATGCATCAATAAAGTCGGTTCTTCCTTCTGTGGCAAAGTCTTTGCTCAGATTGTCTGGCAAGAATTCCCATTCTCTTTGTGTGATAGGACGGTCTGCTTGACACCCCAAAAGAAGGTCATTACCGAATCTTGCCCAGCGGTACTGTCCGTTGAGCTTGTGAATCTCTTCCCTGTAGGTAGAAGTAGTAGGGGTATCTTTAAAGTTGGTACTCTGGTTTCCAATGTTGGAGAGAATCATCTCGCGTGCCCGGGTCGTACAATTGTCATAGAAGAAATTGTAGCGGTATACGCGGTTCTCCGGCTGTGCATTCTTGTCGATGCTTCTCAGTATTCCCAGTTTCTCTGTACGGGAGAGACAGAGGCGCTGCTGTCTTACCCATCTGCCTTCATGTGCATATTCGGCAATGAAGTCGCTCATCGGGTAGATACCAATCTGATAATCGGTAAGTCCGAAAATAAAACGGAGTACAAAGCAACTTTGGTTAAAACTGAACATACCCCAGTTTACGGCAACATCCGTTCCCATAGCTTTGTTCTGGATGCGTAGAGCGGTATGTCCATAATACGACCACACCTCCTGACCTGGTCCGCAAGTCAGGAGAGAGATGTCAACAGAATCGAGCCACGCTGTAGCTTCTTCGTTGACACGACTATTCTGCACAGAAATATCAGAGTCCTTGTCTCTTGAAAAATCCTGCGCAGCCACTTCAGTAGTTAAATTGATTAAAATTACTGCTAAAATGGCACTAAAAATATGCTTAAAACGTTTCACGATGCAAAAATACCTTATTATTTTCAATTATCCTTCTTTTTTCTAGATTTTTTTTAATACTTTTGCACTCTGAATATAATTTTGAATGATTATTAAAGAATGAGAAAGCTTTTTTTAGCAACCCTATTGTTGGGGTCAGCCCTTATGGTTAATGCCCAAAGTGGTACTAATTCGCCATACAGCCAGTATGGTCTTGGCATCTTGTCGGACCAGACTTCTGGTTTTAATCGCGGTATGAATGGAGTCGGTCTTGGCTTTCATGAGCATAATCAGGTGAACTATCTCAACCCTGCATCTTATGCTTCGATAGATTCGATGACTTTCATCCTTGATGCCGGTATCTCTGGTCAGGTGACAAATTTTGAAGAGAATGGTGTGAAGAAGAATGCCAACAACTCAAATTTTGAGTATGTTGTTGCAGGCTTCCGCTTGCTGCCACATGTAGGTATGAGCTTCGGTATCATTCCTTTTACCAATGTTGGCTATAATTATTCTGCATCAGAATGGGTGAATGCTGACAAGGAAGCTTACTATACTAATACTTATTCCGGCGATGGTGGTTTGCATCAGGCATATATCGGTGCGGGTTGGGAACCGCTCAAGGGCTTGTCCGTAGGTGCCAACTTCTCATATCTCTGGGGTAGTATAGACAGAAGTGTATCAAACAGCTACAGCAATTCTTATTACAAGACCCTCACCCGTTACTATTCTATGCAGGTGAACAGCTATAAGGTTGATTTCGGTGTACAGTATACCCATCAGTTCTCAAAGAAAGATTGGGCTACCGTGGGTGTCACCTTCTCGCCAGGACATGGTCTGGGGGCTTCTGCTGATATGAATATCATTTCTAATGATACTCAGAATGGTGTTACCGATACCACTGCTTACTCTATTGACAAGGCTTATAAGTTGCCTACCATGATTGGTGCGGGTGTGATGTGGAATCATAACAACCAGTGGAAGGTAGGCTTTGATTACAGTCTGCAGAAGTGGGGTAGCTTGGGTTATCCTAGTTTTGATGGTACCAATTACACTTTGCAGGATGGCATCTACAAAGATAGAAGCAAGTTTAATCTTGGTGCCCAGTATTGCTATGGAGAGCGTAGCCGTGCTTTCTTCAAGCGTGTTCAGTATCGTGTAGGTGCCAGCTATGCCACACCTTATTTTAAGATGAATGGTGTTGATGGACCGAAGGAAATTTCTGTAAGTGCCGGTTTCGGCATTCCTATTATGAACTCTTACAACAACCGCTCTATGCTGAATATCAGCGGTCAGTGGGTGAAGAGTTCGGCTAAGGATCTGATTAAGGAAAATTCTTTCCGTATCAATATCGGATTCACATTCAACGAGGATTGGTTTAAGAAGTGGAAGATGGATTAATCTTCCGCTTATATATAATAATGTATAGAATCTCTATATAATAATGTATAGAATAAAAGGCTCTTATGTTGTCGGTATCCTGATGTTCCTGATTTTGGCTGGTTGCCAGAACCAGGTAGAACATACTGCGCCCGCCATCCGTCCGCAAGACTCGGTGGCGATGATGACGTCGTATGGTGTAAATACATTGGTAAGCGACTCGGGAGTTATGAAATATCGCATCGTAACAGAACGGTGGGAGGTGAATACCAGCAAGAATCCATCTTTGTGGATCTTTGATAAAGGACTTTTGCTGGAGCAGTTTGATGAGAAATTCCATATTAATAGTTATATCCAGTGTGATACAGCTTATTATTATGATCAGCAGAAGATATGGAAGCTTTATGGTAGGGTGAGCATCCTGACCAAAGATGGTTTGCGCTTCAATAGTGAGCAACTTACCTGGGACCAGAATAAGCACGAATTGTCAAGTAACGTGTTCAGCAAACTTGTTACTCCGGAAAGAACGCTTCAGGGTTCTCATTTCTGGAGTGATGAAAAGATGACACGCTATTATGTGAGCAATTCGAAGGGTAGCTTTGAAAAGGGAGACCTGACAGGAGGTGGTGGTGCTGCCGATACTTTGAGCAGCCAGCCTGATTCTGTCAAGAATAACTTCCGTCAGCCGGCTACACCTGTCAGAGCCACTACGATTCCTATCCTGCACTAATTAAAAAGAAAAAGATATAATGAATGAACAGGTGGATATGAGTTTAGTCGTAGGCATTCTCATTACTATGGTCTTCTCAGCATTCTTCAGCGGAATGGAGATTGCCTTCGTCTCTTCCAACCGTATGTTGGCGGAGATGGATAAGGAGAAAAACGGCCTTACGCAACGACTGTTATCTTTGTTTTATAATTATCCGAATGGCTTTGTCAGTACCATGCTCGTGGGCAACAATATAGCACTTGTAGTTTATGGTATCCTGATAGCTCGTCTTTTCGACAATACGATTTTCGCAGGTTTTGATGCTGCCTTTACGGTGCCTGCAGATACCATTCTGTCTACGTTGATAGTACTCTTTACAGGTGAGTTTCTGCCAAAGACGTTTTTCAAGTCTAACCCGAACCGCTTGCTTTCTATCTTCAGTCCGATAGCTTATCTGTGCTATGTGATATTGTGGCCTATCAGTAAATTCAGTACTTTCTTGAGTAGGTGTCTGTTGCGTCTGGTGGGTATGAAGATGGATGCAGAGGGGACAGATGAAGGCTTTTCTAAGGTAGACCTTGATTATCTTGTGCAGTCAAGTATCGATAATGCTACCAATGAAGATGAAATTAATGACGAGGTGAAGATTTTTCAGAATGCCCTTGATTTCTCTGATACTAAAGTACGCGACTGTATGGTGCCCCGTACGGAGATTCAGGCAGTTGAAATGGATACTTCTCTCGAAGAACTGCAGCAGAAATTCATCGAGAGCGGTAATTCGAAAATCATTGTATATGAAGAGGATATAGACCATATTGCGGGATATATTCACAGTTCCGAACTCTTCCACCATCCTTCACGTTGGCAGGATCATATCCGTACACTTCCTTTTGTGCCGGAAACGATGCAGGCGCAGAAACTGATGCAGACTTTTTTGCAGCAGAAGAAGTCTTTAGGTATCGTTGTTGATGAGTTTGGCGGTACCAGCGGTTTGGTCAGTCTGGAAGATATCGTGGAGGAAATCTTCGGTGACATAGAAGATGAGCACGATTCAGCCAAATATGTAGCTAAGAAAACCGATGATGGTGACTATCTCCTTTCTGCACGATTGGAGATTGACAAGGTGAACGATATGTTTGGTCTTGAACTGCCGGAAAGTGATGAATATATGACTGTAGGCGGTTTGATATTACATGAATATCAGAGTTTTCCTAAACTTAACGAAGTGATTAAGTTTGATAACTTTGAGTTCAAAATTATCAAGTCAACATCACGTAAAATAGAGCTTGTTGAACTCCACATCATCAAATAGCTGAGCGGGAAAAGGGATTTTTTTGCTTTTTTTGAGGTAATAGTCAAAAAAAATAGCAAAAAATTCCCTTTTCTCGTATTATTTTTGTATTTTTGCAAACAATTGGCTACTAGCATTAAAAGTGGTTCAATCTAAACTTAGAAAAAAATAAAAATAATAATAATAATTAAAACGTAATGGCAGCATTAGGAACAATTAGAAAAAGAGGCGTGATACTGGTTTGTATCATCAGTTTCGGCCTTTTCGCCTTTATTGCCGAGGAAGCTTTCCGCTCTTGCGATTCAGCAAAGAATAATGAGCGCCAGCAGATTGGTGAGGTTTTGGGCGAAAAAATCAGCGTGCAGGATTTCCAGAAGCTCGTTGATGAGTATTCAGAAGTTATTAAAATGCAACAGGGTCAGGAAAATCTTCCTGAAGAGCAGATGAATCAGGTGAAGGATATGGTATGGAATACCTACATCCAGAACCAGATTATCGCTAAGGAAGCTAGCAAGTTGGGTCTTACTGTGACCGACGCAGAGCTTCAGGACATCTTGAAGACAGGTACTAACCCTATGCTTCAGCAGACTCCTTTCGTTAATCAGCAGACAGGTCGTTTCGATGCATCTTCTCTCCAGAAGTTCTTGGCAGACTACAAGGCACAGAAGGCTAACCCATCTGCTAACGCACAGATGATGGATCAGTATACCAAGATTTACAACTACTGGTCATTCATCGAGAAGACTCTCCGCCAGCAGACTTTGGCTCAGAAGTATCAGGCTCTTCTCGCCGGTTGCTTCCTGTCAAATCCTGTAGAGGCTAAGATGGCTTTCAAGGAGGAGAATGAAGAGAGCCAGATTCAGTTGGCTGCTTTCCCTTACTCTGACATCCAGGATGATAAGGTAAAGATTTCTGAAAGCGATTTGAAGGCTAAGTATGATGAGATCAAGGCACGCTTCAAGCAGCCTGTTGAGAGCCGTGACATCAAGTTCGTTGATATCGAGGTTCAGGCTTCAAATGCAGACCGTGCTGCTCTTAACAAGGAATTTGCAGGTTATCACTCACAGTTGGCTGCTGCTGCAGATCCTACAGAGGTTGTACGTAAGTCAGCTTCTACTGTAGCATATCTTGGTATTCCTGTTTCAAAGGATGCTTTCCCACGTGATATCGCTGCTCAGCTTGATTCTATGGCTGTAGGTTCTACTTCTGCTGTAAAGGCTAATGCCGGTGACAATACATTGAACATCGTTAAGTTGGTAGCTAAGCAGGAATTGCCTGATTCAGTACGGTATCGTGTTATTCAGGTTGCTGCTAACTCAGTAGCTGAGGCTAAGACTAAGGCAGATTCTATTCAGGGCGCTATTGCCGGTGGTGCTGATTTCGAGGCTATTGCTAAGAAGTATGGCCAGACTGGTGACAAGGCTTGGATGACTACTAAGCAGTATGAGTATGCCCAGTCTATGGATAAGGACAACAAGACATTCATCAATACATTGAATACTGCAGCAGTTAACTCTTTGAACCAGCTTCAGTTGGGTCAGGGATATGTAGTTCTTCAGGTTCTTGACCGCAAGGCAATGGTCAGCAAGTATACTGCTGCCGTTATCAAGAAGCCTATCGACTTCTCTCAGGGTACTTACCGTACAGCTTACAACAAGTTCTCTAGTTTCGTAAGTGCTAATCCTAAGTCAGAGGATCTCTTGAAGAATGCAGCTAAGGAAGGTTACAAGGTTCAGGACTTGAAGGATATTACAACTTCTGTTCACTATGTAGCAAACATCCATTCTACTCGCGAGGCTTTGAAGTGGATCTTCGATAGTAAGGAGGGTGAGATTTCACCTCTCTATGAGTGTGGTGACAACAACCACCTGTTGGTTGTGGTTCTTGATAAGATTCATCATATCGGTTATCGTGATTTGAATGATGCAGTTGTCAGGGAGACTGTTAAGGCAGAGGTGCTCAAGGATAAGAAGGCTGAGATGATTGAGGCTAAGTTGAATGGTGTTAAGAACATCGCAGCTGCTAAGGCTAAGGGTGGTAAGGTTTCTTCTGTAAACCAGATTACTTTCGCTGCTCCTGTATTCATCGCAGCTACTGGTGCTAGCGAACCAGCTCTCTCTGGTGCAGTTGCAGGTACTAAGAAGGGTGCTTTCTCTGCTCATGCTGTGAAGGGTAACGCTGGTGTTTATCTCTTCCAGGTTACTAACAAGACTAATCGTCCTGTTAAGTTCGATGACAAGACATATGAGCAGAAGTGCCGCCAGAAGGCTATGCAGTATGCAGGTAACTTCATGAACGAGCTTTATCTGAACGCTCATGTAGTAGATAACCGCTACTTGTTCTTCTAATTCAGACTCTTAGATTTGTCCCAATAAATAAAAAAGGTGTATTGCCAATGAGCAATACACCTTTTTTATTTATTGGGATATCTTTTATCGTATCTGCAAGAATATCTTTTGGAGAAGCATTTTATCCGCGGCTCCACCAATGTTTCTTTTTGGGAGCTTCCTGCTGTTCGCCGAACTTCTGTTTCAGTACTCTGCGATAACTGGTATGATTGGTGATAATCTGATAAATCTCCCCCCAATCAGGCAAACCGCCAATACCTCGGTCGTCAATGAACCAGTCGGCTTTGAGCTTGCGGGAGAAGTGGTTATTGTTCTCCAGACTCTCTTCAGGATAATCCTTGTTTACAGCCCAGAATTCAACTCCTCTTTCTCTACACCATTCTACTGCCTCGTCCAGGAGCTTTCCTTCGCGTACGCTCCATAGAATAAGCTTGTGGTGGTCTCTAATCAACATCTTTAATGTTTCTGTGGCGAAAGGTAGCTCTGTACCAATCTTCGGGTACTCGTGGGTTACGATTGTACCATCAAAATCTACTGCAATTGTTGCCATATAGTCTTAATGTTTTTAAAATCTAAAAGAGTCTTCCTATCTGCATAGAAAGACTCTTTTCTTTGTTGTATGTATGTTCTTAATTACTTCTTGATACTGTTGTCGTTGGCATTGCCATAGTGGCTGTTGCTATAGTTGCCATAGCTGCCATACTGGCCGTAAGTTCCATATTTGCCATATTTGCCATATGAACCATATGACCCATAGTTGCCATATTTTCCATATTTGCCGTACTTACCAACACCATAATAGAAGCTGTGCTTCTTCTTAGAGAGGTCGACACCATTGAGTACTAAGCACATGTTAGGCAATTTATTCTCGGCTTTCAAACCATTGATCATGCCGAAACTAGCCTTTGGAGTATAATCTGCGCGGCAGACGTATACACAGAGATTAGCCAGACGTCCAAGCTGCAAACTGTCGTTTACAAGACCTACAGGAGCCGTATCGAGGATAACATAGTCGTAATGTTCCTTCAACTGACTGATAATGTCGTCAAGGCTTGCTCTGGTAACTAACTCTCCTGGGTTAGGAGGAACAGGACCAGCCATAAGGAGATCGAGTTTACTGTTGACACCCGAAGAGAGAATCTGTTTCTGAATGTCATCCCATGTATTATGGTCGTGTACAATCAGATTGGTGATACCATTATGGTGGTTGTCAATCTCGAAGAGCTCTGCCAGACGTGGCTTGCGGATATCCAGACCTACCATGATAACCTTCTTGCCCAGCAAGGCGAGCGAGATACCTATATTGGATGCCACGAATGTTTTACCTTCACCTGATGTAGAAGAGGTAAACATCATAACCTTCTCATCTTCTTTCAGCATAAACTGAATATTGGTACGCAGGCCACGGAAAATCTCCTCCATCAGGTTGTTTACATTCTGGTGAACCACAATGTCAGCCTTTCCTTCCTTCTTGGCAGCGTCGCTTGCTACAGGAATATCGGCAATGACAGGTATCTGAGTGAGTTTCATCACGTCTTCATGTCCCTCAATCTTGTACTTGAAGAATTCTCTCAGGAAGAGGATGCCGGCAGGGATTGCAATACCCAGTACCAGTGCTATCAGCATAATGATAGGATTCTTAGGACTAACCTTTCCTTCCAATGAAGGAGCATCGATAACCTTACCCTTGTCTGCCGTTGCTGCTAACGAAATGGAGTTTTCCTCACGTTTCTGAAGAAGCATCAGGTAAAGACCAGATTTTACTTCCTGCTGGCGACCAATCTGTGTGAGAACTCGCTCTTGCTCTGGCGAGTTACCTATCTGGCTGGCATACATGGCAGCTTGTTTGGCAATGCTGTTACGCTGGATTTCCATACCCAGCTTAGCCTGGCGCATGGCACGCTTGATAGATTTTGTAAGGTCATCCAACTGGGCTGATAATGGTGTAACGGTTGGAGAATTCTCACTGGCAGAATGCAACATCTGGTTGCGGTTCAGAGCTATCTTGTTGTATTCGTTAATCAACTCTGTTGAACTTTCATCAGTCAGACCTACGTTTGATGGGATAGGCTGATATCTGTTGCCAGGTTCGTTCATGTATTTGCCAAGTTCATTCAGAAGTTCAACCTGTGTGTTAGCCTCCTGGAGTTTCTGGGCGTATGTGTCTGAGTTAGCGATGGCAGCTGTTGCGTTGAGCTTCATCTCTACAACATTGTTACGCTTCTTGTAGCTTTCGAGCTGGCCTTCTGTATTGCCCAGTTCGTTGTTGATCTTCTCCAGACGCTGGTTGATGAACTGTTCTGTGCGGAAAGAAATTTCATTCTTGTCCTCGTTGGCCTGGCGGTTATAAACATTTACCAGAGTTCTCAGATAGTCGATGCTGCGCTGAGGATCTTCATCTTTCATCACCAGTTCGGCTATGGTTGTAGTCTTTGAAGTCTGGCTGACAGTCAGTGCTTTTGTATAGCCCTTAGCCGCCATTTCTGGTGACACGATAATCACCTTCAGGCTCTCACCGTCTTTTAAAGCGTATTTGCCGTTCTGAGTGAAGTGGAGGGTTCCTACACGTGTATTGATGCTTGCTGGCAGACTAGCTAAAGTCTTTTCAATCTTTACAGGATCCTTCTGATAGGAAAAGGCATCTACAGGTATGTAGTATGAACCTGTAACCTGATACTGGCTGCCAGTTTTCTCTATAAGAAGCTTGATAGGAGCATTCAGCTTCTTGAGATGAGCCAGGTCTAAGTCAACGCTGACCTCCTGCTCTTTATAGACTAACTGATCCCTGAAGGTTCCTTTATGGTAATAGTTCACGTAGCATTTCATGTCTACTACAGCCTGGTTAGCCAAGTCTTGAGCCGAAAGAATTTCAATCTCATTGTCTATACCGTTTGAGTTTGAAATAAAACCGAGGTTTGCAGCATTCTGAATCATGCTGTTACCCATTCCTCTGTTCTTTCTCTGGTCGTCATCCTTTATCAGTACCTTAGCGGTTGCCTGGTATTGCGGTCTTGCATGGCGTATGTAGAGATATCCCAATCCCAAACATACAATGAGTGATAGAACGAACCATTTCCAGTTGAGGATAAGAGTAGAATAAATCAGCTGGAAGTCAATAGATGACTTCTCTTCCTGCTCTTGATCACGTCCCAAATCAAAGTTCTTTGTTTCTTCCATTATTTTATATTCTATTGTGTTTACACCTTTTTATATTCGTATAAGATAAATGATAGAATCTGTGCTATCTGCTTGCCGCTAGTTCTTTCAGATACTGTCCATAACCGTTTTTGAGCATCGGTTGGGCAAGTTTCAGCAACTGTTCTTTGTCTATCCATCCTTGTTTGAATGCGATTTCTTCCAGACATGCCACTTTCAGACCCTGTCTCTTTTCGATGACTTCTATAAAGGTACTGGCTTCCGAAAGGCTATCGTGGGTACCGGTGTCTAGCCAGGCGAAACCGCGCTGTAAGGTTCTTACCTTCAGAGTCTTTTCTGTCAGATAGTGCTGGTTTACAGTTGTTATTTCCAGCTCACCTCTTGCGCTAGGCTTGATGCTTTTAGCCACATGCACCACGCTGTTTGGATAGAAATAGAGTCCTACAACCGCATAGTTGCTCTTAGGCATTTCCGGTTTTTCTTCTATGCTCAGGCAGTTGCCGTTTTCATCAAACTCTGCCACACCATATCTTTCCGGATCGTTGACATAATAGCCAAATACGCTTGCCAGTCCTTCTTCTGCAGCTTTTACGCTTTCCTTGAGTAAACCCGTAAAACCGGCTCCATAGAAAATGTTGTCACCCAAAACCAGACAGACTGTATCATTACCGATAAACTTCTCGCCAATGATGAAGGCTTGAGCCAGACCATCGGGTGATGGCTGTTCTGCATATTCGAAGTGTACACCCAATTCGCTGCCGTCGCCTAACAGACGTTTGAAACCAGGCAAGTCGAATGGGGTAGATATAATCAAAATCTCCTTGATTCCTGCCAACATTAGCACGGAAACAGGGTAGTATATCATTGGCTTATCAAAAATTGGTATCAATTGCTTACTGATACCTTTGGTAATAGGGTAAAGTCTTGTACCCGAACCTCCCGCTAATACGATTCCTTTCATATCTTCTCTATTTCTAATATAATAAAGTTGAATAGTCTTATCTTAAAAACGCGGCAAAGTTACTAAAAAAAGTTGAATGAGTGAAATCATAAGCCATAAAAATGCATTTTTTGATAAAAAAAGCACCTTTTTATATAAAAAACGTCGCTTTGATTTGGGTATTTACTGATTTTATTGTATTTTTGCAGAACAATTTAAATAGATATAGAAAATAAAATAATAAAGGAATGGGAATTTTTGCTAAACTATTCGGTCGTAAGGACGACGATAAAAAGGTAGGTGGAATGGAAGATTACATGACCTTGGTCCGTGTATACTTTCAGGCAGCACTTGCTTCTCAGTTAGGTATCACCAATTTGGCCATGTTGCCAGACTTGCGTGTCTTCAAGACAAGTCTGCATGTTCCGACGGTCAACAACCGTCTGGGTATTGGCGAAAAGGCACAGGTGAAGAAAATGATGAAGAATATCTATGATACGGATGATGCCTTCTTCAAGGAAATAGATTCCAGTATCCGTAAGAACTGCCACAAACTGCAGGATGTAAACGTATATCTCATCCAGTTCCAGAACTTTACGCAGGATCTGATGATGCTGATGGGCAACTTGATGAAGTTTAAGCTCCGTTTGCCTAGCTTCATGAAGAATTCACTTTACAAGCTGACTGCTAAAACTGTAGAAGATATCTTCACTAAGAACGATTTCTCTGATGCCAGTGTGCTGAAAACCGTGCTCCAGTTACGCCAGTTCAACAAGCGCTTGGCGTTCAGCCAGCAATGGGTAACCGACTTTACCTTCCAGGTATTGATGCTTGCCAAAAAAGAGCCACGTCCATCAGATGAAGACGTAGAAAAGGCAAAGCAGAAGATGGGAAAGTAACAAATGTTGCACCCAAAATGAAAAAAAATAGCAGAATATTTGTTTTATTCAAATAATTCTCTTAAATTTGTAGCCAAAAAATAATAGTCATGAGTGCAAATGAGAAAACAATCAATACGTTTGCCACAAGAGTAAGGCAGATGATTCTCAAGTTTGACGAGGTCAAGCAGGAGAATGCTGAACTCTATGCGAAGGTGGATGAGCGCGATGCCAAAATCAAGGCATTGGAGGAAAAGTTGGCTCAAGCGCAGAGTGATTACGACAGCTTGAAGATGGCGAAGATGATGACGATTTCTGACAATGATATGGAAGCTACTCAGAAGCGCATCGCCAAGCTCATAAGAGATGTCAATAAGTGTATCACACTATTGGGTGAAAAGTAAAAATCGGAACGATGGCAGAACAAGAACAAGATAAATTACTCATACGATTACACGTCTATGATACAGATCTTTCGGTAAGAATACCTAGGGAAGACGAGGAGTATTATCGTAAATCAGCTAAGCTGATAGATGATATTGTAAACTCATATACCAAGATTTTCAAAGGCAGAAAGAGCGATAAGGAAATCCTGTATATGGCGCTCATTGATGTGGCATTGAGATATGAGAAGGAATCGGATCGGAATGATACGAAACCTTATGATGATATTCTTGAGAAGCTTACCTCCGAGATTGAAGACGCTTTGAAATAAGAATATTAATAAACATATATATAATATAATGATAGTAACTATTATAGCAGCCTTGGTGGCGCTTGTTATCGGCGGTGCTGCTGGGTATTTCATTTTCCGTTATGTCATTAAGGGAAAATATAATGAAATGATAGAAGCTGCCAACAAAGAGGCAGAAGTAGTAAAAGAGAAGAAGCTTTTGGAAGTGAAGGAGAAATTCCTCAACAAGAAGGCGGAACTCGAAAAAGAAGTGCAGCAGCGTAATTCTCGCATCCAGCAGAATGAGAATAAGTTGAAGCAGCGCGAGATTTCTCTCAATCAGCGTCAGGAAGACCTCGGTCGACGCAAGATGGAGATTGATCAGTATCAGCAGCGTGTTGACAACGAGAAGAAACTCTTGTCTGTCAAGCAGCAGGAACTTGATAAGATGCAGAAACAGGAGCAGGCTAAACTGGAAGAACTTTCTGGTCTGAGTGCTGAAGAGGCTAAGCAGAGATTGATTGAGAGTCTGAAAGATCAGGCTAAACTCGATGCTGCAAGCTATGTGAACGAAATTATGGATGATGCCAAACTCAATGCTAACCAGCAGGCTAAGAAGATTGTGATTCAGACAATCCAGCGTGTTGCTACAGAAACAGCCATTGAGAACTCTGTTAGCGTTTTCCATATCGATAATGATGAGGTGAAGGGACGTATTATCGGTCGTGAAGGCCGCAACATCCGTGCCTTGGAAGCTGCAACTGGTGTAGAAATCGTAGTAGATGATACTCCAGAGGCAATCGTTATTTCAGCCTTCGACCCTGTTCGTCGTGAGGTTTGCCGTCTGGCTCTCCATCAGTTGGTTGCTGACGGACGTATCCACCCAGCCCGTATTGAGGAGGTGGTAGCCAAGGTGAAGAAACAGTTGGATAATGAAATTATCGAAACTGGTAAGCGTACAGCTATCGACCTCGGTATTCATGGTCTGCACCCAGAGTTGATTCGTATCATCGGTAAGATGAAGTACCGTTCTTCTTACGGTCAGAACCTCTTGCAGCATGCCCGTGAAACCGCTAACCTCTGTGCGGTTATGGCTTCTGAATTGGGATTGAATCCTAAGAAGGCTAAGCGTGCCGGTCTTTTGCACGATATTGGTAAGGTGCCTGATGAGGAGAGTGAATTGCCACACGCATTGTATGGTGCCAAGATTGCTGAGAAGTATAAGGAAAAACCTGATATCTGCAATGCCATCGGTGCTCACCATGATGAGATGGAGATGAACACATTATTGGCTCCCATCGTACAGGTTTGTGATGCTATCTCTGGTGCTCGTCCTGGTGCCCGTCGTGAGATTGTAGAGGCTTATATCAAGCGTTTGAATGATCTCGAAGCTATTGCAATGAGTTATCCTGGCGTAACCAAGACTTACGCTATCCAGGCAGGTCGTGAACTCCGTGTCATCGTTGGTGCGGATAAGATGAACGATGAAGAGAGCATCAAACTTTCTGATGAAATCGCAACCAAGATTCAGAATGAGATGACTTATCCTGGTCAGGTTAAGATTACTGTGATTCGTGAGACTCGTAGTGTAGCTTACGCTAAGTAAGATAGAATTATATTTGAAGTTTAAATTGTCGTTTCTCTTCTGCAAGGTAGAGAGATGTATCTTGATAAAGCCGTACTCTGAAAAAAGGGTGCGGCTTTTCTTTTCCCTTTTCAGAATATGATGAAAGCAGAACAGAAAGTATTAAAGCGATTCAATAAAGGATGTGTTGACTATCATCTTTTGGAGGATGGGGACCGTATTCTTATTGCCTTGAGTGGAGGCAAGGATTCATTGGAACTTGTCCGTTTGCTGGCTCAGCGTGCCCGTATCTATAAACCTCATATCGAAGTGGAGGCGGCTCATATCATCATGGATAACATTCCTTACGAGACCGACCGTTCTTATCTGCAGGATTTCTGTGCCGAGAATGGCATCAAGCTCCATATCCTTCATAGTTCGTTTGATGAATCTACCGATCTCCGTAAGACCCGTTGCTTCCTCTGTTCCTGGAACCGCCGCAAGACGCTCTTCGAGTTTGCTGTAAGCCACGGGTTCAATAAGATAGCTCTGGGACATCACATGGATGATATCCTCGTTACCCTGCTGATGAACATCACCTTCGAGGGTTCGCATTCCACCATGCAGCCCAGTCTTCCTTTAAAACATTATCCGCTCACCATTATCCGTCCGCTCTGTCTCGTACATGAGGCGGATATCCGGCAGGTAGCAGAAGAGTTGCATTTCACTAAGCAGAAGGCGTTGTGTCCTTACGAAGAGACTACCCGCCGTTCGGATATGCAAGCCGTCTTCCTGCATTTGGAACAGTTGAACCCAGAGGTGCGCTACAGTCTTTGGCGCTCTGTCTTTATGGAATAAAATATAGTAGAAAAAGCAATAAAAAACGAAAGTGCTTTCATGAGCTCATGAAAGTACTTTCGTTGGACAATGAAATAGGCTTCATTTGCCATTGAAGCCTATTTTATTTTTTTATGCATACGAGTGCATTCCGGTAAGGAAGTAATTTACTCCGAAATATGTCATGGCAATGCTCATGAATGCCAGGGTGATGTAAATGTGATATACCAGTGGCTTGCGGAAGACTGGTAGACTCTGCGTATGCACTACTACGGCATAAATCATAAAGGTGATGAGCGCCCACGTCTCCTTGCTATCCCAACTCCAGTAATTACCCCAGCTCACGTTAGCCCAGATGGCTCCGATGAAGATGCCGTACCCCATCGTGGTGAGGGCAGGGTATAGGAAGATGCGGCTCAGTGCCTGAAGCTCTTCGCCATGAGAGCGAAGGCAGATACCCATGATGCCACAGATGAAAGTCAAGGATAGCAGTGCATAGCTCATCATGATGATGCTGACATGGATGCTGAGTAACGGACTGTTCAATACCGGCATCATCTGTCCGATAGCAGGATCTATCTGGTTGATATGGCTTACCAGAAGGAAGAATCCTGAAATCAGGAAGCCGAATACCATCACGATGCGGATGCGCAACTGCATCAAAATGCTGATAAGCATCACGAACCAGGCTACAGTCAGCATACTTTCATATCCGTTAGACATAGGTATGTTGCCGCTGATAATCCATCTCAATGCCAATCCGAAGGTTAAGGCAAAGAAGGAAACGCCAAGCAAGATAGGCAAAGCGATGTTCAATGCCTTGATTTCTCTCTTCTTCGTCATGCGATAGATGGTGTAGAAGAGGGCAATGAAGCCCAGTGTGAGGTTTGCCATGAAGAGAATGGTTGCAAAAGGAAAGGCATTATTGATGCGTTCTGCCTTATACTGTGTAGCTGTTGGCAGCGAATTACCGCTACTAACCTCCTGATATTTCTTCATCTTGACGAAGAACTCGTTTACACGGCGCGTATTGCCTGCCTTTACATCACCATTCAGCAGAGAGAATACATTCTTGATATAGAGCGCATGCTGGTGCTCCACGGCCTGTGGCAACTTATCTACAGGTGAAAACCACGTGGTAGTGCCAGCCTTGATGAATGAATGATTCTTGGTAGCCTTCACATTCTTGGTGAAGGTGTAAGGAAGCACTTTCAATGAGATACCTTCTCGCAACTCCATGATGATTTGTATCTTGCCATCGATATCGGCGGCTTGCTGATGGAACTTGTCCTGCTGCCCATTGTAGTATTCCTGAACATACTGTCCGATGGTATAGCCACCCATTTCACGATTGAAGAAAGTATTGAGCGAAGCATAGTCAGGCAGATTCATCGCTGTTTTCATTTCTCCGCTCTTGATCTTGATGAAAGGCTCGTTTGCCCAAGTATTTCCATAGAATACCCAACCAGAGAGTACCTGTTCTGCAGTCAATCCCAGATAGCTCCTGGCTCCATATATCTTCTTGCAGAAATCGAGGGCAAAGGTCTGTACCGGACAGATGCGGTCGTTGTAGAGAATATGAAGCTCGCCAAACTTCTCTGCAGTTTCCTTTGGCAATACAGCATTTTGGAGATTGCCTGTTGCAGATTCTGCATGCAGTGTCTGTATATTGCCCATGCTGAGGATGAGTGCTGTCATCAAGGCTCCCTTCTTGAGCAAAGGACTCTTCAGTAGTTTGCGATAACCGCCCTTAGGGTCGAAGAGCATCCATACGAGGGAGATGAAGAGCAGTGCATAGCCAGTATAGGTGACTGGTATGCCGTATGGATCGGCATTGATAGCGAGCACGCTTCCCTTGCCGTCTTCATCGTAAGATGACTGATAAAGACGGTAAGACCGGTGGGAATAGATGTTATTCATCGAAACTTCGCCTTCGCTCTTATCATCTCCGTCTATTACGGTGAATTTTGAAGAATAGTCAGCCACGGCGTTGGTTCCATCGTGCATCTTCGCTTCAAACTTCTGCAGGCAGAGCGAGAAAGGGAGTTTCTCTTCCTGCATACCCTGCTCTTCATCCTGAGCCATATAAGTATCTGTAGGCTGACCGATGCGCAGATGAATCATGCCCCGTTTAGCCGATATATGTGTGAGCAATGCCCCGGCAAGGATGATGATGAAGGAGAGATGGAGTGCCAATGTAGAAGCGCACTTCACTTTTCTTTTGATGATGTAGAAAGCACCGAGGGCAGCAAGTACTGCCCAGATAAGAATGAACCACCATGCCCCATAGTAGTGGGCATGGGCATAATCCGTGCCCTGGCTTTTTTCCACGATGGTGGCGGCAGCCATGCATACGAGCACAAGAATGTAAAGAATGAATATAATCTTTTTAACCATACTTAGTTGGAATCTTGATAGAATTTCCGCTGCAAAATTACGATATTATTCGGAGACAAGCAAGATTTTATACGTATATTTAGAGGTTCTGATAAAAAAGCTGCCAAATGCTTTTGATAGCCTGGCAGCTTTTCTTATTTTTGTTTCTTCTTGTAATATCTTATCATTAGATAGAACGCAGGAACTTAACCACTGCATCACGATCGCTCTTCGATGCTTTGTAGAAGTTCATGGCTGAACTATAGGCATGACTCTTCTTGCTGTAGCAGTGCCACATGATGGCTTCCACCTCGTTGCGGGCACGAGGTACTGCAAGTCCACGATGCCATACCATGAAGGCATAGAAATCGTCCATGTTCTGCTCAGGCTTGAAGTTGTGCCATTGGTTGTCAAACTGGTTGGTTTTTGGATCCAACAGGTTTACTACTGCTTCCTTGATTCCCTCGTCAGTACCATCTGCATAATATGGAGAGGTAGGATCCTTCTGGATGGCTGCAATCACATCCGTATTCTCTGACATTGCCTTTGCCCAAGGGGTCGTGGTATAGAGGCAAGGACGATCCTGACGGGTAACATTGGTGATGTTCCAGATAGCGTTAGCACCAGGACCATCCTGTAAACTACCACGGGTCAAGGCATAAGTGAAGCGCTTGACAATCTTTTTGTTCAATTCAGAGGTGTTTGGATCGAATGTGCTGCCATCTGCATGCACGCCACCAATAGCGTATTTGCTATCTCTACCAAATGTTGTATAGTATGCTCCGTCGGTAAAGTCATTCTTGTCGGCATCCCAAAATGATGGATTGATGTATTCTTTTACGTCAAGTCCAGCTTTCTTGAAGTAAGATGCCTCTGATGCATACTGTGCCTTGATAGCTTCGTTAGGAATGGCATCTACCAGTCCTGTACCACCAATACCGATGGTAGATTCCAATCTTACAGCTACTGCACCATTGCTGGTTTCGTATGGAGTAGGACTGGTGTTGAAGGCACTCTTAGGGATAGAAATCTCAGGATAAATCAAATCAAACTTTTCGCCATCAGGGAACTGCATGGATGGTATCTCTTCTGTTTCCATCTTGTTGACGTGCTCCCAACTCATATTGATTTTGCTCTCATCGATAGGTGGCAAGAATGGAGACTGTGCTTGTGTCTGAGGCATACCTGTAACCTCAGTTACATAGCCACCATCATTGCTGTTGGCACCATCTACAGGATGATATACTACGAGCAGATAGCCGTTACCATTACCATAGCGGGTTTCATACTGTGCCTTGCGCTTGCCATGGCCATACTCTGGATGGCAATCAAAGCAAGATGAGCGGACTGAAGCAGGACCTAAGCCCTTGAATGCACCTGTATTCCATGAATACTGGCGCTCGAACATCTGCTCGCCGATAAAGAACTGCTTGAAGAGTTCTGGGTCGTTATCTACAGCAGGTGTCTGGTCTGAGTAGCTGCTGGAACCTGTGTTCTCTGTTGTACCCAGTTTACCACCTGGATACCACTCATCTGCAGTAAAGTTACCCACTTCCTTACCTACGTATGCGGCATCTGTTTCCTGAATTTCAATTTTGTTGTCATCGTCAGAACAGCTAGCCATTGTCGTAGCCAAAGCCAGGGCGAACGACATGTAGGCGTAATTCTTAAAATTCTTATTCATAATGTATTTTCTTTGTGATATATTATATTTAACCCAAATGACGTAGCTTCGCTTCTATTGAAGAAAGCAAAGCTACGTAATCCTTTATTCTTTATTCCTGTTGTTTCTGCTGTAATGGATAAATTACTTGGAAACCTTCAAGGTGCGGAACCATGAACCAGCATTGTTCAACTCGTCGTCCAGGGTGTTGATCTTGTCGATGCAAGTCTTTACCTGAGCATTGGCTGGATCATCCACGAAGGCGATACCGCTCTTCTTGGCAGACTCCAATGCAGCGATAGCCTCATCGAGAGCTGTGTTCAATGCGCTGTAGCCACTATAGTTATACTTCTTCATGATAGTCATCAATGAATTAGCAACAGGAGTTGTAGCAGTTACATCACGTGTACCATAGAGAGAGTTCTTGATAGAGTAGATGTTGTCCTGATAGTCGATGAATGAACGCTTGCTGTATGGTGACTCGATGTAGTCTTTAGACTCTTTTTCGCCTTCCTCTGTAATACCACCATGACCGGTAGCAACACGATAAGCCTGGCCGAGTTTCTGGGTGTAAACCTCCTGGCAGATGCTAGAGCAACCACCTACGAATACATTCTCCAAGGTCTCCTGCCATGTTGGGAACCAAGCCTTCTCGCCTGTGGCATTGAGGAGGAACTGACCGTAGCCGATACCTGCAGAAGAAAGGGCACCTGCGCTATCTTCCAGATCTTTAAGACCATCAATCACCCAATTGCAATTGGATGTCAACCAAGAACCGAGGGTTGCATCACCATTCCAACCATACTGGAGGAGTGAAGTCATGTTGTAGATGTCGCCAGCTGCAGCGGCAGCAAATGCCAACTCATCAATACCCTTCACAGATGTCATGCCTGCTTCTGTCTCGTTGGCATTCAGCATGGCTGCAGTACGTTCAGCACCATTGCGGAAGAGTACGAACTCCAATCCGTGGAAACCGATTACTGATTCGAAGTACTTGTGTTCTGTATAGATAAACTGGGCTGGGTTTTCACCCTTGATGCTGGAGATGATGCTCTGCTTGTTGAGTGCTTCTACCATCTGGTCGTGGTCGAGTGGCCATGAGTCGATGTGTGGGTCAATCTCGTTGTTGGCTGCTGCACCATAGAGGAATGCCTCACTGCGCTCCCATTCACGACGAGCGTTCTTGAAAGCCTCGCAGGCAGCAGTGATATCTGCATCGCTCAAGTTGCCAGCCTTGGCGTTGGCGTATGCCTTGTCGCATGCATCCTTCAGAACCTTAGCGTTGTCTCTCAAATCCTTGTAGGTAGGATTGATAATGTCGTTTACATAAGTGTTGGCAACTGCTGATAATTCTGTTGCTGGAACTACGTTACCCTCTGTTACTGAGCCATCATCATCGCTACAAGAAGCGAAACCCAAAGATAAGGTCATTGTTGCTACGAACAAGAATGCCTTCTGAAAAATCTTTTTCATGTTTCTTTGTTTTTTATGTTTGAATATGATAATTATTATTCTATGAAACGGCTCTTTTCCCCTGGATTAGAGGAAGAAGCCCTGATAAGCGATGCCGATGTTCACGACTGGCTCATTGTTGTACTTAGAGTGGAAGATGCGCTGGTTGTATTCAGCTTTCACACAGATTTGTGGGAGAGGGAAGTAGTTGATACCTGCTGCCACAATTTTGCGGTTGGTCCACTTGGCGGTGGTATTGTGAACGGATGAATCGTAATACTCGAAATGACCGAACACATACAGCTTCTGGTTGTTTTCACGCAACTTGGAAATCTGAGAGAAGACATCATAGCCTGCTTCCACCATGGTAGCGATGGCATGACTGCCGAAGTATTTGCCGCTGCCTGATTCATTAGGCTTGACGTTAGCCGTACCAGGATATACAATGCTGGTAATGGCTGTAGCATCGCTTACATAGCCATAATCCACGTTGCCTCTAATCTTCCAGTTGTACTTGTTGTAGGTGAAGTCGAAGGCACCTACATATACGTTTCCCTTGATGTTTTTGTGTTGGGTATCCTGTGGGGTGGTGTTGCCCATCGCCTTGCCGTAGTAACTGCTCAGTCCGATGCACAGACCAGGAATACTGTAGTTATCTACACGGGCAGCAACGGCATATTTGTTGGCTACCTCAAACTCGTATGGACTCTTGGCACCGCCTTGAATCCAGTTGCTGCGACTGAAACGGTAGGCGTTCAAACCTGCCAGAAACTGTGCCTCGTAGCGGAACTTACCGCTCTTTCCCCAGAAACTGATACCAGTCTGGTGCCATGTACAAGGAAGAATGGTGTTTTCTCCTTCCGGACGATAAACAGTAAAGAAATTCAATGGTTCGTGATAGGCATTGGTAAGACCTACAGGTACAACGATGTGTCCAGTCTTGATGTTAGCCCATCGACCAAATGATTTCTGAATCCAGAACTGTTCGAGTTCCACCTCGCCACCTTTCTCTACCTCTTGTTCATACTCGATGGCCTCCTCTGCCTCGTATTCGATAGACTGTCCGGTACCTCCGTGTTCAAACTCAATTTCAGTACCCATGGTCCATCCCTTTCCGAAGTCGTAACCCAGGTAGATTACTGCATGAGGAATGTCGAAGCGTCCGTGGTCGGGTGCGTTTTTATAAGCGGTGGCGTTAGAGTAGCGTTTTCCTGCGTCGCTATAGAAGTTGCGGCTCATGGCAACCTCGCCATAACCACCCACGCTGAGGCGCTTGCCGTTTACATGCTGCATCACACTATCGGCAGCCATAGTTTGTGCACTTGCCGTTGCCAAACCGGCAACGAGGGCAGCGGACATCAATCCAATTCTTAAACTGTTCATCTTTAATATTTTGAAATTATTGTTATCGTATAATTTTATATAAAGGAAAGAGCGCGGATGTCTGCTTGCGGTCTCGATACTTTAGAGGCCTAGTATCTCCTTAAAGCCATGAGGCATGATAAGGAATTACGCAGCTCTGCCGCTCGGGAGTGGCAATCATCACCGCGCTCTTTCTCGATTTCGGGTTCAAAGTTACAGAGTTTTAAAATATCTTGCATAACCTAAAAATCGGTAAACTGGCGCATCCCCATTTTTAGGTATTGCGAGTTTCGAAACTTTTTTGTATATTTGCAACCGAAATAGAAACATTATGAATGTTCTTGATACAAGGATGTTTTCATTTAAGGATAAAGAAAGATGAAAAATCAGAAGATGTATGAAGCTGATGACAAGATGATCAGCATCATTAGAGACAATTATAACATTTTACAGAGCCTCGGCAGCTTCGGTATCAACCTGGGCTTTGGTGATAAAACTGTGTGCGAAGTTTGCGAAGAACAGCAGGTGGATACCTATACTTTCCTGTCCGTGGTTAACTTGACGATTAATGGTTACAAGGAGTATGACGATGCTGACCGCCTGTCGCTGCCGACCCTATTGCATTATCTCAAAGCATCGCATGCCTATTACATAGATTTCCAGTTGCCGTTTATCCGTAAGGAACTGGTTGAAGCGCTGGATGAAAAGGATAATCTGGCGCGCCTTATCCTCAAGCTTTATGATGACTATGCCCATAGCATCACCAATCACATGAAGTATGAGGAAAGAATGGTATTCCCTTATGTTCAGGCACTTATAGATGGTAATGCCAATGCAAACTTTGATATAGAAACCTTCTCGAAGCACCATGCTCAGGTAGATTTGAAGTTAAAGGAACTCAAGAGTATCATTATCAAGTATTTGCCTTCTGATGGCTTGCATAATAATCAGCTCAGCGCCACTCTTTATGATATATATAATAATGAGGAATGGCTGAAACATCATTCTGAGGTTGAGGAAGAAATCTTTATTCCGGCAGTAAGAAATGCAGAGCGTAAACTGAAGCAGAACGATGTGAGTGCCAAGATTTCGAGCATGATTAATCAGACTCCGATGAGCGATGAACAGTTGAGCGACCGTGAGAAAGATGTGATTGTTGCTTTGGTTCAGGGAATGACCAACAAGGAGATTGCTGACCACCTGTTTATCTCTATCAATACGGTCATTACGCATCGCAGAAACATCGCCCGAAAGCTTCAGATTCACTCTCCAGCAGGTCTTACAATTTATGCCATCGTGAACAATTTGGTTGATATTTCTTCTGTAAAGCTGTAGCTTATCTGTGGAATATCTGTTTAAATAATGTTATTTTTCCTAAAATGATAGCGCCTTCCTCTCACATGAGGGGAAGGCGCTATCATTATATTTAGGTATGTGATGATTCTGCATCACTATTTATGGTGAAGGCTAGATTATATTGATGTCAACAAAACCATGCATCACAGCATAAATGGTGAGTGATGACACACTTTTTAATCCCAGTTTTTCCTGTATTTTCTTGCGATGGGTAATCACAGTAGTCAGTCCGATACAGAGTTGGTCGGCTATCTCTTTGTTGATTTTCCCTTGTGCTACCAGAGATAATACCTCTATTTCTCTATCCGACAGAACTTTTTCCTGAGTGACAGGGGGCATGGCAGGGATATGTTCGCCATGAGGATGACCGGAATGCTGCAGGTTGAGAAACTCTTTTATCAGGTATCCTTCTGGTACATTGACGCAGAGACAATGAAATTCTGCAAGTTGCGAATTGGGATCGTTGCTGGGTGTTAGAACGATCACGTGGTGGTTCCTGTTGCCCTGTGTGAAGAAGTAACGGTGTTCCAGTACAATGTGCATAGATACAAAACTATGAACAAAGTGGTCAGGATTGTTTGCCTCGTACTGACGGAACGAACCGAAGGTCGAGATTTTCATCATGGGCATCACCGACTCAAGCAGTTGTCTGAGTCCCATTGCGGCGAGTGTATTGCTCTCTACTATTGCCATTTCCGGCATCTGTTTGCCAGCCATGGCTTTCATCATTTCTTTATTCATCTCTGTTTATTTTACTTCTGCTAGTGAAAGTTGGGTTATACTTATATCTTGTTTTTACAAGAATGGAGTGAGTACCTTTGCGGCAAACCATCCTTTGAATCTTTGCCAGCCCGTACGCCACTCTCTCCAGTTCTTCTCATTGAGTAAGAAACTGTCTTTCTTTTCCCCATCAAAGAGCTGTACCAGTTGTTGGGTAGTGCAAGAATCCACAATCACTGCATTCTCTTCATAGTCCCAGCGCAGGCTTCGGGCATTGAGATTGGCACTGCCAACGGTACAGAACTTGCCGTCTACCATGATAATCTTGGTATGGTGGAAGCCCCGTGTGTACATCCAAACATTGCATCCTGCCTTCATCAGTTTGTGGGCATTATAGAAACCGCAGTCAGGAGTCAGCGGAATATCGCTCTTGGTAGAGAGCATGATTTCTACTTTCACTCCTCTTTTCACAGCATTCTTCAATGCCTTTTTGAGTTTATGACTCAAGGTGAAGTAGGGGCTGATGATCTTGATGCTGTCCTGTGCATCATTGATTGCATTCACATAAAAATATCGGATGATATCCTTTGTTATATGAGGCTCACGATTAATGATGCCAATCATCTTTCTGTAGGCTGTTGCTGTCGTATCTGGCTTGAGATTCTCTACCAGATAATCCTTCTTCTTATATCTCCAGAACTCAGTGCTGTGCACATTCTGTCCGCTCACCTTATTCCACATTTTGAGGAATATCTTCTGCAGGGTATTCACCTCGCTTCCGTCGATGCGACAGTGCATATCGTGCCATTCTCCTACTACCTCAGTACCTTTTATATAATAGTCGGCAACGTTCATACCGCCTGTGTAGGCAATCTGTCCGTCAATGATTACGATTTTACGGTGATCACGGTTGAAGATTGCATGTACCCATGGAAACTTCAGGGGCTTATACTCATAAATCTCTATGCCGTTGGCACGGATTTTCTTGAGATGTCTCTTTCGCAGAGGCTTATTGTTGGAAGAGTTTCCGAAACCATCATATAAGGCTCTCACCTTTACACCCTCCTTGACTTTCTGAGCTAGCAGGTCGAAGAGAAGGGAGGCGATGCTGTCGTTGCGAAAGTTGAAGTATTCCAGGTGTACACTATGTTTAGCCTGTCGGATTGCCTGGAACATATCATCAAACTTTTCCTGACCATTCATCAGTAGGGTTACTGAATTATCGTGAGAAAAGCTGACTCCTTTCCCACGAAGCTGATTTACGATCAGTGAATCGCTGGTCTGTGCGCTGCACAGCGAACAAGACAGCCATAATGTCGCTATTAATAAAAAATATCTCATCTTATTTATAACCGTGTTATCTATAAATCCGTGTAATCCGTGCCTAAAAAATTATACCATGCAGGCATAGTGGTCTACAATGCCCTTTAAATGATTATCCTTGTCTACAACCAGTACCGTATGCACCTTATATTTGTGCATGATGCGCTGAATCTCCGAAATCTTCGTCTTCGGAGTCACCATTTTCGGAGTGGTGGTCATGATGTCGCTTACAGTCTTGTTAAAGAATTCTGCCTGCCATTTCTCCATGGCGCGTCGGATATCACCATCGGTAATAAGTCCGATAACGTGGTTGTCTTCATCCAATGAGATACCCAATCCCAGTTTGCCCTTGCTTACGTGGATGATAGCCTCGCCCAGGTGCATTTCCTTAGGAATGATAGGCATATCATCGCTGCGCATCACATCTTCTGCTGTGGTCAGCAGTCGTTTGCCTAATTCTCCACCCGGATGGAACTGGGCAAAGTCACGAGGCTTGAAGTGGCGTACCTGCATCAGGGCTATCGCCAATGCATCGCCCATCGCCAGAGCTGCTGTAGTACTGCTGGTTGGAGCAAGGTTCAGCGGACAGGCCTCCTTCTTTACCTTTACGGTGATATGATGGTTGGAATATTTTGCCAATAGGGAATTCGGATTTCCCGTAATCGATATAATCGGTACATTCATGTGGAGCACCATCGGGATGAAACGGAGCAATTCGTCGGTCTGACCACTGTTGCTCAGTGCCAGCACCACATCCTTGTCGGTCATCACACCGAGGTCGCCATGATAGACATCCAGTGGATTGATGTAGAAAGCAGGTGTACCTGTTGATGCCAGGGTAGCTGCAATCTTGGCACCCACGTGCCCGCTCTTGCCCACACCGGTTACGATGATTTTGCCTTGGCAGTGGAACATCATATCAACTGCTTTCTCAAAATTACTATCCATGTAGGAAATTTGATCGAGTATGGCTTGAGCTTCGTCACGAAGGGCTTGCTCTCCATACGAGCGGACTGTCATGTCGTCAATATCGTTTATCTTGTGATTCATTATATTCTATAATAAATGTTCTTTATTGAATGGAACTAATATACTTAGACAAGTTAATTAATATACTTAGGCAAGTTAATTAATATACTTAGGCAAGTTAATTAATATACTTAGGCAAGTTAATTAATATACTTTGTTAAGCGAGCAAATCTGCTATGAGAGCCTCCAGCTTGTCTAATTCCAGCATATTGGCAGCGTCACTCTTTCCATTGTCTGGATCTGGGTGTACCTCAAAGAAGTAACCGGTGGCACCAAATGCCTTGGCTGCCATAGCCATGGCTGGTACGAACTTGCGGTCGCCCACGGTCTTGCCATCGCCGGCGCTAGGGCGCTGAACGCTATGGGTACAGTCCATGATGACATTTGGCACAATCTCCTTCATGTCAGGGATGTTTCTGAAATCTACCACGAGATTGTTATAGCCGAAACAATTGCCGCGTTCTGTGAGCCAAACTTCCTTGGCACCGCTCTCCAATGCTTTTTCTACAGGATATTTCATATCTCTACCGCTCAGGAACTGTGCCTTCTTGATGTTGACGATTTTACCTGTCTTGGCTGCAGAAACCAGAAGGTCGGTCTGGCGGCAGAGGAAGGCTGGAATCTGGAGAATATCACATACTTCGCCTGCTGCTGAAGCTTGATAACTCTCATGAATATCTGTTGTAACCTGAAGGTTGTATTTCTCCCTAATATTTCCCAGCATCTGGAGTCCTTTCTCCAGTCCTGGACCACGGAAAGAGTGGATGCTGGTACGGTTGGCTTTGTCGAATGAAGCCTTGAATATGATTTGGGTTCCTAACTTTTCGTTGATGCGGACGAGTTCCTGAGCTACTGTTTCCAATAGTTCCATTGACTCGATGACACAAGGACCTGCTATGAATGTTGCCATATGTTTAAAAGTTTATAGTTAATAGTTTATAGTTAATAGGGGGCTAACCTGCTATTAACTGTAAACTATAACCTGTTAATTATTAACTTGTTTGATTGTAATCTCACGCTGTGGGAACGGAATCTCGATGTTGTGATCGTTGAGCGTATCGTAGATGCACTCCATGATGGTGGCATCGTCGATGGCTTGGGTAAGCACGTTCACCCATACCACAATTCTGAGTGTGATGCAGCTGTCATCGAAACTTTTCAATAATACCTTCACCCCTTTGTCCTGATAGATACAGTCCAGTTTCATGAGGGCATCAATCAGAATCTGTTTCACTTCCTTCACATTGCTGCCATAAGCAATACCTACCTCCAGAATATCCAGCTCATAACCATGATTCTTGGTCATGTTCTTGTAGTTCTTCGAGAAGAGCTGCGAGTTCTGGAAGGCTATGACCGAACCGTCGGTAGCCTCCAGCATCGTAGAGGTATAACTGATACTGCTTACCTTACCACGGGTGCCGTCACAGATGATATAGTCACCCACCTTCACACGGCCCATCATCAGAGAGATACCGTAGTAGATGTTTTCGAGAATATCCTTTGATGCAAAACCCAGACCGGTTGATAAGCCGGCAAAGATAGCAAGCAGCCATGATTTACCAACCTGGAATACGTTCAGGGCTATCATCAGCCAGATACCCCAGATAATCACCTGCATCACGTTTTTGAACATCACAATCTTTGAAGCAGCCGACGCCGGGTCTGCTTTCTCGAAGTGATGACGCATGAAATCTACAGAAGTAATGTTGATGTAGTTGAACAGGAAGTACAGACAAGCTACCTCTGAAATACTGAAAAGCGATGCAGTGAAGTTGCTGGTCTTGATGTAATCCTTGTTGAATATCTCCCAAGTCGTATCACTCATGTTGAATACATCTGCTGCCCAGTAGATAGAGATGATGAACGAAAGTACACCTGAAATAGGGAGCAATACCTTGTAGATAAAGCGATACAGCCATTTATCGGTAATCGCCTTGTCTGCCAGCTTTTTACGCTTGGCATATACGCTGAGCCATCCCTCGCAGCAGGTAATGGTAAGCACGCAGGTAAGCTGCATGGTCCACCAGATGATAAGCTGGACGGCAAGCAGTGTGAAACCTGTCCAGGCAAAAATGGTACTTACTCCGAATACGGCAAGCGATATGAATGCGTATGTCTTGTCGGTACGCAATACCTGGTTGTGCTTTCTGCCAATCACATTCCACAGCCAGAGAGCGCAGAGCAGAAGGACTGGTGGAAAGATGAGGTTTACCAGGTCGTTTGGTATCAGGATGATACGGAACACGATAACGATGAAACCTACCAGCATCAATGGCGAATAGATACGGAAGGTATTCTTGATCTTATCGTTGTCTACGCGTAGCAAGATAGATACCAAGATGACGCCAACCAACCAGGAATATTCTACCAGCAGCTGGCTTGCCATAATCACGAAGTTCTGGGTAACCGCCATTCTTACGATACCGAGAATAACTGCGAAGGTTACTACTGTCATAGCCATGATAAGGCATGGTCGTTTTGCCATAAAACTTTCCTTTCTGTTCTCGAACATACCATGCTTCATGAGTTGGGTAATTACGATGCGGATGGTAAAGAGATTGAGGAAGATGGAGATGAGACCCCAGAAGATGATGATACCGAAGAGGATGAAGATGATACGAACATCCCATTGCGACATCATGCCCGGTACGGGCTTGTATTTCTCGGTTACAGACGTCTTCGCCTCCTTATAGTTCATGCTGAAGTTGCGGAGTATACGCAGATAGTTGTCGCCTCCATTATTGAAGATGCTGTTCTGGATATCTTCGTATCTGCGGTTGGCATAGTCGTTGAGTGCCTGTAACTTACGGTCGGTTCGGTCGTAAGCCTGCACATAGGCTTGCAACTGTTTCTGTTTCTCTACCAGCTGGCGGCGGATATTGACAGCCAGAGTCAGGTCTACGTTTCGGTTCACCTGTGCTTCTTCGCTGAGAAACATGGTGCTCATGCCGTAGAGATAGTTGATGAGTGAATCGAAACGCGCCACCTCAACATTGTTCTTCTTGATCATCTGGCGGAAAGGAACAGCCTTCGATTTAAACTTCTTAAACTGCTCTGTAGCTTCATGACAGGCATACGTCATGTCGAAAATATACCCGTTGCGTTGCGAATAGAGCATGATGGAGTTCTGGTCAGCCTGTTTCACAATACTGATGAGTTCCTGAATTACCGCCAACTGTTGAGCCTTGGCAGCTTGGTTCTGTTTCTCCAAGTCTATGTGATAGTTGGTCAATTCTGTGCGCAGCATATAGAGTGTTGTGTCCAGGTTGGCTTCCTTGAGCACAGCATTACTTGGCAGTGCCAATGCCACCATCAGCAGAATTATGATGTATAGTCTCTTCTTCATATTTAGTAAATTTGACTGCAAAGTTATTAATAATTCGTGAAAAAGCAAAGAGAAATTCCCCTTTTTTGAAATATTAGCACCTTTACGTTCGATTTTTAGGCTTATCCTTTGCATTTTTCATATAAATTGATTACATTTGCAACGTCAAAGGATACGTTAATTAATCAGATTGGAATATGAAGATACTCATAGCAGATAGTGGCAGCACCAAGACCGATTGGGCTCTGGTTGATGAACAGGGTAACGTGATGGTTACCTGTAAGACGCAGGGCATCAGTCCGATTCATCAGAGTGATGCCGAGATTTTGGATGTGTTGTGTAAGGAACTTGTTCTGTCAGAGCAGCCTCAGGAGGTTTTCTTTTATGGCAGTGGAGTAACCGAGGCGATGAAGTCTCGCATGAAATCACTCTTGCAGCAGTCTTTCCCCGAAGCCAAGGTTGAGGCAGAAGGTGATATGCTGGGAGCAGCCCGTGCCCTGTTTGGCAAGAAACCGGGTATCGCCTGTATTTTGGGAACCGGTGCCAACAGTTGTCTTTACGATGGAGAGAAGATTGTGATGAATACTCCTCCGTTGGGATATATCCTGGGCGATGAGGGTAGTGGGGCAGTAATCGGCAAACTTTTCCTCAATGGTATCTTCAAGGGCACTTTGCCTGTATCGCTAAAGAATAAATATCTTGCCTGGTCGGGTTTGGATTATCCTACTATTATTAATAAGGTGTACAGACAGCCGCTTGCCAATCGCTTTCTGGCTTCCATCTGTCCTTTTATCTCAGAACAGATAGCAGAAGGTGAGAAACACGAGAACGGGACTGACGAACTGAATGAAGCGATGGCTCTCTATCGTATGATACTGGAGAGTTTTAATCTGTTCTACGCAAAGAATCTCACACCTTATATTAAATATGTCAAGGCGAGCACCGAGGATATAAGCCAGTTGGAGCCAGGCATGAAGGCATGGCATTCATCCTTGGAAGAAGAAATCCCGATGCTTGGTTTTGTTGGAAGCATAGCTCATTACTTTGAATCACCTTTGAGAAATGTGATGGAGGATGAGTTTCATCTCAAGATTTCCCAGATTTTGAAAGCTCCGATGCCGGGGTTGATAAAATATCATATTAATTAAACTATTTTTGCACCAAAATGTATTTTATGCTACATTTTGGTGCTTTTTCGTTAAAAAATGTAGGTTGCGCAACATTTTATACGTAATTGATTAACCAAAACATACCCCCCCCTGTCTGTTTTTTATCTATCTTTGTCCCCGAAAAAGTAAATGCAAACAACGATAAATCGAGGCAATCCTCATAACCGAGGCTTATACCTTATTTATATAAAGGCAATATTCGACCTATGTTACATAGGACCTATATTACACCTAGAAGCAACAATTATTAATTTAAACCTAAAGTAATTATGAGAAAAACATCTCAGAAATTCTCGCAGAGCCACATGCTCTGCAAAGTTGCTCTGGTAGCCATCATGTTGGTGTTCCAGGCAATGTTAGGAATCGGTGCGGGTGTCCTCAATGCTCAGACGGTTAAGGGTACTGTCATTTCCGGTACTGACAATGAACCTCTCATTGGTGCAAGTGTCATGGTACAGGGAACCAAGATTGGTGCCGTAACCGATCTCGATGGTAACTTCGCTATCGAGGCAAAGAATGGACAGACCCTCGAAGTGTCTTATTTGGGTTTCATCACCCAGAAGATCAAGGTAACCGGTTCTGTAGTGAATGTAACCTTAAATGAAGACAAACAGTCTCTTGATGAGGTCGTCGTAGTAGGTTATGGTGTTCAGAAGAAAAAGTTGGTGACTGGTGCTACCGTTCAGTTGAAGGGTGACGACATTGCCAAGTTGAACACTACTAACCCATTGTCTGCCATGCAGGGCCAGACTCCTGGTGTCAACATCGTTTCTACCTCTGGTCAGCCAGGTGCAGCGATGAGTGTTACCATCCGTGGTTTGGGTACTGTAGGTAATTCACAGCCTCTTTATTTGATTGATGGTGTAGGTGGTGATATCACAACCTTGAATCCTGCCGACATCGAGAGCATCGACGTCTTGAAGGATGCCGCTTCTGCCGCTATCTATGGTGCACAGGCTGCCAATGGTGTAGTACTCGTTACCACCAAGAGTGGTAAGGAAGGTTCTTCTAAGATTACATACGATGGATATGTAGGTTGGCAGACCTTGGGTCGCAAGTTTAATATGCTCAATAGCAATGAGTATATGCAGATTATGGATGAGGCTCGCCTCAACTCAGGTATGTCTCCTGTAGATTGGATTTCCCTCAACTCTATTCGTGATATTGATGGTAATGTATATGATACAGACTGGATTGACAAGGCAGTTGATAACGGAGCCTTGACCACAAGCCATAGTTTGGCATTCACAGGTGGTAGCAAGACTTCTACATATTCTATTTCTGGTGGTTATACAGGACAGGACGGTCTTATTGGCGGTTCTGACGTTTCTTATTATAAGAGGTATAACCTTCGTGCCAATTCAGAGCATAAAATGTTCAATGGTTTGGTTACTGTAGGTGAGCATGTAGGCTTCGTTTACAAGGATAGCCGTGGCATGAACACTGGTAACATCTATAATAACAACCTTCGTGGAGCATTCTCTACATCTCCACTTGTTCCTGTTTATGGTGCTGATGGTAATTACTTCTCTACAGAAGGTTCTGATTGGAACTCTAATGATAGTAACCCATACGGTACTATGATGATGAACCGTTATAATCAGACTAAGGCTACTTCTGTAGACGCTAATGTATATGTACAGATTGAGCCTATCAAGAACTTGAAGTTCCGTACTGTATTTGCTATCAACTATGGTGGTTCTGATTATCGTTCATTTACTCCTATTTATAAGTTTACTCCACAGAGTGGTAATGGTGTAACCAAGGTTAACCAGAGCGACGGTAGTGGTATCTCTTTGGTATGGACCAATACTTTGACATACGACTTTGATATCAAGGATCATCACCTCAGTGCTTTGATTGGTAGTGAGACTACTAAGTATGATGGTAGCTATACCAGTAGCTATGGAGTAAACCTTACAGCAGGTTTCGATGATTGGGAGCATGCTTATGTTGCCAATACTGATATGAGCCATACTGACCGTAAGGTAAATGGTGGTCCTTACGACCCATCTCGTGGTCAGTCTTTCTTCGCTCGTTTGGGTTGGTCTTGGAAGGATCGTTATATGATCAATGCTACTATGCGTGCCGATGGTTCTTCTAAGTTTGCCAAGGGTCATCGTTGGGGTTACTTCCCATCAGTCAGTGCAGGTTGGACTTTGACAGAAGAGGATTTCATGAAGTCTACAGCTTCTTGGTTGGATTTCTTGAAACTCCGTCTCTCTTGGGGTCAGGTAGGTAATGCCAACATCAAGTGCTACCAGTACTTGGCACCTGTTACTACAACTAATACCAATTACAACTTCGGTGCCACAGGTGGTACTGATGCTTGGGTAAATGGTGCTTATACAAGCCGTCTTGCCAACGAGAATGTAAAGTGGGAGACCTCTGAGCAGTACAATGTTGGTTTGGATGCTCGTTTCCTCCGTCAGCGTTTGTCTTTGACCTTGGATGGTTATATCAAGAATACCAAGGATTGGTTGGTTCAGGCTCCTATCTTGGCTACAGCCGGTACAGGTGGTCCTATCATCAATGGTGGTGATGTAAAGAACAAGGGTATTGAGGTTGGTCTTTCTTGGAATGACCAGATTGGTAAGGATTTCATCTACAGTGTAGGTGCTAACTTTGCTTACAACCACAATGAGGTTGGTTCTATCCCTACAGAGGATGGTATCATCCATGGTGCTACCAACCAGATTTATCAGAATGCAGAAGAGTTCTATCGTGCAGAGAATGGTCATGCAATCGGTTACTTCTGGGGTTACAAGACAGCAGGTATCTTCCAGAACCAGAAGGAAATCAATGAGTGGATTGCAGCTGGTAATGGTGTGATGCAGAGCAATGTACAGCCAGGTGATGTGAAGTACGTAGATATCAATCACGATGGCGTTATCAATGCTAATGATAAGGTAGACCTGGGTAATGGTCTTCCTAAGTATACTTTCGGATTCAATTTCAACCTGGGTTGGAAGGGCTTCGACTTGGCTGCTAACTTCACTGGTGCAGCAGGTTTCAAGATTGCTCAGTCTTATCGTGACCCAAGTTCATCTCAGGGCAATTATAGCCGTCGCATCTTGAACCGTTGGACAGGTGAGGGTACTGGCAATGAGATTCCACGTGTTACTTACGGTGATGTCGGTAACTGGTTGTTCTCAGACCTTTATCTCCAGGATGGAGACTATATCCGTTTGCAGAACCTCACTTTGGGTTATGATTTCAAGAAGCTCATCGCTTGGAAGGGACTCTCTAAGTTGCGTCTCTACTTCCAGGTACAGAATCTCTTTACTTTGACCAAGTATGATGGTATGGATCCAGAAATCGGTTCTTACAATGGTACAGATGGTAACAGCAGCGACTCTTGGGTATCTGGTGTTGATATGGGTTACTATCCACATCCTCGTACATTCATCGTAGGTTTAAATCTTGCATTTTAATTTTTAAATGGGAAGTAATATGAAAAGAAAACATATATTGATGAGTGCCTTATTGTTGTCAGCCTTGTCTTTGACATCTTGCGACGACTATTTGGACACTTCATCTAAGACAAATATGAATACCGAGACCGCCTACAGCACTCCAGCTGCGGCTGACATGGATCTCGTAGGCTGCTACGATGGATGGCAGCGTACACTCAGTGACGAGGGTGTCGGTATGTATTTGACCGCCGAGTTTGCTTCTGAGGAGGCTTTTGGTGGCTTAGGTCTTTCTGATGCAAAGAACAATAACGTCATCGACCAGTTCGATCTCGGTATTGCTCCGTCTTATAATGACCTTTACAATACAGATTGGAAGAACTATTATGCAGCTATCTTCCGCTGCAACCAGTTGATTCAGGCAGATGCTACTATCAATTGGAATGGTGATACCAAGACACAGGGACGTATCATGGGTGAGGCTCGTGCCCTTCGTGCCATCTTGTATTTCGACTTGGTTCGTCTCTTTGGCGATGTGCCTTTGTTGTTGACTCCATCAGAGGAGAACATCCCACGTACTCCTGCCAAGGAAGTATATCAGGCTATCTTTGATGACTTGAAGTATGCAGCTGAGAATATTCCTGCTGATGCTTATCCTTTGAAGGACCGTGATTCTAACGATGGTCGTATCACCAAGTATGCAGCTGAGGCTTTGATGGCTCGCGCGTACCTATATTATACAGGTTATTATGGCGAGGAGCATCCTGCTTGTTCTAAGGCTGATGCAACAGCAGCCATCAATGATGTAGTAGACAATGGTGGTTACGAGTTGGAAAAGAATTATGCCGACTTCTGGATGCCTTCTTGTACCAAGGATGCTTCTTCCAATGGCACCTATGCTTGGGAGACAACTTATGCAGGTAAGTGGTATGACGGCAAGACTTGGAAGGCAGGTCAGGGTAGTTTGTCAAAGGAGATTGTCTTGAACTTGAAACTCAACTCTACTCATGACTACAGTGGTAATGGTGATGGTAATACCTTCTCTGTTTACCTTGGTCCTCGTAACAAGTGTGCTACCAATGTTTGTATTTCCAGTGGTTGGGGTGCTTGCTCAGTTACTCCATATTTCGTAGAGCAGTACAAGAACGATCCTCGTTTCAATGCTTGCGTTTGGAGTTGTGATGAGGCTGGATTTGCAGCTGATGAGGCCGACTCTTATGAATATACGGGTTACTATACTCGCAAGTATGCTCCAATGTGCTTCGCTGATGGTACACGTCAGGAAGTTGGTTTCAAGTTGGGTGAGCAGCACCAGAACATTACTTACTATCAAGATTATACGATCATGCGTTATGCCGACGTATTGTTGATGCACTCTGAGTTGAACGGTACCAATTGGGGATTGAACAAGGTTCGTGCCCGTGTTGGTTTGGACCCAGAGGATTATAGCATTGAGAATATTCGCAAGGAGCGTGCCATCGAATTGGCTTTCGAGGGTGTTCACTTCTGGGATTTGATGCGCTATGAGAAGAATGGTGCTTATGCAGCCAAGGCTATCACGGAAGCTCAGAATGGTGTGAAGGTAAAGAATGGTGGTGTTGAGACTACTACCAAGTTCTCTACCGACAACTTCACTTCCAAGAAGGGCTTGATGCAGATACCTAATACCCAGATTACTCTCTCTGGTGGTGTCTTGACACAGAATCCAGGTTGGTAAACAGGAGTAGATTAGGTAACATAATAAAAATATTTAATAATAGAAGATATGAAAATACATAATCATATATTGACGCTTCTTGCAGCCATGGTGATGTTCTTGGTAGCATCCTGCTCCCCTGAAGACTTTGGCTTTGGCAAGAAGACTTACTCTCCAGAAGACTTGGTGGAGGGTAAGGCTTATACCGTGACCGTAGAAGGTAACGTGTTGAAGCTGGAATCTAAGATATCTGATGCCACTCCTCTCTGGGTTACTCCTATCGGCCGTTCCCAGGAGCAGTCTCTCAGCGTAGAACTTCCTTTTGCTGGTGAGTATGAGGTGGCATTTGGTGTGGAGACTCCTGGCGGAATCGTGTATGGTGATCCTTACAAGATTACTTTGGCGCAGAATGACTTCTCACTCTTGAGTGACAACAAGTGGTTCTATCTTGCTGACAAGAATTATAAGACAGGTGATCCATTGCCATCCTCTGAGACTCTTGCCAAGGGTATCAGTAAGAAGTGGTATCCTTGTGATGCTAGCTATGGCGTAGGTCAGTGCTCTGGTCCTGTGATGTATGTCTCTCCATTTGATCCTGATGGTGATGGCAAGGGATATACAGCAGATGATGAGGCTAATGCCGTTTATAAGGACATCGTATTTGGTACTGGTAACTGGAAACCAAACTGGGACCCTGGCTTCCAGAGCTGGTTGGTTCCTGAAGATGATCCATACATGGATTCATATATGACCTTCAGCATGGATGCTCAGAATGGTTGTGTTGCTACGATGTATCGTGGTGAATCTGGTGCCAAGGGCGCAAGCACAGGTTCCAATATGGTTGGTAAGTTCAATATGAACCTCAATGATAAGACCAAGCCTCTCATCACATTCACAGATTGCTACTCTATGCACAATACTGGTTTTGATGAGGTTTGCTCTAACTATACTCAGGACATCCAGATTGTAGAGTTGACTCCATACGTTCTCCAGTTGGTTACCAAGCGTACCAATAGCGAGGGCAACTGGTACATTTGCTGGAACTTCGTTTCTGAGGATGTAATCAAGACTCATGGTGAGTGCATCCCTAAGTCAGAGCAAGGCTTGATAGAGAAGGTTAAGCCACAATTGCCAACCTTTGAGAACATTCATACAGACTTGTTTACAGCAGATATCAATGGTGACAAGTATGTAGGTAGCAAGATGACATTCAATTTGGATTCTGAAAATCCTTATGACTTCAAGTGGTGGAATGGTTCACCTGACGTAAAGGCTTGGGAGAATGTAATTGGTGGCAAGTATAATACTACTTGGGCTCCTGCTCTTGACGACAAGGCTCTCGATGGCTTCGAGTTGACTATCTCTAAGAAGTCTGATGGTGGTTATGCATTCGAGTGCGGTGATGTGGATGGTGATGTAGAAATCACTGAGAATACACTGACATTCAGTAAGGAAATCACAGTATTTGCTGTATCTAGCGATAAGCGTACCATCGATTTGAAGGGCAAGAAGTTCTATATTCTTGGTAATTCTGCTGATGACCAGAGCTTGACTATTGGTATTCCTGAGTCAAAGGACGAGAATGGTATGGTTAACTCTTACCTCGTTGCTAACTTGGCTTATAAGAAGATTGCTACAGGTCCTGTAGGTCCTACAAAGGTTGCATTTGATAATTCACTCATTCATGAGGAGGGTTATTCTTGGATAGAGAATGGCTGCCTCCGTATCGGTTTCCATCACTATGGTGAGACTGGTAAGGGACTCTTTAAGGATGTAAAGTCAGTGAAGTTGAAGAAGAACCAGACTATTACCGTTACCTTCAAGATTAAGGGCGGTGTAACTTGGAGCAAGACTCCTAAGTGTGCCTTGATTGATAATAACATCAAGGAGACATGGGAACCTGGATGTTTCGACCTCGATGATGCTGTCGCTGTAGATACCAATGGTGGTGAGACTACCGTTTCACTTACTAACAATACGGGTTCTACTCAGACCTTCACCAGTACCTGTCTTGACCTCTCTATCCAGCTGGATGGCTATGGTGAGTATGGAGGTGACTATGGTAACATCGACATCGAGATTGTATCTGTTACAATTCAATAACTTTAATAGCGTAAACTTATGAAGAATAAAATATTATACGGAATTATGGCCTTTGTCATGGGTATCTTCATGACAGGCTGTAGCGATGATGACTATTCTGTCAACAAGAATCCGTTGCTCGACGATAGTTCTGTAGTAACAGGTTCTGCTGATGTAACATCTACATCTGCTACATTCCATGGTACTGTCAAAGGATTGGAAGATCAGGCTGCTAGTGCGTACGCCACTGGTTTTATGTATGGTGATTCTGAGACCAATCTGAGTGAGAAGGCATCTGCTTCTAGCGATGCTGAGTTCTCTGCTACCATTACAGGTATGCCTGGACAGGTAGTTTACTATCAGGCCTTTGTTACTTTGCAGGGCAGATTGACCTACAAAGGCGCTGTTCAGCAGGCTGTATTGACAGATGCTAAGGCTATTACTGGTGAGGTGAAGGATTTGACGGCTAACTCTGCAGTATTGCAGGGTAGCCTTCAGTTAGCTCCATCAGAGGCAGCTAGCGGTATCGTCATCTCTGGTAAGGAGGGACAGGAAAATGTACGTGCTGGTGTACGTATCATGGCTTCTGGCATCAATGACAATTATGAAATCAAGGCTGAGGGATTGCTCCCTAACACTACTTATCATTATACTGCTTACCTCGACTTGGGTAATGGTACAGTATATGGTGAGGAGCGCAGCTTCACTACTCCTAATGCTGAGTTCAATCCTGATGAGGACCTTGTAGACTTGGGCCTTTCTACTAAGTGGTGCAAGTATAATGTAGGTGCTACCAAGGCTACCGACTTGGGTGGTCTCTTCGGATTTGGTGATATGACTGGTTTCCAAACTAGTCTTGATTTGGATAATTATGCTTCTGCTGATATTTACAAAACTGATCGTGATGTGGCTAACAAGGTTTATGGCTCTTGGGTAACTATGCCAACTATCGATGAGTTTGAGGAATTGTTTACAGAGTGTAAGAAGGAATGGGTTGAGGAAGACGGCGTAGCTGGTTATAAGTTCACTGGTCCTAATGGAAACTCTATCTTCTTGCCAGCTGCAGGTTCTCGTACTCAGGGTACTGTTTCTGGCGAAGGCTTGAATGGTTATTATCTCTCTGGTTCTATCAATGTTACTGACAACAAGTTTGCCATGGCATATAGCTTCGACCAGAATTCTAACCGTCGTACCACTACTCCTGTATATCAGGCATTGGCTATCCGTCCTGTGTCTGTAGCTAAGAATGTGAAGTTCGACAAGAGCAAGTTGATTGGTAAGACTTGGGAAATCGACTTGCGTCTCGATGGCTCTCACTATAAGTTTGATGGTCCTGTTTACTTCCTTGGTAAGGACGATAGTTGGGCTACCATTACTAATAATCAGCCTGTTGTAGGTGATGTTTGGTGCTGGGCTGCTGATTATGCTGGACAGGGATGGGTAGTAGGATCAAATCCTAAGAACTGTCAGGGTACGATGACCTTCAATGAGGATGGTACAGTCAAGGTTCATCAGTATTTAGCTGGTGCCGATGGTGCAGAGGGCACTTTCCAGGACACAGAGGGTACCTATACCATAGATGAAAAGAACAAGACCGTGAAGTTGAGCATCCAGCCATTGGTTCCTGCTAACTTCATTGGCGCCATCAACGAGACTAAGAATGTTGACTTGCGTATCTTGTCTTTGACAGACGAGACGATGCAGTTGGGGGTTTATCGTACTAGCGATGGACAGTTTGAGAGTGTCAACTATGTTTCTGATGAGTTGAAGAATGGCTTCACCGCTAAGTTGACTTGCTATGGTGGTGATGACGAAAATACTCCTGATGCTTGGAACTCAGCTATCGTTAATGTACTGGGTGGTGCCAAAGGCTTGAAGACTTATACTGTAACCTTCAATACCCAGTACCCTCGTAAGGCAGGTATGGTTTATCTCCTCGAACTTGAGGGATATTCTGCTGCTTATCCAAAGGCTTTCGTTCGCATTGACGGTATCAAGGCTGATGGCAATGAGGTGAAATATGATGCTAGCAAGTTCTTCTATGGTGACTTGGAAGGCAAGGGCAACTACCGTGTGGAGATGGCTAACATTTGGGGCTGCGGCCACAATGACAGCTGGAACGGTTTGAAGGATACCCCATTCCACAAGGGTGGTGGTGAAACAACCAATGAGACAGCTTTGGCTTTCAATCACACATTCGAGGTAACATTCACCGTAGTATCTAACACAAGTGATGGTACTGGCGTATATACTCCAAACTTGATTACCATTAACCCATCTTGGGTTGGTACATGGGGTTACAACGAAGGTCAGACCTTGGAAGTAGTGAACGAAGGTGGTAAGTACTCTATCAAGGGCAACAACCAGTTTGACATCACTTATAAGAGTGATGCTCACAAGGATGGTTCTATCATGACCTTCATTGAGATTGCTGACCTCTATGGTTTCTTCCCAGGCACTCATGCAACTCTCGATGAATTCTATCTTGATGGCAAGGCTGTATCTTACGATAAGTCTAAGGTCATTGATAGCAATGAAAATCCTAAGTATCGCTTGGAGTTGTGGAACTGCTTTGGTGCTACTAAGAGTGCAGGCTGTGCATTCGGTACTCCAGAGGGTGATGTGATGAAGAGCCTTGCTTTCAATGAGTCTATCCGCACCAAGTTTACTGTACATAGCTTGTTTGCTCAGCCTCAGTGGTAAATTAAGATAGTTAACAGTTGATAGTTCATAGCTGCTTCGCCGTGTAGCAAGTTAGCTATAAACTATCAACTATCAACTCTAAACTAAAATTATTGCAATGAAGAATATTAAATATTTATTTCTATTGTTGATGGGACTGGTAGTAGGCTTTGCCTTCACCGCTTGTTCTGATGACGATGATGATCCTGTCAGATTCAAAGTGCTCAATCCTGAGCTTACTTTTGAAGGAGTGGGAGGCACACAGACTCTCTCTGTACAATCTCCAGAGAAGCCAACTCTTACCATTACTGAGGGTTCTGACTTCTTGACTTTGGCAGAGGCTAGTGTAGAGGGTGATGTCTATAACTATGATGTCACTTTAGCTGCCAACCCAGGTGAGGAGTCTCGTACCGCTAGCATCCGTGTGGTTGCAGGCACCAGTCGTAAGGATGTAGCAATCTCCCAGAATGTACAGCCGGTTAAGGTTCCTACAGGAGAGATGACTCATAGTGCCAAGGAATTGGCTGCCTTGATGTATGCTGGTATCAACATTGGTAATACTATGGAGTGTCCAGCTGATGAGGGTGCTTGGTCTGGCTATAAGGTAAACGAGGAGTATATCAAGGGCTTGAAGGCTGCTGGCTTTAATGCCGTTCGTATTCCTTGCGCTTGGGATTCTTACATCACTGACAAGACTTCATTTGAAATCGATGCCAAGTGGCTCGACCGTGTGGCACGTGTCGTTTCTTGGTGTATTCAGAATGATATGTACGTAGTTCTCAACTCTCACTGGGACAATGGATGGTTGGAAGACAACATCTTCGATGCTTCTAAGAAGGATGCCATCAATGCAGAGCAGAAAGCCATCTGGACTCAGATTGCCAACAAGTTTAAGGACTATGACGAGCATCTTCTCTTTGCAGCTTGCAATGAGCCAGGTATGAACGAGACTTCTAGCAAGGGCAAGAAGTGGACTGATGCTGAGGCTGTGGCTCGTGTAGTAGAGTATGAGCAGACCATGATAGATGCTGTTCGTGCAACTGGTGGCAACAATGCTAAGCGTACCTTGATAGTTCAAGGCTTGGGTACAAGCATTGCAGAAACCAATGACCATATGATAGCTCTCCCTACTGATGCAGCGGAGGATCGCTTGATGGTAGAGGTTCACTTCTATGAGCCATATCAGTTTGCCTTGATGGAGGAAGATGCTTCTTGGGGCAAGTGCTATTACTTCTGGGGCAAGGGCAACCAGGTAGCTGGTTCTGACCGCAATACACCAGATGCTTTTGCTGAGGCTTGGGTAGATGCTTCTATGAAGAAGATGTACGATAAGTATGTTAGCAAGGGCATTCCTTGTATCATCGGTGAGTATTCTGCCATGTTCCGCAACTTGTCTGAGAATCAGGATATTCATGACAAGTCTGTAGCTTACTATGGTGAGTATGTTACTAAGGTGGCTAAGAACAATGGTTGTGTTCCTTTCTATTGGGAGACAGGTTCTGTTATCAACCGCAAGGATGGTTCTGTCAAGAAACAGGCTGTCGTAGATGGTTTGATGAAGGGTGCTCAGGAAGGTAAGTATCCTTGGTAATAGTTAGATTCCTATCAGTCATTTTATATTTAAGGCAAGAAAGACTAGCACTTTCTTGCCTTTTTTTCACTTGTAACATTTTGTGTATATAAATGAAACATATTGTTACATACCTGTAGCGGAAAAAGTGTTAACTTTGCAATAGATTAACTGCACTAGTAATCTAAGAAGACAATCACATGGTAATACATTAATAGAATGAAGAAAGTACTTATGACAGCATTGGCTGTAGCTCATTTTGCCTTTGCTGGTGCTCAGGTAAAGCCTGAGAATCCTAAAATGGCTAAGATGGGACTTACTGCAACTCAATTGGCACATTATATGGCGCCAGGTGTCAATCTTGGTAATACGATGGAGGCGTGTAATTGGAATGATATCTTTACCAATCAGGCAGGACTGAAGTCAGAAACTTCATGGCAGAATGATAAGACTACTGAGAGCTATATCCGGAGTTTGAAACAGCAGGGATTCAACAGTCTTCGCATCCCTATATCCTGGGTGGCTGGACATCTTACGGATAAGGAGAATATGACCATAGATTCTGTCTGGATGAAACGAATCAAGGAAATCGTAAACTATGGTCTCAATGCCGGTCTCTGTGTCATCATCAACGAACACTGGGATGGCGGATGGATGGAGCATGATGCCTTTACCAGTGGGGCGAATGTGGCAGAGCATAAGGAGATGTTCCGCAAGCTGTGGACGAATATAGCAAAGGAATTCAAGACGTATGACCAGCGGGTTCTCTTTGCTGCCCTCAACGAACCGGGAGTGGGAGGTGCCAGTCCGCAGGTTCAAGGCGACATGCTGGCTCCTGATAGTAAGGAGTTTGCCGACCGTCTCCTGGCATACGAACAAGTGTTTATCGATGCCGTCCGTGCTACCGGTGGTAATAATGCCAGCCGTGTGCTCATCGTACAGACTCCAAAGACCGAGATTGATTTGGCTGCAAAGGATTCTTACGACATTACCCGTCTGAAGGATAAGGTGAAGAACCGTCTGATGGCTGAGGTTCATTTCTATGATCCCTATACCTTCACCTTGATGGACAAGGATGCCGATTGGGGCAAGGTGGCACTCTATTGGAAGGGACATGCGCCTGCTGACGATCAGGGACGCACCGTCAACACCATCTGGTATAACAATAAGAATGTGGATGCCTACCAGCATATTATCAACCAGGTGATGAAGATGAAGAAGAAGTTTGTGGACAAGGGTTATCCTGTTGTCATCGGTGAATATGGTGCCAACCGTAAGGATGCCTCTCTCTTCGGTGGTAATCAGGAGAAGCATAATGAGAGTATGATGGCATGGTATGGTGCTGTGACTGCCGAAATGATGAAGGCAGGACTTATCCCATTCGTCTGGGATATCAATGTGCAGCCTCTTCCTCACATGACCATCTTCGACAGAAAGAAGCAGGTAGTTTCCGACTCCTATATATTTAAAGGTGTGATGCAGGGAGCAGCCGAAGGGATGGAAGATTACCTGAGAATCTATCCGAAACCTTAGAAAAAAGCAGAAAAAGCAATAATAAATAAGCATAGTTTAGATTTATATGTAGAAAGGGCAAAAAAGTATCATGCTTTTTTGCCCTTATTTAGTATCTTTGCAACCGAAAATGAATCTTTAAACTGTAAACTTAAATAATAAATGAAGAAGATATTTGTTTTTTTGATGATGGCGTTGGCTACATGCAATATCTCTGCGAAGTCAAACTTTGTGCAGGTAAAGGACGGACATTTCGTTCGTGATGGTAAACCTTATTATTATGTAGGTACCAATTTCTGGTATGGTGCCATCCTCGGTTCAGAAGGACAGGGCGGCAACCGCGAGCGTCTCTGCAAGGAACTCGATAAGATGAAGGAGATGGGCATTGATAATCTCCGCATCCTGGTGGGCTCTGATGGAAAGCGAGGAGTGAAGACCAAGGTTGAGCCGACGCTGCAGGAAGCTCCGGGCGTTTATAACGATACGATTCTTGCCGGTCTCGACTATCTGCTGATGGAGATGGGCAAACGCAAGATGCTGGCCGTGCTCTACCTGAACAACTCCTGGGAATGGAGTGGCGGTTATGGCTATTACCTGGAGCAGGCTGGTTTGGGTCAGGCTCCCCGTCCTAACGAAGATGGATATCCTGCCTTCATGAACTTCGTTGCCAAATATGCATCCTGCGTAAAGGCGCATCAGCTTTTCTATGATTATGTGAAATTCATACTTACGAGAACCAACAGATATACAAAGAAGAAGTATAAGGATGACCCGGCTATCATGTCATGGCAGATAGGTAACGAGCCTCGTGCTTTCAGCAAAGAGCAGTTGCCTGCTTTCGAAAAGTGGCTGGGTGAAGCGAGCAAGCTGATCCGTTCGCTCGATAAGAATCATCTGATTTCTATCGGTAGCGAAGGCAAATGGGGATGTGAAGGAGAACTGAACTGTTGGGAACGGATCTGTGCCGACAAGAATGTGGATTATTGCAACATTCATCTTTGGCCATACAACTGGAGTTGGGCGAGAAAAGACCATTTGCTGGAAGATTTGCAAATTTCCTGCCAGAACACAAAGGAGTATATTGATGAACATCTTGAGGTATGTGCACGTATCAGGAAGCCATTGGTGATGGAGGAGTTCGGCTATCCTCGTGATGGTTTCTCTTTCTCAACTTCTTCTACAACAGAAGCACGTGATGGATATTATAAGTATGTGTTCAGTCTTGTTGGCGACAATGCAGCATCCGGCGGTTACTTTGCCGGTTGCAACTTTTGGGGATGGGGCGGCTTTGCCAATCCTAAGCATGAGCAGTGGCAGGTAGGTGATGACTACACCGGTGATCCTGCTCAGGAAGCGCAAGGTCTGAACTCCGTTTTTTCTACCGATAAATCTACATTGGATGTAGTAAAGACGCAGGTAGACAGAATGAAGAAGATTGGTAAGTTATAAGTTTAGTGAAATTGTTAGTTGTTTTAGGAGGGTGTGCCATCAGTTTATGGTGCACCCTCTTTTTTCTGGCTTTTTCGTGTTGTACCACTTTGGGGAACTGCTACAAGTTGCTGCCCCTCAAAAAGTAGACACAGAAAGGTGGAAAACTGATGGAAAATGATT